>Ga0114993_10001360_pt1 | contig 28213 bp, 22 predicted proteins | sample ArcticOcean_MG_C_FD_87042 | JGI IMG/M metagenome (GOLD analysis project Ga0114993, IMG submission 87042) | Marine microbial communities from western Arctic Ocean - ArcticOcean_MG_CB2_150 | ecosystem: Environmental > Aquatic > Marine > Oceanic | place: Arctic Ocean: Canada Basin | collected...
ACCAACATCTTTTGCGCCGCCGCCAACTACCAGGATCATTTCCGCGAAATGACCGGCCACGATGTGGATAAGAGCACCATCAACCCCTACTTCTTCAACAAGGTCGCCAACCAGACGGTGATCGGCACGGGCGAAAATATTCAAAAACCGCACATCACCGAAAAAATGGATTGGGAGGCGGAGATCGCCGTGGTTATCGGGCGGCCGGGCCGCAACATTTTGGCTGCCGATGCCATGGATCACGTGGCCGGCTATTGCATCATCAACGATCTGTCGGCCCGCGATTATCTTAACCGCGAAGACTGGCCGTCCATGCGGTCCGACTGGTTGTGGCAGAAATCCTTCGATACCTCGGCGCCCATGGGACCCTGGATCACGCCCAAATCCGAGATCGCCGATCCCCAGAACCTTTCCTTGCAGACCTGGGTCAACGGCGATTTGAAACAGGATTCCCATTCCAAGTGGATGGTGTTCACCATTGCCGAGCAGATCGAAGCCCTGTCCGAGCATTTCACCCTGCTCGCCGGCGACGTCATTGCGTCCGGGACCGGCAGCGGCGTCGGCCATCCGAACGCCACATATTTGAACGCAGGTGATGTCTGCCGGATCGAAATCGAAGGGCTGGGCGGCATCGAAAACCCGATCATCAAGGGGGCGTAACAATTTGGCGGGCGCTATGAATGTCCTGATCGTCGGGGCCGGCATCGTCGGCCAGACCCTGGCCTGCGCCCTCACCAAGCGCGGCATTGATTGCGAGATCGTCGAGATCAAGGACGATTTCAAGATCGCCGGCGCCGGCATGACCTTGCAGGGCACCGCGCTTCGGGCTTTTCTCGACATCGGTATCGTGGACGATATGGTCGCCGCCGGATGGCACAATCCGGAGCAAGGCATCATCTTTTTGGATACCGTCGGCAGCGTCGTGTTGGAGCGGCCAGAAATCAATATCGTCGGCGATGGCTATCCACCCAGCATCGCCATCCGCCGCCAATCGGTGCACGAGGTGCTAAGCCGCCACGTCGCCAAGGCCGGCGTTGCCATCCATATGGGCGTCACCGTGGAAACCATGACGGACACCGGCGGCGGCGCCGAAGTCACCTTCACCGATGGCCGGTCCGCCAGCTATGCGCTGGTTGTCGGCTGCGACGGCGTCCGCTCCAAAATCCGGGCGATGACATTTCCCGGCGCCGAGCCCGATTTTGCCGGCTTTTGCAATTGGCGCCTGATCCTGCCGCGCCCCAAATCCATCGACCGCGTGTATTGGCTGTGGGGCCACGGCAAGACGATCGGCTTAATACCTGTCAGCGACGATCAGATTTATGTGGCCGGCGTCGGCAAGGTGGCCAACACCGACCGGCCCGACCAGGAAACCGTGCCCGCGACGTTCCGGGACAAATTTGCCTGCTTCGGCGGACTGGTACCGGAAATCCTGAAACTGGACATCAACGTCGGTAACATCCTTTATACGGTCATGGAGCAGATAAAACTGCCGGCGCCCTGGTTCAAGGGCCGCATCATGGTCATCGGCGACGCCGCCCACGCGGCCTGCCCGTTCTGGGCGCAAGGCGCCGCCGTTGGCATCGAGGACGCCATTGTCCTGGCCCAGGAATTACAGAGCCGTGATGACATTGACGCCAGTCTGGCCGCTTGGTTCGAGCGCCGCTTCGAGCGCGCCAAATTCATCCAGGACGGCTCGTTTGAAACCGGACAAAATTTGACCCGCGACGTAGAAAGCGACGCGCCCAAAATTTTTCCGCCGCCGGTTATCGAAAACCTGGCCAAGCAAGGGGCGGCGATCCAAGCACGCCTGGCCGAGCCTTATTAAAACCCATAGAATTTATAAAAAAATCGGCGAAGGAGAAATCATCATGGCGATCACAGGTATTCAATCCCTCGTTTACGGCGTCGAGGATTTGGCAATCTCAGTTCAATTCCACAAAGATTTTGGGCTCACTTTGCTAAGCGAAGATCAAAACGGCGCCGATTTCGAGGTGACCGACGGATCAACCATCAAAATCCGCAGCCTCGATGATGCCGCTTTGCCCGCCGATGTGTTGTCGAAACCGGGGGTGCGGGAATTGATCTGGCGGGTGGACAGCGCGGCGGCCTTGGATGCCCTCGCCGAAAATTTAAGTGCCGACCGCGAGGTGACCAAAGACGCCGATGGCATTCTGCATACGAAAGACGCCTACGATATCCCCATCGGCTTCCAGGTGTTCGAGGCGCGCGCCATTATCTTCGAGCAGGTACCGGTCAACACCCCCACCGATGTCCAGCGCTGGAACGCCAACCGCAAATGGTACGATGCGGCCGCGCCAGCGCTGATCCATCATGTGGGCTACGCGGTGCCGGACGTGGACCTGCTGGCAGACTTCTATGTGGAACGCTTAGGCTTTCGCGTCACCGATATGTCCAAGGGGCTCGCCATCTTCCTGCTCGCCGATGGCCGCCAGGATCATCACAATATCTTCGTTGCCCGCTCCGAGCGTTTCGGCGGCGGATTGCTCTGGAACCACGTCTCCTACGGCGTCGAGAACGTCGATGAATTGATGACCGGTGCCAACCACATGCAGCGCCAGGGCTATACCAGCCACAACGGCATGGGCCGCCACCGCATATCGTCGGCGATCAATTACTATATCAACAATCCGGCGGGCGGCGATTCCGAATACCTCACCGACACCGACTATGTGGACGAGACCTGGAAGCCCCGCCTTTGGAACCCGGCATTCGGCTTTTACCATTGGACGGCGGAGCTATGCGACGTGAACCGCACGCCTGCGCCGGAAGACTGCGTCATCATCGAAGGCGCGGTGCCGAAGCTGGCCGACGTATCGGGCGGCTAGGTTCCGAGCCGGAACAACTTTGTCGCCGTGCCGCCGAGGATGGCGTCCTTGTCGGCCCGGGACAGCTTTTTCGATTTGCGCACGAATTGAATGGGGCGGGTTTCGCCGAACGGATAATCGGTGCCCATCATGACCCTCCCGGCCGGGATTTTGCTTGTCAGGAACTCCAGCATATCCACATCGAAGATGACGCTGTCGTAATAGAATTTCTTTAAATAGCCCGAAAATTTGTGCTTCAGCTTGGTCGCCTGGCCGCGTTTCCGCATTTGCGCATAGCCGTTGTCGAGGCGGCCCGAATAGTACGGAAGGTAGCCGCCGCCATGGGCGATCTGAATTTTGACCTTGGGGAATTTGTCCATGATGCCATCATAAACAAGCGACGCCATGGCCATGGCTTCTTCCCAGGGCTGCGCCAATGTGAAGGCGAAACCGAAGCGGTGCATGCGCCGATCATCATTGCCGGCGGGATGGACAAACACCGGCACGCCGAGCTTTTCCGCTTTCCGCCAGAACGGCCAGAGGCTCTTGTCGCCAAGTTCCAACTTGCCGACTTGGGTAGAAATGCTGACACCCCGGAGCCCCAGCCTGTTGACCAGCCGGTCCAGCTCCTTGGCCGCCAGCTTGCCGTCCTGCAAGGGCACCGAGCCGATGCCGGCGAACCGGTCCGGATAGGCGCTTACATATTCGGCCATGCGCTGGTTGCTGAGCTGATCGATTGCGAGGCCCTTTTTTGGGCTCGCCCAATAGCTTTCCTGATGCACCAGACTGGGCGAGATCACCTGCATGTCGATACCCATGCGGTCCATATCCTTGATCCGCGTCTTGGCATCGGTCATGCGTAACATGGTTTTGTCCTGGCCGATATTGGTGGCCGAAAGGTTGTCCGAGCCGGCGCCGGTGCGCGCCGGCAGCGAATGCTTCTTGGTCAGGGCCCAAACGTCGGGAATGATAATGTGGGTGTGGGTATCGACCACCGGAACGCTGCGCGACCGGGATTTGATCCGCGCCGCCGTCTTTGCCTTTTTCGCCATAACAAAATCTCCCCTTATTTGGTTAAATTTTGAGGCCAAGTAGTTTGGCCGCGTTTTTCGACAATATGCGCTCCTTGTCCGCCGCCGACAGAAGCTTGGAGCGGGTAACGAAGCCAACCGGGTCTTCCTCGCCCACCGGATAATCGGAGCCCAAGAGGATACGCCGGGCCCCCACCTTCTTGATCAGGAAATCGAACATGTCCCGATCATAGACGCAGCTATCATAATAGAACGACTTTTTCATGTATCCGCTGGGGGTCTGCGTCTGGCCGTAGCGCATCTGCGGCTTGTCCAGATAGTTGCGATCCACCCGCCCGGCATAGAACGGCAGGTACCCGCCGCCATGGGCGATGCATATTTTCAGCTTCGGAAAATCATCCATGATGCCGTCATAAATTAGCGACATCATGGCCATGGCCTCTTCCTGGGGCTGGCCGAGGCTGTTCCACAATTGATGCTTTTGGTAGCGCTGCTCGGCAACGCCGGCGGGATGGATATAGATCATCGCGCCCAACGCCTCGGCGCGCGCCCAGAACGGGCGCAGGCGCGCATCGCCAAGCTCCATATGCCCGGCGGAACCGGAAACCTGGATGCCCTTGAAACCCAGATGGCCCATGCAGCGTTCCATCTCGGCGATGGCCAATGCCGGGCTTTGCAGGGGCACGCCGCCGAGCCCTACGAACCGGTCCGGCGCGGTTGCGATAATCTCGGCCAACAAATCGTTGCTTTTGCGCTCAATCCGAAGGCTGCTTTCCGCATCGGCCCAATAGGTATATTGGACAATCAGGCTCGCCGACAGGACCTGGATATCGATGCCGGTCCGGTCCATCTCCTTGAGACGGATTTTATAATCCTGCATGCGCTGGCGGGTGACTTTACCCCATTTTTTGGCGGCCTCGGCGAGCGCTTTTTTGGTGACCCGGGGATCATCGGGCATGGTGGTATTTGCGGCGGTAACGCTGTAAGGGCGCGCAAAGGCGGCTGCCTCGGGCGCAACGAAATGGGCGTGGAAATCAATAGCCACGGGCCGCGATTTTCTTCTCGCCGTTGCTGCCATGTCTGCCTCCTTGTGATTCGCATATTTGCGGCAGTATAGGCCCAAAAATCCCGCTGTGCGCGTCAATAGTTGTCCGCGTATTGGAGATGATGCATAATCAGTTCACCAAATATTCCGGCACACATAAGCCGGGCGGCGCGGGAGCCGCCGACAGCATTGATCAGGGAGACATACGTTATGAAAAGCATGACACTTGCAGGTTTGGTTTTGGTCGGTTTGATCCCGGTTGCCGCCGATGCCGCGCCGGCATCCATCAAATTCGCCTTCCCCGCGCCGCCGCGCTCGCTGGTAAACAAATGGTCCTTCGCGCCATGGGTAAAGGAAGTCAACGCGGCTTCCGGCGGCACCTTGGCGATTAAAATCATCGCCGGTCCGACCTTGGGCAATTTCCGCAATATCTATCCGCGCACCATCAAGGGCGTCACCGATATTTCATTCGGCGTGCACGGTCCCATGGGCAAACAGTTCCGCAAAACCTCCGTCGGTTTGTTGCCCTATGAATCCAATAACACCCTGGAAGCGGCAGCGGCGCTCTGGAGCGTCTATGAACAAGGCTTGATCGCCGACGAATATAAGGGCGTCAAAGTCCTTGGCCTGTTCAATTTCCCGCACTCCGCCTTACACTCCAAAGGCACGAATATCAAGTCGGCAAAAGACCTGAAAGGCATGAAAATCGCGGTCAACGCGCCGATGAACGCGCGCATTGTGGTCGCGCTCGGCGGCACGCCTGTCACCATGACGCCGCCCCAAGTCTACCAAAGCGCAAGCCGTGGACTGGTAAACGGCTTCTTGATCGCCTAGACCGCCGTCGGCCCGTTCAAGCTGGCCGAAGTTTCCAAGTATCACCTGGACGTAGACAGTTTCGGTGGCGGCACGGCCTTTGTGGTGATGAACCCGAAATCTTTTGCCGGGCTTCCGGCCCAAGCGCGTAAGGCCATTGATGATCGCTCTGGCATGATTTTTTCGCGCCGCCTGGGCAAATCCAATATCAAGATCGGCGGGTTTTTCCGTGGGCTGACGACCAAGAAAAAAGGCCATGTGTTTAACCGGCTGTCCGCTTCCGAAACCGCCAGTTGGAAAAAGAAGCTGGCGCCGCTCACGGCGGACTGGCTCAAACGGGTTCCCAATGGCGCCAATATTCTAAAAGCCTACCGCGCCACGGTTCTCAAAGTCCGCGCCGAAAAGTAGCGCACCCAGCCGAAGCAAAGTTTAGTGAATGCCCTCTTAGGCCGGCTCGACGCGCACAGCGTCACCGCCACCCGGCGTGTTGCGCTGATCGGTGTGCTGGGCATGCTGTTCATTGCCATCGCCACGATCATGGATGTGTTGCTGCGCTGGGCGCTGAACGCACCGATCACCGGGCTCAACGAGATTGTCGAGATGGGGATCGCGGTGGCCATCGCCGCCACCTTCCCCGCCGGCGCGGCGCAACGGGTCAACCTCGCGGTTGACGTCTTCGCCTCGCAATGGGGCGAGGTGGTGGTCGGCTGGCTCAAATTCGCGGGCGCCGCTTTGCTGTTGATATTTTTCACGCTTTTGGGCTGGCGCATGGGCGTGCTGGCGGTGGAGCTGAAAGAAGCCACCACCACCACCATGTATTTCGAATGGCCGTTATATCCGTCCGTGTGGGCAATCACGGTCCTGTTGTGCGCCACCGTGATCACCCAGGCCATCGCCACCACGGTGGCGCTGCGTGACGCCATGAATGGCGAGGGCGGTGATAGCGGCGGGCACGGACCATCCGCCAGCGACGCCGGTGCGGCGGCGGCGGGAATAGCGGCCACTGGCCGTTCGATTTCCGATGCGCTGCTTCTCGGCCTGACCATCACGCTCTTTGTCCTGTCAACGTTGCTGGTATTCATAGCCAATGAAGGCGTCCTTATTTTTGGCGCCAGCGCCCAGGCCATACCCGGCACCATGGCCATTACCCTGTTTATCGTCATGTGGGTGATGGTGCTGTCTATCGTTCCCTTGGGCGCCGCCATGGGGCTGATGGGACTGCTCGGCACGTCGCTTTTGTTGGGGGCCGAGCCGGCGCTCACCGTCCTCGCCACCGAGGTAGAAAGCTTCCTCACAAATTCTCAGTTGGCGGTGCTGCCGTTATTTTTGATGATGGGCAGTTTCGCCGGCGCCGCCGGACTATCGGGCGACATCTACAATCTGGCGCATGTGTCCTTGAGCCACCGGCGCGGCGGCCTGGCCTTGGCGACCATCGGCGGCTGTGCCGGCTTCGGCGCGCTCACCGGCTCGTCCCTGGCGACGGCGGCGACCATCGGCCAGATCGCCCTGCCGGAAATGCGCTCCCGTGGCTATTCGCCGGGGCTCGCCACCGGATGCGTGGCGGCGGGCGGCACCTTGGGCCAGCTTGTGCCGCCATCGACGGTGATCATCCTCTATGCCATCCTGACCGAGGAATCCATCGGCCAATTATTTATTGCCGCCATAATCCCGGCGCTGCTCGCCGTGGTCCTTTATTGGATGACCATTGCCATCTATGTGCGCGTCGTGCCCGATGCGGCGCCGCCGGCCGGCGAGAAGGCGCGCTGGGCCGATATTTGGATAGCGGTGCGCCGCGCCTGGGGCGTGCTATTGATTTTCCTACTTGTCATCGGCGGGCTTTACGGCGGCGTTTTCACGGCCACCGAGGCGGCATCGGTGGGCGCCTTCGGAGCCTTTCTGTTCGCCCTGTTCCGAGGCAAATTAAAGGGCGACCGGCTTTGGCATGTGATGGGCGAGACCACCCGCACCACCGCCATGATCTATATCCTGATATTCGGCGCGGTGAACTTTTCGTTCTTCATCGGCGTCTCGGGTCTCCCTGAATTGCTGACCACCTTCGTCGATTTTCTGCAATTTCCGCCCCTCGGCATCGTTGCCATCCTGCTCGTCGGTTACATCATCCTCGGCTCGATCATGGACCCGTTCCCGGTCATGGTGATCACCGTGCCGATCGTCGCGCCGTTGATCGGCGACATGGGTTACTCCCTGGTCTGGTGGGGCATCATCATGGTAGTAGTGGTCGAGACCGGATTGATCACGCCGCCGTTCGGCATCAATGTGTTCGTGCTGAAAGGCATTTCCGGCGGCGATGTGCCCATGTGGACGGTGTTCAAGGGCGTGCTGCCGTTCGTTGCCGCCGATTTCGTCAAGCTGGCGCTACTGACCGTGTTCCCGTTCCTGATCCTGTGGTTGCCGGCGACGATGCTCGATTAGCGCAGCCCGGGCAATGAAAGACGATTGAAAAATGCCGGAAACGAATGTGACACTCGAAGAGGTTGTCGACCGGGCAAACCGGCTGGCGCCGGCCTTGCTCAGCCGGGCCGCCGCGGCGGAAAAAGCGCGCCGCATTCCCGACAACACCATCGCCGACATGATGGACGCCGGCATTTTCCGCATTCATCAGCCGAAACGGGTCGGCGGCTACGAGTTCGATTACGGCCCCGCCCAGTTCGAAATTGCCAAGGCGCTGGGCCGGGGCTGCGGCTCGTCGTCCTGGGTTGGGGTTTTGACCGCCTGTCACAACTGGGTGCTGGGCATGTACCCGCCCGAGGCCCAGGACGAAGTTTGGGGCCCGTCTCCAGATACCATGGTCGGCACCGCCTTCGCCGCATCCAATTCCGAGGTATCGGAGATCGATGGCGGCTACCAGTTTTCGGGGCGTTGGCAATTTGCCAGCGGTATCGATCATTGCACTTGGGTAATCCTGGGCGCTCCGGTGATGAAGGCGGCCGGGCCGCCCGATTACCGCTGGTTCCTGCTGCCAAGCACCGACTACAAAGTCGAAGACACCTGGTACGCCGCCGGGCTGCGCGCAACGGGGAGCAACGACGTTGTTGTCGATGATGCGTTTGTACCATTGCACCGCTCGGTATCGTTATCGGAACTGCACGGCGGCCCAAGCCCCGGCAGCGCCGTTAATCCCGGCCACATATATCAGCTGCCGGTGATGATGGTGTTCCCCTACAACATCGGCGCGCCCATGATCGGCACCGCCGAGGCCTGCATCGAAGCGCTGATCGAGCGCACCCAAGTCCGCGTCGCCCGGGTTGGCCGCCAGCCGGTCGCGTCTTATCCGACGGTGCATATGCGCCTCGCCGAATCCGCCGCCGAGATCGATTGTGCCAACCTGCTGGCGGAGCGCGACGCCGCCGAGTTCAACGCCATCGCCAAGGCCGGCGGCGAGTTTCCTATGAAAAAGCGGGTGCTCTATAAGCGCAACATCGCCTATGGCGCGATGATTGCAACCCGGGCCGTGGACCGGGCGGTACAGATCCTGGGCGCCCAAGGCGTTGCCGAAGATAGCCTCGAGCAGCGCGCCTTCCGCGACATCCACGCCATGAACGCCCACATCGCCGTGCAATGGGACATCAACGCCGTCGGCTACGCCGAAGAAGCCCTGGGTCTGGAGATATCCGACAAGCGGCTGTAGGCGTGGCCGATCACGGTATCCCAGCCGCCATTTCCAGCCCCTCGATCATCGACGAGCGGATCAGGAAGGCGCGGCATTTGTCGTCATCGGCGGCGATGGCTTCGAGGGCGGCGAAATGCTCGCGCCGCTTTTGCGGCGATTTTTCGGTCATGCGTTTGCGGTTCTGATCCGCCTGTTCGATGATCTGGTTTTTGGCCACCGGATGGCGCTGGCGGGAATAAAGATCGAGCAGCGCCAAATCCCCGCCCCGCCAGATATCGTTCAGCTTTTCGGTCAGGTTGTGCGCATCATGGAGGCCGCCGTTCATACCCATGCCGCCGGACGGGCTGTTCAGATGGGCCGCATCGCCGGCCAGCAGGATGCGGCCATGATTGTACCCGGGCACAATACGCTGATGCACCCGATATTCGCGCTTATCGAGAATCTCGAAGCACCCGCCGGTGGGGCAAATCTCCGATAGCTGCGCTTGCAGATAATCATCGGAGAGCGCGTCTTCGGCGCGCAAATCTTCAGGAAAATACAGGTTGGCCCGCCAGCAGCCGGGCAGTTTCAGGAGCGCGAAATTACCGCTTTCGTGCCAGCAGTAACTAACGCCGCTCAAACCCTCGATATGCTCGCCGAACGGAAACGGCGTGGTTACCAGCACCGTCCGTTCGGGATAGATGGAGCCGTCGAAAGGAATGCCCAACAGGCTCCGGACCGTGCTGGCGCCGCCATCGGCGGCGATCAGGAAGCGGCCATGCAAGCGCCGCGCCTCGCCGCCGCACCTGGTCTGAATGGCAACCGCATCGCCGTCCTGAACGGCGGCAACCAATTCGGTCCCATAGATCAGCTCGGCCAGCGGCTCGGCCCGTAACATCTGATCCATCACGGCGCAAAGATTGCGCTGCTCATATTGCAGCCGGAACGGATAGCGGGTCCTATCGGCAATGCGGCCGAGATCGAACAGCACTTTTTCGCCGGTCACATGCATGCGGATTTGCCATTCCGGCACCACCTCGCCGGCGGCCACCATTTCCTCGGTGATGCCGTAGGGCTCCATCATCTCCAGGGTCGGCGGATGGAAGGTGGAGGCGCGGATATCATCGCCAACGCTCGCGCCCTGCTCCACCAAGGTCACCGGAATGCCGAAACCGCTCAGCCGGATGGCGGCGAACAATCCCACCGGGCCGGCGCCTGCAATCAAGACACGGTCTGAATCATTCGCTGGCAATCGCCGCCCCCCGGTAAGATACTTTGCGTTCCATTGACTTCACCGTGTGGGCGACCATGGCAACACTGGAATATGCAAGCAAGGGTCTGGTTGGCGTATTGACGCCCCAGGCAAACACCACCGCCGAGCCGGAGTTCAGTATTCTTTGGCCCCGGGGCGTCGCCATGCTGGTCGCCCGCCTGACCAGTTCCAGCCAATCCATGATGGAACGGATGAACGAATATTCGGACGGGCTAAGGGCCACCCTCGATCAATTCGCCAACGCGCCTTTGGACGCGGCGGCCTTTTCCTGCACCGGCTCGTCCTATCTGATTGGCGCCGCGCGGGAAGCGGAATGGTGCGCGGCAATTGAAGCGGAACGCCGCTATCCGCTGATCACGGCCGCCCGCGCGGTCACCGATTGGCTTGCCGCATTGGGCGCAAAGCAAATCGGCCTGGTGTCCCCCTACCCGCCGGAGTTGACCGAGATGAGCGTCAGCTACTGGCAATCAGCCGGCTATGACGTTACCGAAGTCGCCGCCATCTACAATGACGAGGGCGATTTCCATCCCATCTATAGTTTGAACGCCGACAGCGGCGGCGGCGGGCTGGATGCGCTTAAGGGCAAAAATGTGGACGCCATTGTCATGCTCGGCACCGGCATGCCGACCCTTGGTTCCATATTGGTGCGGGCAAGTTGGGATGGCCCGCCGGTCACGTCGTGCACACTTAGCCTGGCTTGGCGCACCGCGTTGGCGGTCGCCGGCCAAGCCCCGAGCGCCGAAAATGCCCTGGCTTGGAGCCGTGGCGAGACATGGGGCGAACGGATGAAATTCCTGGCCCCAATTTCAGTTTAGCGTATTGTCGCCTTCCATATAGACGGCGACGCGGGCGAAACGGCCATCGATGATCTCGAAAAAATTGCAATTGGATTTGTGCGTCTGGGAGCCGTCGTGGTGGCTGTTGACGACCTGGAATCGAGCCGCGATGCGGCCTGCGTCCACATCGGCCACATAGACGAAATCTTCGTGCCGGACGGCGGCATGATCGCTCCAAAGGCGCCGGAACATGGTTTCAATTTCGCCCGGCCCGGCAAGCGAAACGCCGTGGGTCTCGACGCTGAACGTGCATCGCTCGCCAAGGGTTTCTTGGATCACACCGAAATCCTCGCCATCGACGGCGGCGAAATAGCGGTCCACCAGGTCGATCATTTGTTGTCTGGTCATTTGCCTGCCTTGCGATCATCATTGAATTGGGCTTCATTAATGCCATAAAGAGGCCGGAGTGAGCCAGGATCATGCAACAAACCATTGCCCAGAAAATCATTGCCAAAGCGGCCGGCGCCGATCATGTCAGCGTCGGCGACATTGTCACCTGCGCCGTCGATCTGGCGATGATCCACGACAGCGGCGGGCCGCGCCGGGTCAAGCCGATATTGGAGCGGCTGGGGGTCGGCGTCTGGGATGCATCGAAAATCGTTTTGATCTCGGATCACTATGCGCCCTGCGTCGATGCCGAAAGCGCCGCCATATTAAAGCTAACCCGGGAATGGGCGGCGGAGCACAACATCCTCAATTTCTATGACCAACAGGGCATCTGCCACGTGGTGACGCCGGAGCGCGGCCATCTCGGCCCCGGCATGTTCGCGGTTGGCGGCGACAGCCATTCCCCCACCGGCGGCGCGTTCGGTGCTTATATGTTCGGCATCGGCGCCACCGACATGGCCGGCGTGCTGGCCACCGGGGAGACCTGGATCCGGGTGCCGGGAACCATCCGCATCAACTGGACCGGCGCCTTCGGGCCCGGCGTCGCGGCCAAGGACATGGCCTTGAAAATGTGCGCCGCCCTCGGCATGGACGTCGGCGATTACCAAGCCATCGAATATGGCGGCGACACCGTTGCCGGGCTGGACATGATGGAGCGCATGACCCTGGCCAACATGGCGGCCGAGCTGGGCGCGCAGACCGGCATTGTTGCGCCCGACGAGATCACCGCCGCTTATGTCACAAATGCCGGCGCCGATCCCGGCAACTGGCAAGTTTTCTTAAGCGATGCAGGTGCCGATTATCTGGCGGTCCATGAATTCGAGGCCGGGCAACTGGGCCCCCAAGTCGCCGCGCCGCACAGCCCAGCCAACGCCGCCGACGTGGGCGATGCGGACAAGGCCCATATCGATCAGTTCTATATCGGCGCCTGCACCGGCGCCAAACTGAACGATCTGCAAATGGCCGCCTCTGTCTTGAAAGGCCGTAAAGTGGCGCCCGGCAAGCGGCTGACCGTGGCGCCGGCTTCATCGCGCATACTGGCGGAAGCAACCCGAAACGGCACCATGCAAATCCTCATGGACGCCGGCGCCAATCTTTTGCCCACCGGCTGCGGCGCCTGCGCCGGGTACGGGGTCGGCACCCTCGCCGAGGACGAGGTGTGCCTGGCCTCCACGGCGCGCAATTTCCAAGGCCGTATGGGCGCCAAGACTTCAATGGTATACTTAGCCTCCCCCTACACCGTCGCCGCCAGCGCCGTTACCGGCACCATCACCGATCCTCGGGAATTGCTTGGTGACGCACCATGACATTGAGCGGGCGCGTCTGGCGGTTTGGCGATGACGTCAACACCGACGTGATCGCGCCCGGCATCTATATGAAAAGTCCTCTGGAAGAGATGGCCGAACATTGCCTGGAAAGCGTCGATGCGTCGTTCGCAGCAATGGTCGAGGCCGGCGACATCATCGTTGCCGGCAAGAATTTCGGCCTGGGCTCCAGCCGCGAACAGGCGGCGCAGGTACTAAAGCATCTGGGTGTGGCGGCGGTGATCGCACCAAGCTTCGGCGGCATCTTCTATCGCAACGCCTTTAATTGGGGTCTGCCGGCGATTGTCTGCACCGCCATCGATGGCATCCAAATGAGCCAGCGCATCGAAGTGGATTTGGCGGCTGGCAGTATCAGTAATCTGGACAGCGGGGAAAGCGTTGCCTCGGATGCCATCCCGGAACACTTGATGGGCTTGATCGACGCCGGCGGCTTGGTGCCGTATCTTGAAAAGACGCTCAAAAGCTGAACCCCACTACCGGAAAATGTGGAACGCCATGTCACCACAATCGGATTTAAAACAGCGCCTCGGAAAACCCGAAATCCTCGTGGCGCCCGGTATCTATGATGCGTTCGGCGCCATGATGGCCGAGCGGGCGGGTTTCGAGGCGTTTTATGTTTCCGGCGCCTCCATCGCCTATACCAGATTGGGCCGCCCCGATATCGGTCTGGTGTCCCTGGAAGAAGTGGCTTCGGTGGTCGGCACCATCGCTGAGCGGGTAGAGACGCCGTTGATCGTCGACGCCGATACCGGCTACGGCAACGCCATCAATGTAGGCCGGACGGTGCGCGTGCTGGAGCGCGCCGGCGCCTCGGCCATTCAATTGGAAGATCAATCGCTGCCAAAACGCTGTGGCCACCTGGCCGGCAAGACCTTGGTCAGCGCCGGCGAAATGTGCGGCAAGATCAAGGCCGCCCTGGATGCCCGCCGCCACGGTGATACCCTAATCGTCGCCCGCACCGATGCGGTCGGCGTCGAGGGGTTGGAGCCGGCCATGGAACGGGCGGCGAAATATGTGGAAGCCGGCGCCGACGTGCTGTTCATCGAAGCGTTGCAGGACGACGCCCAATTGGCCGATGCGGTCGAGCGTTTCGGCGCCGACGCGCCGTTGCTGGCCAATATGGTCGAGGGCGGCTTCACGCCCATGCATTCGGCGGATGAATTGCAGGCGCTCGGCTATTCCATTGTCATTTTTCCGGGCGGTCTGGTGCGCGCTTTGGCGCATGCGGCGGACGCCTATTTCGAAAGCCTGGCCGCCAACGGCTCGACCACGCCGTATTTGGACAAGATGCTCGATTTTGGCGAATTGAACCTCCTCCTCGGAACGCAAGATATTCTGGATGGCGCCAAGCAATATGACGAAGACCAAAACTGAGGCCGGCAAGCTGGACCCGGTATTGCTGGCGGTCCTGAAAGGCCGCCTGGAACAGATCGCCGACGAGATGGACGCGACGTTATTTCGCAGCGCCTTCAACCCGATCATCGCCGAGGCTCACGACGCCAGCCACGGGCTCTATCACAAAGATACCGGCGAGACCTTGATTCAGGGAAAATCCGGACTGCCCATCTTTGTCGGCGCCATGTCCTTCGCCGTCAAATTGGTGATCGACACGATCAAAGTAGATGCGGTGAGCCTGGAAGACGGCGACGTCTTTATCTTCAACGATCCGTACGAAGGCGGAACGCACCTGTCGGATTTCAAATTGGTGCGCCCTTTTTTCCGGGACGGTGCGCTGTTCTGTTTCATGGCGTCGGTGGGCCATTGGCACGATGTGGGCGGCAAGGTGCCCGGCAATTACAATCCGGCGGCTACCGAGTGCTATCAGGAAGGCATGCTGATCCCGCCGGTGCGCCTGTTCCGCGCCGGCGTCCTCAACCCCGATATCATTGCCATCCTGCAAGCCAATTCGCGCCAGCCGATCAGCCTTTACGGCGATCTCAACGGCCAGATCAGCGCCCTTGATCTGGGCCAAAAGCGGCTCGGCGAACTGCTCGATGACTATAGCGCCGAATTGGTTCTGGAAGCCCTGGTTCAGCTGAAAGCGCGCGCCGCGAAATTGATGGCGGGCCATATCGCGGCGCTGCCCGACGGCACCTATTCGGCCGAGGATTGGCTGGACAATGACGGCATTGTCGATACGCCGCTTAAAATCGCTCTCGATATTATCGTCGAAGGCGGCGCCATGACTTTGGACTTTTCGCGCACGTCGGAAGCCTGCGCCGGGCCGGTGAATATCGCCCGCTCCACCGCCATCGCGTCCTGCTATGTGGCGCTGAAACATATTTTCCGGGACGTGCCCGCCAATTCCGGCGTGCTGGAACCGATCCGCTTCGTGATACCGGACGCCAGCCTGCTCAGCGTATCCCGCCCGAAACCCGTGGGCGGTTATACGGAAACCATTTTGCGCGTTATCGACGTGATATTTGTCGCCATATCCAAGGTGGCGCCGGAGATATCCAACGGCTGCGCCTACGGCACCATCAATGCTTTGTCCTTGGCCGGCTACCGGCAAGGCGGCGCCCGCTGGGTGATGTTTTCGTTTTTCGGCGGCGGCCATGGCGGCCATCCGTTGGGCGACGGCCTCAACCACGGCAACGCGCCGATCTCGACGGCGACCATCCCGCCCCTGGAGATTCTGGAATCCGCCTATCCGGTGCGCTTCACCCAATGGGCTTTGCGCACCGATAGTGGCGGGCCGGGCCGGCACCGGGGCGGCCTCGGCGCCGTCTACGAGATCGAATTGCTGGAAAAAGACGCCGAAGTGTTCCTGTTCGGCGAGCGCGGCAGATATGCGCCGCCCGGCGTCGTCGGCGGGTCCGCGGGCGCCCTCAACCGCTTTACCTACCCCGGTGCCGATGGCAAGGACGCGACGCCGCCAATGGCATCCAAGATGGTGGACATCCCCCTCAAGCGCGGCCAGCGGGTACGCATCGATGCCCCCGGCGGCGGCGGCTATGGTGAGCCGGCAACGCGAGACCCGGCGCGCATCGCCGAAGACGTGCGCCTCGGGTACGTATCCACGGGCGCGGCGGCCACGGATTATTTGTGTTCGGTATCGGAAACCGGCGTGCTCGACGCCGCCGCAACTAAGAAATTGCGACGCTGAGCATGGCGGGCACGGGCAGCGTTGTCGGCGTCGATGTGGGCGGCACCTTCACCGATGTGTTTATCTTAAACGAAGAAGACGGCACCTGCGCCGTCGCCAAGGTGCCATCGACGCCGGACGATCAATCCATCGGCATCCGCGCCGGCATTGGCGAGGAAATGCCGGACCTTGGCGCGGTCTCGCTGATTGTCCATGGCACCACGGTCGCCACCAACGCGCTTTTGGAGCGCAAGGGCGCCCCTACCGGCATCATCACCACCGCCGGGTTTCGGGATTTGATCGAGATGCGCCGCCGCGACCGGCCCGAAACCTGGGGCCTTTGGGGCATGTTCGAGCCCGTCGTGCCGCGCGATTTACGCCTCGAAGTGGATGAGCGGGTGCTCGCCGACGGCTCGGTGCATACCGCCCTGGATGCGGACGAGGTGCGCGTAGCGGCGCAAATATTGTTGGAGCGCGGCGCGCAATCTGTCGCCATCTTTTTTATGAACGCCTACGCCAACGACGCCAACGAGGCCGCCGCCGCCAAAGCGGTGCGGGAAATCTGGCCCAATGCCCATGTCACCGCATCGTCGGAAATCCTGCCTGAAATCCGCGAGTTCGAGCGCCTGTCGACGGCCACCTTGAACGCCTATCTGCAACCCCATGTAAGCGACTATCTGGAACGGCTGGAGGGCGGCTTGCGCCGTGACGGTTTCGGCGGCGACGTTTTGATGGTGCAATCCAACGGCGGCGTCATGTCCTTGGGCGAGGCGCGCCAAGTGCCGGTGCGCACAGCCCTATCGGGGCCCGCCGCCGGGGTTATCGCCGGCGCCCATATCGGCATCAGCGCCGGCTATCCGAACCTGATCACCTGCGACATGGGCGGCACCAGTTTCGACGTGTCACTGATCAACGAGGGGCTAAGCACCCTGGCGGCACAGACGGCGGTGGATTTCGGCATGGTGGTGCGCACTCCGATGATCGAGATCAACAGCATCGGCGCCGGCGGCGGTTCCATCGCCTGGGTCGATGGCGGCGGACTGTTGCAAGTGGGCCCGATGAGCGCCGGCTCCGATCCGGGCCCAGTCTGCTATGGCCTCGGCAATGAGCGCCCAACGGTCACCGACGCCAATCTGGTCCTCGGGCGCATCAATGGCGAGCGGCCCATCGGCGGCAAGCTGGACCGGCTCGAGGTTGATGCGGCCAAGGCGGCGATCGCGGCACATGTGGGCGCAGCGCTCGACATCGGCGTCATGGAGGCAGCCGAAGCGGTGATCCGCATCGCCAATTCCAAGATGGCCGGCGCCATCCGTCTGGTCTCCATCGAGCGCGGCCACGATCCGGCCAAGTTCGTCGCCATGCCTTTCGGCGGCGGCGGCGCCCTGCACTGCGGCGCCCTGATCAAGGATATCGGCCTTGCCAAAGCCCTGGTGCCGCGTTTTCCCGGCGTCACCAGCGCCATGGGATGTGTCATCGCCGACATGCGCTTTGATCGGGTACACACCCTGAACGCCCTCACCGCCGATCTGGATATTGCCGCTCTGCAAGCGGAAATTGCGGCCACCAGCGAAGCCGGCGCGGCGCGCCTGGCCGCCGCTAACGTCACGTTCATGCGCACCGAAAGCGAGATCGAGCTGGATATGCTCTATGTGGGCCAGACCCACACGGTCCCGGTGCGCGTCACGCCGGACGGATTATCCGAGGGTAAAATTCAGGCCGCCTTCGAAGACACATACCGCACTGCTTTTGGGCGTTTGCTGGACAATATCGCGACCCGCGTTCTCAATCTCCGTGTCGCCGTTATCGGGCGGCGGCCCAAGTTCGATCTCGCCCTGCTGGCGCCCCAGGGGGACAACAAGGGCGAGACCAGCTTGGCAGACGCCCGCACCGAAAGCCGCGAGGTTTGGATCGATGGCGGCTGGCGATCAGCAAATGTCTACCGGCGGCTGGATTTGCCCGTCGGCGCCGTGGTTGCGGGCCCGGCGCTGTTGGAACAGCCCGACACAACCATCTTCATCGAACCCGATCTGGAAGGCCGCGTCGATGACTTCGGCAATCTGGTCATATCCAGGAAAGATCAACCCTGAGCCACTTCCGCCAGATCGTTCCACACCATTTGGCCGGCCAGCTTGCCATCGGTGACAACAAACCGGTCGATGAAGCGGATGCCTTCAAATTCCACGCCGTCCGGCCATTGGCCGTAAAGGGTGCCAAAGCAATAGACGATGATGCCGTCATCACTTATTTGAGGATCGAACCGGTCGTAGGTTTTCTTGACCCAGCGATAGCGGGGCGATGCCCAGGCGATCAACTCTTCCAGGTTGCGCATGGTTTTGCCGCCGGGAAAAACCATCGAAAAGCCATCGCCCAAGCAGGATTTGGCGGCGTCCAGATCACGCTCTTCCATGGAACCCAAAAAACTTTCGATCAACGCCACCGCCGCGGCCAGAGGTTGGTTATCGTTCATTGAATTTCTCAATCAGTTCATCATGGCGCGCCCGCGCCGCGATAATGGAGCGGTCGCGTATGTGCCCAAAGCCGCGAATTTGGTCCGGAACATTGGCGATCTCGGCGGCCAGCGCCAGATTATCCGCCGTCAAAAGTTCGGCCAATTCGTCCATCACCGCTTCATACTGGACAATCAGTTTGCGGTCGCGGCGGCGGTCGGCGGTGAAATAGAACGGGTTCAAAAGCGGGCTGCGCAGGAATTTCAGCCTGCTCATCAGCCCAAAGACCAGCGACATCCAGGGACCGAATTTTTGCTTTTTGCCGCCGCCGCCGAGGCGTCCCAAATGATAATGGACCCGGTAGCCGGCTTCGAACATATGGTTCAATTTCGCCTCGAACACGCCGTCGCTATAGAGCCGCGCCACCTCAAACTCGTCCTTGATGGCCAGCAGCTTGAAATAATTATCGGCAACCGCTTCGGTCAGCGCGCCGGGCGCGCCGGCAAGCGTGGTCTCGATCCCCCGGAACCTGTCGACCAGTTCCCCATAGCGCACCGCATAGGCCTGATCGCGATAGTCCACCAAATACTGCATGCGAAATTTGATCTTGTCGCCAAGTCCGATTTCCGCGTCCCCCGCCTCCAAACCGGCAATTCCTAGAACCCGTTGCCGGTCCGCCGCCAGCCGCCGGCCCCAGGCAAAGGCGCGAAGATTGTTGTCCACTTCGGTGCCGTTCAAGGTGATGGCCCGCGCAACCGATGCGCTGCTTAGCGGTATATGCCCATTTTGAAAGGCGAAACCGGTGAGCAGCATGTTGGCGTAAATTTTATCGCCGAGCAGCGCCAGGGCCAGCCCGCCCGCATCGGCGAAATCGTCCTCATCATCGGTGATTTGCGCGCCGAGGGCATCGAACACCGCGTTCCGGTCGATGGGGGTTTCCGGGTCCAGCGCCTCGGCGGCGGTCGGCGCCATGTGGCGGTTCACTACGGCAACCGTGCGGCCCTTCGATACGCTGCCCGCCACTTCGGGCCCGGCGGCAACCAGGGCATCGCAGCCCAGCAACAGATCGGCGCCCGCGTCTTGGATACGCGCCGCATCCAGCTCCGCGTCCGCTGGCGCCAGGCGGAGATGGGTGGTGACCGCGCCGCCCATGCGCGCCAGGCCGGTGTTGTCGAGGACGCTGCATTGCATGCCTTGCAAATGCGCCGCCATGCCGAGGATGGCGCCGACGGTGATCAGACCAGAGCCGCCGACACCGGCAATCAGGATGTTATAGGGGGCCGCCAGCGCCGGCGTTGCCGGCTCATCCAGCGTCCAATCATCGCCATCAATTATGCTGGGAGCCCGCAGCTTGGCGCCGCTGACCGTCACCATGGCCGGGCAGAACCCGTCCAGGCAACTGAGATCGGAATTGCAGCTCGATTGATCCACTTGGCGCTTGATGCCGAGCGGCGTCGGCAGCGCACGCACGGCGATGCAGCGCGATTGCACCGAACAATCGCCGCAGGCTTCGCAGACCCGCTCGTTGATGACCACCCGCGCCTCGGCCGGCGCACGGGCGCCGCGCTTACGCTGGCGGCGTGTTTCGGCGGCGCACATCTGATCGTAAATCAGAACCGACGTGCCATCGAAGGCAGCGAAATCCGCCATCACCGCATCCATTTCGTCCCGGTCATGCAGACCGCAGCCTCCTGGAAGATCGGAGGCCGCATATTGTTCCGGCGCGTCCGATACCAAGGCCAGTTTGGCAATCCCCTCGGCGGCGATCTGCGCCGCGATATCGGTGACCGACGGCGCCCCTTCCACCGGCTGGCCGCCGGTCATGGCGACCGCATTATTGTAGAGGATCTTGAAGGTGATGCGGCTTTTGGCGGCTGCCGCGGCGCGGATCGCCAGCAGCCCGGAATGGGCGTAGGTGCCGTCGCCCATATTCTGGAACAGATGATCGCGCTCAACAAAGCCGGCGGCGCCGATCCAGTTGGCCCCCTCGCCGCCCATGTGCGATAGGGTGATGGTGTCCGAGCCGGGCATCCACATGGCCAGGGAATGACAGCCGATGCCGGCCATGGCGACGCTGCCATCGGGCAGCTTGGTGCCCCGGTTGTGCGGGCAGCCGGGACAAAAATGCGGGATGCGGACCGGCACCGCTTTAGGAGCGCGTCTTTGCACCGCCGCCCGTTCCAGGCGCGCCAGGTTCTCGGCAATCACCGGATGCTCGGCCGCCTTCACCAAGCGCCGGCCCAGAATCAGCGCCAGACCGGCGGGCTCGGTCATGCCCAACGATGCGATCAGCGGGTGGCCGTTTTCATCCGTTTTACCGATGATCCGGGGCCGGTTGCTGTCCGGCCAATTATAGGCGAGCGACTTGATCTGAGTTTCGACAAAGGCAAGGCGCTCCTCGACCACCAGAATTTCCTTGAGCCCGCGGGCGAAGGCGCGCATGCCGTCCGGCTCGATGGGCCAGATCAGGCCTAGCTTATAGACCGACAGCCCGATCTCGAACGCGACCCTATCGGTGACGCCGAGGACGTCCAGCGCCTGGCGCACATCCCGGTAGGGTTTGCCGGCGGCGACAATGCCCATACGGCGGCCGGGCGCATCCATGACAATCGCATCGAAGCGGTTGGCTTTGGCGAAATCCAAGGCCGCCGGCAGCTTGATCTGCTGCAGCCGCGCATCCTGGCTCCAACGGTCATCGGGCCAGCGCTGGATCACTTTCTCGGCATCGAAATCAGCGCTGTCGGGGAGGATAATTTTGCCCACATTCGCATCGAAGTTTACCGAGCGGGTGCTCTCCGCCACGTCGGACACCAGCTTGAACCCGGCCCACAGCCCCGCATAGCGGGACAGGCCATAGGCTTTGAGACCCAGATCCAGCATGTCGGCAATGTCGGCGGGATAAATGACCGGCATCATCGCCGACTGAAACGCCTGCTCGGCGCCATTGGCGATGGTCGATGACGACGCGCCGGGATCATCGCCCGATACCGCGAGGACGCCGCCATGGCGGGACGTGCCGGCGAAGTTGGCGTGTTTCATGGCATCGCCGGAGCGGTCGAGCCCCGGATTTTTGCCGTACCACATGCCGAAAACCCCATCGACACGGGCCGCACCGAACATATCGGTCTGCTGCGAGCCCCAGACGGCGGTGGCCGCCAGATCTTCGTTGAGGCCCGGCTCGAACTTTATATTGGCCTGGGTCAGATGTTCACCGGCGTCCCAAAGCGCCATATCGACGCCGCCGAGGGGCGAGCCGCGATAGCCCGACACAAAGCCGCCCGTATTCAGCCCGGCCAGCCGGTCGCGGCGGCTTTGTTCCAGTAACAAACGCACCAGCGCCTGGCTGCCGGACAGGAACAAGCGGCCATGGTTAAGGCTGTATTTGTCATCGAGGGTGTAGCTATCCATGGTGTTATTTGCCGGTGCCTTGCGCCCAATTGCAATACCGGCAGCGATTGACGGATTTCAAGCGGGCCGGGTATGATCCACTCCTTGACCAGAATTACACAAAATTATTCCTTACAGGGAGGATGTCATGATTTCCAAATTAATCGGTTTAAGCGCCGTTGCCGCCATTGCCGGCGGGGTTGCGCTCAGCACGCCCGCACCGGCAACGGCGGCGGCCGCCAAGTTGACCCTCGTCTATCCGTTCCCGGACTTTTTGGTTTACACCAAAAACTGCAAGGCGCTGGCCGCCAAAATCAACGCCCGCGGCAAAGGCGTTGTCGAGATCGAAGTGCTGCCTTTCAATTCCATCAAAATGTTCCAGCAGCCGCCGGCCGCCTCCAAGGGCCGGGTTGATCTGGTTTGCACGCCGGCGGCGTTCTACGCCCGCGCCATCCCGGAGAACGAAGCCGTTTCCACCGCGTCCTCGTTGCCGGAACAGGTGCGCGCCAATGGCGGCACCAAACTTATCGACGCGCTGCAGCAAAAGCATTTCAACGTGAAATATCTGGGCTGGACTTCGGGCGGCGACCGCTTCCGCATCTATATGAAGAACGCGCCGAAATTCAACAGCGCCGGGTTGCCCGATTTCTCCGGCGTGAAAATGCGCGACAACCCCATTTACGGGGCCTTCTTGAAAGCCTTGCACGCCACGACGCACCCGCTGCCGTCTTCGGCGGTCTTCTCGGCTTTGGAAAAAGGCGTGGTTGACGCCAGCGCCTGGGCCACCAACGGGCTCATGGGTCTGAAATGGGATAAATTCCTGCGCCATGCCATCGATGAGGAATTCTACCGCACCGATATCGGCTGGATCATGAACCTGGACAAGTGGAAGGGCCTGAGCGCGAAGGCAAAAGGCATTCTGCAAAACACCGTGATCGAGCAGGAAAAGATCAACGCCGCGCAATTGGCGGCGATGGCCACCAAGGAAAAGGCGAAACTGATCGCGGGCGGCATGAAGTTCCATGCGGTTCCGGCCAAAGCCAAATATCTCAAAATGGCCGTTGATTCCGCTTATGAGCGGATGATCGCACGCCTCAAGAAAGCCGGGCGCCCGACGGCGCATGTGGCCAAACTGCGCGCCGCTTATCAGCAATAACCGGCGCGGGGGTTTATTCGGATTTGGCGGCGGCCGGGGCGTTTGAGCCCTGCCGCCGCCGGTTCCGCCAGCCATGCGGCAAGGTTTAAGAAAAATCGACGCGGCCTGGGCCGGCCTTTTGTGGCTGGGGATGGCTATCGCCTCGGTCTATATCGGGCTGATCATGGTGGCGATCATCTATATCACCACGTTCCGCTTTTTCGGCGCCGCCTATAACATCTATACCACCAGCTTCATCGAATACGGCTTCGTCTATATCATGTTCCTGGGCTCGCCCTGGATGGTGCGCAACCGGGCGCATGTGTTTATCGAGATGCTGACCGCCGCCGTTTCGCCCCGGGTTCGCGATTATCTTTCGCGCATCATCGCTTTCGCCGCCGCCGCCGTCTGCCTGATATGGGCGTGGTACACCTGGACCATATTTTTGGAGCAGTTCGAAGATACGATGCGCTTCGACGAATTGCGCGCCCAGCTCGACATCCGTCTTTGGGTTACCACCATCGCCTTTCCGATCGGCTTCTTCGCCATGGGCGTAGAGTTCGCACGCTTTATATTTACGGCCCAGACCATGCATGTGGGGCTCGCCGGCGTCGCCAATGAACGGGTCGAGCTGGAGGAAACCAAGCGCGATCTGCTGGGCGATTTCTGATGCAATGGTATTGGATTCTAACGGCGCTGCTGGGCTCAACACTGACCTTGATGTTTGTCGGCGTACCGGTGGGCATCGCCTTTATCCTGGTCAATACGGTGGCCGCGTTTATTCTGTTCGGACGCTTCTCCGGCTTCGATGCCAACATGTTCGCCGGCATCTCCCAATTGACCGACAACGCCTTCGCCAACATGGCCATCTTCGCGATCGTGCCGATCCCCATGTTTTTATTGATGGGCGAGTTGTTTTTTCACACCGGCCTCGCCGGGCGCATGTTCAATGCGGTGGAAAACCTGATGGGCCGGGCGCCGGCGCGGCTCTCTTACGTGACCGTCGCCGGCGGCACCGCGTTCGCCACCCTGTCGGGCTCCTCGATGGGCTCGACGGCGTTGCTGGGCACCCTGATGGTTCCCGAAATGACCGCCCGCGGCTACAAGAAATCCATGTCCATCGGCCCGATCCTGGGCACCGGCGGGCTGGCTATGCTGATCCCGCCGTCGGCGCTGGCGGTGCTGCTCGGCACCCTCGCCGAGCTTGATATCGGCAAGTTGCTGATCGCCGGCATCGTGCCCGGGCTGATACTCGCGCTCATGTACATCGTGCTGATTTACGTTCGCACAATCATCGATCCGGACGCGGCGCCGGTCTACGAGGTGCAATGGATAAGCTGGCGGCGGCGCGGGAAGATGTTCTTTGCCGACGTGGTGCCCATGGTCTCGGTCATAATATTTGTCATCCTGCTGATCATGTTCGGCGTCGCGACGCCGTCGGAATCGGCGGCCTATGGATCGCTCGGCGTTATTTTGTTGTCGCTCATCTATCTGTTTCTGGTGCCACTTTTGACGGGCAATATGGAACGGGTGCGCGCCTTCTGGCCGGAATTCCGCGTCGCGCTTTGGAAATCCATGTGGGGCGCCGGGCGGGTGACCATCATCGCGCTGATGATCCTGTTCGGCTCGAGCCTGTTTTCCAACGTATTGGCGGCGTCCGGGGCCAGCGTGAAATTGATCGAATGGGTGACCAGCTTCGATGTCTCCGGCCTTGTGATGCTGCTCATCATGTTCGGCATTTTGCTTTTACTCGGCATGTTCATGGATCAGTTGGCAATGATGCTGCTGACGGTGCCGATCTTCTTTCCGATCATGGCCGGAATCGATTTCGGCATGGGGGCCGAGCGCCAGGTGATCTGGTTCGCGGTCATCATGCTGCTGGCCATGGAGATCAGCTTCACCACGCCGCCGTTCGGGTTATTGCTGTTCGTGATGCAGGGCGTGGCGCCGCCGGGCACCAAGTTCTCCGAAATATGCCTGGCCGCCATTCCTTTCATGGCCTGCGCCATGCTTTTGGTGGCGCTGATCCTGGCCTTCCCGCCGCTGGTAACCTGGCTGCCGTTTTTGACCGGGTAGCGCCAGGGATGGCGCGCCGCTTGACCTAATCTTAAGCCAACTTCGGATAAAATTTGGAAAAGCACACATGCGCCGTGGTTCCGGCGCCCGGCGCGCTTTCGATCTCCAAGCTGCCGCCCTGCGCCTCGGTCAAGGCGACGGCGATGGGCAGACCAAGCCCGGTACCCGCGTGCCCGCCGCCGCCGGCGCCGGCAACCTGGCCGAATTTTCGCCGGGCGGTCTTGAGGCCGTCTTCATCCATGCCGATGCCGGTATCGGAAACGAATATATCCAAATCCCATATGGACCGGGTGCGGGCGCCGACGATGACAACTTCGCCCGGCGGCGTGAACTTGATGGCGTTGGAAATCAAATTGAACAGGATCTGTTTGATGCGCCGGGAATCGGCAAACAATGTGGGGAGATGATCGGCGATGTCGGTGGACAAATCGATTTCAGCCTGATCGGCGCGCTCCGAGAAGTGACGAACGCATTCGCGTAATGTTGTCTCCACATCGATTTCATCTCTGTTCAGTTCCAGCTTGCCGGCCTCAAAGGCGGAATAATCCAATATGTCGTTGATCAAATCGAGCAGGTACTGCCCCGATAGGCGGACATTTTCTATATATTCTTTCTGTTTGTCGTTGGCGATATCGCCGAAGATTTCCGCAAGTAATACGTCCGAGAAGCCTAATATAGAATTCAGCGGCGTCCGCAATTCGTGGCTGAATTGGGCCAGCCAGTATTCGGGAGTTGCCGGCTCGGGTGGATGATCGGCTGTCCCGAAATTGGCCGCCTGGCGCCGCGGTTGCGAAAAATTATCGATAAGTTCGCGCCGGCCATCATGCTCAACAACGCCGAGCCGATAATCGAACGGCAGGTAGAGAAGGAACTGCGCAGCCTCGCCGGGCGCGCCGGAATGATCGAGAAACAAAACGGTGGGATCGATTTTTCGCAACCAGGATGGAATGTCTTCGCCGCCGCTTGCGACCAAAATCTCATATCCGCCCAAGGCGCCCAGGTGCGTGATTTTTTCCATAGTGTTCAGCGCCAAACCATCCTTGACGATCAACAATCGATTGGCCGGATGGCACGCCCGGCATTCATTGGACACGCCAATGGCCGCGCTGCCGTTCAAACCGAACAGGCCGCGCGCATCGCCGACAATCCCAGGTTTGCCTTGATCTACGCCCCAACGCTCCATTTGCAAACGATAGAACAGCTTCGGTCGCCTAGCCTACCTACAAACATTGGTAGGGGCTGATCCGAAAAAGCCCGCATCACCGCCGCCGCGCGCCCAGCCATACCGATGCGGCGATCTGGCACAATTGGGCGGCGCTGAATATTTCCATAGGTCTAGCGCTAGCTAGAGCGCGGTTGTGGCTGTACTATCCGTTCGCTTCACCCGCCGCGCGTTGCCGGGGTGCGCCGTTAAGGAGTTTGCATGATCAAGCCTTGGGTATTCGAATTTATGCATGCGTTGGACCGTCCCGCCGACAAGCTCGGGCCCGGCGACGTCACCGAGATGTTCGATGACAGTTTGAAAATTTGGGAGCGGATGGAAGAACAGGGCTTCGAAGGAGTATTCTTCAGCGAACATCATTTTGGCCACGCCTATAGCCCGTCTCCCAATTTGCTGATCGCCGCTATTGCACAGCGCACAACCCGCATGCGGCTCGGCACCATGGGTATGGTGCTGCCGTTCTATGCGCCGTGGCGTATCGCCGAGGAAATCGCCATGCTCGATCACTTGACCAACGGGCGCTTGGAGATCGGCTGCGCCAACGGGGTGCCGCAGGAATTGGAGCGCGTCGGGATGGGCCCGGAAGAAGCGCGCGAACGGTTTAACGAAGCGCTGGATATCGTCGATGCCGCTCTGGCTGAGCCGGTCATCTCCTATCACGGCAAATATTGGAACTTTGACGATCTGAATATCCTGCCACGGCCCCGCCAGCAGCCATCGCCGCCGAAATGGACCACCATCGTGAGCAAGGGATCGGCCAAGAAGTCCGCCGGGCGCGGCTCCAAGATCTGCACCGGGTTCCAATCGACGGCTCTGATAACGGAGATCTTCGATGTCTACCGGGATGAAAGCGATAGGCTGAACATGGCGGTGGGACCCGATGACATCGCGCTCCGGCGCAGTGTCTCGATCGATCGGGATGAAGCCCGGGCGCATGCGGCGGCCATAACCGCGGCCGATCTGAGCCGCAAAATACTCGCCGGCGATTCTCGTGTCGGCCAGGAGAACTCGCCCTTGCTGGACGCGCCAACCGCCGGCTCTGGATTCACCGTCCACGCGGATGAATATATTTCCGGAACGCCGGTTCAGGTCGCCGAACAAATTATCGAGCAATGCCGCGCCACGGGCGCCGGCCATTTCCTGGCCATGCTGGGACGCGGCGCCGGCTCCAGGCGCGCCGAATTGATTACCCTGTTTGGCGAAGAGGTGGTACCCGAACTGCGCCGGGCGGAACTGGTCAAGACCTTGGCGCCGACTGCTTCATTGCCGCTTTGAAAGGGCGAGAACCATGCCAATGAAACCCTATGCTCAAATGAGCCATCTCGGATTGGCGGTGTACGATTTCGACAAAATGCTGGATTTCTATTTGCGCCTATTCGATTACCATATCTCCGATCAACAGACCCGTCCCGATGGCCGCAAGATCGCCTTTCTGACCCGCGATCCCAACGACCACCACCAGTTTGTCCTCGGCTCGGGCCGGCCGAAAGACGCGGCGTATAACCCGGTTACGCAAATATCGTTCCGCACCGACAACCTCGCATCGGTCAAGGAATTCTGGCGCGCATGCGTCGCTGAGCCCGAGGCCGAAATCGATAGAACGATCACCCACGGCAACGCCTGGAGCGTCTATTTCCGCGATCCCGAGGGCAACCGGCTGGAAATCTATACCGATACGCCATGGCAGGTAACCCAGCCCTATGTCGCCGAAATCGA
>Ga0114993_10001366_pt1 | contig 28171 bp, 26 predicted proteins | sample ArcticOcean_MG_C_FD_87042 | JGI IMG/M metagenome (GOLD analysis project Ga0114993, IMG submission 87042) | Marine microbial communities from western Arctic Ocean - ArcticOcean_MG_CB2_150 | ecosystem: Environmental > Aquatic > Marine > Oceanic | place: Arctic Ocean: Canada Basin | collected...
CACGCACATCATCTCCTGTGTGTCGCCGAAAGAAGCGCAGCAGACCTATGATGCGTTCACTGCGAAGCATTTTTCTTTTTAAATGCGCAGTCTTGGTCTTTTCGATTCGAGTCAGGAAGCTTATCCCATAGCATCTCTGCTGCTACAGCGGTTGAGATGATATAAATTAGAATTAATACGGAGCAACACAAATGAGAGTAGATGGTGGATTAATGGGTGACCTGTCAGGTGTGCCCGGTCATGCAAAACGTCTGGAGAATCTTGGCTACCATGGTGCTGTTACTGCAGAGACCAGTCACGATCCATTTTTCCCTCTGTTGCTGGCGGCGCAGGAAACTCAGGACATTGAGTTGGTCACGTCGATTGCAGTCGCATTTTCGCGAACCCCAATGAATCTGGCCAATATTGGCCACGATTTAAACAGTTTCTCAAAGGGACGGTTCGTCCTGGGCCTGGGTTCCCAGATCCGGCCGCACATTACCAAGCGATTCAGCATGCCCTGGTCAAAACCAGCTGCACGGATGCGAGAGTTCATTTCGGCAATGCACGCAATTTGGGATTGCTGGCACAATGGAACGCGACTTTCATTCGAAGGAGATTTTTACACTCACTCGCTGATGACACCCATGTTTACACCGCTCGATACTGAGTACGGCGCACCGAAGGTGTTTCTCGCGGCTGTAGGGCCGCTCATGACAGAAGTTGCCGGAGAGGTCGCAGATGGTGTGATCATTCATGCATTCACCACCGAAAAATACCTGCGAGAGGTCACCTTGCCCGCGGTGGGAAAAGGGCTAGCGAAGGCCGGACGTTCACGTGATGACTTTGAGATTTCTTACCCGGGCTTTATTGTGACGGGTACGACCGAGGAGCAATACAACGCCAGTAAACAGGCTGTTTGTAAGCAAATTGCATTTTACGGTTCCACACCCGCTTATGCACCAGTGTTAGGCGTGCACGGCTGGGGTGATTTACAGCCAGAACTGAACAAATTGTCCAAGCAGGGTAAGTGGGACGAGATGGGTGGCCTGATTACCGATGACATCCTTGAAGAATTCGCTGTAGTGGCGGAAATAGATGATGTGGTCGACAAATTTAAAAACAGATATGGCGATCTGGTTGATCGGACCATGGGTTCATTACCTGCACGGGATGACGACCATGCCAAAGAGCTCCTGACCAAACTATCGGCCTGATTGGTTTAATCGACCGGGCAACACACTGAATACGAATTGATAAAAATGAGGAAGTGATAATGAAACTTGGAATCCTGAACGGAATTGGCGGCAAGGTGATCGGTATAGATATGGACCGAATCAAGGCAGCAGAGAGCATGGGTTACGACTCTGTCTGGACAGCAGAGGCATACGGCAGCGATGCGGTAACGCCGGCAGCCTGGATATTGGCCCAGACCGACAAAATCAAGGTTGGTACGGCGATCATGCAGATGCCTGGCCGATCACCGGCTTGTAGCGCAATGACAGCGATGACACTGAACCAGCTCTCTAATGGACGGTTCATTGTTGGTTTGGGTGCATCCGGGCCGCAGGTAGTTGAAGGCTGGCATGGCGTAGCTTATGGCAGGCCGATGACTCGAACAAGAGAGTACATCGAGATTATGCAGAAAATTTTTAACCGTGAAGCCCCTGTGGAACATGAAGGTTTTCATTACAGCATGCCTTACAGTGCTGAGGATGGCACTGGCCTGGGTAAGCCTTTGAAAAGTATTCTGCAGGCAGACCCCTCTATCAAGATTTACACAGCATCTATTACACCAAAAGGTCTTGAGACTTCCGCTGAAGTGGCTGATGGCGTGTTCCCGATATGGATGAGTCCTGAAAAATCTAACGTGTTAATGTCTTCCATCCAGAAAGGTCTGGATAAAGGTGGCAAGACCATGATGGATTTCGACGTTGCTCCTTTTGTTACGGTGGTCATTGGTGATGATGTGGACCATTGCCGAATGCCAATCAAAGGCAGTATGGCTTTATATATCGGAGGCATGGGCGCTCGAGAAAGTAATTTCTACAACGATTATGCAAAGGCGCTCGGGTATGAAGAAGCCGCAGCCAAGATTCAGGACCTGTTCCTTGCGGGCAAGAAAGATGAAGCTATGGCAGCTGTTCCTGATGAGTTGGTAGATGCCTGCCATTTAGTGGGTCCCGCAGGTCGAATCAAAGAGAGGCTGCAGGTCTGGAAGGAAGCAGGTAATTCCGGAAAGATTGGCAGCATGTTGCTTGGTGCAGGCCAGATCGAAGCACTTGAGCTGGTAGCGGGCGAACTCCTCTAGGGGCGTCAGGCCTAATACTTAAGGGAACGGGTATCTCAACTCAAAGTTACACCCTCAAGGCTTGTGCTGGCATTCATGAAATAAGTCAGCAGGATTGGGATGCCTGCGCAAACCCTGGCAGGTCAGGGGTTGAAACAGACATCCCATTCGACCCCTTTCTGTCCTATGCATTTTTAAGTGCGCTTGAAGAGAGTGACTCCGCTGTAGCGCAGACTGGCTGGGCGCCATATCACCTTACATTGGAGCACGAAACCAAGGGTATAGTTGGTGTTGTGCCCATGTACCTGAAAAGCCATTCCCAGGGTGAGTATGTTTTTGATTACTCGTGGGCTGATGCCTTTGAACGAGCGGGTGGTCGCTACTACCCCAAGTTGCAGGTCTCGGTACCGTTCACGCCGGCGACAGGCAGGCGCCTTCTAACTCGTCCCGATGCCGAAGACCCTGAAATCGAGAAGTATCTTTTGTCGGGGCTGATGCAGGTTGCCGAAAAAATGGAAGTGTCGTCAGTCCACATTACCTTTTCGGACAAACATCAGTGGGACCAGATGGGTGAGCTGGGATTTCTGCAGAGAACACATAATCAGTTCCACTGGCAGAACGATAACTACAGTACCTTTGATGACTTTCTTGCTGCGCTTTCTTCCAAGAAAAGAAAAAATATAAAACGAGAGCGTCGAGGGGCGCTGGAATCTGGCATAGAGATTGAGCGGATAACCGGGTCTGACCTCACAGAAGAGCATTGGGATGCGTTCTACCGGTTTTATGTTGATACTGGCAATCGAAAATGGGGATCGCCGTACCTGAAACGACAATTTTTTTCGATTATCGGTGAGACGATGCCGGATGATACGCTGCTGGTAATGTGTAAGCGTGATGGGCGATATGTTGCAGGTGCGATTAACTTCATTGGCGAGGAATGCTTGTTTGGCAGGAACTGGGGTTGCATCGAGCACCATCCGTATCTTCATTTTGAAGTTTGTTACTACCAGGCGATAGAGTTTGCCATCGAAAGAGGATTGAAGCGGGTTGAAGCCGGTGCACAGGGACAGCACAAGCTGGCGCGGGGTTATCTTCCAACCCATACTTACAGCGCACACTGGATTGCCAACGAGTCCTTAAGAGATGCAATAGATAACTACCTGCATGATGAGCGCCGGTATGTTGACGAAGAAATTGATTACATCACTGAACAGGGGCCATTTAAAAAATTAATCGGAGAGGGCGAATGAGTGACCTGAATGAGCCGGTAAGAGCCAGTTTTGCGGCCCCGCGTCAACTTGATCGAAGCTGAGAGGATCTCCCCCTCGCTCTCAAACAAAACCAACTGAAACACCTGCAAACCGCTAAGGTGTGTTACTCGCTACTTGCGAGTACTTGTATTCGGAGGCTGCCTTGTTCTCATCGATAAAGACTCAATAAGTATGTGTCACCGTGTTTGAGCGGTTGTTTCTTTAGTGCGGGTAATACGAATAAACAAGTTTTGGTCCGAGGATCAGGATCGGCGGGGATGTCACGAAACAAAAAGGGGCACACGCTTATTGGTGAGGTGCTTTACTCTGCCCCCCTAAGTGCAACATGATGCGCGACAAACTTTTAATGTGGAACAACAATATGTCCAATCGAATGAACGGCCAATGGCGTCTAAAGTCCCGTCCTGAAGGGATGGTACAAGAATCAGATTTTGAGTATGTGGAAGAGCCAGTAGAAGAACTGGGAGACAACGAATTCCTGATTCGTAATCTTTATTTAGCATTTGAACCGGCGATGCGAGGTTGGTTAAACGATGTGAAGAGTTATGTGCCCCCGGTGCAAATAGGCGAGGTCATGCGTGCAGGTACTGTGGGTCAGGTTATTGAGTCCAATAACGAAAATTTCGCGCCCGGTGATTTTGTGCAGGGCCAGTTAGGCTGGCAGGAATATGCGGTTAATGATGGTGCGATGGGCTTGATGGGTGGTGTGTCAAAAATCCAACCCGGAATTCCCCCTTACCTGGTATTGAGCGCTCTTGGAGGCACCGGGCTCACGGCTTACTTCGGATTACTTGACGTAGGCAAGCCAAACGAAGGTGATGTCGTAGTGGTCTCTGGCGCGGCTGGAGCGACTGGGTCGATTGCTGGTCAGATAGCACGAATCAAGGGTGCTTCCAAAGTGGTCGGCATTGCAGGCGGAGCTGAAAAATGTGCCTGGCTGACTGATGAACTTGGTTTTGACTCGGCCATCGATTACAAATCAGAAGATGTTCAGGTGCGGCTAAACGAAGAATGCCCGAAGGGTATTAACGTCTTTTTTGACAATGTCGGAGGAGATATTCTTGATGCTGCTTTGTTGAACATGGCACAGAATGGTCGCATCGTACTTTGTGGGGGAATATCACAATACAACGAGTCAGGACTTCCCACTGGCCCAAGAAACTATATGCAACTGGTCATACGTCGATGCACCATGCAGGGCTTTATTGTCATTGACTACCTGCACAAGGCGGGTGAGGCTGTAAAAGAACTGTCAAGCTGGATTGAGAGCGGGGAACTGAAGCATGGGGAAGATATACAGGAAGGTATAGAGAATACCCCTAAAACTTTCCTTCGATTGTTTGAAGGCAAGAATGTGGGCAAGCAGTTATTGAAAATTGCTGAACCGCCTTTGTAGTTACTCGTTGTCCGATTGGCATTTAATACACATTGATGCCTCCGGGTAGGCTTCGAGTCGGTTGAACGCTATGGGTTCTCCGCAGGACGTGCAGAATCCGTAGCCGTCAAGTTCGAGTCTTTTTTTTGCCTGCAGTACCGCTTTCAGGCGATTACTGGTGACATTGCGGTTGGCGATAAGGATGCTCTGGTTGTGAAGCTCATCCATCCTTGAAAGCCGACCCTGGTTATCCTTCAGTTTCACGGGTTTGGCGCCAGCTTCCGTTATCGAGAGCAGGTCCTTTAGCTCCTCTTCCAGCTGTTCCAGGGCTGCTTTCAGAGTTGAACGTTGATTGTTTGTGAGTTCTGGCATCCTTAATCCCTGTAGGATTTGTCAATTCGGTCTAGTTTTCGAAGTAATGCTGGCCAGATGAATTCACCGCGTGTAGTGAGTGCTTCAGTCGAGGTGGTGCCTGCACGGGAATCGATAATATCAACCGACAGTGAACGGGTGGTAGCGCCACCCGATTCCGCCAGAATCTGGTACTTGCAGGCCCGTTCGAGCCGGAAGATGGCTTGCCATGCGCCACCGGCATTAGGGCCGCAGGCCATTGTGCCGTGGTTACGAAGAATCATGGCATTTTTGGCACCAAGGTCCTCAACGATGCGTTGCCGTTCGGCGAGGTTGGTCGCGACGCCTTCATAGTCGTGATAAGCCAGGTCAGAATAAATGGCAATAGCCGTCTGGTTGAGAGGTTTCAGGCCATCTTCCTGGCAGCTGACGGCGACCCCGTAATCGGTGTGCAGATGGATGACGAACATGGCGTCATCACGATTCATATGAACTGCGCTGTGGATGGTAAACCCGGCGCGATTGAATTTGTAATTACTGTTCGTAAGCTGGTTCCCATCCAGATCAATGGTGAGCAGACTGCTGGCTGTTATTTCTTCGAACAACATGCCGTAAGGGTTAAGCAGGAAACGATGTTCGTCGCCGGGAATCCTTGAGGACACATGTGTACCAACCAGGTCGTCCCAGCCTTCCAGCGCGATGAGCCGATAGAGGGCGGCAGTATCGACTCTTGCCTGCCATTCCAGATCATTCATTGCATCTTCTTTTCTGCTGCACCAGGTACTTGTCGAGTTCATTGGCGAAGGCTTGGCGATTAGATTGATTAAGAGGTGGTGGCCCGCCGGTGTGTTCCCCGGAGGAGCGCATGGTATCCATGAAGTCCCGCAGGTTCAGGGTTTGTTTAATCGTGTCGTCGGAGTATCTTTCTCCGCGGGGGTTAAGCGCGACGGCGCCTTTTTCCATGACCTCAGCTGCTAACGGAATATCTGCGGTGATAACCAGATCGCCTTCCTCGGTTCGTCTTACAATCTCGTTGTCGGCAACGTCAAATCCTTTTGGCACCTGCAGGAAGGTAATGCTTTTGGAAGCGGGCACCTTGATAAAGCTGTTTGCGACCAGTGTCGCTTGAGTTTCTGTTCGGATAGCAGCTCGAAAAATTATTTCCTTTACAACAACAGGGCAGGCATCTGCATCGACCCAGATAGTCAATTTAAAAGTTTTCCTTGTGTGTTCTCAAGTCCAGTTCAAGTGTCCAGGCATTTCTGGGCTGGCGATAGAGATACATGTAAGCCTCTGCAATACCGGTTAATCCAATTAGTCCGTCCTCACCTGCCATCTCTGCGAACTTGGGGTAGGCCGTGACGACCTTCTCTCCCATAATTCCGCCATCGATCACGATATGACCGAGGTGAATTCCCTGGGGTTGGAACTCCCGGGCAAGACTCTGTGCCATTGCACGCAGTCCTGCTTTGGCGGCCGTGAATGCAGCAAAGTTGGGCTTGCCTCGCATAGAGGCACTGGCGCCCGTAAAGATAAGGGTGCCTGTTGCTCGTTCCAGCATGGCCTTTAGCGCCGCCTGAGCGAACAGGAAGCCACCCAATGTACAGACCCGCCACGCGTTCTCAAAGTATTCTGCTTCCATGGTGAGAAATTTGCCGGGGAAGTTGTTGCCTGCGTTGTAGATGGCAAGATCGATCGGGCCGATAGCCTCTGCCTTTTTGATCAGTGTGTTTACGGAAGATAGGTCGGTCGCATCAGCTACGATACCCGTCGCTTGGGTACCGGATGAGGCAATTATTTCCACCACGGCGTCCAGGTTCGTCTGGGTGCGACCAGAAACGATGACATGCAAGCCTTCTTCTGCTGCTTTTACAGCCAGGTAAGCGCCCAGACCTTCGGCCGGGCCGACGCCAAGGATAACAGCGGTTTTGGTCATGAATAATTACCTCTACCAGTTTTCACCAAATGGTCGAATGACAGTATCAAACGTCCATGCGGACTTGGGTTGATGGGCGACTTGCCAGACATGTTCTGCAATGTCTTCCGGGTAGCAGAAAAAGTCATCTGGTTTGTCTGCGTATCGTTCACGTGTCCAGGGAAGGGAGATAACGGCGTCGATTGCAACGTAGGCTACATGAACGCCCTTGGGCCCTGCGTGCCGTGCCATAGACTCCGCCAGAATGCGCTGGGCTGCTTTGGTGGGTGCGAACCCGGAGAAAAAACCCTTGCCGCGATATGCAGAGGTGTTGCCAGTACAGACGATTGCACCATGCCCCTTTTCTATCATGGCGGGCGCCAGTTCCTGCCCAAGCTGAAGCAGGGCCATGGTGTTGACCTCAAAGTTCTTCATTAAGGTAGAGGGTTTGATAGACAGGAAGTCCCCAAAGGCGCCACCAACGGCATTGTGAATGACGACATCCGGATCCCCTAGTGACTGCCGGATCTTACTTAACGTTGAAGAAAGGACCTCAGGGTCTGACACGTCACAGGTGAACGGAGTAGCGGATTCAATCTCACTTGAAAGCTCGTTTAGTCGTTCAGTGTTTCGCGCGATCATAGCTACCCGGTAATCAACCGCGAAACGCCTGACGATAGCAGCGCCGGTGCCAGGCCCAACGCCCGTAACAAGGCATAGTGGTTTCATAGCTAAGTCAAACATTATGTGGGTTATTATCATAACGATATGAGCACAACTCTGCCATGACGGGCTAAATTGGCTGTGCAGCGACGTCTGCGCTATGAATAACCACACTTGAAACGAGACATGTTCGATGACCAGAAAGTTTTTCATAACTGACGTATTTTCTGAGGGGCCATACGCGGGAAATCAACTTGCAACGATGCCAGATGCGTCTGGGATATCCACGGTAGAAATGCAGCAGATCGCGAGGGCTTTCAATTTTGCTGAAACAACATTTATTACCGGTGGCTCTCTCGAGAAGGGATTCGATGTGCGGATTTTCACGCCTAATAGTGAGCTGCCGTTCGCAGGCCACCCAACGCTCGGTACCAGTTACCTGATACGAAACGAGATTTTAAAATCGGATGTCCGAGAGCTGACATTGAACCTGGGTGTTGGACCGATCCCCGTCACATTCGCAGACGACGGCATACTATGGATGACGCAAAACCAGCCGGAGTTTGGCACTTCGTTCGATCCGGCTGATGTTGCAAATGAACTTGGTCTCGAGCCGACAGATATTGATGTGAGGTTTCCTTGTCGAAATGTTTCAACTGGCCTGGAATCCCTGCTGGTACCACTGGTTTCCTATGCGGCGCTGAAGAATGCCTATGTGGGCCAGGGTCAGTTAGCGCAAATGTATTTCCTGTTTTGTGCGGGAGGGTACAACTCGGAGCAACGGGTCCAGGCGAGGATGTTTGCAGCGAAATTGGGGGTCATGGAAGATCCGGCCACCGGCAGTGCTAACGGTTGTCTTGCGGCGTACCTTGCTGAGTATGAGTATTTTGGCCCTGGTCCGGTTGATGTGAGCGTGGGGCAGGGGTATGAAATTGAGCGACCCTCACAGCTCTACCTGCGGAGTGAGAAACGTACCGATGATTTCTCGATTCGTGTTGGTGGCAAAGTGCGAGTAGTAGCTGAGGGAGAGTGGAAGGTTTAGCGTTTAATGCAAGCGCGTGATTTAGGGATCGGCATCATCCTTGATGATCTCGATTTTCCAGTAGAGTTCAATAAACGCAGCAAGTTGTCGGTCAATGAGACCTCTGTCACCGCGAAACTGCTGAACATCAATGCCGGCACCGCAAACATCCAGGACGCCCGGTAATGCAGGAACCGCTGTGGAGACGTCGCCATCATAAAGTCAGATACATTGTATTTAGAGCTTTACAGGATAGCTTACCTGTCGAGCTTAATTGACCCAATACAGATGCTCATCATACGGCCATGAACGATTCGGTGAAGTTTGAAGTCATGTTCCTTTCCTGGGATTTAGTGCTAAGGTTTGGAGCTGCTTTTTATGTGGCTTGGCTAATATTTATGAATGAACCTATTTCAGGCGTATCCCCATATGGTCATGCCATCGGGATGTCTGTGCAAGACACCTCAGACTCTAAGCTGACCGTAAAAGTACCCTATGCGGCGCATCTGGTTGGCGATCCAGACACCGGGGTTATTCATGGTGGCGTAATCACTGCTGCGCTGGATAACGCCTCTGGGTCGGCCGTAAGAGTGAGTAAAGACTGGCACGACAATCTGAGCATGGCGACTCTGGACATTCGAATTGACTATATGAAACCAGCGACTCCGCACGTTGACCTGCTGGTCACGGCGGAATGCTACAAACGAACAAAAACGATTGCTTTTGTCAGAGCCGTTGCCTATCACGAAAGTGAAGACGATCCGGTGGCCACATCGGTGGCAACCTTCATGATGGGTACGCCCAACCAGCGGAGGTCCTGAAACATGCAGATATTGAAACAACTGAGAGAAGAAGGCCGTGCAGAAGATATGCAGGCGTTGCTCGACCACATTCCATACGCGAAATTTATGGGAGTACAGGTCGACAGGAAGGGAAATGAGGTGACTACCATCCTTCCGTTTAATGAAATGTTAATTGGTAACACGATGCTTCCCGCGATACATGGCGGTGCGATTGGTGCATTCCTCGAACTCACCTCGTTGATTCAGCTTTTGTTTAACACCCAATGCGAACGACTGCCCAAGACCGTAGACGTCTCAATTGATTACCTTCGGTCGGGTCGACCGGTGGAAACATTTGGGCGTGCGGTGGTCACTCGTCAGGGACGTCGTGTGGCCAATGTTCGTGCCGAGATCTGGCAGGATGAATTCAATAAGCCTATTGCAGCGAGCCACGGTCACTTCCTTCTAACGCCTGTTTAGTCCTGTATTTAAACTCAATTCAAAAAGGGCCGGGGGGTAACGGGCACGGCTGGACTTTGTAAGGCCTAATCCATGACAAAAATGAGATTTTTACTCCGAGCGCAATTTCGTTATCCTGACCACTGACAATCATTCACTATTCCTGAGAGGAAGATTCATGGGAGATGTATATATAGTAGAAGCTTGCCGGAGCCCTATTGGTAAGCGAGGCAAAGGGCTGGCTGGACTGAAACCGGCTGACCTTCTGGGTAAAGTACAAAAAGCTGCACTCGATCGAAGTGGTATTGCGCCAGAGAAGATTGACCAGGTCGTCGGTGGTTGTGTTTCCCAGGTCGGTGAGCAGACTTTTAATATCGCTCGGATTGCCTGGTTGAGTCAGGGATTACCGCTTGCGGTCGCATCAACAACAGTGGACGCTCAGTGTGGTTCCAGCCAGCAGGCAACTTCCATGGCAGCGTCGATGGTCGGTGCTGGTATCGAGGATGTTGTGATGAGCTGTGGTGTTGAGATGATGTCTCGCGTTCCGCTGGGTGCAGCGATGAAAGATGGCTCTCCGATGGGTGAGAATTACGCAAATCTCTACCAGCCAACTAGCCAGTTTATCGGTGCGGCGATGATCGCCGAGGAATACCAGGTTACTCGCCAGGATACAGACCAGTTCGGACTCGAGAGTCAGGAAAAAGCGATCCAGGCATGGGAAGAGGGTCGATTTGATCGTGAAGTTGTAAGTATCGAAGCGCCGATTCTGAATGAAAAATTCGAGCCGACCGGTGAAACCCGGATGATTACAAAAGACGAGGGGCTAAGGGCAACCACGTTTGATTCTCTCGCAGGCCTTACGCCTGTGCCTGGGCAGGAGATTCATACCGCGGGTACAAGTTCACAGGTATCTGATGGCGCAGCGGCAATCATTATGGCTTCAGGCGAAGCCTGCGAACGTCTTGGCGTTAAGCCTCGTGCAAAGATTGTGTCCACGACACTGGTTGGTGTCGATCCTGTCACCATGCTGAAAGGGCCGATTCCTGCGAGCCGTAAAGCCCTGGACCGCGCTAACCTGACAATTGACGACATCGACGTGTTTGAGGTCAATGAGGCCTTTGCCTCCGTTGTTCTTGCATGGCAGAAAGATCTTGGTATTGATCCATCAAAGGTCAATGTTAACGGTGGTGCGATTGCCCTGGGTCACCCGACAGGCAGTACAGGAGCACGTTTGATCACGACTGCGCTGCATGAACTTGAGCGCACCGGTGGCCGGTATGCACTGATTGCAATGTGTTGTGGCGGCGGTCTTGGGACAGGGACTATTATTGAGCGTCTCGACTAGGCTCATCTAACCAGCATAAAAAAAGGGGCTTACGCCCCTTTTTTTATGCTGGTACATTTTTACTTTTTGTCGAAAGCGATATTGAGCCCGGTCATGCCGTGGAGGAGCGCATTTGCCGAGAATTCCGGAACCGATGCGCCTTCTGCGAGCCTGAAGTTTTCCATACGATCCAGGATTATCTTGAACCCGATATTCATTTCTCGGCGGCTGAGTGCTGCACCAAGGCAATGGTGTACACCTTTGCCGAAGGCAACCTGGTCTTTCAAGTTGTCGCGCATCAGATTGAATTTCGCTGCTTCAGGAAACTGGTTGTCGTCGTGGTTGGCAGAGGCAAACCGGGCGAACAGAATTGAATTCTCGGGGATGGTAACCCCGTGCATTTCAACTTCTCGCGTCGTCCTGCGAAACATGTTTGATGATGGGCTTGAGATTCGCAGCACTTCTTCAACCAGTCTTGAAATCATTTCTGGAGAAGGGTCGTCTTTGAGCAACTGGTATTGATCGGGGTTTTCGATCAGCAGCCAGAGGCCTTCTGTCAGGGATGCGCTGGTCGTTTCATTGCCTGCCACGAGAATTTGGGACAGCATCGACAGACATTCAGCGTCAGTGAGTGGTTGCTCGCCATCAAAGCTGGCATTGACCAATTTGGATAGAATATCATCAGCCGGTTCTGCGCGACGTTCGTTCATTCGAGCAACGAAATAATGCTGGAACTCTACCATGTCTTTTGCTGCTTGGAGTATTCCTTCCTTGTCTAGTTGTTGGCTGAGGTTCCCGATAAAGGCTTCAGTCCATTTACGGAATAAAGGAAGGTCTTCCTGTGGTGCTCCGAGCTGGGAAATAATTACCCTTAGTGGCAGGGGCACGCCAAATTTCGACAGGAATTCGCATTCACCCTTGTCAATAAAAGTGTCGATTAACTCGTTTGAGAGGTTCTCAATAAAAGGCTCGAGGCTCTTCAGGCTTGAGGGTGAAAACGCTCCGTCGACGAATTTACGATAGCGTCTTTGATTGGGTGGGTCTTCTGTCAGCATCGTGGGAACATTTTCGTAACCGGTTTTGAGGACCTCTATAACTTCAGGGTCTTCTGATCCGGCCATGGCGCGAGTCGGGCCCATCATGCGGCTGGAAAATGTTTGGTGGTCTTTCGCTATTCGGATGACATCTTCATAGCGTGAAACAAAAAAAATGCCGGAATTCGGGTCCTGGAATACGGGCGCCTCATCCCGTAGCCGTCTATTCATCCCCCAGGGAGATTTTAAAATATCGGGATGCATCGGGCTGATTTCATGGACAGGACAGGTTGCGACTCGTGCAACTTCATCGGACATTGTTAGGGAACTCCGGTATTTTTCAAGATGGCAAAGAATACCACTAAAACATCCGGCGGTGATTGTAATCCGCTATACTTTGCGGGTTGTTTATCGGTAGGTAAAAATGTGATTAATAAGCAGGTTGTACTAGCAAGGCGCCCCTCGGGCGTTCCCGTTCCGGAAGATTTTCAGGTTGTGGAGACAGAGGTCGGGACACCCGGGCCCAATGAAGCGCTACTTGAGAATCTGTATGTGTCGCTGGATGCAGGTTTCAGAAACTGGATGGATGAGGGCTCCGGTGACGATGTGTTGCCGGCGATGGAGCTTGGGTCTCCGGTAATGGGGTTGACGGCCGGTCGGGTCGTCGAATCCAATCGAGATGACTTGAAAGTGGGTGAGGTGCTGGTCGGGCGGCTTGCCTGGGAAGCTTATTCAATTGCCACCGATCAGGACCTGTTGGTTCCTATCGAGGAAAAATTTCAGCAACCGGCGAACCTGTTTCTGGGATTGCTAGGCGATACTGGTCTTTCCGCCTACTTCGGCTTAGAGCGTGTTGCTAAATTGCAGCCGGGGGAAACAGTTGTAGTATCTGCTGCCGGTGGTGCTGTTGGAAATGCAGCCGGACAGATTGCAAAAGCAATGGGTGCAGGGAAAGTTATTGGGTTTGCTGGCGATACCGAGAAATGTAAATGGCTAGAAGAAGAGGTCGGCTACGACGCAACCATCAACTACAAGACTGACGATATTGATAAAGCGCTTGGTGAGCATTGTCCCAATGGCATTGATGTCTATTTCGACAATGTCGGTGGAAACCTGCTGGAGCCAGTGTTGGACCATATTAACTACCAGGCACGCATTGCATTTTGTGGTGCTGTGGCCGACTACACGTCAGAAGATGGTGCGGGGCCGGGTAATCTCTTCAGGCTGGTAGCTAATTGCGCGAAGCTTGAGGGTTTTATGACTCACTACTGGACCGCGGACTATGAAGTCGCAAGAGAAGTACTCGTCGGTTGGCTGGAATCAGGCAAGCTCAAGAGCTATGAGGCGCGATACCAGGGAGTGGAGAACTGCGGTGTGGCATTCAGTGACATGTTTAACGGGAAAACTTTTGGTAAGGCGATAGTCAAGGTTGTTGCCGATTCATGAAGTATCCTAATGCGACGCTGTGGTATGTGGTTTTCCTGCTGACGCTTGCATCGACATTGTCTTTCATCGATCGACAGATACTCAACGTGATGATCGGCCCGATCAAGCGTGATCTGGGGGGGCTCTCAGATACCGAGATATCACTGATCATTGGGCTGGCGTTCTCTACAGTTTATTCACTGACCACGTTACCGCTTGCACGAATCGCGGACAGGTACAGCCGCCGTAACGTTATTGCCGCGGGTATTTTCAGTTGGAGCCTGATGACGGCGCTGGCTGGTATGGCGAATTCATTCTGGGCTCTTTTTGGCGCACGCATGGGGGTCGGGGTCGGTGAGGCGTCTCTCGGGCCGGCCACACAATCAATTCTCGCGGACTACTTTGAACAGCATCGCTTACCCCTTGCTTATGGAATAGTCGCAGCAGCTCCGTTTATCGGCACAGGTCTTGCGAATATTGTCGGTGGACCGCTGATAGATTACCTGGAGGCTCGCCCGCTGATAGTGATGCCAGTCTTTGGCGAGATGTACTCCTGGCAGACAGTGTTGGTTGTCGTCGGTCTTCCCGGCATATTGCTGACGCTACTGATGTTTACGATTAAGGAACCTAAAAGGAGCGGCGCTAGCGCTGATCGTACTGAAGGGTATTCCTATCGCGAGCTCTGGCAGTTTTGCCTTTCTCGCCGGAAGTATCTTAGCTATCATTTTATCGCCTACCTTTGCTTGTCGATTCAGGGTTTTGCCTTTCTGACGTGGATCGTCGAATTTTTTGTGCGAATTCATGGCTGGACTCGCACAGAGATTGGCCTTACCTATGGCAGTATTGCACTCATCGTGGGGATCATGGGGAGTATAGGTGCTGGCTACTATGCTGGTTACTGGTTGGCCAAAGGCAGGGCAGATGCACCTATGCGTTTGGCTTTTTATGGCACGATTGGCTTGGGCCCGCTGGCGGTGATTATGCCACTGGTTTCAAGCGACTGGCTCGCCATTGCGATTATTATTCCGATTACTTTCTTTATGGCAATGCCGCCAGGGCTTTCCAATGCGGCGCTCCAGGCGATTTCGCCAAACAGGTTGAGAGGCCAGATGATTGCAGTGTATTTGATCTGCGTAAGCTTTTTGTCCTACTTGTTCGCACCTTTGATTATCGGGCTAATGAACGATTACGTATTCGGACGTGAAGATGCTATCGGCTTGTCGCTTTCATCGCTGGCGTTCGTGAATTATGCGATAGCCGCGGTATGTTTGTACCTCTGCCTGGATCCCCTGAAGGATGCTGTCAGCAGGGTGCGAGAGTTTGCGGAAGACTAATTTCAGTGGAAGTTAGCGGGTTTATCTTGCTTTTGCCCCGCCGCCGACCCGGAGTATTTCCCCGCTTATCCAACTGGCCGCATCTGACGCAAGGTAAATACACGCGGAGGAAATGTCCTCGGGGGTGCCAAGTCGACCCAATGGAATATTCCATTCTTCCAGGATTTGATCCAGTTGGCTTTCATCCCGGCCAATAGCTTTCAACATCACTTCTGTTGGGATGGCCCCTGGAGCAACAGCGTTGACCCGAATGTCCGGCGCAAATTCCGCAGCCAGAGTCCATGTCAGGGAATTGGTACCGGCTTTAGCGGCACCGTAGTGAGCACTACCGGGGACAGGTCCGGTGCCTGCGCCGGATGTAATGTTGATGATTGCGCCTTTCTCCATGTACTTGGCTGCCGTGATGGAGCCGGTATAGATAGAGGTCAGGTTCAGGGCAATCGTCCTGTCCCATTCGTCGCGCGGTAACTCGCGGATGGGCATTCTCATGGGCGAACCACCGGCGTTGTTCACCCAGATAGTGAGCTTGCCGAAGGTGTCGACTGCTGCCCGGGCTAGCGCATCAAGTGCGATATCGTCGGTGACGTCGGTTGTTACCGCAATTGCTTCTCCTCCGCCTTCACGAATGGCTTCTGCTACCGCCTCAATCTCGTTCGTTCTGCGCGCAGCGACAACCACCTTGGCCCCGGCTTTGGCGAAATCTTTTGCGATGCCTTCCCCAATACCCCGGCCAGCGCCAGTGACGACAGCTACATGTCCTTCTAGGCTATATCTTTCAAGTACACTCATGGTCAGGCGGCCGCTTGCTTTGCGTCTTCAAGTCGCATTTTAAGTTCTCTGAGTTCTTTGTGGAGCTCTTCGGGAACATGGTTTCCATAGCTGGCGTAGTAGTCTTCAATCAGTGGGATCTCTTCAAGCCATCCGTCGACTTCTACCCGGAGTAGTTCCGCAATCTGATCATTGGAAAGACCAAGACCCGAAAAATCCAGCCCATCAACGTTGGGCAGGTTACCGATAGGCGTTTCAACTGTCTCTGCTGTACCCTCACATCGTTCGAATATCCATTTCAAGACACGGGAATTTTCACCGAACCCTGGCCATATAAATTGGCCGTCGTCGTCTTTTCTGAACCAGTTGACGTAGTAAATTTTGGGAAGCTTAACGCCCTTCTGCTGGCCCGTGTTAATCCAATGACTCCAGTAGTCGGCCATGTTGTAACCGCAGAAGGGCAGCATCGCCATGGGGTCTCGTCGAAGCTCGCCGATTTTTCCCGCAGCAGCGGCGGTTTTTTCGGATGAAACAATGGAGCCAAAGAAGGTTCCTTGCTGCCAGTCCCTGGCCTCGTTCACGAGCGGTACAACCGTTGCTCTTCTTCCGCCAAATAGAATGGCGCTAATGGGAACGCCCTTCAGGTCTTCCCATTCATCTGCGATAACGGGACATTGGGCGGCAGATACCGTGAACCTTGCGTTGGCGTGAGCTGCCGGTGTTTCAGAGTCCGGCGTCCAGTCATTACCCTTCCAGTCGATCAGGTGTGCCGGTGCATCGCCTATACCTTCCCACCAGACATCGCCATCATCGGTTTCGGCAACGTTAGTGAAGATACAGTTTTCGGTAAGGCTTTCCATGGCATTGGCATTGGAGTCCATGCCGGTTCCTGGCGCGACACCAAAAAACCCGGCTTCAGGGTTAATCGCGTAAAGCTGGCCATCATCGCCAAATTTCATCCAGCAGATATCGTCACCTACTGTTTCAACAGTCCAGCCGGGAATAGTAGGAACGAGCATCGCCAGATTGGTTTTGCCACATGCGCTGGGGAACGCGCCGGCAATGTAATGGGACTGACCTTCAGGATTAGTCAGTTTCAGAATCAGCATATGTTCCGCGAGCCAACCTTCGTCCCGCGCCATGACAGAAGCGATTCTTAGCGCAAAGCATTTTTTACCGAGCAAGGCATTGCCGCCGTAACCGGAACCGAAGGACCAAATCTCGCGCGTTGCCGGGAAATGGGCAATGTGCAGTTTCTCTGGATTGCAGGGCCATGGGGCATCTGCTACGCCGTCATCCAGGGGGACACCCACTGAGTGCACGCAGGGGACGAATTCTCCGTCTTCTCCCAGTTCATTCAGAACGGGCTGACCGACCCGGGTCATGATGTGCATGCTGGTGACGACGTAAGGTGAATCAGTGATTTCGATACCGATATGGGCGATCGGCGAGCCTACAGGTCCCATTGAAAAGGGGATGACGTACATGGTTCGGCCGCGCATACAACCGTCGAACAGTTCGGTCAGCGTTGAACGCATTTGATCAGGTTCTATCCAGTTGTTGTTCGGCCCCGCATCCTGTTCTTCTTCTGAACAGATATACGTCCTGCTCTCTACCCGTGCGACATCCGCTGGATCCGAACGTACAAGGTAGCTGTTAGGTTTTTTTTCTTCGTTTAGTTTTTTTGCGACACCTGCGTCTAAAAGCAGGCCCCACATGCGGTTGTATTCCTCGGTGCTGCCATCGCAAATAACCACGGCATTTGGTTGGCAAAGGTCTTTCATCTCTTCGAGCCAAGCCGCGAGCTTGTTGTGTTTCAGCATCAATTTCCGCCCTTTTTGTTTGTGCTGGTACCCATAAAATTGCCTCCGAAGCAGCTGGGTCGTAAGTCGCTGAAGAATAACGTATTCGGTTCTCTAAATCGACGCGTGGCGATGGTTTTTATGGGTTTCTATTTGAGTCCCTATTAATGGGTTGGCTCAGTTTGTGAGGGTTGTAGGGCAAGGTTCTGTTACGATGCGCATCATGCAACTCCAGCCCTCCAGAAAACTCGATGAATACCGGCCCTATTGGGCCGAATGTTTCGGTATTGCACCATTTTTGCCCACCTCAAGGGCGGAGATGGATGCCCTGGGTTGGGATAGCTGTGATGTGATCATTGTCACCGGGGATGCCTATGTGGATCACCCCAGCTTCGGCATGGCCGTTATTGGCCGGGTGCTGGAAGCGCAGGGTTTCCGGGTTGGTATTATCGCGCAGCCCGAGTGGCGGGGGACGGAAGAATTCTCTGTCCTGGGAAAGCCTAATCTGTATTTTGGGGTTGCTGCGGGCAACATGGATTCCATGATTAATCGTTACACGGCGGATAAGAAAATTCGCCATGACGATGCCTATACGCCAGGTAACATTGGTGGGCGCCGGCCTGACAGGTCGGTCATTGTTTATTCCCAGCGTTGCCGGGAAACTTATCCAGACGTGCCGATCGTCATAGGAAGCATCGAGGCAAGCCTTAGGCGTATTGCACATTTTGATTACTGGAGCGAAAAAATACGCCGATCGGTGCTACTGGATGCAAAGGCCGACATGCTGTTGTTTGGTAATGCAGAACGGGCAATCGTTGAGCTGACACATCGGATGGCATCCGGTGAGGCCGTGGTAGATATACAGGATATTCGAGGCACGGCCTATGTGACGAATGAGCCACTTGCAGGCTGGCGTGGACTGGATGAGACCCGGCTGCCGGATGAAAAGGCTGATAGCGGCGTTCGGTTGATGATGGAATCAGCGCCAGAATATATTGAGCTGCCATCCTTTGAATCGGTTCGGGGTGACAAGGCTCTGTACGCGCATGCGTCACGTCTGCTGCACCGGGAAACGAATCCGGGTAATGCTCGCGCGCTGGCACAGCGCCATGGAGACAAAATTGTTTGGCTGAATCCACCGCCGATTCCGCTAACGACACCGGAACTTGACTGGGTGTTTGAGCGGCCTTATCAGAGAATCCCTCATCCTGGATACGGCGAGGATAATATTCCCGCCTATGAGATGATCAGGCATTCGGTCAATATCATGCGCGGCTGCTTTGGCGGCTGTACCTTTTGTTCGATTACCGAACATGAGGGTCGTATTATCCAGAGCCGATCTGAAGAATCGATCATCAACGAGATTAGCGAAATCCGGGATAAGTCCCCGGCGTTCACCGGCGTGATTTCAGATCTTGGTGGTCCCACCGCAAACATGTGGCGCCTGAACTGCAAAGACAAGGAAATCGAAGAGTCGTGCCGAAGACCTTCATGTGTCTATCCCTCGATTTGCAAGAATCTGGATACTGACCAGACCCCACTGATTTCCCTTTACAGAAAAGCGCGTGAAGTGGAGGGGGTCAAAAAGGTCCTGATTGCATCGGGTCTGCGTTATGACCTTGCGGTTGAGACGCCGGAGTACGTTAAGGAATTGGTGACAGAACATGTCGGTGGTTACCTGAAGATCGCGCCGGAACACACAGAACAGGGCCCGCTCTCCAAAATGATGAAGCCTGGTATCGGGACTTACGATACTTTTAAAGCGATGTTCGAGAAATACTCGCAAGAAGCAGGTAAAAAACAGTACCTGATCCCGTATTTTATTGCGGGTCATCCTGGAACGACCGATGACGATATGCTAAATCTCGCGAGATGGCTGAAGGAAAACGGTTTTCGAGCCGACCAGGTCCAGACGTTCTATCCATCACCCATGGCCACTGCGACTGCCATGTATTACTCGGAAAGAAATCCGTTGAAGAGAGTCTCTCGATCTTCTGAGCATGTCAGTGTGGTGGCAAAGGCAAGACAACGCAGGTTGCACAAGGCCTTCCTGCGCTACCACGATCCGGACAACTGGCCCATGCTGCGTGAAGCGCTTCGAAAAATGGGTCGCAGTGATCTGATCGGTAACGGCAAGATGCACCTGATACCAAGAACGCAGTTTTCAAAGCCCGGCTACCGCGGTTCTCGTCCATTTTCGACTCAGCACAATGGTCTACCCAAAAACCCAGGACAAAAAAGCCGCAAATAGTTTTTAAAGGTCAGACTGCCTCTGCAATGTCGAGGGTATCTCTGAGCTCTCGTTTGAGAAATTTCCCACTGGCGTTGCGAGGCAAGTGATCGTCGCTGAGCCAGATATAGCGAGGTATCTTGTGTTTGGCCATATGTTGAAGGCAAAAGGCTCGAATATCATCAGCGGTCGCAACGGTGCCTGGTTTCAGATAGATCGAAACGCCAACTTCTTCGCCCAGTCTGTCGTCAGGGACGCCAAACACAGAGCATTCTGCAATGCTTGCCATCTTGTGCAGTGTTGTTTCAACTTCACTGCAATAAATGTTCTCGCCGCCCCGAAGGACCATGTCTTTCACTCGGTCAACAATGAAAATGAAGCCGTGTTCATCGATCGTCGCCACGTCTCCAGTGTGCAGCCAGCCGTCGGTGATTGACTCTGCGGTGGCTTCTTCACGATTGATGTAGCCCTTGATGACAGGTGCACCCCTGACCCAGAGCTCGCCAGGTTTACCCTGAGGAAGTTCGTTGCCGTCTGTATCGACTACTTTCACCTCGAAGAGGGGCATGGCGGGTCCACAGCTGGCGGGTTTATCCAGAAAGAAAATACCGGCAATGGAGGTGATAATGCCGCAGGTCTCCGTCATGCCATAGCCGGTACCTGGGCTAGCATTTTTAACTGCTTTGTCGATTTTTCCAACCAGATCGGGTTGTAGTTGCGCGCCACCGCCGCCAACGGATTTTAGTGATGATGTATCGTAATGATCAAAATCCGGGTGGCTAATCAGCTCACGAGACATCACGGGTACGCCGGTCAGGCTGGTAATTTTCTCGGCCTCGATGATCTTGAGTGCTTCACCAGCATCCCAGCGGTACATGTGAATCAGTTTCCCTCCGGCCATGGTTGTGCCCTGGGCGAGGCAGTTGTTGGCAGTCACGTGGAACATGGGTGTTGTTACCAGTGCTGATGGTGGTGCTACCTCTTCAGGATTGGGTAGTTCGACGTTATTGATCCGGGCGGTAGAGAGGCCGTTTACCTGTGCGGCGAAACCAAGGTTCATGATGTTGTGTACGCATCCACGGTGGGTTAATTGCGCGCCTTTTGGATAGCCGGTTGTCCCGGAAGTATAAAAAATACAGGCATCGGTATCAGGATCCACATTCACTTCAGGCAGATCACCGCCGGTAGCGATGACTTCGGCATAGTCGATGACACCGCCTATAGCATTAGGAAGTCGTACTCCGACGGTAGTGATATCTGGGAATTCATCCCGGATATTGAGGTATCGAGCCAGACGCTCTTGATCGCAGAACAGAACCTTCGGTGATGAATCTTTCAGGCCATAGGTCATCTCATTTTCTACCCACCAGGCATTCATGCCAACGACGGTGACACCTGTGGAAACACATGCCCAGTAGAGAAGTAACCATTCAGGGTAGTTTCGAAGGGCTATCGCTACCCTGTCTCCAGGGTTAACACCCTGGTTGCGAAGCCAGTTTGCGATTGAAGCGGCTTCACGATGTGCATCTGCATAGGTCCAGCGTTCCTCAAGGAACACCAGGTAGTCATTAGCGGCATGGGCTGCTGCGGCCAACCAGATTTCGCGCAGGCTGGGTGGGGCCTCTGAATAGACTCGCATGGGGGAACCGCGAACTTCGATTTCCTTGTAATGGAAGGGGGCTCCCTCGGCGATGAGGGCATCCCAGGTTTCCTTATAAATATCGTACATCGTTGGCTCCGCGAACTTCAAAGATTGGGTAAGATAGGGATTCTCTTCACCGGTTGCAAATTTTGTATCTTTTTTCAGAGTGGTTCCGGGTAAACGCGAGGATTGGAAGTGACATATTTATTGGAAGGTTTAAAGGTCATTGACCTTGCCAGTTTTCTGGCAGCACCAGGCGCAGCGACGTTGATGGCGGACTATGGAGCAGAGGTTATCAAGATCGAACCTCCCGGCGGGGATGGCTACCGGCGCCTGCACGGCAATTGGAAGACAGACTATAACTGGCAGCTGACTTCTCGCAATAAGCTGGGGATGTCATTGGATATCACGACGGATGAAGGCCATGAGGTCCTGATGAAACTGCTCGATGATACGGACGTGCTGGTCACAAATTTTCGGAATGACCAGCTTGAAAAGTATGCAATGAGTTATGAAGCCCTTCACGTTCGATTCCCTCGCCTTATTGTTGCCCAACTGACTGGATATGGAAACCTTGGGCCGGACAGAAAGCGCCGCGGATATGACTCTACTGCCTGGTTTGCCAGGACAGGGATCATGCAGCTGATGAAGCCCAAGGATGCACCTCCTGTGTTTCCGGCTGGGGGGGTCGGAGATCATTCAACGGCAATGTCGCTGTTCGCCGGGGTAATGATGGCGCTGTTTAAACGTGAGAAAGAGGGAGAGGGCAGCTTTGTTGAAACGTCGCTTATCGCGAGTGGCTGCTGGGCGAATGGTATGAGCCTGCAGGGTGCAATTTCGGGGTTTGACCTGGGGGGGTTCCTGGATAAAAGTAATCGGAGTCCTTTCGCTATGGTGTACGAGACCAGGGACAGGCGATTCGTCATTCTGGTATTTACTAATCCTCCCAAGGAATGGCCGGAGTTTGCGAATGCCCTTGGACATCCTGAATGGCTGGAAGATGAGCGGTTCCAGGATATGCGTACCTTGATGCGACATCGTGATGACCTGAAAGAGATTATTGCCGAGGCGATTGGCGCAATGAACCTGAAGGACGTGAGCCTTGCGCTAGATAAGTTCGAACTGACCTTCGGTGTCATTGATGGGCTGACGGATGTCGTGCAGGACGCACACCTGATCGAAAACGGCGTGGTCATTAAAACTGAATCGGATGATCCTGAGTTTGAATGGACAATAGCAAACCCGATCAAAATTTCCGGTGAAGCCTGTAAGCCAGCAATCGATCCACCGCTTTATGGGGAGCATTCACGAAAGATTCTTCTGGATCATGGTTTCACTGAAAAGGAAATCGAATCCCTGATCCGGGACAAGGTGGTTTTTGCCGGAGAGTCCTAGGAAGTCGTGTAACCATTGGCGGTAACAACAACTTTGCCTACGACTTTTCTATCCGTCAGCATCTTCATTGCGTCGACGGCTTTCTCTAATGGGAAAGCGGCGCAGATGTGGGGGTCAATATCACCGTTTTCCAATAACTGGTACAGCTCTCTGCGGGTCCGTTCACCCAGTTCGGGATCTCGGCGTCCGATTTCACCTGCGCGGACCCCTATGACGCTGATTTGCTTTATAAGAATATGGTTCACTGCTGCTTTTGGCCAAACGCCGGATGTGAATCCGATGGTCAGTATTCTTCCGTTCCAGTTGATGCAGCGCATGCTTTCATCAAACACGCTTCCGCCGACGGGATCAAAAACCACATCGGCACCTAGTCCATCCGTCAGCCCCTTAACCTTTTCCCTGAACCCGCCGAGAGAATCGTCAGGCAGGGTATAGTTGATGACATGGTCGGCGCCCCGGGCCTTAACCACAGCAAGCTTTTCGTCCGTACCGCCGGTTGCGATAACTGTTGCGCCTAGGTGTTTGCCCAGATCGACGGCAGCCAGGCCAACGCCCCCGGTTGCACCGTGAACCAGCAAGGTTTCACCAGCTTTTAGGCTTCCTCTAATGGTGAGTGCCACGTAGGCTGTCAGGTAAGCGGTCTGATAGGCGGCAGCTTTCTCGAAACTGATCCCCGGAGGGACGGGTTTGACTGCCTGTACCTCTGCGTTGACCAACTCGCTAAATCCGCCATAGCGGGTTCCCGCTACTGCCCTGTCGCCAACCTTAAACTGATCGACGTCAGGTCCAACAGCAACTATCTCACCTGCAAATTCACCGCCGGGCGCGAACGGTAATGGGGGGGCGAACTGGTACTTGCCCTGGATCATCAAGACATCGGGAAAGTTAACTGAACAGGCCATGACCCTAATCTGGACTTCGCCTGCGCCGGGTGGCGCGATATCTACCTCGTCCAGACTGATCGTTGATATGTCGTCATTGATTTGATGGCAGCGAATGGTCTTCATTACGTGTCAATATTCCTGTCTGATCGTGGGCAGGGACAAGTTACCACAATACTGATACCCTCGGATTCATTGGCCTTGAATACAATATCTGAGGCAGGGAATAGAGTCAGGAGGAAGTTGTCGTGGTCGAAGGCATTAACGTGGAAAAAGTGACAAGGTGGTTGGTTGAACGAATTCCGGGGATCAAGCCACCGCTCAGTTTTTCACTCATTGCAGGCGGGCACTCGAACCTTACCTTTCGGTGTGAGGATGGTGCCGGTAAGGTCTATGTGTTGAGGCGCCCTCCACTCGGGCATGTTCTTGAGTCTGCTCATGATATGGGCAGGGAACATAAAATCATTGATGCACTGAAGGGTTCTGATGTGCCCGTTCCTACAAACCATGGCTTGTGTAAAGACAATTCCGTCAACGAGGCTGACTTCTATGTGATGGAGTTTGTCGATGGCCTTGTCCTGAATGACTCCGTGATAGCAGCCACATTGCCAGAAGCTTCGAGAATACCGATCGGTGAAGATGTTGTGGATATTCTCTGCAAGCTTCACGCGATCAATCCGGATGATGTTGGCCTTGGCGATTTGGGCCGTAAGGAAGCGTACCTCGCACGTCAACTCAAAAGGTGGACCAAGCAATGGGAAGCCGCGAAGACACACGATATTCCTGAAATGGAAGAAAGCTGTCGTCTGCTGGCTGACCGCATGCCTGAGCAAATTGGTGCAACCATCGTCCACGGTGATTTTCGGTTAGGTAATATGATTGTCGCGGACGGCAAGGTAAAAGCAATCCTGGACTGGGAACTTTGCACCTTAGGGGACCCGTTGGCAGATGTTGCTTACCTCATGAATAACTGGGTGACGCTTGAGGAAGTTCCGGAGCCTGGTGAAGGCGACCAGTCGCCATCTGCAGCTGGTGGTTTCATTACCAGGGAAAAGATTGCTGAAATCTATGAGAAAGCCACCGACAGGGATTTGTCCGGAATCAATTACTATCGCGCTTTTTCCCATTGGCGCCTGGCTGCAATTGGTCAGGGTGTTTACAAGCGATATCTTGTTGGTGCGATGGGTGAGGACACAGATGTGGATCTCGAGAAGCAAAAAGCGGGTGTTGCAAGAAGAGCTACCAGCGCTCTTGAGCTACTCTCCTGACCCGTTAGTGGATAGTTTTGGAATCACTTACCAGGGCCAGTAGCCGCTTTGACGCGAGTTGCTTTAGCTGATCATCTGACGCGCCCTGCAAGACCTGTGTATAGGTGTATTGCGCGAGTGTGATGTTGCCCTGCATTTCATACACAGCTCCCAGTTGCACGTTGAACTCATCCCGTTCCGGAAACAGCAACAGCTGACGATCGATACATGCCTTGCTTTCTTCCCAGGATTTTTGGCGCCAGAAAATCTGCTTCAGGTTGTCCAGCATGCGAATCAGGAAATCCCGTGGTGAAGCTGGTCTGAAATACTCTTCCTTTAAAGTCGCCCTTGGGCCAGCTATCTGTCTCAACATGTTCTGGCAGTCAGCACGGCTGAGTTCACGGCCAGAAAAAGGATCAACAATAGTGCCGCTGCTGCCACCGTACTGCACAAGAAAATTTCCGGGAAATGAAATGCCACTGACTGGAATGCCAAGTCGTGAACCGATAGCAATATGTACCAGCGCAAGGCTGATCGGAATACCGTGTTTGTAATCAATAACTCGATTCAGGTAACTGTTGGCAGGGTCGTAGTAGTCGATTACATTCCCGCTGAATCCAAGGTCATCATGGATGTAATTCACCAGCGCGGACACGGGAATGCCAAGATTCGTATGGAATCGATCGTCAGACTTAAACCTGACGGCAAGATCGTCGAGTTCGCTCAGGTAGTGCTCAACAGAGATGTCCTGTTCTGCTTCAGCAGCGATCAGCAACGCTGCTTCATCCAACTTGATGTCAGCGTCTGGCTGGGCCGCCAGCCGCGCGAACCTGTTCCTGATTTCGTCATCCATTAAGTGCGTCCTCGATCGTCTCAACTTTACAAGGATGAATACTATATGCAATGCTCGGCGCCAGATTTTTGCTGGCATTGCCATTGATCAGGTTTCATTCACTCGGTGGTGGCGAGAACTGGCAATGGTGTTACTCGAGTTCATGGCTGATGCTCGGTCGACAACTCTATCGAGGTCTTCTTCTGAAGACCATTGATCGCCGGGTTTGCCTCCTGCAGCTTGGCATGAACAGGAAACCCCTGCGCAAATGACGAGCATCGCCTGGCACCGAGGAACAACACCCTTTAATGTGCCTGCGCGGGCTATTTATAGTAAAACTGATAGTGTAGTCGCATGGAAAGCGTGTATTGACGAAGATACAGCGGAAATAGAATATCATGAAGTCGAGGGGGAAGCCGTGAGTGCCTGAGGTGAAATGTGAGCGTCTTCCAGCTCGTACCAAAACTACTTAAAGAACCAATCTAACCGGAGAACAATGTGGAATTTGATTTAAACCAAACGGATGAGCTGCTCGCAACGACTCGTGCGGTCAGAAAGAGACTGGATTTCGATCGGGCAGTCCCTAGGGATGTCATCGAAGAGTGTATCGGGCTATCGCAGCAAGCGCCTACCGGAACAAACTCCCAGGGTTGGCGTTGGCTGATCATTGAGGACGCGGAAAAACGTGCCGGCCTTGCCGAGCTCTACAAGAAAATGGCCGATGTCTATCTGGTTGAAGAAGGTCGCAAGGCGGCTGAATCGGGAGACGCACAAACAGCACGAGTGCTCGATTCTGCAGTATTTCTGGCAGAGAATCTTCAGAATGCCCCTGTTCATGTTATTCCCTGCCTGCAAGGGCGCCCACCGGAAGGTACGCCCCTCATGGGTATTGCTGCAATGATGGGATCTATTTTTCCTGCGGTTTGGAGTTTTCAGTTAGCGCTGCGGGCCCGTGGCCTGGGTTCCTGCCTGACCTCGCTGCATCTATTTCATGAAAAAGAAGCGGCCGAATTGTTGGGTATTCCTGATGACGTACTGCAGGTGGCCCTGTTGCCTGTTGCCTATACCAAAGGGACTGATTTCAAGCGTGCAAATCGGCCTGACCCTTCAACCATTATTCATTACGACAAGTGGTAGACAGAAAGACAATCGGGTTCAGTATCGCTGAGCCTGGTTACTGTTCTGGATTGCCTGGTTCGGCTTTTTTGCGTTGGGCTTCACGAGCCTCCTTTTTCAGCCTTGTCCTTTGGGCCTGGGCAGAAGAGGCGTCCCCTCCAATGTGGTCCTCACCTCGCTCATTAGCCAGGTGGATTTGATTCTGTCGTTCGCGAAACCTTGCCCGGTCCGCATCTGTTTTGCTGTCGATACAGTGTGAACAGCTGACGCCCTTAACGTAAGCGTTACTTTTTTTGTCGGTATCGCTGATCGGCATCCTGCATGCGTGGCATTGGTCATAAGAGCCAGGCTTCAGATCATGGTCGACAGTGACGCGATCATCAAAGACAAAGCACTCTCCTTGCCACAGTGATTCTTCCTTGGGGACATCTTCAAGATATTTCAGGATGCCGCCTTCCAGGTGATATACCTCATCAAACCCTTTGGACTTCAGGAAGGCGGTTGATTTTTCGCACCTGATCCCGCCGGTGCAAAACATGGCGATCTTTTTATGCTTGTTGGGATTCAATTCGGATTCCGCGAATCCAGGGAATTCCCGGAATGACTCTGTGTGTGGGTTTATAGCGTTCTCGAACGAGCCGATCAGCACCTCGTATTCGTTTCGGGTGTCGATCACCGTGACTTCGGGATCTGATATCAGTTCGTTCCATTCCTTTGCTTTTACGTAGGTACCCACAATCTGTCGGGGGTCGATATCGGTTATACCCATCGTGACGATTTCTTTCTTGAGTTTGACCCGGGTACGTGGGAATGGCATTTCCTCGGAGGTAGATAATTTATAGGCGATGCCGTCGAACCGGCCATCGCTGGCGAGGAAAGCCTGCAGGCTCTTTATGCCTTCCGAAGTGCCCGCGACTGTGCCGTTGATTCCCTCTGCAGCAACCAGCAGTGTTCCTTTAACCCGATTGCTTTTCAGCAGGCTCAGTAACGATTCTTGGAGCGCCTCACAATCATCAATATTAACAAAATGGTACA
>Ga0114993_10001372_pt1 | contig 28105 bp, 26 predicted proteins | sample ArcticOcean_MG_C_FD_87042 | JGI IMG/M metagenome (GOLD analysis project Ga0114993, IMG submission 87042) | Marine microbial communities from western Arctic Ocean - ArcticOcean_MG_CB2_150 | ecosystem: Environmental > Aquatic > Marine > Oceanic | place: Arctic Ocean: Canada Basin | collected...
ATTTACAAGTATGAATATGAAAGGTTTTTAGTTATACCTAATTTAAGGAGAAAAGTATGAAAGATTTTAAGATTTTATTTCTTCTGCTTTCCGTGATGTCACTAGCAGTAATTTCTGCCTGTGGTTCTGAAACAGAAACAATCACTGAAACAGTTGAAGTAATTAAAGAAGTTATGGTTGAAAAACCATCTACTTTAGAAACAGTTAAATCACGAGGATCACTAAAATGTGGTGTTAATGACAACCTGACTGGATTTGGAGTACTAACTGCCTCTGGAGCCTTTGAAGGTTTTGATGTTGATTACTGCAAGGCAGTAGCTGCAGCAATTTTGGGCGATGCAAGTAAAGTTGAATATGTTCCACTAACTGCATCTGCTCGATTCGAAGCCTTAAGTGCTGGTGAAATTGATTTATTAATACGAAATACTACTTGGACAGCCAGTAGAGATCGAGATTTAGCAAATGATTTTACTGCCACTACGTTTTATGACGGGCAGGGCATGATGGTTTATGCAGACAGTGGATATAAAACTATAGAAGATATGGCCGGTGCAACTGTTTGTGTATTACAAGGTACTACTACTGAATTAAACCTTGATGATAGGTTTACGTCAGCTAATCTAGATTACACACCATTAACGTTTGAAACAAACGACCCTTTACAGGCTGCTTTTGAAGAAAAACGTTGCGATGGATGGACAACTGATAAATCAGGCCTAGCATCAAAGAGAGCAGAATTCCCTGCAGCAGCTGGTGGACCAGAAGCTTTAACAGTTTTGGCTGAGACTCTTTCAAAAGAGCCATTAGGACCATTAACTAGAGATAATGACAGCCAGTTTTATGATGTAGTTCAATGGGTAGTATTTGGACTAATTCAAGCTGAGGAAAGCGGTATTACAAGTGCTAACGTTGCTGCTATGGCAGCAAATCCAACAGATCCAGGAATGGCAAGATTACTTGGTGTTCCATTCTCTGGTGGTGAAGTTGCAGATTTCCAATTTGGAGTAGATGCAAAATTCATACAACATGCAATTGCAGCTGTTGGCAACTATGGTGAAATTTATGAACGACATCTAACACCACTAGGTTTAACTAGAAGTGGTTCACTAAATGACCAATGGACAAATGGTGGTCTAATTTACGCACCTCCATTTCGTTAGATAAGACAGATTAATTAAATATGCCGGGCTAAATTAGCCCGGCATATTACTTTTTTGTGATATATTATTTAATATGAATCTTCTTTTTGAAAAGTTATGTGTATTAAGTAGGTCGCAAAAAATCAGGAACATATCGATTCAATTTGTATTCCTAATATTTGTAGGCCTATTTGTTTATTATTTAGTATCAAAAACCCTTCAGTTAGATATTACCTTAAGTCATTTTGCTAGTAGGGCAGGATTCGGCATTAGTCATATTTTTTATACTGACTACACCAGTAATGATAATAGATGGGCAGCTTACTTGGCAGGCGTTATCAACACAGTTCGAGTATGCTTAGTAGGTATAGTACTTGCAACTCTTTTAGGAACTATTATGGGTGTTGCAAGATTGTCAAAAAATCTTTTATTTTCAACTATATCCTATGTTTATGTTGAAATATTAAGAAACACCCCACTATTGATTCAAATTATTTTCTGGCAAATTATTTTTCTTCAATTGCCCAGAATTTCAGAAGCACTTACCCTCGGCAATAATGTTGTTATATCTAATAGAGGTATCCTGTTACCTTTTGCTGCTTCCAATGAAAATGGTTATGGAGGCCTCTGGATAGCAATAATTGCTATTAGCCTAATTTTATCATTATCTATAAGCTTCTATATAAATAAGCAAGAAGATATAACAGGTAAAGTTGTTAAACTGTATAACTTTAGGTTAAGTGGAAATTTAATCGGATTATTATTATTTTTTACAGCTACTATAGTTACGTATTTTCTATTACAACAACCATACAATATTGATCTTCCTAGTTTATATCAAAATGATAAAGGAACCTACTTACAATCTGGTGGATTTGAATTCACTCCGGAATTTGGTGCGATTCTCTTTGCTTTAGTTATGTACACAGGTACATTCATTACTGAAATAGTGAGAGGAAGTATTCAGTCCTTACCAAAGGGCCAATCAGAAGCAGCACAAGCTATTGGCTTAAGTAATTACCAAACAATGACATTGATAATTTTACCCCAGGCTTTACGTTCAATTATTCCTCCTTTAACTAATCAATACTTAAATCTAACTAAAAACTCAAGTCTCTCAGTCGTGATTGCATATCCTGAACTTTTTATGGTCTCCAGAACTATCATGAATAATTCCGGGCGTGCTCTTCCTGTATTTTTCCTAATATTGCTCACATATCTAACCTTAAGCTTAGCCATATCAATGGTCATGAATATAATAAACCGTAGAGTAACAAGTATAGGCACCTAAATAATGCACAAAATAATAAAATGGTCCTTTGAAACATTCTTTGGCTCAATATTTAATACTCTTATTACTCTTATTAGTTTAGTGATATTCTTTTTTCTTATTAATAGTATTATAGGATTTATCGCGAATTCAGAATGGGAACTTGTAAGAGTCAATAGAAGATTATTATTAATTGGTAGAATGCCTCCTGAGCATGAATGGCGTATCTGGCCTATCTTATGGATATCATCTTATTTGGTATTTTCATCAATTAGCGCATGGGCTTCACCATCAAAAAAAGATTTACTTCTGATATCAATTGGAATATTTATAGTCTGTTTAATTTTTACTACATCAGCAACATTTATATTTGTTATATCTTCGTTATTAATCTGTATTGTTTCTTATGGAATTTCTTATTTTGTTTGTAAAAACATACATAATAATTACTACAAAAAATTTCTTATAACATCTTGGATATTACTTTTACCTATCATATTTGCCATATTGCTATTAGGAGATGGCCCTAAACCTACGCTTTGGGGAGGATTCCTTTTAAATATCATATTAGCATGTGTGGCAATCGGCTTTGGATTTCCTTTAGGTGTTTTGTTTGCTATTGGAAGAGCAAGTTCGCTCCCTGCAATTAAAGTCACTTGTACAGTTTATATAGAAACTATTAGGGGAGCGCCTTTAGTTGCATGGTTACTTTTAGCATGGTTTGTATTGCCAAAATTCCTACCTGAGTTTTGGGGAATTAATAATATCAGTGTAGTTATACGAGCAATGATAATATTATCAGCTTTTACCAGTGCTTATACTGCTGAAGTTATCAGAGGTGGACTCCAATCAATTCCAAAAGGACAGTTAGAAGCAGCTGACAGTTTAAACTTTGGGTTTATTACCAAAATGCTCCTTATCATACTTCCGCAGGCTATACGAGTAGTAATACCAGCCCTAATTAGTACATTTATAGGTGTGTTCAAAGACACTTCTTTAGTGTTCATACTTGCATTAACAGACCTGTTACAAGTTGGTAGAATAATTCCTGAGCAAAGTCCTGAATTTTTTGGGAGACAATTAGAAGCGCTTTGTGTTGTAGCATTTTTATTCTGGATTATTTCAATATCACTATCTAGTCTCAGTAAAAAAGTAGAAAGATCTTTAGGTATTGGTATTCGTTAATTGTTATAAGGAGCATGAATTATGCAAAAAAAAGCAAAAAAGGAAATTGGTAAAGAAATTATTACAACAACGGATGTGACAAAATTCTTTGGTAATTTTCAGGCTTTAAAGGGTATATCAGCAAAAGTATATGAACAAGAAGTGGTAGTTGTATTTGGTCCATCTGGATCAGGAAAGTCTACTTTTATCAGAACTTTAAATAGATTAGAGCCACATGACTCTGGAACAATTATAGTTGATGGCGTTGAATTAAATGATGACGTTAAGAACCTTCAATATGTTAGATCAAACGTTGGAATGGTATTTCAACAATTTAATTTATTCCCACACCTTTCTGTTTTAAGAAATATTACCCTAGGACCTCAAAAAGTAAAAGGTTTGAAACGAAGTGAGGCCGAGGATATTGCTATGGACTTACTAAAAAGAGTTGGAATACCTGAGCAAGCACATAAATTTCCTAGTCAATTGTCTGGCGGACAACAACAAAGACTTGCTATCGCAAGAGCACTAGCAATGCAGCCTAAAATTATGCTATTTGACGAACCAACATCAGCACTTGATCCTGAAATGATCAAAGAGGTTCTAGAAGTCATGACAGAACTCGCAGAGTCAGGAATGACTATGATATGCGTCACTCATGAAATGGGCTTTGCACGAGAAGTTGCTGATCGATTTTTATTTTTTGATGAAGGATTAATAGTAGAAGAAGGAACTCCAGAGCACTTTTTTACTAACCCTCAAGAAGAAAGAACAAAATTATTCCTAAGCCAAATACTATAGGTACTAGATTCATTTGTTATGTTTAGTATAATAGTAACCAAATGCAAAGTAATAACGAAAAACAACTACTGGTTATTGATGGACATGCATTAGTTCATAGATCTTTTCATGGAATACCTAGGCCAATGATAACTCGTTCAACAGGACAAGAAGTACGAGGAGCTTATGGGTTCCTTAACACCTTAATAAAAACTATCCACGAGTGGAATCCAACACATATAGCTTTGACTTTTGATACTCCCAAACCTACTTTTAGACACCAGGAATTTTCAGCATATAAAGCTAATCGTACCAAAAGTGAACCAGAATTAATTCAGCAATTTCCAATAGTAAAAGAAATTGTAGAAGCATTTGATATAACGATATTTGAACTTCCTGGATTTGAGGCAGATGATCTTATTGGAACAATCGCATTAAATGCAGAACAAAACAAAATCAATACCTACATTCTTACTGGCGATTCCGACATATTACAGCTTGTTTCAGACTATACAAAAGTAATAATGCACACTGGCAGCCAAAACCAAAAATTATATGACGAATCAGCAGTTATCGAACGATATGAGGGTATAAAACCCAGCCAGCAAACCGATATTAAAGGGCTGCAAGGTGATTCTTCAGACAATATCCCTGGAGTCCCAGGTATTGGTGCCAAAACAGCTATTAAACTTATACGGGACTATAGTTCTTTAGAAAATCTTTATAACAATATTGGTGATGTCACTCCAGAAAGAATAAAAAATCTACTGGAAAACCACAAAACACAAGCCATCCAAAGTAAATACCTTGCCACTATTATTCGTACTGTTCCTATAAAAATAGACTTTAATAAGCTCAAAATAAACGAATTAGATTTATCCAAAATTGGCGATGTATTAAAAAAATATGAATTTTTTAGCCTATATGAAAGAACTGAAAAATTATTAGGAAAAAGTGGAGAAGATAATAACAATAATACTCCAAAGGATTTACCGCTAGAGCCACAAATAAGTACAAAGTACGAGGTTGTTACCGAACTTACAGAGCTACAATCTTTAGAAGTTAATCTTTTAAAAAGTAAAGGGTTTGCCTTTGATACAGAAACAACTTCACTTAATCCAACTATTGCTAATTTAGTTGGAATATCTATAAGTGAAAAAAAAGGGACAGGGTTTTATATTCCTTTAGGACATGAACAAGGAAGACAATTATCTATGGAAGAAGCACTCCCTTCTCTAAAAAAGATTTTCCAATCGTCTGGGATCAGAAAATATGCTCATAACGCTAATTACGATTTAACTGTTTTAAAAAATCATGGTATACCTGTCAATGATTTCAATTTTGATACTATGATAGCTGCTCAAATCTTGGGATATAGCTCTATCGGATTAAAACAATTATCATTTGATTTATTAAACGAACCCGTTTCTCCAATTACTGAACTAATCGGCACAGGAAAGAAACAAATTACCTTTGACCAAGTTCCCATTCAAGAAGCATATGAATATGCTTGTCGTGATTCAGATATGACATTTAGATTACAATCAATATTAGAGGAAGAAATAATACAAAAAGGTATGTCAAAACTGTTTTTCAATATAGAGATGCCGCTTACTCCAATACTGGTAGATATGCAATTGGAAGGAATTACAATTAATCCTGATAAGCTTAAAGATATGTCGAAGTTAATTAAAGAAAAATTAACAATATTAGAAAACAATATTTACGAAGCTGCGGCACAATCATTTAATATCAATTCACCACAACAATTAGGTGCAATTTTGTTTGAGAAATTAATACCTACAAGTATCTTGAAAATAAACAACTTACCCCTGCCACCAAAAACGAAAACAGGATATTCAACCAATTCAAATTACTTAGAAGATATTAGAGATGCTCATTTCGTTATAGATTTAGTTCTAGAATATAGACAATTGGCTAAACTTAAATCTACCTATTTAGATTCCTTACCAAAACTTATTAATGAAAATACTGGAAGAATTCATACGAAATACAATCAAGTTGGTTCTTCAACAGGGAGATTTTCATCCAGCGATCCTAATTTACAAAATATTCCCGTTAGAACTGAACTCGGAAATGAAGTTAGAAAAGCATTCGTTTCAAAAAAAGACTATATTCTGTTATCTGCAGATTATTCTCAAATAGAACTCAGAATCCTTGCACATTTTTCTAAAGATCCAAGTTTGATTACAGCATTTAATAATGATCAAGATATTCATTCCGCAACAGCATCCTTGGTGTATAAAGTACCTCAAGAAAATATTGATCCTTCTATGAGGAGGATCGCAAAGATTATGAACTTTGGCGTCATTTATGGATTATCAGCACATGGTATGACAAGGCAAACAAATTTGAATTACCAAGAAAGTGCCTCATTTATTAATGGGTATTTTTCAAAATACCCATTAATAAATGACTATATCAACACCACAAAACAATTAGCCTTAGATAATGGTTATGTAGAAACGTTATCTGGACGAAGGCGCTATGTACCTGAAATTAATAATTCGAATTTCCAAGTTCGAAATGCAGCTGAGCGAATGGCAATCAATATGCCTATTCAGGGTACAGCAGCAGATATTATCAAAATAGCAATGATTAAAATACAAGCACAAATATCCCATATTGGTTTAAACACAAAAATGTTACTTCAAGTACACGATGAACTCATATTCGAATGTCCTGAAGGAGAAACGGCAGAAATGATAAATATATTAAACACATTAATGACTAATTCTTTAGAACTTTTAGTTCCATTAAAAATTGAATATAAAATGGGGAAAGAATGGGGAAATATGGAAAAAAGTATTCTCTAATAAACTATGCATAATATTGCTATAAGTACATATCATGAGTATAATCATCTTCTATCCAAAATAAAGATATTTTTGATTTAGGGAGGAATCGCATAGTGGCCTAGTGCGCCCGCCTGCTAAGCGGGTTGGGGGTGATGAGCTCCCTCGTGGGTTCGAATCCCACTTCCTCCGCCATTTAAAAGATTATGGAAACATCAGTAGAATCAAAATTAAATAACTACTTCATTTGGAATATTGGATGCCAAATGAATAAAGCAGATGCAAATCGTTTAGAAAGCGGCCTACACCATATTGGTTTAGAAAATACAGAGAATGTAGATAATGCCGACATTATTGTATTAAATAGTTGTGTTGTCAGGCAAAGTGCTGAAGATAAAGTACATGGAATGCTTACTTCCCTCAGGCATATAAAAGATACAAACCCTACAAAAATTATCGCTTTAATGGGATGTTTAGTAGGACCAGATTCTGAAAAATTACAAAAACGATATCCTCATGTTGATGTATTTATGCGGCCACAACAATTTAAACCTTTATTTGATCTCATTAATACACTTGAAGAAATAGATATCGATGGTTGTTTGAGCACATTATCACCTGTGAATCCTAGTGTTACTGCATTCGTTCCAATTATTCATGGCTGTGATAAATTCTGCTCGTTCTGTATCATCCCATATAGACGAGGTCGTGAAATTAGTAGGCCTATTGAAGATATAGTCAGAGAAGTAGAACTTTTATCAATAAGGAATGTAAAAGAAGTAACCCTTCTTGGACAAAACGTTGATTCTTATGGTCATGATTTTCTGGATAAAAAAGATCTCGCCGATTTACTATATGCAGTAAATGAAATAAAAGGTATTGAAAGAATACGCTTTCTCACTTCTCATCCTAACGATATGAGTGACAAAATTATTGATGCTGTAAATTCTATCGATAAAGTATGTGAACATATTAATTTACCTTTTCAAGCTGGAGATGATGAAGTGTTAACCATTATGAGAAGAGGATATAACATTGACTCTTATTTAAAACTCATTGAAAAAATAAGAACAAGAGTTACAAATGTTTCTATGGGTACCGATCTGATCGTGGGGTTCCCAGGAGAATCTGAAAAAGCATTTCAAAATTCATTGAAAGTACTAAAAGATGTAAGGTTTGATAAAGTTCATTCAGCACGCTATTCAACTAGAGAAGGTACGATAGCTAGTAGAAAATTAATTGACAATGTACCACTAGAAGAAAAAAAAGACCGCTTGGCACAAGTAGATTCTCTTCAAAAAGATATCGTAACCTTAATCAATTCTAAACTACTAAACTCCACGCAAGAAATATTAGTAGAAAAGTTTGAAAATGACCAATGGCAAGGAAGAAATCGGAATGATAAACTTGTCTTTTTTGAACGAGAAGATAGCATAGACCTAATTGGTAAAACCGTAAAATTAGAAATTGATAAAACATCACCTTGGTATTTACACGGAATTGAAAAATTAAATGCTTGAGGATTTAAGAAATTTATCATATACTTATCTTCCAGTTTGGAATCTTACATATGGTATAATAATCGAACAATGACTACTTCAGAAACTGAACGAATAGTACAAGCAGAAGAAGGCTATAAAAAGGATCCTTTGTACATCCCACTAACTGAACTTGAGCAATCTGCTTTCTGTCAACCTGAAAATAATTTAGAAACAAAGCCTTTAAAAGAAGAATTACGATCTTCATGGATTAACTGGCAACCTATTCCAGATGTTTATCAAAACTTAAATGCTTATGATCTTGATAAACGAATAACTAAATCAAAATCTTTACTTGGTAAGGATCTAGTAATTTTAGGGCACCATTACCAAAGAGACGAAGTAATAAAATATGCTGATATCACTGGAGACTCATACTTACTTTCTTTAGAAGCTTCGAGACAAAATGCTCCTTTTGTTGTTTTTTGTGGCGTTCATTTTATGGCAGAAACAGCAGATATACTTACTTCATCAAATCAAATGGTTATCCTACCCAATATGGCTGCAGGCTGTTCAATGGCCGATATGGCCAAAACTCAAGATGTATTAGATGCATGGGATGATATACAAAGTGTTACAAAGTCTGTCACACCTGTTACATATATGAATTCTGCAGCATCAATAAAATCACTCTGTGGTGAAAATAATGGTATTGTATGCACATCTTCAAATGCACAACCTGTATTTGAATGGGCTTTTGAGCAAAATGAGAAGATATTTTTCTTACCTGATGAACATTTAGGAAGAAATACCGGACAAAAACTGGGGATTCCTGATTCACAAATGGTGGTTTGGGACCCTTTTAAACCAATGGGTGGTCTGACTAATAATGAAATTCTATCAGCAAAAGTATTGCTATGGAAAGGGCATTGTTCAGTTCATACAAGATTTAACATAACACAAATTAATAGTGCTCGTGAAAAATTTCCTGAAGTAACTGTTTTGGTTCATCCAGAATGTACAAACCAGGTTGTTAACGCAGCAGATTTAAACGGATCTACAGAATTTATTATAGATACAGTAAACAATAGTAAGCCTGGAAGTGTATTTGCTATTGGGACAGAAATAAACCTTGTTAATAGATTAGCCAAAACCAATCCCGATAAAGAAATTTTCTGCTTAGATTCAATGGTTTGTCCATGTGCTACCATGTATAGAATACACCCTGCTTATTTATGTTGGGTTCTTGATACTATAATAGATGGCAATCCAACTAATATTATCAACGTGGACGAAAAAACTAGTAATTACGCAAAATTATCTGTAAATCGAATGTTGGAAATTAAATAATATCCATATAACAACTTTATGTTATTAATCAATTCTCAAATAAAAACCATTATTAATGAAGCATTAATTGAAGATTGTTACACTCAAGATTATACGACTAACAGTCTTGTTGATCCAGATTTAATAGGAACAGCCGCCATTAAAGTTAAATCTCAAGGTATAATATGTGGTATACCTCTTGCAGTTGAAATTTTTCACTTTGTTGATTCAACGATAGAAGTCATACCACTTGTTGAAGATGGTGATTTTGTTAATAAGAACACCCCTATAATTATTATCAAGGGTAAAATTTCTAGTATATTAATCTCTGAACGAACAGTGTTGAATTTCTTGCAAAGACTAAGTGGTATTTCTACTGAAACTAATAAATACGTTACTGAGATTACTGGCCTCGAGTGTACAATTATTGATACAAGAAAAACCACACCTGGGCTAAGACAATTAGAAAAATATGCAGTTCGTATGGGAGGAGCATCTAATCATCGTATGAATTTAAGTGATGGCATCCTTATTAAAGATAATCATATCGAGGCATTAAAAGCTAAAGGCCTTTCACTTAAAGACGGTGTTATTATTGCAAAAAATAAAGCACCTCACACATTAAAAGTTGAAGTAGAAACTGAAACTATTGAGCAAGTTATAGAAGCATTAAATGCTGGTGCAGATATCATTATGTTAGACAATATGGATATTCCCTCTATTAAAAATGCTGTCGGGATTATTGATAATAAGGCTATCATCGAAGTTTCTGGCGGAGTTAACCTAACAACGGTCAGAAAAATAGCAGAACAAGGTGTGGATTTAATATCTGTAGGAGCAATCACTCACTCTTTTTCGTCTTTAGACATCAGTTTAGATATAGAAAATTATATAAATTAGCTAGACAGTTACTGTAGAATTATATCCATGGAAATAGTAAAGAATGTACATCGAGTGGACGATACATCAGGAAGTAATTGTATATTACTCGTAGATGAAAATATTGCTGTCATAGACTCAGGTAATCCTGGCAATGCGGAAGCAATAGTAAATTATGTTAAAAACTTAGGAAGAAAACCTGAAGATATCAAAAATATTATTTTAACCCACTTTCATCACGATCATTCTGGTGGAGCTCAAGAACTTCATAATCTCACTGGTGCTGCAATCACAGTACATGAAGGAGATATATTTAAAGATAATATACTGAGAACTGGAACAGAAGGTGGTAGACCACCTTTTTGGTATCGGTGGACATTTGGCTTAGCAACAGCTCTTTCAGTTGGTAGAAATTTTAACCAAAATTCCAGAGACATCGTCTTTGAAAAAACTGAAGTACATCAAACGGTTGAAAATAATGAAATCCTTCCCTATTTAGGTGGACTACAAGTCTTACACACACCAGGTCATACCCCAGGAAGTATTTGTCTGTATTTAGCGAAACATAAAATTCTGTTTTTAGGAGACTCAGTAATAAATAATGTTAATAGACTAAGTAGACCCTTAACATGGGCGAGTAGTAACAGGAAACTTCTTGATAAATCTTTAACAAATTTACGAGATATTGATGCAGAAATAGGTATTTGTGGACATGGCCCTATTTTACAAGAAAATCTCATGGAAAAATTGCGAGCTATGACTGATAGACCATATAATATACCGACTTGGCAAATTGCAATAAAAAATTATCGAATGATCAAAAAATTCCGCCAAACTAATAATACAAAAGGTGAATGGCAGGGAAGTGATTCAAAATAATTAGTTTCTTGGCGAGAATCTATCTTTGCTATCAATAATTATTGTAACAGGACCATCATTTACTAACTCAACTTGCATATCGCTTCCAAAAACACCATCTTTTGCAGGTATTCCTTGATTTTTGACACTTTGCAAAAAAGCTTCATAAATTGGTTTAGCTATATCTGAATTTGCAGCACTATCCCAAGAAGGCCTTCTTCCTTTTCGAGTATTTGCTAATAAAGTAAATTGACTGATTATTAATAACTCACCATTTATATCGATAAGGGATTTATTAAAATCGAATGTATCTTCTGGAAATATTCTTAAATTAATTAGTTTATTTACAAGATAATCTATATCTTCTTGATTATCATGTGTCTGAATACCACACAATACAACTAAACCTTTATCAATTGAGTTATAAATAACTTGATCTATTACCACAGAAGCTTTAGTTACACGCTGAATAACTATCTTCATGATAATTTATGAAGATGTTGAATCAGAATCTGTTGTAGGTTTTGTAACAGTTTCAGTTGGTTTTTCTGAATCAGTAGATTTAGAAGAATCTACCTTTTCTGATTCGACAGTACCAGCCGGATTCACGCTCTTACGAGCATAATCCGTGGTATACCAGCCAGATCCTTTATATATCACAGCAGGTGAATAAAATTGACGCTTCCCTGTACCAGAACATTCTGGGCATGGCTGAGTAGTTTCAGCATCGAATCCTTGCTTCAATTCAAATTGATTAGAGCATTTTTTACATTTATATACATATATTGGCAATTTTAATATCCTCCAGGAACATCCTAACTATTATAGTTTGCTTTTCAATAAAAGTGAATTACGAGCGTTTATAGAATCAGGATGAAGTAAATAATCACTGTTAATTATAGAAGAAATCTGTTGATTAAGGTACATAAGTGTAGCATTTTGTAGGTTTTTTAAAGCCATATCTTGTATAGGTTCTAAAAGATTGTTTTTTTTAATTTTATTTGGATCTAGTTTATCAGCTAAAAATACAGTCATGAAAACTTCATCCATTTCTCCAGCACCACACGTATGATATTTTATTGAATTTATAATTTGATTATCAGTTACTTTATATTCTTCTTGTATAGTAATTGAAGCCAATAAACCATGTAACAATAAGGGCGTCACTTTTTCCACATTTGAAACTTCAATCTCTTTTTGTTTTGCAGCTAATAACATTTCATCATCAGAATAAGCCCGGTACAAATCATGCCCAAGTAATGCTATTTCCACCTTTTCTGAATCAATATTATGAATATCACATAGTGTTTGGCCAACTTTACAGGAACGATATATATGATTCTTAAGAGAATTAGGAAGCTTATTCTCTATGTGCTTAATCAATTGGTCTTTAATACTAGCCATATGTTATTAACCAATGTTAGATAACTTTTTACCACCAATTAAATGTACATGTAAATGATCTATTTCCTGACCAGAATCCGGACCTTGGTTAACCACAAGTCTATAACCACTTAAAGTAACGCCTTCGCGTCTAGCCATTTCTTCAGCCACTGCTAAAAGATGTCCTATAAGAGGTTCTTGGCCTGGGCCAACATACGCAAGTGAGGTGCATTTCCAAAAAGGAATAATCAATAAATGTACTGGTGCTACTGGATTAAGCTCTCTGATGACAAAACATTTATCATCCTGAAACAATATTTCAGTATCAGTTTCTCCTCTAGCAATTTTTTGAAATATACTTTCTGCCATAAGAATATTCTCCCCTAATTATTATATTCCTAATTGTTGAGCTACGATTTCTCGATGATATGAAGAATCGCCAAAGGCAAGTTCTTGTGCTTTTGCTCTTCTTGTATACAGTTGTAAATCATATTCTTTAGTAAATCCTATAGCGCCATGAGATTGGTGGCCTATTGCACAAACTCTTCTGTAGGCATCACTTACCCAAGCTTTTGCTATAGATATTTCTTTTTGTGCTTCAAGTCCTTCAGAAATTCTCCAAACAGCATGATAAGCAACATATCGACATCCTTCAACATCTGTTGCCATATTAGCACAATGATGCTGAATAGCTTGAAAACTACCGATAGGGCGTCCAAATTGAGTTCTATCTTTAACATATTCAACAGTCATTTCTAAAACACGATCCGCACCACCAAGCATTTCAATACATTTAGCCGATGAACCTAGGTCTATAACGCGTTTTGCTATATCCCATCCTTTACCAATCTCTCCAAGAACATTATCCTCGGATAATGTTACCGTTTCAAAAGTTACTTCACCTTGTTTGTCAGAAGCTATTGTATCCAAAGGAGTTATTGTCATTCCTGCAGTATTTTTATCAACAACAAAGACTGTAAAGCCATTTGATTCATCGCCTTTTGCATCGGTTCTAGCAACTACTAAAATAATGTCAGCTATTTGTGCATCATTTACAAATAATTTGGTTCCGTTTAACACAAAATTAGAGCCCTCTTTAGTAGCTGTTAACTGTATTCCACTAGACTCGTATGTTGCTGAAGGTTCAGTTAATGCAATAGTTGATATCAAATCACCATTTGCTATTTTGGGTAATATCTCAGATTTCTGACTATCAGAACCAAATTCAGTTATTATTGCAGAGCTTAAAACTACAGTTGAAAAAAATGGTCCAGGTACCAAAAATCTTCCCATTTCTTCAAGAAGTATAGCTAAATCAAAAAATGACATGCCCTGACCACCATATTGCTCAGGGATAGATAACCCCAACCAACCCAATTCAGCCATTTTTTGCCATAGTTCAGATGTAAATCCTCTTTCATCATTTTCCATAGCACGAACTAAGGTAATAGGGCATTCTTTCTCTAATACCTCACGAGCTGTATTTTTTAGTAATAATTGAATTTCATCAAATCCCAAATCCATGATTTACTCCTTAAATTATGAAAATCTTAAGCACGTGGAAGACCTAAGCCACGTGTTGCAATTATATTTCTTTGAATTTCTGAAGTTCCTGATGCTAAAGTTGCAGAATGATGACGTAGAAATGACCTCTCTATTCGACCTCTCAAAGGAGCCCATTTAGAATCAGCGGTTAATTGTCCATACAACCCTAAAATATGCATGCCCGTTTCTGCCACTCGTTGTTCCATTTCTGTACTAAAAGATTTACAAATTGAGGCTTCTTTATTTGGAACTGAACCCTTACTTTGCATAAACCCAATATTGTAAGAAATCATTCTACTAACTTCTGATTCTATAGCCATATCAGCAAGCCGATTCCTTAAATGTTCTCGACCAGATAAATCAAAATTACTCGAAGGATTTTGTTTTACGAAACCTACTAAATCATCAATAGTGCGTCTAGCTTCCGCTGAATATTGAACACCAGAACGTTCAAAATCTAACAAGGTTGCACCAACATACCAACCACGATTCTCTTCACCAACTAAATTTTGTTTTGGTACTCTGACATTATCAAAAAATACTTGATTAAATTCATGCATTCCTGCCATATTTACTATAGGATTAACAGTAACACCCGGGCTTTTCATATCAACTAATAACATTGTTATACCCCTGTGCTTAGGAGCATCAGGATCTGTTCGAGCTAATAAAATAATCCAATCTGCATGATGAGCATTTGACGTCCAGATTTTTGTCCCATTAATAACATATTCGTCACCATCTACTTCAGCTTTTGTTTGAAGTGATGCTAAATCCGATCCTGAACCAGGTTCACTATAGCCTTGGCACCATTGAACCTCTCCTTTTGCCACAGGAGGTAAAAAGTTTTGCTTCTGTTCTTCCGTACCATGCACCATAAGAGTAGGGGCCAACATACGAATACCCCATATATCAACTCCCGGAGCACGATTATATGCCATCTGTTCATTAAAGATTACTTGGCTCATTATTGAACCATCCATTCCTCCATATTCCTTTGGCCAACCTAGGGTCAACCACCCTTTTTCCGCTAATTTCTTTTTCATTTTTAAATTGAAAGCCCAACTATCTTCACCAACAGCATAAGAAGTTTCTCCAGTCCAATCATCTGGCAATTCTTGCTTTAAAAAACCCTGAACTTCCCCTTTGAATCCTTCTTCTTCCGTACTAAATTTAAAATCCATTATTCACTCCTGGTTTTAATTAGATTTTATGCTCGAGGTAATCCCAACCCTCTAGTTGCCACAACATTACGTTGTATCTCTGAAGTACCAGCTGCGATAGTTGCACTGAAGGATGATAAATAACCTTTTTGGATTCTCCCATTTAATGGAGCCCACTTACTTCCTTGTTTTAACGTACCATATAAACCCAACATATCCATACCAGTGGAATAAATTCTTTGTACCATTTCAGTACCAAACATTTTCCCCATAGATGCTTCTTTATTAAAAACTTCCCCTTTACTTTGAAGGTACCCTATTCGATATGAAATCATCCTACTTACTTCTACCTCTATTGCCATATTGGCTAAATTATTTTTTACACGAGAAATCGAAGACATAGTAGTGCCATTTAATTTATTATTTTTAGCAAAATCAGTAATCTCTTCTAAAGTTCTACGAGCAGAAGCTGATCTATTGACTCCAGATCGTTCAAAATCTAAAAGCCTTGCCCCAACATACCAACCACGATTATATTCTCCCACTAAATTTTGTTTAGGAACCCTAACATTGTCAAAAAACAATTGGTTAAAATTATGTCTTCCTGCCATATCAATAATTGGCCTAACTTCCACCCCAGCACTCTTCATATCAACCAGTAAGAAACTGATTCCTCTGTGTTTTGGTGCATCTGGTTCTGTTCGAGCTAGCATAAACAACCAATCTGCTTCATGGGCAGCAGACGTCCATATTTTTGTTCCATTAATAACAAAATCATCACCATCTTCTATAGCTCTGGTTTGCAAAGATGCTAAATCAGAACCAGACTGAGGCTCACTATAACCTTGTGCCCACCTGACTTCAGCTCTAGCAATTGGTGGTAAAAACTTTTGTTTTTGTTCCTCTGTGCCTTCTAGCATTAGGATCGGGCCAAGCATAGATATCGCATTATCATTTGCAGGGATTCTTTGATAAGCCGTTTCTTCATTAAATACCATTTGTTTTAAGTGCGGTGCGCCCATTCCTCCATATTCTTCAGGCCAAGGTAATGTTAACCAACCTTTTTGAGCAATTTTTTGCCTAATCCCTTGAATCTCATCCACATCTGCTTCATCAGGATCAAAACCTGCAGGCATTTCATTATCTGCAAATTCACGAAGTTCTTTTCTAAAATCTTCATATTCTGTAGAAAATTCAAAATCCATCTCATAATCTCCTTGGATTTATATTGATCACAAATTCTCATCTAGCGCGTATATAAATAAGTGTAAGGGTTATTCTAATTACCTACAATAGCACTGTCAATCAAATACAAACCTTGTTGACAACAAATATCTTATCAGGGTTACATATAGTTATGATAAATGAAAATAGTAAGATTTTAAAACACGGTTTATCTGAGTTCGGTATAACTGTAACAAATAATCAACTTCAGCAATTTAAATACTATGCTGACGAATTAATCACTTGGAATAGCAAATTTAACCTTACTGCTATCAACACAACAAAAGATATCTATACTCTTCATTTCCTTGATTCTATTTCCGCTATAGCTTGTTCAGATACTACACTTACGCCAGAAATAAATATTTGTGATATAGGATCTGGTGCAGGGTTCCCGGGACTAGTTATTAAAATACTTTATCCAAATAGTAAAATAACTTTAGTAGAAAGCTCCAAAAAAAAATGTATGTTTCTTGAACATATAACAAATAAACTTCAATTAGAAAATGTTCAGATATTATCAACGCGAATAGAAGGTTTGGGGCAAAATCAAACTATGAGAGAAGCTTTTGACGTAGTGACAGCAAGAGCTGTTAGTAAAATACCAACCTTATTAGAATATGGTTTACCACTTGTTAAAGTTAAGGGGATTTTATTAGACTTTAGCAAAAACGATCTTATTACTGATCAAGATGATATAAATAGAGTAAGTAGTCTTCTCGGTGGATCTTTTATAGAGATACATAAAGTCTCCTCGTCATACTTAGCTAAAGATAAAATTATTATAAAAATTTATAAAATTCAACCAACAAAAAATTCATACCCTAGGAGAATCGGAATACCTACAAAAAGACCTCTATGATAAATATACTAAACATAGTATCATCGATATTATTTTTAAAAATGAGGTGTCTTGATATGCCACTTATTATCGGCATTACTGGGTCAATAGCTTCAGGTAAGGGTGCAGTATGCGAAACCCTCAAAAAATTTGGTGCAATTCATGGTGACGCAGACAAAATAGTTCATGCTCTATATGAACCTGGTAAACCGGCATACTACCGAATTATAAAAGCTTTTGGAAATGAAATAATTCAACCTGATGAATTTATTGACCGAAAAAAACTAGGAACTAAAGTTTTTGGGAAACCTGAAGCCATGAAGCTGCTTACAAGTTCAATTGGTAACATATCCGAAGCAATCCACAATACTATACTGAATTGGAGAAACACACTTCCAGAAAACGGAATAGGGGTGATGGAAGCGGTAAATCTAATAGAAGCGGGGTATAGTCAATGGACTGATGTAACATGGCTCGTAGCATGTAATGAAAAAAATGCGTTACCTCGATTGATGAAAAGAAATAATTTTTCTGAAGGAGAAGCTTTGCAAAGAATCTCTAGTCAAAAAACTTGGCAAGAAAGAGAGTCTGCTTCAGATTTATTAATTATGAATAATGAAAGCATTACAAAATTAACTCGAAAAGTTACTGAAGAGTTTAATTCTCTATATGAATGTTACAAAAATAAGAATATCGAACCTTCTCGATATATAGAATGGCAAAAAAATAATTCCGATTAAAATATAGAAATAAAAACGTAGTAAATTTTATTTACTATATAAAAGCAATTGATTGAATAAATTATGCTTTAGAAATAGCAATATCTCCTGATTCACCAGTACTTACTCTAATAGATTCATCAACTTTGCTGATAAAAATCTTTCCATCGCCAACAGATCCCCCATTAGTTCTTGCGGACTCTAAAATGGCATTTACGACAGCATCTTTTTTGTCATCAGAAATAATGGTCGTAATAACCGTTTTAGGCATAGCAGAACGATTAACTAACTGTCCACCACGTCCTGTAAACACCTCTACACCTTGTTGCTTTCCTTGACCTGTAACATTTTGATAATGGAATCCACCACATCCAGCTTCTTGCAATGCATTAAGGACCTGATTGACCTTTTCTGGTCTAACGACAGCTTCTACTTTAATCATTAACTTGCCCCTTTCAAAGCTTAAGTAAATGTTACAATCATGTTACATACAATAAGCGTAAAAAACAACAACAATTCAATTAAAATAGACGATTAGTTAATAAATGTTGTTTTTGGTTAAATGTTACAAAGGTGTGAAATTATTTTGTTAACTATTGAATATAAGAATATAAAAAAAAGAACCCCAAAAGGTTCTTTTTTCCATTGAAAGTTTTCTTAGATATATAAAGAAAATTGGTAGCGGGGGACGGATTCGAACCGCCGACCTTCGGGTTATGAGCCCGACGAGCTGCCACTGCTCCACCCCGCGCCGATCAAGATTAGCATTACAAGCTTCTCAAACGCGTTACTTTTTCTCAATTTACTTAGTTTAGTTTCTGTTTCTTTTCTGTATGAAATTTCTTGTGGGTAAAGCCCTCGATCTATTAGTACGGCTTAGCTGAATGCATTACTGCACTTACACATGCCGCCTATCAAACAGGTAGTCTTCCTGTGATCTTACTCTTATTACAGATGGGAGATCTAATCTTGGAGTTGGCTTCGCGCTTATATGCTTTCAGCGCTTATCACATCCAAACATAGCTACTCGGCACTGCTCCTGGCGGAACAACCGAAACACCAGAGGTTTGTCCCTTCCGGTCCTCTCGTACTAGGAAGAGCTCTCCTCAAATCTCCTGCGCCCACGACGGATAGAGACCGAACTGTCTCACGACGTTCTGAACCCAGCTCGCGTGCCGCTTTAACCGGCGAACAGCCGGACCCTTGGGACCTTCTCCAGCCCCAGGTTGCGACGAGCCGACATCGAGGTGCCAAACCTTGCCGTCGATATGAACTCTTGGGCAAGATAAGCCTGTTATCCCCAGGGTAGCTTTTATCCGTTAAGCCACGGCCCTTCCATGCGGAACCGTAGGATCACTTTGACCTGCTTTCGCACCTGCTCGACTTGTAGGTCTCACAGTCAAGCTCGCTTATGCCAATGCACTCTTCGGACGATTTCCATCCGTCCTGAGCGAACCTTTGTACGCCTCCGTTACTCTTTAGGAGGCGACCGCCCCAGTCAAACTACCCACCAGACACGGTCCCTGGGCCTATCCCAGGTTAGAATCAGCAACAGAAAAGAGTGGTATTTCACTGATGGCTCCACCTCGACTAGCGCCGAAGTTTCAAAGCCTCCCACCTATCCTACACATTCCAGTTTCCAATTCAATGTCAAGCTATAGTAAAGCTCCATGGGGTCTTTTTGTCCTGTCGCGGGTAGGCCGCATCTTCACGGCCATTGCAATTTCGCCGAGTCTCTGGTTGAGACAGCGCCCAAGTCGTTACGCCATTCGTGCGGGTCGGAACTTACCCGACAAGGGACTTCGCTACCTTAGGACCGTTATAGTTACGGCCGCCGTTCACCGGGGCTTCATTTCAGAGCTTCTCCTTACGGATAACCCCTCCATTTAACCTTCCGGCACTGGGCAGGCGTCAGCCTCTATACCTAGGGTTTCCCCTTAGCAGAGACCTGTGTTTTTGATAAACAGTCGCTTGGGCCAATTTGCTGTGACCCTCAAGAGCTGGTCTAGTAAATAGACTTCACTCCGAGGGCACCCCTTATCCCGAAGTTACGGGGTCCTTTTGCCGAGTTCCTTAACCAGAGTTCTCTCGACCGTCTTAGCACTTTCATGCTCATCTACCAGTGTCGGTTTGGGGTACGGTCACCCAATACTCTTACAACGAGGCTTTTCTTGACGGCATAGGTTCAACCAAATTCACCAGGGCGAGCCCTGGAGTTCTCTCCCCCCTCAGCTCATAACCTCGCTAACTGATTTACATGTCTTGCGAGATGGCCTTCAAGGAAGAACGCACCATGTCCAATGGGTACGCTTAGCCTACCTTACCGTGTCCCCCCTTTGTTTTAAAACGAATAATAGGTGGTGTAGGAATTTTGACCTACTGTCCATCGCCTACTCCTTTCGGATACGGCTTAGGACCGACTAACCCTACGTCGATAAACGTTGCGTAGGAAACCTTAGATTTTCGACGTCTCGGATTCTCACCGAGATATACGCTACTCATACCTGCATTCTCACTTCTGTACGCTCCACCTAGCTTTACAACTAGACTTCACTGCCTACAGAACGCTCCCCTACCCATCAGTAATTAAACTGATGCCACGTCTTCGGTGGTATGCTTAAGCCCCGTTAAATTGTCGGCGCAGAACCCCTCGACCAGTGAGCTATTACGCACTCTTTAAAGGATGGCTGCTTCTAAGCCAACCTCCTGGCTGTTTTGGCGATTCAACTTCCTTTCACACTGAGCATACACTCCGGGACCTTAGACGGTGGTCTGGGCTGTTTCCCTCTCGACAATGGAGCTTATCCCCCACTGTCTCACTGCTGAAGTACGATCTTATGGCATTCTTGGTTTGGTTGGGGTCGGTAAGTTTGCACCCCCTGACCCATCCAGAGCCTTACCTCCACAAGTCAATCTTCAACGCTGCACCTAAATGCATTTCGGGGAGAACCAGCTATTTCCAAGCTCGATTGGCATTTCACCTCTACCCACAACTCATCCCATACTTTTGTACTAGTAATGGGTTCGGTCCTTCACTCAGAGACTATCTGAGCTTCAACCTGGCCATGGGTAGCTCGCCTGGTTTCGGGTCTACGGAACGCGACTGAATGCCCTATTCAGACTCGCTTTCGCTTCGGCTCCTCTGCTGAGCAGATTAACCTTGCCACGTCCCAGTAACTCGCAGGTTCATTCTTCAAAAGGCACGCCATCATATCGATAAATCGATACTTTGACTGTTTGTACGTACACGGTTTCAGGTCTATTTCACTCCCCTCTCGGGGTACTTTTCACCTTTCCCTCACGGTACTTGTTCACTATCGGTCACCAACTGTATTTAGCCTTGGAGGATGGTCCCCCCTGATTCAAGCAAGATTTCTCGTGTCCCGCCCTACTTAAGACAGTAATAAGGAGACCATTTTCTTTAATCTACCGGGCTCTCACCTTCTTTGGCAGTCCGTTCCAGGAACTTTCGAATAGAAATTGGTTTTCTTACTCCTCGTTGAGTTATGGGACTCAACACATACTTCTTACAACCCCATAAAGGCATGGGCCCCAAAGCCGTGAAGCCTCTATGGTTTAGGCTGTTCCCATTTCGTTCGCCACTACTACGGGAATCTCTTTTGATTTCTCTTCCTCAGGGTACTTAGATGTTTCAGTTCCCCTGCTTACCTTCTTTGAATTAAGGGTTAGTTCAAAGATAATCCACATTTAGTGAATTGGGTTACCCCATTCGGGAATCCCCGGTTAAGTCAGCTAGACGACTATCCGAGGCTTATCGCAGTCTTGCCACGCCCTTCTTCGGCAGTTGGTGCCAAGGCATCCCCCGTGTACGCTTAGTAGCTTTACCCACAAAAAATCCCTGACAGAAAAAAAGACAGAAACTAATTAAAAATTAGTTTTGTTTTTCGAGAAATGAAGAATTTAGGAAATTCTTCATTCTTTATTGTCAACTTTGTCATTTATAGTTCCTTAATTAAAAGGAACCATTAATATATTAAGAAAACTATTCAATTATTAAGGTAAAAATAAAGACGCTGCCAGAAACTTCTAGCACCGCCTTAAGTCTGGTTTGTAATTTTTTTATGTTAGACTAATTATTGTCAATTCACACTCCAAAATTTACATTGAATGATAATACTACCAATTCCATTCAATATCGTCAATCTTTTTATAATAATAAAATTAAAGTATGTCTTTTATTTCCAACAAACTATTAATAATATAGGTAGGGGGAGTAATTACTTCATTTGTATCATAACCCTTTATCCATATAGCATCTAATCCATTGCTAATAGCACCATGGATATCTGTTTCTAAGTTATCTCCGACATGAATAGCATCTTCTGGCATAACTTGTAAATCAATCAAACTTTTCATAAATATTTTTTTAGCAGGCTTGCTGACTAATAATTCATCTGAGAAAACCATGCTATGAAAAAATTCCAGTATACCTATTTGTTCCAAATAAGCTTTAACTATTATACCTGGCGTCATACCTGAATTTGAAATCAGCCCGATCTTGTATTGTTTAAATGTAGCATAATCTAATAATTCTATAGCCCCTTTAGCCAATACTGGAGGAGCTTCATAGAATGCATACCCATATTCATTCATTATTTGCCTAATACTAGATTCATCTAATTTATTATCTAAATCATATTGAATAAATGATAAAAACAAATTCACTTGGGCTCTAAAAGATATATCTAAACCATTTTTCCTAATCTCTTCACATTCTTCAAAACATTTCGTATAAGCACTCGATATTTGTTTGTGTTCAAAATTTTTCCCAGATGATTTGAGAATTTCAAAAGCAGTATTTATTCTCAAATCAGAACGTATTTTTCCCCAATTAGGCTGGTCAATAATCAAAGTTTGCCATAAATCAAAGGTAATACACTCAAAAGTTTTATCCATACTATATTTTTTCTGCTTAATTATAAAGTTTATACTATACAATTGACATTATAGCTTGTGATATCAAGAAAAAAATATGATATAATTCTCGCCATATCACCAAAAAGCCTTATTAGTAAAGTTTTTCAATATTAAACTGGGGGGTGTTGAATTGAAATGGATAGACTATAGTAGTCCAGAAACACTTGCTGAAGCCTTGACTCTTATCAATGAGTATCAAAAAGATGCAGGCATTCTAGCAGGAGGAACAGATTTAATTGTCAAAATGAGAGCTGACCGTATTAATCCGGGACAAATCATAGACATTAAATCGATCCCTGAGCTTAATCAAGTAAATATTAACTCAAATAATGATTTGACCATAGGTTCTGCAATACCTTGTTATAAAATTTATAATAATACTGACATTATGAATCTTCGTCCCGAATTAAAGGACTCAGCTTCTATAATAGGAGGTACGCAAATTCAAGGAAGAGCCTCATTTGGTGGTAATATATGCAACGCAGCACCAAGTGCAGATTCAGTTCCATTGCTTATATCATTAAATACTACGTGTAACATTCAAAGTACCAAAGGGGAACGCACTATACCGCTACAAGATTTATTCTCGGGTCCTGGGCAAACCATACTTGAACCCAACGAACTTATGGTTTCTATCACTATACCAAATCAATCATCATTATCAGGTGCTAATTATATTCGTTTCATACCTAGAAATGAAATGGATATAGCTGTTGTTGGGGCAGGAGTTTCAGTAACTTTAAGCAATGACAATAAGAATTTTGAGTCTGTTAGAGTTGCTTTAGCATCTGTTGGACCAACACCTATTTTTGTTGAAGGAATTAATAAAGAAATTTCCGGGCAAGAAATAAATGATGAAAGTATTAGAACAGTATCAAATATGGCTAAAAATGCCTCAAAACCGATTAGCGATATGAGGGGAACTGTTGAATTTAGACAACACCTTTGCGAAGTTCTTACTAGAAGAGCTTTAATAACAGCAATAGAAAGGGCCAAGGAATAATAATGACACAATCAAAAACATATGTACGTTGCACAATTAATGGAGACGACACAGAATTTCTATGCGAACCAAGACAAAGTCTTCTTGAATGCCTTAGAGATGTTTTACGACTAACTGGTACTAAAGAGGGCTGCAATGATGGCAACTGTGGAGCCTGTACCATAATGCTAGATGATAGGATAGTAACAAGTTGTTTAGTACTTGGTGTAGAAGCAAATGGTAAAAACATTACTACAATCGAAGGCCTTGCTTCGCCTGAGGGGCTCCATCCTGTTCAACAAGCCTTTCTTGAAGAAGCAGCTTTACAATGTGGGATTTGTACTCCTGGATTTTTAATAGCTTCCAAAGCACTATTGGACATAAACCCAAATCCAACAGAAGAAGAAATTAGATTTTGGTTAGCTAATAATTTATGTCGATGCACAGGTTACGATAAAATAGTACGTGCGGTCGTAAAAGCTGGTGAAAAAATAAGAGAGGGATAAGTAATGGCAACAAAGAAAAAAGAATATAAAGTCATAGGTAGCCGTCCTGTACGACATGATGGTGTAGATAAAGTTACAGGAAAAGCAATTTATAGTGCTGATTTTTCTATCGCAGACTTATTACATGGTAAAGTATTGAGAAGTCCAATAGCTCACGGTGTTATTAAGAACATCGATACTTCTAAAGCTGAAAATTTACCTGGTGTCCGAGCAATTGTAACAGCAAAAGATTTTATAGGTTCTTCAGATAAGAATATAGAAATAGCTGAAGATAGAAATGAAGGAGAGACAACAAGGCTCAAATATCTTCGTGATAATGTTTTAGCTTCTGATAAATTGTTATACATAGGGCAGCCAGTTGTCGCAGTTGCTGCCACATCTCCACATATAGCTGAAGAAGCTATATCACTTATTAATCTCGAATTTGAAACTTTAGAACCAGTATTAAATACAACTCAGGGATTAAACTCCAATTCAATAATTCATGAAGAACTACAAACAAAGGAATTAGGAGCAAAAATCCCAGGCAACACTAACTTGGCTGAACATATACAACACAAACTTGGAGATCCAGAAGAAGCATTTAAACATGCAGAAGTCATTGTTGAAAGAGAATTAACTACTGAAACAGTTCACCAAGGATACATTGAACCCCATGCAGCAACCGCCTCATGGAGTAACGATGGACGTATAACCGTTTGGTGTAGCACCCAGGGAGCTTTCCCTGCTCGAGACACAACTGCTGATATTTTAGGAGTACCTATTTCACAAGTAAAAGTTGTCCCTTTAGAAATAGGTGGGGGATTTGGAGGAAAAATTCCTGTTTATTTAGAACCTGTCGCAGCTTTATTATCTAAAGCTACCGGTCATCCTGTAAAACTAGTTATGTCTAGGAAAGAAGTATTTGAATGTACTGGACCCACTCCAGGAACTCTTATGCGAGTTAAAATAGGTGCAGATAAATCGGGAAAATTTATAGCGGCTCAAGCACATCTTGAATTTGAAGCAGGAGCTTTTCCAGGGTCACCTGTAGCAGCAGGGAGTTACTGCGTATTTGCTGCATATGATATTCCTAATGTATTAATTGATGGCTATGATATTGTTGTTAATAAAGCCAAAACTGCAGCTTATCGAGCTCCAGGAGCAACTATGGCAGCTTTTGCAACAGAGACAGTTGTAGATGAACTTGCAGAAAAATTACAGATGGATCCTATGGATATTCGATTAATTAATACAGCCAAAAAAGGAACAAGAAGAGCTGATGGCCCAACCTATCCGACTATAGGTTGTGAAGAAGTTATCAAAACTATAAAAAATAGTGAACATTATAACTCTCCTATTACAGAACCATATGTAGGACGAGGAGTTGCTATTGGGTATTGGTTTAACGTTGGATTAGAATCTGCATGCACTATTAGTCTTAGTAAAGACGGCACTATAAATCTAATCGAAGGTTCTACTGATATTGGAGGAACAAGGACATCTATAGCAATGCAGGCTGCAGAAGTATTAGGTTTATTACCTGAAGAAGTTATCCCTTCAGTAGTAGATACTGATTCAATTGGATTTACATCAGTAACAGGGGGAAGCCGTACTACTTATGCAACAGGTTGGGCAGCATACGATGCAGCAATTGATGTAAAAAACCAAATGATTTCCAAAATTGCGGGTATTTGGTCGATAGATGTTGATAATGTTGAATTTGAAGATGGTGTGTTCTTTTCAAAACAAGATACAGAGTTGAAAATATCTTTTAAAGAATTAGCAGCTAAATCAGGAGCTCCAATAGTAGGAAGAGGCAGTGTAAGTAAAGGAGGAATGGGTGCTGGAGGAGGATCTTTTGCAGGAGCTATTGTTGATGTGAAAATTGACCCTGAAACAGGTAAAACAACTGTTTTAAAATTTACTTGTGTACAAGATGCTGGTAAAGCAATATATCCAAGTTTTGTTGAAGGACAAATGCAAGGCGGAAGTGCACAAGGCATAGGATGGGCATTAAACGAAGAATACTTTATGACTGATGATGGAAGAATGACTAATTCTAGCTTACTTGATTACCGCATGCCTACTTCTTTAGACTTACCAATGATCGACACAATCATCGTAGAAGTACCAAGCGATGGGCACCCATATGGGGTTAGAGGAATTGGTGAAGCAAATATAGTTTCGCCGCCTGCAGCAGTTGCAAATGCTATATATCACGCAACTGGAGTAAGGCAATCAAGATTGCCAATGAATCCTGCATCTATAACTAAAGGGTTACAAGATCACCATTCTGACATCCTAAACTCAATGAACTGCTAATGTTACAGATATTTATCCCATCATTAATGAGAAAACTTACTAACGATAAACACATCGTTGAAATTGATGCTTTGAGTATTACTGAATTAATTAACAAACTGGATGATCAATATCCTGGTATGAAAAACCAATTAACTGAAGGAAATCTCATTAAAGACGGATTATCCGTAGTTATAAACGATGAAATATCAAACAATCCATTGCTAGAACAATTAGTTGATGGCACAGAAATACATTTCGTTCCTACCATAGGTGGCGGAACTATTACTTAGTAAAGGAATCAATTATGGGTCAAAAAAGTGAAAATTATAAAAAATCTCTTGGTGAATTTTACGACCAATCATCTCCTTACGCTAATAACATCACTGATGAAACTCTAAATATCAAGTTAAGTAATAATGAGAGTATCAGAAACACACTTCAGACTCTTATAAATGAATACCATGGAACAAGAGAGCAATTATTGTGGACAAAATGGGGCCAAGGTATACCAAGAAGTGAAAGTAGGACTTTAATTGCAGATTTATCTGCCGCTCGCTCAGAATTTATTACTTATTTTTTAGATATGGATGACAATCAACTAGTACAAAATGTTGCACCTGCAGAAAACGAATCTGCAGAAAGCTTAATAAAGAGAATGATCGAACTAGAGAAAAAGTTATTATCCTTGTTAAAAACAAATGCGTAATAAAATATAAATAATTAGATAGGGGTATTCTGTTATGGAGAATAAAATTTCCTCCGAACTAACAAAAGAATTAAACGAACAAACCAATTCTGCAATTGA
>Ga0114993_10001378_pt1 | contig 28048 bp, 22 predicted proteins | sample ArcticOcean_MG_C_FD_87042 | JGI IMG/M metagenome (GOLD analysis project Ga0114993, IMG submission 87042) | Marine microbial communities from western Arctic Ocean - ArcticOcean_MG_CB2_150 | ecosystem: Environmental > Aquatic > Marine > Oceanic | place: Arctic Ocean: Canada Basin | collected...
ACTCCGATCTGACGGACTGTCTCGACTACTGTTCTGCCCGTGGACAAGGCCACCTCGGCCTCTCGTAGCTTCATGATGATCTGCTCAGGTGTGTGTTTCTTTCTCGGCATCTCGCCCCCTTTTTGTGCGTCCAAGCCTAACATTTGGCTCGGATCGGTTTTCGGGGGTCAGGTCAGGAGGAACCTCACGTCACGCCGATTCACTTGTCGGATTAGTTGGTGTAACCGAGGGGACGCCCAGTCGCATAGGCCAAATCCTCGTCGTGGAAGATGACGTGGCTGCTGCGCTCCTCGCCCAAGATACGCTCCAATCGGTGGGCCATGCGGTCACGGTTGTAGGGTCAGCAGAGCAGGGCGCCTTGTTCCTCGACGGTACCGATGATGTCGCACTCATTGTGCTTGATATCATGCTCCCAGGCATGAACGGCTTCGAGTTCTGCAAGACGCTCAAGGCCTTCCCGAAAACGTCCTCCATTCCGGTGCTCATGCTCACCGCGAAGGCCGGACGAGACGACTACTACGAGGGGTTGATGCTGTCTCACGCCACAGCATATCTTCGCAAACCGACCGACCCGATGAAATTCCTCAACACGGTCGAAAAGTTGCTGAAGCTTACGCTCATCTGAAACACGGTGCTGTAAAGGTACCCAAACTATTTGCAGCGTAAGTTCGAGAACTACTCCTCGCCAACAATGCTGTTCTTAAGCTTATCGAACCAGCCCTCGGGCTTTTCTCCGTCGTGACTCGCACTGCCATCCGCAAAGGTCTCAGCAAGTCGCGTCAACAGTTCTCGCTGTTCGTCGGTGAGGGACTTCGGTGTCTCCACGACTACCGAGACTAACTGGTCACCCCGCAGCCTCTTGTTACCCAGGTGAGGGACTCCCTGGCTCTTGAGCCGAATGACATCTCCAGACTGGGTGCCTCTCGGAATAACGATTTCAGCCTCACCTTCAAGGGTCGGTACGTTCAGGGACAATCCAAGAGCTGCCTGAGCGATGTTGATGCCCTGCATGTAGACAACATCATAGCCATGACGGCGGAAGAATTTGTGGTCGCGAACGCGAACCCCGACGTACAAATCACCGGACGGGGCACCATTGACACCCGGCTCTCCTTCGCCTGTGAGTCTAATCTGCGTGCCGGACTCGATGCCCCCAGGAACAGAGACGGCTAGCTTACGGTCGCTGACCTGGGTGCCTACTCCTCGGCAGTTAGAGCACGGATTCGTGACGACCTGGCCTTCGCCGCGACACTTGCTACAGGGTGTCACGTGTGTAAAGTGACCAAAGATACCCTGCTGGTTCCGGCGTACCTCGCCGGAACCTCGGCACTGCGGGCAGGTCTGCAAGGACGTACCGGGCTCGGAGCGAGCACCATGACACCGGGTGCATACTTCGCTTCGACGAATCTCGATCTCCTCGTCGGCTCCAAATACAGCCTTCTCGAAGTCGATGATGACTTCTACCTGAAGGTCAGCGCCTCGCCTGGCTGACTGGGGCGACCGACGGGTGGAGCCACCAAAGAACGCATCGAAAATGTCTCCGAAGCCCCCGAAGTTGTCAAAGCCATCAAAGTCCCTACCACCGCCATTGCCCTCGACGCCTGCGTGGCCGAACGTGTCGTAGCTGCTGCGCTTTTTGGAGTCGCTGAGTACCTGATATGCCTCGCTGACCTCTTTGAACTTCTCGGACGCACCGGAGGCCTTGTTGCGGTCAGGATGATACTCCATCGCTAGCTTGCGGAAGGCCTTCTTGATCTCTTCGTCAGAGGCGCCCCGAGAAACACCTAGGACATCGTAGTAGTCGCGCTTGCTTGTCGTCATATTCCTAACAATTGGACGGAGTTAGCTTCATTATAGTTGCTGGGTCGGTGGCGAACAAGAACGGTCTGAGTCGATCTTGAGCGTGATACTGACGTATCCAGGTGTTTACCGATCAACTTCGGATAACTCCGGGCTCGGCGTTTTCTCCCTCGCCGCATGCCCGAATCAGTGTCTCTTGAACAATCAGGTCGTGTTCGGCCGTGAATCTGGGTTGGCGCTCACCTCTGATGACCTGGATGAATTCCTCGACGTCTGCTGCGTAGCGAGACCAGTCGTCGACGGGGACATTTTGCCATCCAGCGCGATATCTCCCTCTTGGCTCCTGTAAACAAAGTTCGTTTTTGGGTGGCTCAATTGGCTCTAAGACGATGCTGCCCTCAAGACCGTGCACGACAGCGGTGCGGTGCGGCCCAGGATTGACCTCGGTCGCAGTCGCTTCGATGACGGCTATCGCCCCTTGTTCGTCGAACTCCATGATCACGACGGCATTATCAACTCCCTCCGGCATTTGGTCATGGCCCTTGGCGTCCGACCGGTTGATCGCCCTCACCCGGTCAGATCTGCCGAACATTACCACCACTTGATCGAACAGGTGGCATGACTCCTCCTGCAGGATACCACCTGGGTAACGGTAGACATGGTTACGGTGGCAATACTCGGGCACGCTACCCGCTCGGAACCGAGCGAAGGTCACGCGACCGATCAGACCGTCCTTGACCGCCCGCTGGACGAACTCAAACCCTGGATTGAACCGCCACATATATTCCAACTGGATCTACATGCCATTCTTGGCGGCGACATCGTAGAGTGACTCAAGGTCATCGAGGGAGAGACCCGGCGGCTTGTCAAGGTGGATGTGCATACCTGCTAGTAGGGCCTTACGAGCCCAGTGAATGCACTCACAGGGCCAAGATTCAATATACCCCGCGGAGACGTTGGGGTCGTCGAGTATCTCGTCGTATGACTCATACCAGCGCATGCCGGCGTATTCGGGGCGGTCACCCCGAGCCCGGCGAATCGTAGGGTCGGGCTCGTAGATACCGACCATCTCAGCGTCATGTCGATTCAGCACCTTCCGCGATTGCGGCGTGAAGGCATTGTGCGCATGCGTATGGGCGATGCTGATTTGCGCAAAGCGGAGTGACATTCGTACAACCTCTCGATTGGTCTTCGTCGTGAGATCAAGACCGACAAGGTGGAGCGGACGTGGCACGGGGAACACGGGGAGCTTACAGGATTATTGCAGATGGACCCCGCGCCTCGGCTGCACCTTAAGTCATGTAAAGACCAAAAGACGACAAGCGTTAGTCCGGGTGGACGGTCTGAACGAGGTTGGTCATGAGGTTGGTCATGAGGTCGACGCTTGCAATGGTGCGAGGGTACTCCATGCGGACCGGGCCAATAGCACCAATGATGCCGTTAAGCTCACCAGGGATACCATACCGGCCGAGCACAACGCTCAGAGGCCACAGTATGTCACCATTGTTTTCTTGGCCGATGACTACCCGGACAACCGACTCAACGGCAGGCGCTTCGGTCAGCACAGCTTGAGCAAGGCTACCGTCCTCGACTCCCTCGATAATGGCATCGACATCGTCCCTATCCGCGAATTCGGGCTGAGTAAGAAGGTTCTTCAGACCGGCAAGAAAGTGATCTCTGTGCTGCGAGTGCTCTTCGTCGCGAAGGATTTCGATGGTTGTGCCGACCACGTTCTCTTCCGGAGCCGTAAGCTCCATCGTCTTGGCTTCGATCTCCCGCGTCGAGAGACCTTGTAATAAGCTGTTGAGCTTGTTGGAGAGAACCTGAATGTCTGCAGCATCGATGGGATCCTCAAATTTCACCAGGTGCCGTTTGACCTTTGCTTGTTCGAGAACGACGATCAGAAGACCCAGTACGTCCTTCAAGCTAATAAGCTCAATGTGCCGTACCCTGGATTCCTTCGCGGTTGGGAAGGTAGCTATAGCCATGTTGCCCACGAGACCGGCGAGCATCGCCGCCGCCGCGTCCCGCCACTCATCGATATCCTTTTCCATCGCCGACAGCCGTCTCTTGATCGATAACTGGACTTCGAAAGGCAACCCGATCGGACCATCGATGAATATGGTTTCGACGTGCAACCGGTAGGCCTTGTCCAGAGGGACGGTACCGGCCGACGGGTGTGGCCGTTTTAGAAATCCCTCCTGTTCGAGCTCCATGATGTCGTTTCTGATAGTTGCGGAACTAATGCCAAGGTCGTGCCGGCGGAGTAGTGCATCTGAGGCGACCGGAGTTGCTTCGCGAATGTAATCACTCACGATCAGATTGAGAATCGTCTGTGCTCGCATCGTCAACATTGGTAGCTAAAGATTCGGAAAGAAAGGTTGATTTGAATGTAGCATCAGGGTTCAAACCGTATCAAGAATGTCGTACCCGCGGCTCGAACCGAAGGAAGGCCGACTTACAATTCAGGAGATTAAACGAATAATCGAGAAGGTCTCTAAAGGAGACCGTGTCTCCGGAATCGCCGTGCGCCATATACTAGCCCAACTGGAGCTAGTAACATGAGCAGATTGCCAATTCCGGCAGCGAGCGGCACATCAGAGTTTGAGGAGCAGAACCCTCCGGACGGTTCAGGCGTAGCCGTCGGTGCGGGGGTAGCAGTTTGGGACGGTAACGAAACTAGACTAGCCGTAGCTGAGGGTGCCGGGGTTTTGGTGGGAACGAGCGTAGGCAACGGAGTGCGGGTTGGCCGTAGTATTGCGGTAGGTTCCGGTGAAGGGGTTGGACTGATCGTCGGCACCGAGCTCGGTGTATGAGCCGGTGAAGGGGTTGGACTGATCGTCGGCACCGAGCTCGGTGTATGAGCCGGTGTTGGGGTCGAAGTCGGCGGTGGAGTCGACGTTGGCACCACGACCGTCGGAATATTAGTGGGTGTCGGGTTGGGTGTCGGGAAACCAACGAAGGTCAACGCAAAACTGTTCTCAAAAGAACCACCGATGTAAGTCTCGGTCGTGGCAGAACCAAAGCCGTTCAGAAAAAACTCAATCCGTTGACCGATGAAGTTCACGTTGTCGGGGGCCACCACGAGATTCTGGTAGGACTGCCCTTTAATAAGCGCTGGAAGCGATTCATAAGAACCGACGCGAGCGATTAACACTGCTCCCGAAGGAACAACACCACCGGCGACTACCAACGGGCCTGAATAAACCGCAGGGCCCGCTACCACCGGAGTAGGTGTATTGACCGGCGCCGCGGTGTTCGTGGGTATAGGGGTCGGGGTCGGGGTGAACGAAGGCAAGGGGGTATTGGTCGGTATTGGAGTGTTCGTAGGCTTGGGGGTGATAGTCGGTTCCGGCGTGACTAAGTGAGGGAAGTTTAGGTTGAAGCCTTGCTTGATCATTGAGATCGAGGGAGCCTGTGTATACACATAGGTGTCGGTCTGATCGGCGACTAGAGCGTCGGCCAAATGGAACGTTATGACCGCTTTATTGTAGGATGCATCCGGGGCCCCCAGAGCCAAACCGGCGTACTTCCCGTCGACTACGATCACTCGACCCGATTCAAACTCTTCTACCTTCGCATATATACCAGTGCAGTCGGGTACCGGATTCCCACCCACAGTAACATCGCCAAAATACACCATCGGAAAGGCCGGGATAGGGCGCGAGAGACCTGTGGTCGGTATTGGGGTCCCAGTCGGCGGCCCGGCCGGCGTTGGGTGGGGCGTCGGGGTCGGACAAACCAGTACCGTTCGGGCGTCCACAGCATTCGCATCGTTAACGGTCGAATAGACAGCGCCGACGATCAAGATCGCTAACGCCAATACAGTCAGTCTTGCACTCATCAATAAGTTCTCACAAAGAGGCCTCCCTCCTCTATACCGGGGAGGGAGGCCTCTACTTAGTCCTACCCTAAAACGCTAGTTTTCCTATTTCTTGCTTACGGTACGTACGTCGATGCACTACCCATGTAAGCCCAGTAACCTACGCCGACAAGCGCGCAACCCGGATCGCCAGCAACGACACAGGCACCGCTAATTTGGTCAAACCGATTAGCGCTGGCGTTGAATTCGTAGGTCCGCACAGGGCTCGTGCCGATCAAACTGGCTGGTGTGCCAGCTGAATCGCCGAACACTTTCGTCCCCGAAACATCCAGTACCGGCAGGAGGTTCCAGCCAGCGACCAGGCTAATGGTCGGCAGCAGGTTGGTCGTGCCGCCACCGATAGACTGCAACGGAACGCTGATCGCATCAAACGATTCGGTGAATATCCAGTATGCTCGGCTAGCTTTAATCTCAGTAAGCGTGCCTGCGAAGAGGCCGTCACTACCGCGCGTAGCGGTCAGCCATCCACCTGCCTCGCTCGGATCGTACGTGATAACTATGCTGGCGCTATGACCTGCCGCGATCACGTCGTTGATCGCATTCGCCTTTGGCTCGGCAGGGATAGACACGAGGTTCCAGCCCGGAGTCATACCGATTGAGAACGCCGGTCGCTCCTTAACGGTGAACTCGGAATCGGTCACCGTCAGGGTGTTGCCGGCCGCGTCCTCACCCGTGAAGGTAAGCTTATGGGTTGCCAACGACAGGTCCCTAAGAACTAGAAGGTACTTGCCATCGTTACCACTGACGGCAGCCATGCTACCCGACACGTTGACGCCATCTACTGTAATGCTTGTCATGGTAACCGCCGAATGCGTGTCAAGGTCCGCGGTTTGGGTACCATCATTAGCCATGGAATCTCCACCTACGTCCTCAACGCGACCATACTCATTGGCTTCGTCCGCCCAATCGATCGTGATGAACGGGTTCTGCGTGAAGACGTTGGCTGCGTCCCCACCCGTGAATACGATTGACGGCGCCGGGAGCACTTTGTCAACCTCGAACGAGATGGAGCCGGTGTCACCTATCTTAGTGGCGCCGACAGATCGGCTGTTGTCCGCCGTGTCCGTCCCCGAGACCTCCACGTTGAATGCCATTGGCCCTTCAGACGCCGTAAGGGTCGCACGGAACAGGTTCAATCCGATCAGGCTTGTCGCCGACAGATCGCCGGCTCCTACGCCCGAAGGGACCTCGTTACCATTAATCACAATTACAGGCGCCGTCAAAAGGGCTTCGTCAGACGCCATATCAATAGTCACCGCGCCGGTACTCAGCGTAGCGGACAGCGTCACGGTAATGGTCGGGGCTATACCGTCAAGGGACGGCGTCGACAGGCCGCCGGTCGCCTCATTGCCGGCCTCGTCAGACACATTACCAACGACCTCCACGGTCGGAGTACTGTTCGATGGCAGAGTCGGCACCTTCAAGAACACGCTGTCTTTGTGATCGCTCGACATCACCACGGCCGCGGGAGCAACGCCCGCAACCTGGAAGTCGGATGCCTGGACTGAGCTTTGGTCAAGCTTCTCGTTGAAGAACACACGGATGAAAGTCGGGTCGGCGAGCGCTGCGTTGTCAACTATGGCGTCATCAGCGTCCAGGCTCTGGCCTGTTTTGGCACTAAATCCAGCGACCAGCGTACCGAGGGCCGGTGCGACCGTGTCGACACGAATCTCCTGGTCCGCGCTGGTAGATACGTTGCCAGCTTTGTCAGTTCCGGTAACATTCCATTTAATTGTGTTCTGACCTTGCGGAATGCCATTGAACTGCGCCTCAATCCGAACACCACCTGCAATCGTCGTCTCCGTACGCGCGACGGCTTCCACTCCCAAGATTGGGTTGTTGAGGGCATCTACTGCCGAGACGATTTGGAAGTTGGCCGTAGCGGTGTCGACGCCAGAGTCGGCGTCAGTCACCTCGGCGATCAAGCGGGTGCTCTGGGTCCTCGTGGCCGTCTTATCGGTCGGAGCAAGGACAGTGACGGTCGGCGCAGTCGTCTCGACGGTCGCATTGGCGACACGGGAAGTACCACCGTCGTCGTAGGTCACACTAACCAGAGCGCCTGTTATTGCCTCAATGGCTGGCGGGACGGCGATGCCGTCCGTGGCGGCTGCCGTGACAAAGGAGCCGGTGAATGTGCCTGTGCTCGCGCCGGTTTCGGTGAGCGTAAGGTCAAAACCCGTAGCGTCCTGCGTGCTATTAACCTTAACCGTTGCGGTCTGCACGTCATCAGCCGTGTACGACAGGGAGAATCCGATACCACCCGCGATAAATCCGAGTGTATTATTGGTGAATTCCACAACACCCCCAGCACCCGCGGCTGATGGGTGCCTGGAATCACCAGCACCTGGCAGCGTCAGACCAAAGATCGAATCTTCCGTCCCGGCTACCGTAGACGTCGCCGTGATGTCCAGGTAGTTCACAACACTGTTGCCGTCCCCGTCCAATACAGGAGTCAACTGCGTATAGACTCTAAACGAAGCACCAGCTGCGACTCCAGCCGCCGGGGTCACGTAGTCCGCGTTCCCGACTGGGAACACAGAGACATCGCGACCCACGGTCTCGTCGGCCTGAACCACACCAACGTTTAAGTCCTTATCCGCCAGAGTGACGGTGAGTACACCACCCTCTGCGGTGATGAAGCTTTTATCCAAGCTCACTGTACCCGTGGCCGCCGACGCCGGCGAAAACACGAACATAGACGTTACCAGGGCTAACGCTATTACGAATGGGAGAAACCTTACTTTACTTTTCACTCTCTACCCCCTTGTTATTTCGGCTTGTGCCACATAGTGAGACACGTACGGTTTTATATGCAAACGAATTGAAGGGAGCACATCGCTCCCCAGTTGGCATTGGTTCCGCTTTTGCAGCGGAAGATGGTGATGCCATACAAACCTCTCTTGACAACTTTTGAATTTATACACTGTGGACACCTAAGATGTCAAGACATTCCGCCGCACGTGTTACCGCCACTCACCGCTCTGGCTGCAGCTCAAAATGGTGTCTGACTCTCTCGTGCTATCCGGCTTGTCCAAGCGTTGCTCGGGTTTCTTGTCAAGCTCTGCGAAACTATATAGTACCTGCGTGAGGCTTGTCAATAAGGAACCGGTGGCCTATTTTAACTTATTTTAAGATTTGTCCAGTAAGTCTGGATAGCCTGCATATAACCACTGCTCACGATTCCGAATCTTATCAAATACGTGTGGCGATTGCGTCAAAACGCCGCCTCTGTTCATGATATCGATGTGACCACCATCGGGCCCTGCGCCTTGATGTCTGGGCAACTGTCCTTTTTGGTGTTTCCATAAGTCTCACAACCTATGATCGCCTTCGGATCGTTACCTGAGTGTTACCTTGCGCCATGCGCGACCGGCCACCGAGCTAGGCATCCGAGCTGCCAAGGTTCATGAGAAACTCTTTATTGTCTTTGGCCCGGGCTAGGCGTTCAATCACCTTCTCTGTCGCCTCAGAGGCTAGCTTGGCGTCGGTGGTGATCATGCTAACCATACGGCGCAGGAGCCAGACCTGCCGCAGAGTCATCTCATCAAGGAGCAGTTCCTCGCGCCTGGTGCCGCTGCGTGGAATGTCGATGGCAGGGTATACCCGCCGCTCGGACAGCTTGCGGTCAAGGTGAACCTCCATATTGCCGGTGCCCTTGAATTCCTCATAGATCACGTCGTCCATGCGGCTGCCTGTATCGACGAGGCAGGCTGCCAAAATCGTAAGGCTGCCGCCATCCTCTACCTTGCGAGCGGCACCGAAAAATTTTCTCGGCGGATAGAGGGCGATTGGGTCCATGCCGCCGGACAGCGTTCGACCGCTGGATGGTACAGCCAGGTTATAAGCGCGAGTGAGTCGAGTGAGGCTGTCGAGCAGGATGCAAACATCTTTGCCTCCCTCAACGAGGCGCTTGGCGCGTTCCAGAACAAGCTCGGCAACTTGACAATGTGTCTCGACTGGTTCGTCGAACGTGGAACTGTACACCTCACCTTGCACTGAGCGCATCATGTCGGTCACTTCTTCAGGGCGCTCCCCAATGAGGGCGACCATGAGGTGAATGTCCGGCGCATTAGCCGTGATGCCGTTGGCGATGTCCTTAAGGAGGGTCGTCTTACCAGCCTTCGGCGGAGAGACGATCATGCCACGTTGGCCGCGGCCGACAGGAGCAACGAGGTCGATAAGGCGTGTGGAGAGTTCGGTGCGGTTGTTTTCAAGTATGATGTGCTCGTAGGGGTGAACGGGGGTAAGGTTCTCGAAGTGAGGACGGCCTCGGGCAACGTCGGGGTCCATATCATTGACGTTCTCCACACGGACGAGGCCAAAATATCGCTCCCCGTCCTTGGGAGGCCGGACCTGACCGGAGACCTCGTCACCAGTTCGCAGACCGAAACGACGGATCTGAGACTGGGACACGTACACATCGCTTACGCCTGGCGCTCGGCCCTTGGGTTTTAGGAATCCGTATCCCTCGTTGCTCATCGCCAGAATTCCGCCGACAACTAGGTTGCCGTTCTGCTCGGCCATGTTCTGTAAAATCTTGTTGAGGAGTGTTTGGCGTCTGGGCCTAGAGCCATTGTCGAACAAGCCCATCTCGCGGGCTATGTCCAGAAGCTCATGATCGTTTTTTTCTTGAAGTTCGGAAATGTTCATCGTGCTCTCCAGATTAGTGAGGCAAATTGCGGTAATTCAGGGCGGATAGTTAGACCGTCAGCGGTGAAACTCGTCTTTATTCCTTATATGGGAAGTGTTTGGGAGGGTATCTCGACTTCAAGCGTAAGCGGGAGTATGAATGCGAGGTATGTTGCTATGAATACGAAGGCGGAGTGACTTGATTCATCCTGAGCTTAGGAAATGTAATCGAATTCGAACGTTCCTGCTGGGCATGCTGCCACCCGAGTTCAACTAGACGCCGTAATCGGCATTGTCTACTTTTTTGGTTCCGTTTGGGAAAGAACTCCTTGACTGCGCGCGCAGACCGAACGGGCACTAAAGTAGTCATGGAGGTGTCGAAGGGGGTCACAACAATAACGAGGCATTTACCAGCGTATCACGTTCGGGCGACGAATGTCTATACTCTGGACAGCGAATCCGCTTGTTCCAAAGGCAATATATGCTGGCCGCCTTCCCGGAGGGTCGCTCGGGCCACGTTGATGAACTCGCGGAACAGCGGGTGTGGACGATTAGGGCGGGATAGAAACTCCGGGTGGAACTGCACGCCGACCATGAAGGGATGCTCTTCGAACTCCATAATCTCGACCAGACGGCCATCAGGGGACAGACCCGTGGGCCAGAAGCCGACATCGCCGAACGACTCACGGTAAGCGTTGTTCACCTCGAAGCGGTGGCGATGACGTTCTTGAATGTCGGCATCTCCATAAGCCCGTTGGGCCCAAGAGCCCGGCACGACCTTGCACGGATACACCCCCAAGCGCATCGTGCCCCCCATCTCGGTGACCTGCCGCTGGTCGGGCATGAGGTCGATTACGGGATACGGTGTGTTGGGATCGAACTCGGTGGAGTTCGCCCCTTCTTTGCCAAGCAAGTTACGGGCAGCCTCGACGATCATAACTTGCATACCCAGGCATAGGCCGAGATACGGAACCTTGTAATCTCTGGCGTAGCGGACCGTATCAACCATGCCCTCGACGCCACGGGGGCCGAAGCCGCCCGGCACGACAATTCCTGAAACGGAGTGGAGGAAGCGTTCAGGCCCGACCTCCTCGATATCCTCGGCAGCTACCCATTCGATCTCGATGTTACTGCCGTGCGCCAGTCCTGCGTGGAACAAAGCCTCTTTGACCGACAGGTACGAGTCCTGAAGATCAACGTACTTCCCAACGAGCGCGATACTGATCTTGTGTTTTGGCTCAAGGATTGACTCGACCAGCACACGCCAATCGGTCATGTCCCGCTCGGTGGCAGGGAGTCGGAGCGTCTCTACAATGGTGTCGCCGAGGCCCTCGTCTTCAAGGAGCAGCGGGACCTCATACACCGAAGCAGCCGTCTGTGCTCCGATAACGCTTTTTCGAGGCACGTCACAGAACAGGGATATCTTATCCTTGATCTCATCGGTGACCGGCTCTTCGCTGCGGCATATAATGGCGTCCGGCTGGATACCGTCGCTGCGAAGCTCCCTAACGCTGTGTTGAGTCGGCTTGGTCTTCAGTTCGCCCGTCGCGGGAATGTGCGGAAGATACGTGACGTGTACGTAGAAGACATTGTCACGGCCCACTTCGTTTCGCATCTGCCGGATGGCTTCAAGAAATGGCTGCCCTTCAATGTCGCCAACTGTGCCGCCGACTTCGACGACGATTACGTCCGCCCCGCTTTCGTCCGCTAGGCTGAACATGCGCTGCTTGATACCATCGGTAACATGCGGGACGATCTGAATGGTCCCGCCAAGGAACTCTCCTCGGCGCTCTCTGGCGATCACGTCACTGTAGATCTGTCCAGCGGTGACATTGGAGGACTTTGTAAGATTCACGTCGATAAATCGTTCGTAGTGGCCCAAATCGAGATCGGTCTCGCTGCCGTCAGTTGTGACGAAGACCTCGCCGTGCTGGTACGGAGACATCGTGCCAGGGTCTACGTTCAAGTAGGGGTCGAGCTTGATGACCGAGACTGTTATGCCGCGGCTCTTAAGGATGCGGCCGATGGATGCGACGGTTATGCCTTTGCCAACTGAGCTGACCACGCCGCCGGTCACGAAGATATACTTGGTCATGGGCACGCCGTCTCCAGGTTTTGACCGTCACGGCGGTCACAAGATATCTGGGAATCAAGGGTCGATGTCGACCTGGACGAAGAGTTGGATGGATGGAAGTGGGAGGGACGTATATGAGGCGGTATCGATGCCACCGAGATATCCTGCACGCTGGGCGAGAGTTCGCCAAATGCCACTAATCAGACCCCTCTTAACGCCAGAGAGTATATGGCCCGCGTCCGAGGTGTGTCAACCGCCGAAACCGACCGAGTTCGGACCACTGCAGAGGCTCAAAACGGGCCTATCAAGCCCCTAGATGATGGATGCCCCGCATAAGCATCGGGAAGATGCTGTATTATGTGCAAATTCGCCGAAGATCAAGTATCAGAGGAAAATCAGATGAGATATTACCGAATGACGGACGTGGACGGTAACACGGTCATCGGCGCTGAAATCGAGCCGGGGCGCATCACGATTCTCAGCGATGCCAATCCTGACATCACAGATATCAGCGATCTTGTGCTCGCCTCGACGCTCACAGGAATAAGCATCGACGAGATCGCAAGGAGAGCAGTCGAGGGCAGCGCCCCGGAGACCATCGAGTTGGAGGAACTTCTGAAAGGCACTCGTGAGGAATGGGGAGACTACCTTCTCGACCGGCCATTTGATCCGCCGGAGGTCTGGGCTGCGGGCGTAACCTATAAGTCCAGCGAGATGGAGCGCCGCAGAGAGAGCCAAACGCCAGACGTGTACTCGATGGTCTACAGCGCAGAGCGTCCAGAGTTGTTTTTCAAATCCACACCCGACCGTTGTGTCGGTCCCCTCGAAGATGTCGGAATTCGCGCCGACTCGCCCTGGAACGTGCCGGAGCCGGAGCTCGCATTTATCTTGTATAACGGCGAGATCGTCGGCTACACCATCGGAAACGACGTTAGCAGCCGTACCATCGAAGGCGAGAATCCACTGTACCTGCCCCAGGCAAAACTTTACGACCGCTCATGTGCCATTGGGCCCTGCTTCGTCCCTGCAGACAGCGCTGGCGATCCCCAGAACCTGAACATCCGCTGCAATATCGTCCGGGACGATGCAGAGGTATTTTCCGGCGAAACGTCGACCTCGGAGATGGCGCGTACCTGCGAAGACCTGGCCGACTGGCTAATGCGCAGTAACCCTGTGCCCAACATGACAACCGTTCTGACCGGCACCGCCATCGTTCCCCCGCCCGACTTCACCCTTCAAGAAGGCGATACGGTGTCTATCACGATTGAAGGGTTGGGCACACTAGAGAATGGCGTCGTGACTGTCTAGAGTCTACGGCCCCCAGACGGGCGCGATGTCGTTAGCGGGGTTGTTGGTGACGTTCCGGGGAATGGCACCATCTGAATACATCACGAAGATATCTTGGTTGCCGTCTCCTGTAGACGCGAACGCGATGTGGCTGCCGTTGGGTGACCAACTCGGGTACCAGTCATCACTCGGATGGTTTGAGACGTTGATGGGGTTACTGCCGTCCGCGTCCATCACATAGACCTCTCGGTTCCCGTCTCGTACCGTATGGAACACGATGCGCTGTCCATCGGGCGACCACATGGGCCGGAAATCGCCGGACGGATGGTTAGTCAGGTTCGTCTGACTGCCGCCGTCTACGTCCATGACGAATATCTCTGCCTCACCGTCCCTGTTCGTCGCAAAGGCAATCTTCGAGCCGTCCGGCGACCACGAGGGCCACCAGTCGTCGGTGTCGTTTTCTGTCAATTTTGTGATGCTCGTGCTTTCGAGGTCGATGACGTAGATATCTCGGTCGGTCTCGTCCGTGTTCGCGTTCCCTCTGGTCGAAGAGAAGGCCACTTTCCGACCGTCGGGCGACCACGCGGGGAAGAAGTCGGTTGACGAGCTATTGGTCAGATTGAACTGCTGCGAGCCATTCGAGTTCATCACATAAATCTCGCGGCTGCCGTTCCGGCTGGTGTCAAAGACTAACTGGCTGCCATCAGGTGACCACGACGCAAGGAAGTCGTCAGAATCGGAGTTGCTAAGGTTGCGCTGTGGCGCGCCGTCGAAACCGAGAACGAAAATCTCCTCGTTGCCGGTGCGATCCGTGCGAAAGGCGATCTTGCCTCCTGCAGGCAGTCTCTGTCCGAAGAATATTGTCGACGGGTGGATAAAGCTCTTCTGCGCCCGGTAGATGGTGTTGTCGAATGCAACAGGTATCTCGATTCGCGATTCGACCACGTCGGACACCGTTAATTTGAACAACAGTCCGGACGCGCCGAGGCCGAGTGACTGTGACCCCTTTGCGTCAAAGAACCCGAGCCGGTCAGGCCCGGTGATCTCCCAGTCCGAAATCAGTCCGCCGTCTGATCGCGCAACCAGCGACGCTTCATGTGGCTTAGTAGTATCGATCTTGAAACGGAAGCGGTCGATGTTCCTGGGAATCCGCACTGCGCGGATGAAGACTTGCGCGATACCGGTTCCAGTGTTGATCGATGGCGGGTCATATGCCAGCCGCCCAACGTTGTCTGGCCCGAAGAACTCTGCGACGTTCAAGCGCGGTGTTTCGAGCGCGCCTACCATCGTATGCAGGTCGACCTCGATGCGCGATGCGTACGTGCCCTGACGGCGCAAGGTCGTGTAGTTGACCTTGTACTGACCACGCAGATCGCTGACGATGACAGAAAGCTGCTCCTGTAACGCGCCGATTTCGAGGGCGGAGTAATATTTTCCGCCGGTGTCCTCCGCCATCTCCTCAAGCTCGTCGGGCTCGAACACGTCGCCGACGCCGAGAGCGTACAACTGAACTTCCTGTCTCTCCGCGATCTCTCGCGCGTTCGATCTGGTGTTCACGCTGCTGGTGTCGCGTCCATCGGATATGAAGACCACAGCTCGCACGACATCGGGGCTTAGCTCTCGCCTTGTGAACAGGGACGACGCGACCTCGATGCTGTCCCACACACGGGATGACCCCGGCTCGAAGCCCGAATTCGCGAAGTTGCGCACAGCCTGGAGAACAGCGCCTCGGTCAATGGTGGGCTCGGACAAAATAGTCGGATCGAAGTTGCGGTCGTGGAACTCTACAACTCCAATTCGGTGGCTGCCGGGCAAACTGGCGACGGCTGCCTCGAACGCGGCGAGCATTACCTCAATGCCGCTCCGACCGTCAGCGCCTGTCGTGATCGCCATACTGTTGGTGAAATCAAGAATAAACACGATTTCGAGGTCAAGGTTCTCGGCGGCCTGCACGAAGAAGCTAGTCTCCGCAAGATCAATTTCCTCCCAACCGTCGGTGCCGGGACCGTCCTCGAAGATTCTCATTCCAGAGTGGAGTGCCTCCGATTGAACGACGACGGCCCTACCCTCATCGTCCCGTAATGAGAACGATATCTCCACGAGACTGGGCACGGAGCCGGCCGCCCGAACGTCGACGAAGCTGATCTGGGTCGGGGGTACCGGCGTGACCGTCGGTGTCGGAGTTGGTGGCAATGCAGGAGTCGCCGTAGGTTCGGGAGTAGGCGTTGCCGTCGGAGGCCCTACTGTCGGAGTCATGGTCGGAGTCGGCGTGTTCGTCGCCGGTGCTTGAGTCGGCACACCAATCGGCGTAGGAGTCGCCTGGGGCTGAGACGGATCAACGGGGACAGACGTACCGCTCGATGGTGTAACGACTGGTACCCCTGTGGGACGCGATGTCGCTACCGGTTCAACTGTCGGGACGCCCGTAGCAGTCGGAACGACCGTGGCGGTCGCGGTCGGACTTGCAGTAAAGATAATAGCGAAGGGAGGCACCGCGGTAGGCGGCCTGCCCGGCTCAAAATCAGGGACAGGCGTATTACGTGGACCGCTGGGTGCTGGTTTGGCGATGTCAACCGGGTCGTCGCTGCACGCACCCAACGCGATCAGGACCGCGACGAACGCCGAAAGCAGCAGCCCAATTTTGATCTGCTTTGCCCCACGCTCCATCCGCACGAATACACCTCTCCCACCAACTCGGGTTGTGAGTTCCCTCTAGGGTAGGGCCACCAGCGTTTCGACTACAAGGCGTTCAGCACCAATATTTCTCCGTATTCGCCTTGGAAGTATCAATCGGTACGATGCACCGCAGTCGCTTAGATTGTCTCTTCGGATATCAAGTTCACAGCGTCAAATATTGATCTGTGCCACAGAGCTTGGGGCCCAAACCGGTCCATACAAAGTACGGTTCCATTGCTTCTTGCAACCCTGGGTGCCGCATGAACTCCCCTCGCTGTTACCAGAGTATCAGAGGGTGATAAGTCCTGATCGAGTGGCGAGGGTGACAGCTTCGGTACGGCTCTGCGCGCCCAACTTGTTCAGGATGGAGTTGATGTGAAACTTCACGGTGTGCTCGCTGATGTCAAGGCGGCTGGCGATTGCCTTGTTTGGCAGACCCTCCGCTACAAGATCGAGCACTTGGCGCTCACGCGGCGTAAGGTCTATGGGGTCGCCGGAAGACCGTTCGACGGATTCCGGCAAGCTGCCGGTGCGTCCAAGCGCAGGATCGTGAACAATGAGCCCCCGGGCCACGGCAATCAGAGTGCCAACGAGAGTATCAGTATCGGCCTCACGAAAAAGCACCCCGCTTGCGCCAGCGACCCACGCGTCCTCGGCATACGAATCGTCTGGCACTATCGCGACGATTGGCGGCGTAGACTCCGACACGCCTGTCACCAACTCGATGGCCGACTCTGGCTCCCAGCCAAGGTCCCATACCGCCACGTCGGCACCGAAAACACCTGACTTCATCGCGGCATACTCCGCACCGCTGACCTGCCCGACCACGCTGCATTCGGGCTGCTCGGTGAGGATGGCGGCAAGCCCTGCCCTGACGAGGTGGTCCTCGGCGACAACGATGATACGAAGGTCGATATCGAATGGAGGCATCGGACGGCTCTCGGAAAGTGTCCTTCAATCATCGCCGACCGATGACAGGCGGCACAACCCGACAATCCGGCTAGGACTTGGGAGCCAAGCGTCTGGAGTGAAACAAGTAGTGGTTCGCATAGCCGGCGTGCCGCCCAAATCGCGCCTGCGCCCATGCCCGAATTTTTTGTGTATTGCTCGTATTCGCGGCGTCGGAGTCGGCATACCACTCGCGAATTCCCTTCGCGATATGCGTATCGACCGGAAAAGCTTCCGGCTTGTCCATCGAGAAGAGCATGATGCAGTTTGCGACCTTATCGCCTATGCCGTTGAGGCTCGTGAGCACGTCGAGGGCTTCGTCGTACTCGGCCTCACGTAAGGCCCAAAGGTCTATCTTGCCTTCGGCGACCTCAGTCGCCACTGATTCGATGAATCTCGCCCGGTAGCCGAGACCAAGGTTACGGAGCGCCTGCTCACCGGCATTCGCAAGGGACTCGGGCGTCGGATAGGTATGGCGGGTGTGTTCGCCCAAAGTTACGGGCAGGCCGAAGGTCTCGCAAAGGTCCTCGACGTTCTTCGTGATTCGCTGGACGTTCGAGTTCTGAGCGCACAAAAACGACAACGTCGTCTCCCAAGGGTCCTGGCGAAGCACTCTCATTCCCCGATATTTTCCTATAGGCCCCGTGAAATTCTCGTCGCGCGAAAGTGCGACATAGACTTCGTCAAGATCGATGTCTAGCGAAAAATAGTCTCGCAGGTGAGGCGCGATCACGGCTGCGTCGTCTGGTGGCGAGATAAATTCGATGCCGCCGTCAACAGTCCGCAGCCTGATCACGTTCCCGAAAACGACGCCGTCGTACCAATCGCCTTCCTTACGCCAACGAAAGGTCTGTCCGCTAAACAGAGTGTTGTCGAGGTCGAAGGGCTGGCCGTGAAGGGGGAGGAGTGTTGGCTTTTCGCCGCCGGTCGTCACTTGTGCAGCCACTGCCGCAGCTCGTCGCTCAGGTCATCGAGTTTGCAGGTCTTGCGGCTGGCGGGCGGAAGCGACCGGACGAATAGACTCCCATACCTCCGTGAAACGATGCGCTGGTCGAGGATGATCGCCACACCACGGTCGGTCTTCGTACGAATCAGCCGACCAAATCCCTGGCGAAGGCGAAGTATCGCCTGCGGCAAGGCATACTGCATGAACGAGTTGTCATATAGCTCCGAGCGCGCCTCAAAAACGGGTTCGGTCGGCACGTTGAACGGCAGCCGCATGACGACCAAGACCTGAAGCGAGTCGCCCGGCAAATCGACACCCTCCCAGAAGCTGGACGTGCCGAGGATGACCGATTTCGGGTTTTCGAGGAAGCGTCGAACGATCTGGTAGGGGCTGCCGTCGCTCCCTTGAACGAGCAGTTCCAGACCGGCGGCCTGCATCGATGCGCTGACCGCCCTCGCGGTATCCCTGAGCGACGCGTACGACGTGAAGAGCGCCATGGTCCTCCCGCCAGCGACGACCGCCGCATCGACAATGGCCTGCGCCGCGGACTCGACGTAGCCAGGGGCCGACGGCTCGGGCATGTCGGTCGGAACGCACAATAGAGCAGCGTTGGGATAGTCGAAGGGGGAGCCGAGCAACAGGTCTTCGGAATCGGCAAAGCCCGTGCGCTCGCGAATATGGTCGAACTTCCCGTTTGTGCTGAGCGTGGCGCTGGTCATAATGACGGTGCGCTTCTGCGAGTAGAGCAGCGATTCGAGTTGCTCTCCGACGTGCAGCGGTGCGGCAGACAACGTCAAATCGCCTCCGCGTGGCGAACGGTCGACCCAGTAGATGCCGTCCTCTTTCGGCGTCACCGCGAACTCTTCGAGGTTCTGCCGAATCTCAGCGTTGGTCTGCGTGCTGTTCGCGACTTCCAGGGACAGTCCCTCGTAATCACCGATGTTTGCCGCATCGAGACCGTCAAGAGCGCTGCCCATGTCGGACAGATTACTCTGCATGTCAGCCAGGTTACCGTTGACGTTCTCCCATACCGTCTCCGTTGTAGACCAGTGCGGCTGCCTGCGAACTCCATTCGTGACGCGCATCTGTTGGCCATCGGACGACGTTCCCTGAATTGCGCCGTCGAGCACTGCAAACATGCTGGCCATGCTCTCGCGCAGCATCGGCAGAAGACCGGTCATCTTCTGCCCAACTTGGTCGAAGGAATCCTGCTTCTCGACCGGTGCCGATGCCCGCTGCAGAATAGTCTTCGCGCGATTAACAAGGCCTCTGTCGCCGGTCAGCATTTGCAGATGTTCAGCAATGGCTGACTGGCTGAGCTCGAAGCCCAGATGCTTGGTCGCCTCCGATTCGAGGTGGTGTGCCTCGTCGATGATGAGCACATCGTAGTCGGGAATCAACGTGCCGCCGGTGATCAGGTCAGTGAGCAGAAGCGCGTGGTTCACCACGACCAGGTGTGCCGCGGCAGCCCGCGCTCGTGACGCCCGCAAGAAACACACTCCGTTGTACCCATTGCAGTCGAGAGCGCCCTGTGCAGACATCCGGTTCCAAGAGCCGTAGTTCCGGCTGCCCACGTTCAGTTCGCTGCGGTCGCCCGTGGACGTGTCGTCGAGCCAGAGCAGTACCTTGGATAGCAGCCGCGCATCGTCGTCGGATACGCTGTCGCCGTTCTTGAGGTGCGTCCATCGTTTGAGGCAGAGGTAGTTCGCCCGACCCTTGAGCAGCGCATACTTGAACTCACTTGCCGAAAAATCCGGCACGCCCGACAACGCCTCGACCAGCATTGGGATGTCCTTGGTCATGAGCTGCTCTTGCAGGTTGATCGTATTCGTCGAGATCACGACGCGCTTATTGTTTTTAACGGCGTGTAGCACCGCCGGAAGGAGATACGCCAGCGACTTTCCGACGCCCGTGCCCGCCTCCACGATCAGCCGCTGTCCCTCGTTAATCGCCTCTGTGACCGCGCGGGTCATCTCGATCTGCTCGGTCCGCTCTTCGAAGCCGGATAGCTCCACTGCAATCGGCCCATCTTCGGCGAGCAGCGCGACCGTTTCGTCGACATCGATTGGCTCTGCGTCCCCATTGGTCCGCAACGCCTGTGGATGTCGCAGCCGATCCTTCAAGTCTGCCAGGTCGAATCCGCCAGTACGACGGGGTGAGGGCGTGGTCTGTAGCCGACGCATTGCTGCGAGTTCACGAAGGTCGATAGCTGGCTCATCTAGACTCAGTTGGGCACGGTTGACCGTTCCGTTGCCGACCATCTGTCGCAGCGGATATGTCAGCGCTGACGACGACTTGGAAACAATACTCTCCATCTGGCGAAGGGTATCGAGATCAACCTCGGCGGCGATTTCGAGGAGTTTTAAAAAGACACTGCGCGTCGTCTTCGCATCGTCGATGGCCCGGTGTGCCCGTATGACGGGAATGCCGAGATTCTTGGCAAGTCCGCCGAGGGAGTACTCCGACGCCGATGGTAAGAATACCTGTGCGAGGTCGTAGGTGTCCGACAAAGCGTTGTTGATCGGCAGTCCGTGACTACGTAAAAACCCCAGATCGAAACCCACGTTGTGTCCGACAACCGGCGAGACTCCGATAAACGGCAATAAATCGCGCCCCACTTTGGAGAATGGCGGCGCGCGGTCGACATCTTTCTGAGCGATCCCTGTGAACTTCTTAATAAAGCTGCTGAGTTGGCGCCCCGGATTAACGAAGGACTGAAATACGTCGAGCACCTCGTCGCCCCGAAACTTGACCGCTCCGACCTCGATTATCTGGTCTTGCTCAGCGTCGAGTCCGGTTGTCTCGGTATCGATCGCGACCCAGACTTCGGTGAGGGGGGAGCTTTGCAACAAGGTCATTGGCGAAATTGCGTATTACGTATTGCGTCTGACTCAAGGCAACGCGTGGCGCGTGAAGTTAACGGTTGTCTGCCAAGTAGTTCCAAAGGTCCTCGAACCTGTCACCAACTACCGGCTCCAAGCGTAGAACCGACTTCGTGTCCCTGCCTCGCGATGCGTCTCCCATGTAGCTAGGGCACTCGGCAAGGGCCTTTGCGAGTTCGCTCTTGCTCATATTCATGTCAGACGGGCGCCAGCGGACTTTGCAAGTGTCGAGGCGCGCGATGATCGTCTCCGGGCTATTGTCCGTATGCCAAGCGATGATAACTGCGCCCAACGCGGCGAGTTCGCCGTGTACCCAGCTTTTATTGTTGGCAAGCTCAGCGGCGACGATGAACGAATGGTCGCCGGACGGGGCGTCTGGGTGTTTCAGCATCCTCGTGTCCCTGTCCTTGATCGCGTTCATGATGACCTTGACTCCGCCGGGGGTCAGGCGACCCTCCTTCGACAGAGACCTGTGGAAGTTCGCGACTATCCCGGCATGATGCTCAATCATATCAGCGGCTTGAGACTCGTCGTAGGGCTCGCCGATTCCCTGCTTTGTCTTGTGCTTCCACTCACAGATCGTGGAGTACCCGCACAGCACGTCTCCGATGCCAGCGATGTTCAGATAGTCAGGTGCAGTAAGTATCAGATCGTAGTCGATCAGCACGTACTCGGCGTCGATCCACGGCCAGTTGTCCGCGTGACCCAGATTGCGGCCCTCCCACTCGGCGAAGACGCTGTGGATAATAGCGCCGGTCGAGACGATTGTCGGCACCAAGACCAGGGGTAGGTTTTTCGTGAGCGCAACGTACTTGCTTGCATCCAGTGCGAGCCCGCCCCCGATGCCAACCACCATGTCTACATCGTCGGGGAGTTGGTTCGTCAGTTCCCTCAGGTAGCCGAAGTCCATCTCCTTGGCGTACACAACAGTCTCCGGCTTTCGTGTCAGATTTGGCTCAGCGGCTTTGTAGGCCGTCGGCGTGGATACAGCAATGTAACTAGGCCAAGCGCCGCTAGTCGCTTTGACCAGGTTGTTGCCATACCGAATATCGTACTCGGCGGCGGGTTTCATTTGGCTGAAATCGTGCCAGCCGCCACGTGGTGGATTTTGCATGGGTTGCCTCAAAAACGTCAACCATAAAGCGTAATGAGTGAATTCTACGTTGGGTTGTTCAGCCGTCAGTGTCGCACGAATTTACGTTTGACGCTTTACGTATTCGCCCTCGGAATCGCCAGCCCCGGCGTGTTGAAGCGGATGCTGTAGATTGAGGTCATGGCCGCGACGTACAGTGTTTGGTTATCCGAGTCGCCCCAGGCCATATTGATGACCTGCTCCGGGAATTCCACGACGCCGATCGACTCCCCATCGGGCGTCAGTACCCACAAGCCGCCTGGCCCGGAAACGTACACCCTGCCCTCCGAATCGACCTTCATGCCGTCCGGGAAGCCGGGTCTGTCGGACTCAGGGAAGGTGAAGAAGCGGCGCTGATTCGACAGCGAGCCATCCATTGCGATGTCAAAAGCGTCGATATGTGCCGACGGGCGGGTGTTGATTTGATAATAGGTCTTTTCGTCGGGTGAGATCGCCAGACCGTTCGGGTCCTCGTATGGGTAGACTTCCTCGTGTACTGTGCCATCGGGCGCGATGCGGTACACGCCGGGGTGCTCGAAGTCGGCGTCCTCGCCATCCATGCCACCAACGCCTCGGTTGCTGAAGTACAGGATGCCGTCGGAGCGGCCGACCACGTCGTTGGGGCGGTTGAGCCGCTTACCGTCGTATTGGGTCGCAATCGCAGTGATGTTGCCGTCCGCATCCATGCTCGTGACGGCCCGTGCTGCCTGCTCGCAGGCGATAATGTTGCCGTGCAAGTCGAAGGTCAACCCAGTTGCACGACCCGTATCGTCCCGGTATATCTGCTTGTCCTGCCCTGGCACGACCTTCCATATTCGCCACGGCCCGCCCACGTCGGTGAACAGCAGATAGCCGTCGGGATGCCACAGAGGCCCCTCGGTAAACTTCAGACCAGTTGCCACCTGGGTAATCTCGGGCGATTCCAGCAGGTCGATTACGTCCATCCGTCTCTCCTCAGCAGTTCATCGCCGGTAGTATATAACATTTGTTCTGGCTGGACATCACCTCTGAGCCACCGTCACCAGGAGCGGCAGCAGCCAGCCATAGATGCCAATGAATGCAACAGCGATGACGCCGACTCCCGATGCGACCCGACGCAGTAAAACCGCGACGGGAACGGCGACAATCAGTGCAATCGATGCAAGTAGCACCGAGTAAAAAAGATTACCGGAGCCCAGGCCACCGCCGGGCGCTTGCTGGATACTCAATCGATAAAATAACGCCAGGACCCCACCGACTGTTGTCCATGTCGGGTAGGACAGTACGACCAGGCTGAGCATGAGTGTCGTGGGATTGAAGCGCTGAATGAAGGGGTTCGTCCAGTGGTCGGTATCCCTCGCCAGCGAGAAGACCATTACCGGCGCAACGGCCATGAAAACCAGCATCATGAGCAGTCCACTGGCAGCTCCGGCTACTAGATAGGTCAAGCGGTTGGTCTCCTTCTTTGCGACACTCGAAGAGAAGACATCAAACGAAAAACGTAATGTGACCGGACAGGTCTACGCGCTCTACAAGATTGCCTTCCGTTTTGCGTTTTCGATTTTTGATGCAACATCAACGACTCGCAAGTCGATCTTCACTTCGACGCGATATCCCTTCGATAAAATAACAGAGTCGTGTGATGACAGTACGAACGGAGAGTGCGAGAATTGGTATTGTTGAACAACGACGAAGGCTTACGGAGGTATGAAATGGCAAGTCCAGAAAACAACAGTAATATGCTACTGTGGATCGGCGGCGTAGTGTTCGCCACTGGCGTGCTCGTCATGACGGGCTACGGCGTGTACGAGTTCGGTCGGGAATTTTTCGGCGACTCCGATGTACCGGTCGCGATGCAGATCGCTCTGCCCGCGACGGTGATCGGGCTGGTCGTGCTCCTGGTCACGGTCGTCAAAGACAGGATGAAGAACCGCAAAGACGAGAACCTCAAGGAGGTGAAGTATTGATCGTCGCAACTACTGACTCGATACCGGGGAAGAATATCGTTGAGACCCTGGGGATGGTTCGGGGCAACACGGTGCGTGCCCGGCCCATGGGCAAAGATGTCACGGCTGGCTTCCGTAGTATCGTTGGCGGTGAGGTAAACGAATACACGAAGCTACTCGCCGAGGCGAGGGAGCAGTCCGTACAACGCATGATCGAGGGCGCAGAGGCGCTGGGCGGCAACGCCGTGGTCGGCACGCGGTTCATCACAGCAGGCATCATGGGCGGTGCGGCGGAGATTGTTGCGTACGGGACGGCAGTGAAGATCGAGTAAGCCAAAACGTCAAACGAAAAACGTAATGGCGAGGGAGAGGACACCGTCCGCCAAACCTTACGTTTTATGTTTTTTGTTCGCTCATCTCCTCTGTCATCTTCGACTTGTTCCGCTTTAACGATATCCCCTCTCTTGGCAAGAAGATCGCGGCGATGATGGTCGGCGGCGCGAAGAAAACCAGGTGGATGATGACGGCAAATGGGAAGGCATCGGCCTTGACGACGCCGACGAGTCCCAACACGTAGACGACGGCAAAGTGGAAGGTGCCGATGGCGCTAGGGGCTGCTGGTACCGCCGTCGAGAAGAAGATCGTGCCGATAACCACCAGCGTAGCCGTCAAAGGCGAGACCGGCAGGCCGATGGCCTCCGATGCTATCCACGCTGATACTCCCACCAAAAGCCAGTAGGCCACACTTGCGACGAATGCCTTGACAAGCCGTCCGCGCTCCTTTTCGAGATCGCTCAGGGCGCTGGAAAGCGCCACCAGGAATTTTATCCGTCTGACCAGCCAGAACGACTCGCCCCTCCATGCGAACACCCGCACAGCGACTATGGCGCCGAGAGCCACAACGATAGTGGCCCAGACGAATGGGGCGAGCGGCCTCATCTCCGGAACGAATATGAACGCGATGCCGAGAATCAGCGTGCTAGAGAGCATGTCTACGACACGTTCCATGCCAATGGCGGCCAGGGCGTTGGATGCCTTTACACCGTCTTTGATGGTCAGGACGGCGATCTGGGTAAGTTCACTTGCGACCCGGACAGGCATGATGTTGCTCAGGCCTAGGCCCTCGTGCTGAACGATGAACAACCGGAAGATCGACGGCTGCGGGTCGAGAAATAGCATCTGCCATCGGGCGGCCCTGAGCACCGCCGCACCCATGAACACGGCCAGCGCCACGACGATGAGTGGAACGGATACGTTCGAGAGGTTGTCGACCACCAGACCCCAGTCAAGGCCTCTAATCGAGAACCAGCCGAGGCCGACGCTGAGGCCGATCCCGATCAGGAGCCTGCCGTAGGTTATGGCTCTTCTTTTCAAATCGTATGGTTCATATGGGACCATGCCCCGGCGGGAAGTGTTCACGGTGTCGGCCAGTAGTATAATTCGGCCAAATCGCTGGCGACCATACCATCTTACACCCCCGAATCCGGCAATATGTTGCGTCACCACACGTGAACTTCCTCGTCGACACACACTGCCACCTCGACTCGTACACCGACGACATTGAGATCGGCGAGGTCGTCGCACGCGCCAGATCGGCGGGTGTACGACTGATCGTGAACGCCGGGGTGACAGTCGAGTCGTCCAAACGCTGCGTCGAACTCACGGGCGTCTTTCCAGAATTGTACGCGGGGGTCGGCATCCACCCGATGGACCTGACGGGTCCGGTCGACGAGGAGGTCTACGCTCAGCTTCATAGTCTCGCGACATCTACCGACAAGGTGATCGTCATCAGCGAGATCGGCCTCGACTTCATGGACAACATGCCCGATCGCGCGATACAGTACCAGGCGTTTCGTGAGCAGATCAGGCTAGCGCGGGAGCTTGGATTGCCAATCGTGTTTCACAGCAGGGAGGCACACACGGAAGTGCTTCAAGTGCTTCGTGACGAGCGCGCGTACGAGGTTGGCGGGGCTATGCACTATTTCCAGGGAGACCTGCGGACTGCTCAAGAGGCCATCGACCTCGGATTTTTCATATCGCTCGCGAGACCGCTGCTGAGGCTGCCACACCTGCAAGAAGTGGCGGCTACGTTGCCGCTACAAAACATCGTGCTGGAGACCGACTCGGCTCCACAACCGTTCAAGGCGAAGCGAGAGAAGTGGACGGAACCACGGCACCTCAAGGATATCTCGGAGAAGTTGGCTGAACTGAAAGGAATTGGAGTGGAAGAAGTGAGAGAAGTCACCACAAAGAACTTTTTTGAGATGCTGGGAGAGAAGGGCAGGGCCGCACGTTCGACCATTGGCGTCCAGTCGCGTGACTAGCAACACCTCTATGTTGCAGTCGAGACGGCACCGAAGAAATTCTCGATCAGCAGACGCGGCAATATGTATATGCCGATGATCCATCCGAGGGAGCCGTCCATAATTGCGCCTATCCAATCCGACTGCTGAATCTCCTTGAGAGCAGCCACGCCAGCGACCAGCATCCACAACGCGACGATACCGAAGACCAGCCCTTCGATCTGCGGGATGGCCGTGAATATGAGCAATAAGCCGGGGCCGAAGCAGACGCCTAATACCCGCAATATCTCCCGGAAAGTCGCGTTGTTGCGCTGGAATACCCACCCGACGCCATAGGCCATACCGGCCCAGATGAGCCACCCGACCATAAGAGTGACCGACGCGAACCAGGCGCCGAGCAGCCGGTCGCCGACTTCCCCGCCGTTAAGTCCCGCCTCGACCGACTCTCCGACCGCGCTCGACATACCGATGGTGACAGCGATCCCGGCGAGTATTACGATACCGACCGCATTGAGGGCCGCGTTCGGGTCGCGGCGCACGTCCCGAAACGTCGCCCGGTCGAGTCTCGCGGCCATATAAGCCCTGAATAGCATTCCGCGCATTGTTGTTCCTGTGCCGCTCAGCTTACTAGTCCAACCGATAGTACCCAAACGGCTGTGGCCCGTAAAGGTCTACTCGAACGATGAGTCCTCGTCAAGGAGTCTTGGTGGATGATGTAGCATTTTGCATTTCGTGTCGATCAGTCGAGAATATTTCACGATAAATCTCCTCAAAATAGTCTATAATAAGCGCTCAGTGAGCTATCCCTCATAAGGTGGCGCTATATGCAGGGGACGAACTTTCACCGGCTGAATATTTTCTACTTCGTGGCGAAGATGGGTAGCTTCTCAAGAGCCGCCCAGGAGTTGTCGCTCAGTCAGCCCGCAGTGTCGATTCAAGTGCGCGAGCTAGAGAAGACCTTCGGCACGCCGCTACTCCACCGCACCCGCCAGGGGCCGGTGCTCACGGATACTGGACGCACCGTGTTCGAGTACGCTCAGCGCATCTTTGCGCTCGCAGACGAGATGCAGGCGGCGGTACACGACCTGGACGACCTCAAGGGCGGGCGGCTGTCCATCGGCTCCAGTACCACGCCCGGCGAATATATTTTGCCGTGGGTAATCGGTCAGTTTCAGAAACGGTATCCCAACATTGAAGTGTCGCTTTCGATCACTAATACGCAGACGGTAATCAAGCGGATAATCGACCGGAAGTTCGATCTCGGAATGGCCGGTTCGGTCGTCGATTTGGAGGGGCTAGCGTCAGTGCCGTATGTGGACGACGAGATCGTGATCATCGCGTCGCCGGAGCACGAGTTGGCGTCCAAAAGCAAAGTAGCGCTAACGGACCTGAGCGATCAACGCTTCATCCTCCGCGAGTCCGGCTCGGCGACCCGCCAGTCGGCAGAGGACTGCCTGGCGAGTCACGACATCAATGTTCGCGTGGTGATGGAGTTAGGCAGCAACGAGGCGCTAAAGCGGGGGGGGGGGGGGGGCGGGGGGCTGTGGCACAGGGTAGGGGTCG
>Ga0114993_10001383_pt1 | contig 27972 bp, 20 predicted proteins | sample ArcticOcean_MG_C_FD_87042 | JGI IMG/M metagenome (GOLD analysis project Ga0114993, IMG submission 87042) | Marine microbial communities from western Arctic Ocean - ArcticOcean_MG_CB2_150 | ecosystem: Environmental > Aquatic > Marine > Oceanic | place: Arctic Ocean: Canada Basin | collected...
CAAGGGCCGGACGGTCTGCCGCTCGCGCGTTGTTGTTCCGGCCCGCGGGCCGGAACAACAACGTTTGCTTTCTACCGTAAACCGTTGGGGTTTACAGTCGCTTGTAAGATACAAGGGCCGGCTCTGCCGTCCATTGGGATGGAGCCGAGTAGTGTTCGATTCTGGTACGACCGCGATTCTACCAGACACCTGCACACAGAACACAAGCCCACAGTTCGATCTGCTTGACACTGCGACAGCCGTAGCTGAGACTGGACACGAACATTCCTATTGCAACTGGAGACTCCCGTGCCAGCGATCTCACTGCGAACCTGCTTCCTGTTTTCGATGCTTGCGTTGACGTTGTTTGAGGCAGGTGCGACCGCTCGCGCTGCCGACGAGGCGGCGGCTTCCAAGCGGCCGAATATTCTGCTGATTTACACCGACGATCATTCCCACCGCAGTGTGAGTTGCTATCCGGAAGCGTGGGACTTTGTGAAGACGCCGAATATCGATCGGCTGGCAAAACGCGGTGTGCGGTTTGCGCATGCGTTTATTGGCACGTGGTGCATGCCCAGCCGGGCGACGATGCTGACCGGGCATCACCAGCATGGCGTCAATTCGATGCGGATGGTGGGGCAATATCCCGGCAGCACCTACGACCCGGCCGAAGCCCCGTTCTGGCCGAAGGTGTTTCGTTCGGAAGGTTACAACACCGCTCACGTCGGCAAATGGCACACCGGAACCGACACCGGTGCGGGCCGCGATTGGGATTGGCAAGCGGTCTGGAATCGGCCCAAGTACCAGCAGAATTCCGGACACTATTTCTACGATCAGATTATGGAATTCAGCGGCAAGGATCAGAAAACCGAAACGAAACTGGTGCGCGGGTATTCGACCGACAACTACACCAACCTGGCCGAAGACTACATTCGCGGCGAACACCGTGAAGAAGGACGGCCCTGGTATTTGTGGGTTTGTTACGGCGCGGTTCACGGCCCATTCACGCCGGCCGTCCGAGATCGCGCCGCCTATCCCAACGTCAAAATTCCCATCCCGAAAGACATCTTCCCGCCCCGTCCCGGCAAGCCGGCTTACATGCAGGATATCAACTTCTGGGAACCGGGCCCCAACGGCATTCCGCAGTTAACCGGCGGAACATTCGGCGGTCGAACAGTCGAGGGCGCACGCTGCATCCACGGCAACTCACTGTTCGATTGGGTTCGCCAATACCACCAGGGAGTGCTGGGACTCGATAAGGCCGTCGGACGATTGGTGGCGGCGCTCGAAGAGTCGAAGCAGCTCGAAAACACGCTCATCGTGTTTACTTCCGATCAGGGATTCGCCTGGGGACAGCACGGTTTCCGTACCAAGCTTGCACCGTATGACGCCAACATTCGCTCGCCGTTGATTGTCAGCATGCCGGGAACGATTCCCGAAGGCAAAGTTGTGCCGCATCCGGTGGCCGGCGTCGATTTGATTCCGACGTTCTTTTCCTTCGCCGGTATCAAACAACCTTGGAAGATGCACGGCCACGATCTCACGCCGTTGCTGAAAGACCCCACGAGCAAATGGGATCACCCGGCTATGGTCACCTTCACCGGAAGGAACTACGGCAAAGACACAAACCAAATTCCGGACGATCCCGACGCGCACTACCTCAACGGTGTTCCCTGGTACCTCTCGTTGCGGAAAGAGCGCTACAAGTACATCCGCACGCTGGTTGAGGGCGAAATTGAGGAACTGTACGACATCGAAAACGATCCCGAGGAATTGACGAATCTCGCGTTGAGTAAATCACATGCGAAGCGTCTGCAGGAATATCGTAAGGCGTTGATCGCGGAGTTGCGTCGTACCGATGCGGGGATTGTCGATAATCTTCCGGCGATCAAGCGGCTTGGTGATTAAGACCCGCAGGGAGTTGTCGTACCAGATCGCAGCGAGAATTAGCATCACGCCGAAACCCTTGCTTGCGCGGCGGGCTGGTAGTCGCTGCTGTCGTGCATTCGGTGTGGTTCACAACTATACTGAGTAGACGACGGTCTCGCTGCCATCCACCAATAACCGACACTCCCTACCTGCCTTCCCTGAGGAAAATTGCGATGAGTTTCCTGACGCGTTTTTTGTGTTGTTTGGGCCTGCTGACGTCGATGGCTGGAGTGTCCGTCGCAGCCGATTCGGAACCGAAAATATTCACGCAAAAGCCAGCCGTGGCCAAGTCGCAGTCAAAGAAAGCCAAGCCGGCCAAACCTGCCAAGGTCGCCAAACCGGTGAGCAAGACGGACCCGGTTTTATTGAGCGGGCCGACGGCCAATTGGATTTGGGGCGCACTGCCCAACACGAAGTATTTCCTGACGAAGGAATTTACAGCCGATGCCAAAACGGCCCTGTTGATTGCTTCCTGCGACAATGTGATGACCGTCTATCTCAATGGCAAGAAAATTGCCGCCGGTTCCGAATGGGGACAGCCATCGCGCGTCGATGTCACCAAGCAGCTACAGCGTGGAAAGAACGTGCTGCTGGCGGAAGTTGCGAATGAGGGTGGGCCATCGGGCTTCGCCTTGAAACTGGCGATGACGGAAGCCGATGGCTTGACCCGATACGTCGTAACCGACAAATCCTGGCAGGCGGCCGAAAAGAAAGATGCCGAGAAGACGACGCCCGTTAAGACGTTTGCAAAAATGGGAGCCCAGCCGTATGGCAATGTTTTTGCGAAGGCCGATAGCCCGATACTCGCTGCCGGTGTCCGCAACGTGTTCCAAACGCTTCCCGGTTTTCAGGTCGAATTGCTGTACACGGTTCCGAAGGATACGCAGGGGTCGTGGGTCAGTCTCACCACCGACAACAAAGGACGGCTGCTCGCCAGCGATCAGGGAAACAAGGGACTGTACCGCATCACTCCGCCGCCGATTGGCAGCGACAAAGCGACGCGCATCGAGAAACTCGAAACGGGACTCACGGCATCGCACGGCATGTTGTACGCGTTCGACAGTTTGTATGTCACCGTCAACGGCGGTCCGGGCAGTGGACTGTATCGGCTTCGCGACACCAATGGCGACGATCAGTTCGACAAGACCGAAAAGTTGAAGGCCATTCGTGGCGGCGGCGAACACGGGCCGCATGCGTTGCGGCTTTCGCCCGACGGAAAGTCGATCTATTTCATCGCGGGAAACCATACCGATCCGCCGGAAAACTTCGACGCCAGCCGCATGAAACCCAACTGGAGCGAAGACCTGTTGTTGCCCAGACAATGGGATGCCCGCGGTCACGCGCGTGGAAAACTGGCGCCCGGCGGGTGGGTGGCGATTACCGATCCTGAGGGGAAAACCTGGGAAATGTTCAGCAACGGTTACCGCAATCCGTTCGACATGGACTTCAACGCCGACGGCGAACTGTTTGTTTACGATGCCGACATGGAATGGGACTTCGGAACGCCCTGGTATCGGCCGACCCGCGTGATGCACACCACCAGTGGTGCCGAATTCGGTTGGCGTAGCGGCACCGGCAAATGGCCCGCCTATTTCCCGGACAGTCTGCCCGCCCTGTCCGATATCGGCCCCGGTTCGCCGGTGGGTGTGACGTTCGGTTACGGCACGAAGTTCCCCGCCAAATATCAAAAGGCGCTGTATCTGCTCGACTGGACCTTCGGCACAATCCATGTCGTTCACCCCAAGGCAGCCGGTGCCAGCTACACCGCTACAAAAGAGGAATTCCTGTCACGGTCTCCCCTGCCCCTCACCGATGCGGTCGTCGGTTCCGACGGCGCTCTTTATTTCACTGTTGGCGGTCGCGGCGCGCAGTCGGAGCTGTTTCGCGTGACGTATGTCGGCGATGCATCGACGGCACCGGTCGATGCGAAGGACACCGAATTCGCCGAACTACGCTCAATTCGCCGACGGCTGGAATCGTATCACAACGACAACTCCAGCAGCGCGAAAGCGGTCGAGTTCATTTGGCCCAATCTGGGACACAGTGATCGACACATTCGGTTTGCGGCACGGACGGCGATCGAACATCAGGATGTGAAACTGTGGCAGAAGCAGGCACTGACCGAGGACAACGCTGAGACGCTGATCTCGGCGGTGATTGCGTTAGCGCGGCAGGGAGACAAGTCGCTCGAACCGCAAATCCTTTCGGCGCTGGATCGCATCGATATCAACTCGCTGACTGACATGCAGAAGTTGGCGATCTTACGGGCATACGGTCTGACAATTGTGAGGATGGGACAACCCGACCAACAGACGGCTGACCGCATTTCGCAGAAACTCGATCCACTTTACCCGGCGAAGACCGACGACCTGAACCGCGAATTGAGTCGCCTGCTGGTTGCTCTGAATTCGCCCACGGTCATCACGAAGGCACTGAAGCTGATGCATGCAGAGTCTCAGCAGAAACCGGAAGAGTATGGTGAACTGCTCGCCCGCAACGCCGGTTACGGCGGCACGATTGCCGCCATGTTGGCCAATCGACCGGAGATTCAAAAGATTCACTATGCACTGGTCTTGCGCAACATGCGATATGGTTGGACGCTGGAGCAGCGGAAGGAATACTTCGCCTGGTTTGGCCCGGCGATGCAGCGCAGCGGCGGTGCGAGTTACGTCGGATTCATCAAAAATATTCGCGACGAGGCGCTGGCCAACCTATCGGCGGCAGAGAAGAAGGCGCTCGATTCCGAGTCGCTGATCGTCGTGGTCAAAGCCGCCGAATTGCCCAAACCCAAAGGCCCCGGCCATGCCTGGACGCTGGATGAAATGGTCGGGCTTTCGAAAGCCGGATTGACCGGTCGCAATTTCGAGAACGGCCTGCGAACGTATGCCGCCGCTCGATGCGTGGTGTGCCATCGATTCGACGGAGCGGGCGGTGCGACCGGTCCCGACCTGACAAATGTCGCCGGGCGTTTCAGCTATCGCGATCTGGGCGAATCGCTGGTCGATCCGAGCAAGGTCGTTTCCGACCAGTACCGGGCATCATTCATCGAAACGATCAAAGGTAAGATCATCACCGGACGCGTCACATCGGAAGCCAACGGCAAAGTGATCGTGCTGACCGACCCCGAAGACGGCACAAAGGTGGTGCAGATTCCCAAAGGCGACGTCGAATCGATCACGCCGTCCAAGGTCTCGCTGATGCCGAAAGACCTGCTGAAAACGCTGAACAAGGACGAATTGCTCGACCTGTTGGCGTATTTGATGTCGCGCGGCAACCCCAATGATGTGATGTTCGCGAAGTAATTCTGTCTATATCGCCAGCAAGGCCCTCCGGCCGCGCCCGGTGGGTTCAGATGACCTCGAAGCGCGGCCCGCTGGGCCGCCGCTAAACTTGCCAATCGGAGTCCGACCCTATGCTGAGGCTCATCACGGTTGCGACTCTATTGCTGGTGTCATTAACCCACACCACGGCGGCTGAGAAGTCGGCCCCCGCTTGGGTCAAGGTGACCGACAAAGCCGCTTGGCAGAATCGCGATTCACAGGGCGAAGTCGCCTATAAGGGCCGGTTGTGGATTTTCGGCGGATGGTTCGATTCGTTTCATGCGCCGCCGCGCGACGTGTGGAGTTCGGCCGATGGCAAGAACTGGAAACTGGTGACGAAGGACGCTCCGTGGAAGCATAGCGATCTGCCGATGTCGCTCGTTTTCAAAGACAAGATGTGGATGATGGGCGGCTGGTACAACGGACGGCTGAAAGGTCATTCGGCGAGCAATACCGTTTGGTCATCGACCGATGGCGTGAAGTGGGAACAGGTGACGAAACATGCTGGCTGGACGCCGCGGATTGCGGCCGCCCTTGTCGAGTTCCAAGGCAAGATGTGGATGCTGGGGGGAACCGAGAATTACTACTTCGGCGACGAGAAGAGTTTGAAGAACGACGTCTGGTCGTCGGCAGACGGGAAGACGTGGACACTGGCAACCGCCAACGCGGGCTGGTCGCCACGGGCCTACCATCAGGCGGCGGTACTCAACGGTAGAATCTACGTCTTTGGCGGTGGCAACTATGTTCCCAAGTATCACGACAAGAACGACGTCTGGTCATCAGCCGACGGTGTGAATTGGCGGAAGGAGACCGAAGCCGCACCGTGGCACGGTCGGCTCTGGTTTTCATCGGCCGTCTACCGAGACCACATGTGGGTGCTGGGCGGATGGTCGAACGGCCCGTCGAAAAACTGGGGCGACATCTGGTACTCGAAAGATGGCAGCAAGTGGACGGAATTCAAATCCCCGTTGACTTGGAAAGAACGGCACGAACATTCGGTGTACGTCTTTCAGGACAAACTGTGGGTCGCCGGCGGTCATGCCAAACCGCTTAGCAGCGAGGTCTGGTCGCTGCAGCTGCCGAAAGGGTGGCCGGGCGACTAGCCATCATTCGCCGCAAAAGCAGGTGGGTGCCACTGGCGTGTCGCCAGTGTGTTCCGCGTTGCACTGGCGACACGCCAGTGGCACCCGTCAAAAGCAGATTGCCGGGAAGTTAATTTTGTTCCGGCTCATGCTCAGTGAGACGCAGCCGCAGATACGATGCACGGGCAACGTTGCGTTCGGAGGATTCGAGGTGTTCCTTCCGCAACTTCTGCAAATGGGCCGGCTGCGTGTGAATGAACAACTCGTTGACGGTTGGAATTTCCAAGTCGTCGATCAGTCCGAGATTGATCCCCATCCGCACGCTGGAAAGCAGATGCATGGTTTCTTCTGAACTAATCGTCTGCGCGTTCTTGAGAATGCCGTAAGCTCGTGCGACCTGATCGTGCAGGCTGCTGCGATTTTCCTTCACCAATGCGTCTCGGACCCGCCGCTCGTAGGCAATGATATTGGCGACGACATCGTTGAGACCGGTAATCACCTGCTCTTCGCTTTTTCCGAGGGTGACCTGATTGGAAATTTGGTAAAAGTCCCCCATCGCCTGGCTGCCTTCGCCGTACAGTCCGCGGACCGCGAGACTGATTTTGTGCAGGGCCTGGAACACCTTCTGGATTTCTTTGGTGATCACCAAGGCCGGTAAGTGGAGCATCACACTGACGCGAATGCCGGTACCCACATTTGTGGGGCAGGCGGTGAGATAACCCAACTCTTCGCTGAAGGCATAGGTAACGTGCGACTCGATCAAATCGTCGATGCGGTCGATTTCACTCCAACATTCGTTGAGTGAAAAACCGCTGCGCAGCACTTGAATTCGCAGATGGTCTTCCTCGTTGACCATCAGGCTGACGTTTTCCTGATCGCCAAACCCGACGCCACGCGAGCCGTGACTGTCGGCGTGTTCGCGGCTGATGAGTTGCCGTTCGACCAGGAACTGCCGGTCGAGAGTTTCCAGGGTGTTAACATCGACGTAAATCAGCTCGGTGCCGAGTTGCACCAAGTCCAGTTTTTCGCGCAACAGCGATTCAATTTCTGAACGAGTCGAGTCGTCGGCACGGCTGGGAAAGGGGAACTGCGCAAGATTGCGAGCCAACCTGATCCGGCTGGAAACGACAATGTCTGAATCCGGACCGGTACCCCGCAACCACTCGCCACTGGTGGTAGTAAGAGCATCGAGATCCACGTGACATCTCCTCGGTTATATTGGCTGAAACATTAAGGGACTCATTGCGGCTGGTTCTCTCTTAACGGCTGCACAATCGGGGTTCAAGTATCATCCGGTGTTCCGTCTTCCAGTTCGGTTTCGAGCGACTGGATTTCGTCCCGGAGTTGGGCGGCTGCTTCATAGTCTTCCTGCTCGACAACGTCTCGCAAATTGCTGCGAAGCTTAATTAGACGATACTGACGGCGGCTGCCACCGGGTGCACGCTTGGGAAGTTTTCCCGTGTGCTGGGTTTCGCCATGAATATTTTCGAGCAAAGGCAACAATTCGTTGCGAAATGCAATGTAGTCGTGCGGGCAACCGAGACGTCCCTGACTGCGAAACTCGCGAAAAAAAATTCCGCAATTGGGGCAGGTTAACTCGTCGAGTTCTTCCAAATCGCGGTCGCTGTTGGCCGCCTTGATTTTGCCGCTTAAGCTGCTCGTCGCGGTCTCGGCCGGCTCGGGTTGTGCATTGCTCAAATACTCGTGCGCACACGACTCACACAAGTGCAGGACATCGACGACGCCCTCACGCAACTCGGTGATATGCAGCGTGGCCGGTTTTGAGCAACGGCTACATTTCTTCATCGAAGTGAACCTGTCCAATCACAATCGCGTCAATTGAGAACCCTATGGTCATGTCGCGTCGCGATCCGCCACCTTCAACAGTGGACCGCCTACGACAGGCCTGTGTAATTCTAGCGTTGACTGGGGCGCTGTCAAGCGACGCTTACACGGCAGATCCCGACGTAACAACTGACTGATATTGCGGATGGGGCGATATTCGCCGTCCCGCCGTTTCCGCCGTGGAATGGTTAACAGCACAATTCACGGAGTGAATTCACTACACGTCGATGGACCGTTATCATTGCGGCATCACCGTTAACAGCGATGCATTGCATCGCAGCGAATAATTGTAGCACTGTGGCGAACCTAATGAAGCACCGCCCCGATTTCGATGAATTCTGCCAACTGGCCGCCGAGGCCGATCTGGTTCCCGTCTATCGGCAACTCGTTTCCGATACGCTGACGCCGTTGACCGCGTATTGCAAGGTGCAATGGGGGGCCTGCTCGTTCCTGTTCGAAAGTGTCATCGGCGGTGAGAAAATCGGCCGTTACAGCTTCCTGGGATCTGATCCGTTCCTGCAGCTTGAAGCGTATGGCAACGAAATCGTGGTCACTCGCGACGGAAACCAGGAGCGTTTCGACTGCGACGACCCGTTGGATGAATTGGGGCGGAGGTTGGCCGAGTACAAAGCCGTCCCCCTGCCCGGATTGCCCCGCTTTCTGGGCGGTGCGGTTGGCTACGCCGGCTACGATGTCGTTCGCTATACGGAACAATTGCCGAACGCACCGGAAGATGACCGCCGTCTGCCGGACATGTCGTTTGCATTTTATGACCGGATGGTCGTCTTCGATCAGATCAACAAGACGGTGTTGGTTGTCGCCTACGCAAAGGTCAATGAGGGCGATTTGCGTGAACAATACGACCGCGCGTGCGGCCGGGTCGACGACATCTGCCAACAGTTGCAGCAGGGGGGAACCGATCTGCAGTTGACCGACATTTCGGTGCAAAGCGACGTCACGTCATCCTGGACCTCGAACTTTGCAAAAGAGGAATATGAGGCGGCCGTTGAATCGTGTCTGGAGTACATTCGCGCCGGCGACATCTTCCAAGTGGTACTCAGTCAACGGCTACAACATGAAACGACGGCGCGGCCGCTCGACATTTACCGCGCGCTGCGCGTTGTGAATCCCAGTCCGTTCATGTTCCTGTTGAAGACCCCGACAGTGACATTGGTCGGCAGTTCGCCGGAGATTATGGTTCGCGTGGAAGACGGCAAGGCAACGGTGCGACCGTTGGCGGGAACGCGCCCGCGCGGCCAAACGGAGGAAGAGGATCAGGCGCTGGCCGACGAATTGCTCGCCGACCCCAAAGAGCGGGCCGAACACATCATGCTGATCGACCTGGCGCGCAACGACGTCGGCCGGGTGGCCGAGTACGGCAGTGTGGAGTTGAGCGACGTGATGGTCGTCGAACGCTACAGCCACGTCATGCACATTACGTCGAACGTTCGCGGGCAACTCAAAGAAGGCACGACGGCGTTAGAGGCGTTACGCGCTGCCTTGCCGGCCGGTACGGTGTCGGGTGCGCCGAAAGTCCGAGCGATGGAAATCATTGACGAACTGGAACCGCATCGACGCGGACCGTACGCCGGCGCCGTCGGCTACATCGACTTCACCGGCAACATGGATACCTGCATCGCGCTGAGAACATTAGTGATGCAGGGGCAAACGGTTTACATCCAGGCCGGAGCGGGCATCGTCGCCGACAGCATTCCGGCCAATGAACATCAGGAAACGTTGAGCAAGGCGATGGGGCTGGAGAAGGCGATTGAGGTCGCGGAGCAGCAGCTTTGACAGAGAGTGGGTAGCTGTTAGTGGATCGTGGGGAGCAGCCAACTGATGACTGTTGCCACATCGAGAATTGAAATAGAGGCTGTGATGATGGATCGTGTTTGGAGCGTTTATCTTTCCGGTGAGATTCACAGCGACTGGCGGGAGCAGATTCGCGGCGGTGTGGAAGACGCGGGGTTGCCGGTGGAATTCTGTGGGCCGGTGACCGATCACAGTTCCAGTGATGACTGTGGCGCAGCGATTCTGGGCGAAGAAGCGCAGCCGTTCTGGCGCGATCACAAAGCAGCGAAAGTCAACGCGATTCGCAACCGCACGCTGATCGAGGCTGCCGACATTGTCGTCGTGCGATTCGGTGATAAGTACCGACAATGGAACGCTGCGTTCGATGTTGGATATGCCGCGGCATCAGGCAAGCCGATCATTACGCTGCATTCATCGGAACTGACACACGCACTGAAAGAAGTCGATGCCGCCGCGCTGGCGACAGCGGAAACCCCCGAGCAGATCATTCGCGTTCTGCAATATGTCATCACCGGAAAACTGAGGAGAGGTTCGTAGTGACCGCATTCATCCGGTTCGAGCGCGCGGAGAACAGTGATCCCGGCGGCAGTGTCTGAGACGCGATCGAACCGGATGAATGCGGTCACTACGAACCTAACAAATGCCGTCACTTCTTGCCGAGTGCTCGCTGCTGGCGGAAGAAGTCCTGCAGTAGGTGGCGGCACTCATCTTTGAGAACGCCGCCGACAACGGTCGCGCGGTGGTTCAGTCGCGCGTCATCAGTAATTTGAAATAGCGTATGGCATCCGCCCGCCTTCGGATCGGTCGTACCATAAATCACCGTCGGCAGTCGCGCCTGCACGATCGCGCCGGCACACATTGGGCACGGTTCCAACGTGACGTACAAGGTGCAGTCGAGCAGCCGCCAACTTCCCAGCGTCTCGGCCGCCTGCGTGATCGCAATCATCTCGGCATGCGCAGTCGGGTCGTTCAGCGCTTCCCGCTGATTGTAACCTTCGCCGATAACGCGATCCCCGTGCACAACCACCGCACCCACCGGAACTTCGTCCTTCTCGAACGCCACACGCGCCTGATTTAACGCCGCATGCATCCAGCGGTCGTGCGGTTGTAGTGGATTGGGGGACGGTGTGATCACGTGTTGATCTCATCGGGTTGCAAAGTCTCGTTGTTGGACTGTTTGAGCAGTGTATCGCTCATTGCTGAATGCGACAACGCGTGTCGTTTGCCGGAAGCCTCAGCAGCCCGCTCAGAAATTTCCCAAAAATCAAAAACCACATGGAACAACACGACTCTTTGGTTCCAAGACTGGCAAGAAGAATAAGAGATTGGGAAATTTTCAGAGAGAGTGATCTACCCAAGATGTGACCGTGATGCCCTTGGATGGTCTTTAAGGGCGATCCCATTGATGAAGGAGTAGCCTGAACCAGTCCTGCCAAGCTTGAACATCCTCTTGAGTGAGTTGGTCAAGTTGAGACTGGTGACGGGAGGGAGATCATGGGCCTTACAGTAGAGCAAATACTCTCTGTGAAATGGCCTCGTAAAAACCTTCTCGTCTTTGGACCGTATGCACTTCTCTTCGATGAACTGGTCGATGGGAGAGGTTGAGGCAGGAAGAGCCTTAAGAATCTTCTCTTGCTGGTGGATCGTTTGGCGAACAGCGTGGATCGCATATTTTCGGTTCGTCTTCGGACACCTGAAATCCTCACGTCTGATGATGATCGTGATTTGTGTTTGAGCTAAACCTTGCTGATAGAGATCCAAGATCCGTCTCTTCAATTCATCGGTAAGAACCATTCTTGATTCTTCTCCGCCTCTCTTTCCGTGAATTCGAGCCGAATAAACAGTGACTAGCGACATTAAATCAGACGCCATTTCTTCTTCGTCTGAGATGTCAATTTTGGACTCCGTCACGATAAGCTCGACGTTCATCCTTTCACACAACAACGCAAAGGTTTTCGTTCCGTACCGTGCAATTCTGTCCTTTCGCTCAACGACAATTCTTTCCAATTTTCCGGCCAAGATTAATTCGATCAGCCTCTGGTAGCCCTTTCTTGATTCATTAAGGCCACTCCCTGTTTCACAAATCTGAAGAATGTTTTCTCTGCTATTCTGAAATTCGGATTCGCAGTGTCGAAGTAGACGTTCTTTCTGGCGGTCGAGGTTTCCTTCTCTGGTTTGTGTACTCGTCGAACATCGACAGTAGATGGCGGTCTTTCGGTCTTCTTGAGGTTCCTCATCCTCTCCAAGCCATCGTCTGAGAGAACGGACACAAACACGGCGATGCCCGCCACAGGTAATCGTGAAAACCAAATCTCCCGAGTCACAATAATTCCTGATACTGGAATCTGAGACTCCCAGTTCCCTCGCAGCCTCGCCAACAGATACCACTCGGCCTTGTCGTGCAACGTCATCCTGATGAAACTTATCCACAGCCATACTCCTTGCCTTACTCAAGGATTTTGTCAGGGGCTGGATCGGTATTGGTACCACCTTTCCAGTCCTGTTTTTGCTGCAGGCTGTCGTTCTATCCGGCACCGTTAAAGGATTTGCGGATTGAATAAGCCCGGCTGCTTTGAGTAGCCGGGCTGCTTATCCTATCGCGATGACTCGCCTTTAATCTGCCGCCTTCGGGATGCCAAGATTTCCCTCTACCCGCGATTGCTGCAATTTCGCGTGATCACTCTCCACGTCCACCAATACGTTGTCGGCGAACAAAATGCCCCGACTTGGTTCGCCCTCGGCGGACACTGCTTTGGGTTTCACGGTGGCGAACAGATTGCCCGATACCGTGACGTTGGACGTTCCTTCCAGCGTCATGCCGGCGGCGGCGAGGTCTTCGGTGCCGCGGCGGACTTTTCCGTCGCCCACGTAACTGTTGGAGAAGTTGTTGCCGGTGACGGTGATGCGACCGCTGTTGGGGCCGATTCGCAGCGCGTGCGTCTTCATGATGGTGAAGGTGTTTGCGCTAACCGCGCAGCCGTGGGCATCGCGAAGATCGATGCCGCCGCCATCGTGGGCAATGATGTTCGACGAGAGCGTGTTGCCGTAACAATCGCGGTCGAGAATGATCGCCGTGCCGTTGCATTCTTCAATCATGTTGCCCGAAACAACCGAACCGTAAGTGTTTTCAATCACGACGCCGTGGCCAAGATGATCGTCGAGGCAGTTCCCGGTCATGCAGAGATTGAACCCGTCGAAGCAATGCAGCGCGTCCTGGTTTTCTTCAAACTGGTTGGCCGAGACGACAATGTCGTGACAGCCTATCAGGTTCAGCCCGGTCGCCTTGTTGTAGGTGATTAGGCAATTGGAGACGCGGGCGTCTTCGTAACAGAAATCGAGCCGCACGCCATCTCCGCCGTGATAGCTGACGCTGACCCCCTGCAGCAGGATCTCGTTGACCAGAATCGCCTCGATGCCGTGGCCGCTTTTTTCGTTGCCGGTGATACGGAAGTTGCTGAGCATCACCCGCCAGAGTCGGTCATCCTTCTTCACTTTTTTACCATCGGGATGCTGGATGACGAGTGCCGGTTTGCCTTCGGTGTTGACGTTCTTGATGTGCGTCGCCGTTCCCGATCCTTGAATGAGAACATCGCCACGAGACAGGACCAACGGCTCGGTGATCTCGAACGTGCCTGCGGGAAGACGGACGATGCCCCCTTCGGCCGGGATCGCATCGAATGCGGCCTGCAAACTGGGGAACTTGGCGGCATCAATCGCTGGCCGCGCACCGGGCAGGCCGCCTGCCGATTTCGCGACGTCACTGCGAGCCGACCAGGTGGTGAATAACAAAACCGCACAAACGATGGCGAGGATTGCAGGAAACAGGTTGCGACGCATGGAAGATTCTCCTTGATGGATACCGAGGCGGTGGGTGAAACAAGATCGCGCAATCGATTATCGCAATCATGAATGGAAAGATGCAAATTAGGGAATACAATATTCGCAATTCGATGTTCGACGTCCGCTTGCGGTTTCGCGATCCTTCGACGCCGAACGCCCGCAAAACTGCAAGCGGATGTTGACGCTCAATTCCGCCGCGGTTAGTCTCCCGACATGAATACCGTCGCCTATCCGCTCTTTGCACGCCGCGACCTCGATGGCTTCTTTGGGCTGTTCATCGACAACTTGGTGCAGTTGCTGCTCATCGTCGTGTTGTGTGGTGCGTGTGGAATTTCACACGACTCGCCTCTGTTGGTGGGTTACATCCTGCCGGGGGCGGCGATCAGCATTCTGCTGGGCAACGTCTTCTACGCGTGGCAAGCCCATCGGCTGGCGAGGCGCGAGAACCGCAGCGATGTGACCGCCCTGCCCTACGGCATCAACACGCCATCGCTGTTGGTCTATGTCTTCTTTGTGATGGTGCCGGTTTACAACGGACCGAATGGCAGCGCCCGCTTGGCATGGCAAATGGGCTTGCTCGCTTGCCTGGGTAGCGGGCTGATTGAGTTGGCCGGCTCGTTCGTGGCCGAAAGAATTCGCCGCAACACGCCGCGAGCCGCACTGCTGTCAACATTGGCAGGCATTGCGATTGGTTTCATCGCGATGAAGTTTGCGCTGGAAATCTTTCATCGCCCATTGGTGGCGATGCTGCCGTTGGCGGTGATTCTTATCACCTACTTCTCGCGGGTCCGGCTTCCGTTGGGTTTGCCGGGCGGTTTTGTGGCCGTGTTGTTGGGAACGCTTTGCGCGTGGACGCTGCCGTTCATCCTTCCCGAATCGGTCGCCGGGCCGGCGATGAGTGTTACAGCCGTCAAAGAGGCCGCCGCCCAGACTGCCTGGCATTTACCGCAATTTGTGGGCGGCGAGATGCTCGAGTTGCTCTCGCAACCGTCGCAATGGTTGCGTTATTTGTCGGTCATCGTGCCGATGGGATTGTTCAACGTCATCGGCAGCCTGCAGAACATTGAGTCGGCCGAGGCAGCGGGCGACAGTTACGACACGCGAAGTTCGCTGGCGGCCAACGGCGTGGGGACAATTGTCGCCTCCTGTTTCGGCAGTTGCTTTCCCACCACAATCTACATCGGCCACCCCGGTTGGAAAGGATTGGGAGCGCGGGCCGGCTATTCGACTTTGAACGGGATCGTTGTCGTGGCAATCTGTCTCACCGGGACCGTCGGGTTGATCAGCCGCGTGGTGCCGATGGAAGCCGGCATCGCGATTGTGTTGTGGATCGGCATTATCATCACCGCCCAGGCATTTCAGGTCACGCCGCGCGAACACGCACCGGCGGTCGCCATCGGCCTGTTCCCCGCCATCGCCGCCTGGGGTTGGACGGTGACACAAGGGGCATTTATCGTCGCCGGCGGGAAGACAATTCAGCAGCTGTTACAGGCATCACAGAATTCCGACGTCAACGGCTTCCTCATTCACGGCATGATTGTGATGGAGCGTGGCTTCATTTTTACCTGCATGTTCCTGGCGGCAATTGCGGCGTTTCTTATCGACCGCAAGTTCTACATCGCGGCCGCATGGTCGAGCGTGGCCGCGCTGTTTGCCGCGTCGGGATTGACGCACGCGTATCAGGTGTTCGGGGGGAACATCGTCAATTTCCTGTTCGCGTTTCAACAACCGGTCGAAGGCGCGTTGGAGTTTCGCAGCGCCGGCATCGCGATAGGTTATCTGCTCTTCGCAGCCATCTTCACCGCCGCGGGCCTGTATCACGCCCGCCAAGGCGAGCGGGAGGTGTAAACCCCCTGATTTTTGTCAATGATCGTTCGCCCGCGAATGCCGTAAGAATCAGCCAGCTTACGCTGGCCGCTCGCCTCGGTCGCGAAAAGTGTAGCGGGAATTTTGTGAACGTCCGTAGAATGCAGGTGGATGGTCGGGACACGGGTCGCCTCGATCAAACGTCACCGCACCGCCGGGAGACATTCGCCATGCAACGAAGCAATTCAGACGACGTAAATCGTCGATCACTGAAAAACAGTATTCACTCGAACCGAGCCGGGGTTTCACGGGTTGACGTCTCAGTCGTCATCGCGATGACTGCAATGCTCATGGCTCTAATCATTCCCGCGTGCCAATCCGCACGAACTGGAGTGCGCCGAGTGGAATGTCTCAACAACCTCAAGCAACTCGCTTTGGCGTCGCACAATTTCGCATCAAGCCGCAATGGCGAGTTACCGTTGCTGGAAAACGGCACCTACGGCTGGCCGGTCGCCGTGTTGCCGGGACTCGACCACAACGCAGTCTACCGTGACTACACCGCCAAATCTGGGACGTCGAAAACGCCGGTTTGGCTGAAAGTTTTTACCTGCCCCGACGACCCCAACAAGGACCGGAAGCCGATGGGCCTAAGCTATGTGGCGAATGCCGGGTACGGGAACTTCCGTGTGGATTCGAAGACGGGCAGGGTTTCGGAAGTCGGTTCGCACACGGCCGACATCGATTGGGACGGTGATGGCAACATCGACGATGCCGACCGGGCCGTCAGTCGGGCGAGCGGTGTCTTCTGGCGGGCTCACGACGATGGGTTTCGGATGACGCTGGATTACATCGAACAAGCTGACGGGATGGGACAGACGATCATGTTCTCCGAGAATCTCAACGCGCGCAACTGGGCGTCGCGGAAGACGATGGACATTGCCTTTGTCGTGGGCCGCGATGCGCTTGGCTTTGAAAAGAAACCGAGCAGCCGTGGGCCATTGCAAATTCAATCCGAGACACTCGGGGCGTTCTGGATGAACAGCAACGACGGGTCACTTCCCGGTCAATCGCCGGTCCCAAGTTCCAATCATCCGACACTGGTTTTCGTGGCATTCTGTGATGGCCGTGCTTAGGCGCTCTCGGAAAACCTCGACCCGCGAATCTTTGTCCGCTTGATGACACCGAACGGCGAGAGCTTCGGGCAACCGACTGTTGAAGCCAACGAGTTCTAAGCGATGAGTACGGCGCGGCGGCGAGCGGGGGGTGTAAACCCCCTGATGTAATGGACTCATCGCACGCACCGAGACTCCGCAAGAATCAGTCGGCTTACGCCGACCGCTCGCCTAGCTCGCCTACACCGGCGTGCAGCGGCCGTCCTGGTATTGGCGGAGTGCGGGGCCGGCGTCGGTGGGGGGGACGGAATACAGCTGCAGGCGGATCGCGTGCTCGTCCACCCGACCTTCGACGGTGATGAACGAACTGGCCGGCAGCTGATCGCTGCCGGGGCGATGCGGGAACGCGCTCCACTGCAGTTCGTCAACCTGGCTGAATAGTTCGCTGAGTTGCATCAGATCAAACTGAAAGTCGGTGTGCTGGAACTGTCCGTCATCGCAGCCGCCGACAATTTCGGTGCCGCCCAAATACATGCCGACGATCCAGCGGTCCTCGATGGGTTGGCAGTCGAAACCGACGCGGCCGTCATCCAACATCGGCTCGAACAGATCGGCGACGTTGTTGATGAACGCAGTGACCCATTCGGGGCGGGCATCGCGTTTGTCGCGGTTCGCCCGATAGATGTCCACTTGTTTCAGCAAATGTCGGACGGGAATGTGTGAATGGCTCAAGGGGCGGACTCCTCTGGGTTGTCTATCGGTAGGCTGCGGAGATGTGCCAGCCGTGCTGTCGTGCGAATGAGCAGCAAGGGGGATGGGAAGACTGCTGCTGTAACAGATATCGGGCGATTCGGCAGAATCTGCCAGTTCAAATGCCCCGAACCGGGAGGTTCGCGCAGAACGGTTCGGTCTCAGACGAATCGGCCGGAAACTTCCGCCCGCGACGGTTGCGTGGAGGTTTTCCGGTTATTCGGAGAATGACGGCGACGCTACGGTACTTCTGCCCAACGTGCGAACTTTTCGCCGCTTTCGGGGTCTACAACATTGCGTGTTGCTCCACAGAGCGGCCGGGCATAAAATTGAAAGCGGCGACTAATGGCCGATTTCTCTTTCATCAATTTGGAGACAGGACAACTCCTTGGCAGATCCCAAACGCGAAGAACTGAAGGTTCAGCAGCGAAAAGCCATTTTGGCCGCTGTGGTTTTCCCCGACAGCCACCTCGAAAAGGAACATGCCCTCGATGAACTGCGGGGGCTGGTCAAAACGGCTGGCGTTAATGTCGTCGGCGAGTTGGTGCAGCTTCGCGAACGGCCGCACCCCGCCAGTTGCCTGGGGACCGGCAAGGTGGAAGAACTGGCCCAACTTGTCACCAGCCGCGGCGCGGAAATGGTGATCTTCGACAACAACCTCACGCCGGCGCAGGGGCGCAATGTCGAGGAGGAAAGCGGCGCGGTCATTGTTGATCGCAGCGAGTTGATTCTCGACATCTTCGCCGCCAATGCCCGCACCTACGAAGCCCGCTTGCAGGTGGAGTTGGCGCAACTGCTGTATTTTCGCCCGCGATTGAAACGGCTCTGGACGCACTTGGAACGAATCGAAGGTGGTGTTGGCGCGGGTCGTGGACCGGGTGAAAAGCAGTTGGAGACCGACCGTCGATTGCTCGACCGCCGCGTCGCTGAACTGAAACGGAAACTTCAGGGCGTCGAAAAACGTCGACGGCAAACGGTCTCCGGCCGGAACGATCAGGTCACTGTTTCGTTGGTCGGTTACACGAATGCCGGTAAAAGCACGTTGATGAACGCGCTGACCGACGCCGACGTTTTTGTGGCCGACAAACTCTTCGCCACACTGGATACGCGAACGCGGCGTTGGAAGTTGCCGAATTGGGGCGAGGTGCTGCTGAGCGATACGGTGGGTTTCGTCCGCAATTTGCCGCACCATCTGGTGGCGTCATTTCGCTCGACGTTGGAAGAAGCACGGCAAGCCGACTTGCTGCTGCACGTGGTCGATGCCTCCAGCCCGGAAGCCAACGAGCAGATTGAAACAGTGAATCTGGTGCTGAAAAAGGTTGGCATTTCCTGCGACAACACAATACTCGTTCTGAATAAGATCGACGCAGCGGAAGACCGTTCGATCATCGACGTGCTTCGCCTTCGCCACGAGAACGCCATTTGCGTGAGTGCCGCTACCGGGGAAGGCATCGACCGGCTGACGAAGAAGGTCGGGTCGGGCTTGGGAAGCGGTTATGTCGATGCGGAAGTCGAAATGAGTGCGGGCAATGGGAAATTACTCGCATGGTTGTCGCAGCATGGCCAAATCACCGATCGCCGCTACACCGACTCCCGCGTGACGCTCAACTGCCGACTCCCACGCCGATTCGCCGAACGCGTAAGCGACGACGACGTGACAATCACACTGAACGACGTCGCAACCGAAGTGTTAACCGCCGACGATGGTGGCTAAACGTGGTCGATTTCGACGAAGTACTGCGCGGCATCGCGGACGGCATCATCGATTACGAGCGTAGCGTCGAGTGATTTGAGCATTGTGATCTCCTGCTTGCGGCAGATGGGTTTCGCGAATGATGGCAGCTCCGGCAGATTGGGCAGCCATCCGCCGACCGTCGGCAAGTTGCGATCTGCGGCCATGCAGACAATCTGTGCGAGCCATGCACTCCAATTTGCGTCGTCATTCGTAACGAGCGCGAAGTCGCGGATCAGCAATCGTTTGGACTCCGCCTGCAGTCGAACAAATGCGGCAGGATCGCCCGATGGGTCGTTGAGCAAATGGAATTCGTCGTTCGGCTGCTTGGCGAGCAGGTATTCCCAATACGCTTCATCGCGAGCAATCGAGACTTCCATTGAAGCGTGATGGTTATCGTAGAGCATTGTCAGCATTCGCCGCTTTTTGAAACGGGAAATCTTTTCAAATCCGAATTTCGGAGAGGACTGAACCAGTTCTCGCGCCGCCGCGAAGGCCGAGGCCGTCTCGATTTTCGCTTCCCAACTCGGACAGACAAGATACCCCAGCCGTTCGTAATAGGCGGGGGCGATGTCGGAATAGAGCAGGCTCATCGCGACGCCCTGTTGCCGTTGATCGCCTTCCACCCGCTCGATGAGCTGCGGCGCGAATCCACGGCCGCGAAATTCCGAAACGGTATGTACGGCCCCGATCGCAATACCGGGTTGCGTTACGCCGCGAATGCGAAACTGCAGCGGAAAACATCCCAGCGATGTGACGACGCGACCGTTGAGGCAGCCGACATACCAGGTCGCGCGATTGTGTTGCACCGATGCGAGCCGACGGCTCACGTGTTCATCGATGCTGAACGCCCCGCCCCATACTTCGTGCACGTTGCGATACGCCGCGATCCGCTCGGAATCGCTTGCTCGGTGAATGTCTAGTTCATCGGTCATCGCATCGTGTCTCTGAGACCTGCATTGCCAGTGGCGTGGGCTTCTCCACCCCGTCATGTTGTGATTCTGAGGTCAGTATGTATGGTATGCAATGTCAGAATCGCGCAGGACGGCGCGGCGAACTCGATTTCGTCTGAATTTGAAAGGCAACCTTGCAATGGCGGCAGCAAAGAAGACAACACCGGCGATCAACGAGAAGTCGGCGCTAAAATTGGTGACTGAGATGATCGCCATTCCGGGAAAGAGTTGTGAAGAGGGCAAAATCGCTGCTTACATTCGCAAGAAATTGACCGCCGCCGGCGTGCCGGCATCGAGCATCGTGCACGATACGGCGCACAAGAAAAGCCCTTTGGGTGGCGAAATCGGCAACATGATCGTCAAGATTCCGGGCACTGTCCGCGGGCCACGGCGGTTGTTGCTGGGACACATCGACACCGTGCCGTTGTGCGAGGGAGCGCGTCCGGTTCGCAAAGGGCAGTTTATCGTCTCGAAGGACGCGCACACCGCTTTGGGGGGAGATGACCGAGCCGGCGCAGCGGTTGTTTTGAACGCGATTCTGGAAATCCGGCGACAGAAACTGTCGCACCCACCGTTGACATTGTTCTGGCCGATTCAGGAAGAGGTCGGGCTGTACGGGGCGCGACTGGCAACGCTCTCAAAGCTGGGAGGGCCGAAGTTCTGCTTCAATTGGGACGGCAGTGCTGCCAATCTCGCGACGATTGGCGCAACGGGCGACTACGCGATCACCATTGAAATCGACGGCATTGCCAGTCACGCAGGCGGGCATCCCGAACGCGGCGTCAATGCGATTGCAATCGCCGGGCTGGCGATCAGCGATCTGGTGCAGAACGGTTGGCACGGATTGATTGTGAAAGGGAAGAATGCCGGCACGAGCAATATCGGCATCATTCAGGCGGGATCGGCGAATGCAACCAACGTCGTCGTCAATCACCTGAAGTTGAAGGCCGAGGCCCGCAGTCACGATCCCAAGTTTCGCAAGAAGATTGTGGATGCATTCCGCAAAGCGTTCACCAAAGCGGCAGCTCAAGTGAAGAGTGACTCCGGCAAAAAGGGCCGCGTGCGATTTCAGGCCGACTTGAAATATGAGTCGTTTCGGCTCTCGGAGAAAGAGCCGGTCGTAACAATGGCCCTGTCTGCGATCGATTCCGTGGGTCTGCCGGCGCAAACGGTCATCTCCAACGGTGGTCTGGATGCCAACTGGTTGACGGCCCACGGTTTGCCGACGGTGACCATTGGTTGCGGTCAACGGGACGCCCATACCGTCGATGAAAGCCTGCACGTCGAGAGTTTTCTAAACGCCTGCCGCACCGGCCTGCTGTTGGCAACAGGCCTGGAAGGTTCCAAGAAGAATTCGTGAATTGGGTAATTTGCAGCAGAGAAAGCGAGTTGCTATTCAATTTCGCGCACGGCGCAGTTAGCATTCGTCGGAGAGTACGCGTGGGGCGTCGCTCAGCCGCTACACGGCAAACTGTACGACACGATGTCGTCGGCATGGTGAATTGACAAGGACGTGACATGTCCGACTCGGCCGTTCTGCTGGAAGAAACGCTGACCGCGTTTCGCCATCGGATCGATGCGCAATTGGAAAAGTACGTCGATCGCGGTCCCGATTGCCCGGCCGTTCTGCGCGACGCAATGGCCCACAGTCTGCTTGCCGGCGGAAAACGTTTGCGTCCGTTGCTGGTGATGCTGGCATGCGAGGCCTGCGGCGGCGATCCGGAAACCGCGTTGCCCGCAGCATGTGCCGCGGAAATTGTGCACACTTACTCCCTAATCCACGACGATCTGCCCGCAATGGACGACGACGATCTGCGTCGCGGTCGCCCGACCTGCCATGTACAATTCGGCGAAGCGGAGGCCATCCTGGCTGGCGATGCCCTGTTGACGCTGGCATTTGAGATTCTGGCGGGAAAAGTCCAACCGGCGGAAGTGGCGGCGGCTTGTTGTGCGGATTTGGCAGCGGCGGCCGGTGCTGCGGGTATGGTCGGCGGACAAATCGCCGATTTAGCAGCAGAACAGCAATCCGACGTAGGAAGTGTTGAGCAATTGCAGGCAATTCATCGTAGGAAAACGGGACGGCTAATCTCCTGTTCGCTTTCAATGGGAGCACGCATTGCCGGTGCCGATGATGTAACCGCCCAATCCCTAACCATTTATGGTGATTATGTTGGTTTGGCCTTTCAAATTGCGGATGATCTATTGGATTTGGTCGGCGACGAGGCGAGAATGGGAAAGAGGGTAAGTAAGGATGCGGATCGTGGGAAAGCGACCTACCCTGCCCTGTTGGGGGAAGACGCAAGCCGCGAGCAAGCGAAGAAACTGGTTGAAGAGGCCTGTCGAGCGGTCGAACCGCTCGGAGAACGTGGCCAACGGTTAACCGCGTTGGCACACTTCGTCATAGAAAGAGATCGCTAATGGATTTCGAAATCCTCCCCACGATCGAGTCGCCATACGATGTGCAGGCTCTGTCAGCAGAACAATCGGTGCAACTTGCGGCTGAAATCCGCGAAGCACTCTGCCAAATCGTCTCGACGCGGCCCGCTCATTTTGCGAGCAATCTGGGCGTGGTCGAACTCTGCATTGCGCTGCATCAGGTTTTCGATTTTTCGCAGGACCGCTTAATTTGGGATACCGGGCACCAGATTTATCCTCACAAACTCGTCACCGGCCGCTTTGCTGAATTCCCAACAATTCGGACCAAGGGCGGCCTGATGGGCTACCCCAATCCCGAAGAAAGTCCCTACGACCTCTTTACGACGGGGCATGCCGGCTCGAGCCTTTCGACCGTTCTGGGTTTGAAAGCGGGAGACGAACTGAACTCCGAGTCGTCGCGGCGGGCGGTTGCGGTCATCGGCGATGGCGCACTGCCTTCGGGGATTGTCTTCGAAGCAATGAACAACGCGGCGGGTCTGCAGAAAGACCTGCTGGTGATTCTCAACGACAACAAAATGGGAATCTGCCCCCGCGTGGGCGGACTGGCGGAATATCTCGACAAAGCCCGCGTCACCCCGTTCTACAACGGCCTGAAACGCGACATTTCGTGGATTCTGAACAAGGTTCCGGTCGTCGGTGAGTCGGTCGAGAACGTCCTCGCCCACTTCAAAGACGCCGTCAAGTCGTTCGTGCATGGCGGGCGGCTGTTCGAGGAATTGGGCTTCCGCTACATCGGCCCGGTCGATGGCCACGACCTGAAGTCGCTGCTAAAATACCTAAAAATGGTGAAGGACATCAAAGGTCCGGTGCTGCTGCACGTCTTCACCGAGAAGGGCCACGGTTTTGAGCCGGCCCGCGAAGACCCGGTGAAGTTCCACACCCCTGCCCCGTTCCACCGGGATGAGAACAACGAGATTGTTCCGGTTGCGGCCAACTCGTCGCGCGCATTTACAAACGTCGTCGCAGACACGATTCACGCGGCCATGCAGTCGAACCCCAAGGTGACGGTGCTGACGGCGGCCATGTGCGCCGGCAACAAACTCGGTACCATCCGCAGCGATTTTCCCGATCGGTTTTTCGATACGGGGATCTGTGAAGGTCACGCCGTTGCCTTCGCCGCCGGCATGGCGAAGGCCGGCATTCGCCCCATTGTCGATATCTACAGCACGTTTCTGCAGCGGAGTTTCGATCAGATATTCCAGGAAGTCGCGCTTCAAAATCTGCCGGTCACATTCTGTCTGGATCGTGCCGGTTTATGTGGACCCGATGGGCCGACGCATCACGGCGTGTTCGATAACAGCTTCATGCGGATCTTCCCCAACATGGTGGTGATGGCCCCCGGCGACGCGAACGATGTCGGCCCGATGATGGACTTCGCACTAACCTACGATGGCCCCGTGTCGCTGCGATACCCCAAAGCGACCGCCAAACCGATCGAACGCGCCGTTGCCCCCGTCGAAGTCGGGCAAGCCGAGGTGTTCGACTGGGGACGGGACGGCACGTTCGTCGCATTCGGTTCGCTGTTGAGCGAATGTGTCGCAGCGGCCGAACAGTTGCAGACGGAAGGACTGGACGTCGGCGTGATCAACGCCCGTTTTGCCAAACCGCTCGATGCCGACACCATTCTGCGTGCCGTCGAAGAAACGGCCTTTGTGATCACCATCGAGGAAAGTACACTCACGGGCGGATTCGGTTCAGCCGTGCTGGAAGCGGCATCCGCTGCCGGTGTTCGCACCGACAACATCCGCTGCCTCGGAATTCCCGACCGGTTCGTCGAACACGGCGAACGCCCGGAACTACTGGCCGATCTGGGTCTCGATGTCGATGGGTTGATGACAGTCGCCCGCGCAATGGCCGACCGCGGGACGTTTGTTAGCGATTAGAAATTTGAAATTAGGGTGACCGATCAGCCGCACGAAGTGTTGTGATGACTTCGACTAAAACAACCGCCGACGAGTTTCTATAAGGAAAGCAGGAATTCTAAAAAGCGTATTTCTCCTGCCTTTCCGGGTTTCCTTATCTCCATACTGTTTGTTTCGACTGCTGTGTTGCTGACTACAAGTTGGGCGTCACAATGCGATCCTACCCGACAATTGCAGTGTTCGTGTTTGCTGCCGTAGTGAGCGGATGCGACCACCACACGCCAAGCGACCAATCAGCCGATGTGTCGGCAGCGGCCGCTTCCGACGTCTCACAGCCGAACAAGACCGACAGAGAACCAGAACGCAAAGCCCTATCGGAACGACCAGACGCGTATTTGTCCTTGCACTTAGAGCTTCGGCAAATCGACTCAACGGAATGGAACAAGGCCGTTGAGCAGTTACGAACGAAGGGAAATCAGTTCACGCTGTCGATCATAGAAGAATTAAAGCAAGGAAAACTCACCGAAGATCAACTGAATTCGCTTGACGAACTGTCGATGGCAATAAGGAAGACACATCCTGCGAGGTCCCTCGACAAATCGGAAATTCAATTTCTCCTTGAAACCGCTGCCTATGCCGACCTCATGTGTCATCCGCTTGAGAATCTACTCCGAACTTGGACCCTCGAATACGTCGGCGCTTACGCTGACTCAGCGGAAATTCGCGGCGAATTGGAACGCATTCGGGATAATTACAAATCGGAGCTCGGTACAGAAACGCTCTTTGATGCAATGGATAATCGGGTTCCTTTCTACGCAAAACAACTGCTGACGACACCTGTGTTGAAGGAATAGCGCCGAACCAATCGTGGTGGACACGTCTGTCGTGTCCGTCGATTGTGAATGAGCAAGGACAAAGATTTCAAGAGGACGCAAGGATGCCGTCATTTTTAAAACGTACCTGTTGCCACGCGACAATATTCGCTGCACTCATCGTGTTGCCAACCGCGCTGGCTACCGCCCGCCAGATTCAAGCTGCAGAAAAAGTCACGCTTAACGAACCGGTGACGGATTCCCGCGTGTATCGGGTTGATCATCAGTTGAACGTGAACGGCCAGTTAGAGACTGCCCTTGGCAATGGCAAGTCGCGTACGCTGGAATTGAAGGTCACTGCCGACCACCGCTTTCGGGAACGCCGATTGTCCGGAACGGGTCGGGGGCCGGCTGCATTACGTTCGCTGAGGGACTACGACACGGCCCAGGCGAAAATCGTTGTTGCGGGGCAGACATCCTCATCGCGGCTGAGAGTGAATCGGCGGCGGAGCGTGGCGCAGGGTCGTCGCGATGGCGTCGTTTCTTATAGCCCGACCGGCTCCATGACCGCCGGTGAAGTCGAACTGCTGGAAGTTCCCGCCGACAGTCTCGCCGTGTTGGCGCTGCTGCCCCTCAATCCGATTGAGGTGGGAGATTCCTGGGAACCGCCCTCCTGGGCCGTTCAGATGTTGACCGGCACCGAAGCAATTCTGAAAAGCAAGTTGACCTGCAAGCTGGACAAAGTGGAAAGCGGAACGGCCCACGTCAGCTTCAGCGGCAGCATCGAGGGGGCAACAGACGGCGCATCGACCGAAATCAAACTCACTGGCAACTACCAGTTTGACTTAAAGCGAGGTTATATCAAACAGGCTGCAATGACGCAGACGGAGAAGCGGTCGGTCGGAGCCGTTTCCCCCGGCATGAATATCGAAGCCAAGGTCACCTTAAAACGCCAAATCGCAGAAACGCCCGGCCCGTTGACCACGGCAGCAGTGGAGCAGATTCCGCTGGAACCAGCGGAATCGGTGATGCAGCTGGCGCTCCAGACGCCATGGAATGTGCGACTAAATCACGGCCGCGACTGGAGCCTGTTTCATCAATCGGGCGATACCGCCGTGCTACGACTGCTGGATGCCGGCAGCCTGATCGCGCAGTGCAACATGACCCGCATTACATCGGCTGCAGCGGGAAAACACACATCGGAAAAACAATTTCAGAACGATGTGCGGCAGGCACTCGGCAAGCGGTTGAAGACGATTACGAAAGCGGAGCAACTCGAAGTGACCGACGGCCGATTCCTGTACCGCGTGACCGCAGTCGGCGAATCCAACGGGGTGCAGATGCATTGGTTCTATTACTTGTGCGCAGCGCCCTCGGGGCAGCAGGTCACGTTCGTGTTTGCCGTCGAAACGAAGTTGCTGAAGCAACTGGCCAATCGCGATCTGAAGATCGTCAGCACAATCGAATTTCTGAAGACCCAGCCGACCCGCAACGCCAGCAAGCGGGATTGAGCCACGCGTGCCGATTATTGAGACTCAGGTTGATAATGTCACATCCCGAAGCCCTCGGGCTGCGGCCCGAGGGAACGAACGGTTCGATTCGTGACTTTGATCACCTGAGGCTCAATAAACCCTTGCTTGCGCGGCGGGCTGGTAGCGTTTGAACGGGCATTCGCGACTCAATTCGCCCCGACGTCCGCAGTACTGTCACCACCGTTGCGACCCCGCCTACCCTCTCTGCGGGCGGGCGGTATTTGCGACGTCACAAACGGGTCGCATGAGCTATTCTTTCACTGGATGAGTTCGGCCTGTATGTGGGGTCGGCCGCCAGTTCGACGCGGCGTTTGCTTTCACCGCAGACCAATCAGCTCGTGGAGTCCCGCTCGTGACATCCCTGCTTTCAACCAGTTTGTTGGCGACGACGGTTTCCAGTGATGTGCTGGTACTGGCCGGTGCGCTAATCCTGTTAGTGAGTGCATTGGTGGGATTTGCCTCCGGCATGTTTTACGAGCGGGCCTCAGCCAAACGTGCTTTGACACGGGCCAAAAAACACCTGTCGCAGATGGTCAACATGGTGGTCAGCTCGCTGGAATCGGCACACGAAGCATGCGCCGCACTGGAGAGTTTCCCCAACATTGTGCTGTCGTCGAAGGAACTGAAGCAGCTTGATGCGAAACAGGCATCGCTGCTGGATACCGTTTCCCGCGTTATGAGCAGCCAGCAAGCGCTGGCAGAAGCCGTCACGGCCGAGCCAAAGGCGAAGGTCGAATCTGCGACGGAAACGAAACCCGAGCCGGTCGAGTTCGCCATTTCGTGGCAACGAGACGACAAGACGGACGCGGCCGGCCTGCCCGACCGATCAGCATTCGATGCCAATTTGGAAATGTTGCTGGCGGCCGGAAATGCCTCCGAAGTCGATAGCGGATTGCTGTTCATCAAGATCGACAAGTTCGACCAGCTACAGAGCCGATTCGGATCGGGAGGCATTTCAACTTTGTTGCGCAAGATGTCGGCGGTCGTTTGCCGTGCCGGTCGCGACGAGGACCTGTTGTGTCGCTACTCAAACGACACACTGGCAATGCTGATGCCGAAAGTTGACGCCGCAGCGGGCCGCCTGCTGGCGCAGAAAATTCGAGATTCAGTCAGAAGTTTTCACTTTCGTCTGGAAGAAAGCGGCCCCGAGGTATTTGTGTCGGCCAGTTA
>Ga0114993_10001392_pt1 | contig 27836 bp, 28 predicted proteins | sample ArcticOcean_MG_C_FD_87042 | JGI IMG/M metagenome (GOLD analysis project Ga0114993, IMG submission 87042) | Marine microbial communities from western Arctic Ocean - ArcticOcean_MG_CB2_150 | ecosystem: Environmental > Aquatic > Marine > Oceanic | place: Arctic Ocean: Canada Basin | collected...
GTCATGGACCACGCCAACATTTGCCCGCTTGGATCTGGGGCTGTGGCAGGAACAACGCTGCCGATTGACCGTGGATTTGTGGCTAAATATCTCGGCTTCATTGATTCCAAGGGGCGGCCTCAGCTTACTCAAAACAGTGTGGACGCGGTAGCTGATCGCGATCTATATATTGAATTTACTGCCGCCTGTGCTCTTTGTGCCACCCACCTCTCACGTATAGCTGAAGATTTTATTCTATGGAGTAGTGCAGAATTTAATTACGTAGTTTTGCCTGACACATTTACAACAGGATCCAGCCTTATGCCGCAAAAGAAAAATCCTGATTCGCTCGAACTTATCCGTGGAAAATCAGCGCGAGTACAAGGCCAACTACAGACCCTGCTGACACTGGTAAAAGGTTTGCCGCTCTCTTATAACCGCGACTTACAAGAGGATAAGCGACCAGTATTCGATGCCGCCGACGAAACATTGATATCACTTCAGGTAATGGAAAAGACGCTGGTTAAGATTAAGGTTAACCGTGATGTTTGCGCTATCGCTGCCGCTGACGCGAACCTGCTGGCGACGGACCTGGTGGATTACCTGGTTGAAAAAGGGGTCCCTTTTCGCGAAGCACATCATGCCGTTGGTCGGCTGGTGGCCCTGGCCGAAAAGGAGGGTGTAATGATAAATGAGCTGAAAACGATGCAGGCCCGTCGTGTCCACAAGCTTATAGATGGTGACTGGAAAAAGGTCTTTGACACGGCATCCGCTTTGAAGAAACGCGAGAAAATTGGCATGCCGGGACCACGTCAGGTAGAGCGTCAAATTAACCGCTGGCGCAAACTTCTCGCGGCACAGTAGCGGATACCCGTTATTGCGCGTTTGCGATAAGGTGAGAGAGCAAAGAGCTATCGTGATAAAGCTCTATTTTACTCCAGGAAAATCGCCTCCCTGACCAGACATATTAGGCATCTCAAATTTATTAAATCCTGCTGGTAATTGGAATTGGTCGTCCGAAACTGTTTTCTCCTCTATTGATTCTGCCGTCATTTGGAATTTAGGCACACCCGTGTGAGAATGCTGGGTTACTTTAAGGGGAAAAATGCTCCCAAAGCCTTTGTTGCCCAAATTTCTGATTCACTACCATCCTCATCTTTCACGATGTATTGTTCGCAGTTATAGCCGAGGATTTCCATCGTTTTACCCGTTTTCTCAACGTTTATAGAGGAAGCTTGTTTTAAATCAGGTGACGGCGTGTCATTAATACTATCCAAAGGGGCTTCCATTTACATTTGCATCTCCTTGATCAGCAAAATCGTCTTATTGTTTTCAAAATCCATTATCGCCACCGCAGATCCTTGCGATCCACCAGCAATTTCAGTACGGACAAGTTGATCTTTCAGGAGGTAGGTTATATGAATATCCGATTTACCATCATTCATTTTAAAAACGACCCGCCCTTCAAAAGCAGATAAATATGAGGTCGATAGGATCAATAAACTGAAGATAAAAGGTAGATGAAATAAACTATAAATTTTGCGAAAAAATAAGCTCACAAGTGTAGGTAATATTCTAAATAAGACAACTTTTAAACCACTTCAATTTGTTAAGTCACCCCTTATTCAACAGACTTAAGTATGATGATTGCAGTGATTTGATATTAAAATAAAAAACCCGATCTCGTAAAAAAGATCGGGTTTTTTTTAAAAAAGAATTAAATTATTTTTTAACTAAGCGTTGCCTGATGAAAGCAATACCAGTCATCGAGATTATTTAAATTGACGGCATCCTTAATACTTCCGTCATTGGCAATACCGGAATCACTGCAGATGGATGCGCGTGTTTCGTCAGCATGAATATAGCCACCGATCGCGTCATTTAATTCTTTAACCGCAGCAGCATCAAGAGAGCCTTCTTTTTTTTCAAGGATCCATTTTTCCAATTGGCAGTATGTTGGCTTGCTATCTTTTATATAAGCCAGGAACTCATCCTTATCGAGACCAATCCCGTCCAAGACCATAGAATCGAAGCCGGCACCGACCGCCGGATAATCGTCGGCCAACTGACCCGTGGCATCGAGTGAAGTTTTTAACCATAAACGCGGGAGATGTAGGACTCCGAGAGGACCGGATTCTCCAGAACTGATGAGAGGAACAATTTTAGCCATTTTAATATATCTTTCTTAAGTTAAGTTTTTGTTAGATTTTGAAAAAGAGATCGAATTCAAAGTATTCCCCACACTAGGTCAATAGAATACTATTCATGATAAGATAAATGATTCTGAGAATGAGATTAAGCGTAGAATTCATCCAGCCAGCGGAGATTTTTTATAGATTATAATTTAGCAACGAGGGCCGTGGGATCGACATCCGCATCCAGGCATTGAGAACCGACGCACAGTTGATAACCGTCCGGTTGTTCGGGATCATCAGTGAATAATAGAAATACTCGCCGCCAGGGTTTTTCAGCTAGATTCTCCTGGAGAAGATCGAGATTTTGGATGCCTTTAATTTTGATAACAGCGATGCCCACAGCATCACTGGTCAAACCTGCCAGGGCGTGAGGAATGCCATTAGGTATTTGCTGCACGAAAGTGGAGTAAGCTTTGCGTAGCGAGTCTAAATTCTCACGGTACTTAGATTCACCGGTAATAGCGTAAAGACTGCTTAAGACATGGATGAGAGATGAATTTCCCGCAGGGATGGCGTTGTCCCACCATTCTTTCTTACGGTTAATAAGTTTTTCATGATCATCACTTGTAAAATAAAAACCGAATTGTCCCGAAGGATCTGAAAAATGAGCAAAAACTGCGTCGACTATAGCAATTGCGCGTTGAATATAGAGGCTTGATACTCCCATTTCCAACCAGTCTACTTTTGAGCCTAGAGTCAAAAGCGCTTCTGCATAAAAGGTGTAATCATCGAGATAAGCGTTGAGTCCCGGAATGTTATCTTCATAACACAGGGAATGAAGACGATGGTCATCAAAAAGCTGAGCCTCCCATATCCAGTCTGCAGCGCGCTTTGCGTATTCGAGCCAGTCTTTTCGCCCGAATGCAAAAGCGGCTTCAGTCATTCCACGAATGACGAGGCTGTTCCATGCCACTAATTGTTTTGTATCCTTAGCTGGAGAGACACGCGTTAAACGCTGTTGAAGTAGTTTATCCCGCAGTGAACAGAGTTCCTGACGTCTATTAAAATCGTTTGTCGATAAAGCGGGGTTGGAGGTGTGATGCTCAAAATTACCCTCTTCCGTTATACTGTAAGCGTCGCAAAATTGTTTTCCCTCTTCTCGACCAAGAACAGATTCGATCTCGGCCGGGGTCCATACGTAGTATTTGCCTTCTTCTCCTTCACTATCCGCATCAATCGAAGAATAGAAACCTTCATTAGGTGCAAGCATTTCACGGAATATCCAATTTATGGTTTCCTCCACTACAGCTTTAAATATTGGCTGGCGGTAACGCATCCAGCCTTTAGTATATATGTCCAGGAGAAGACCGTTATCATAGAGCATTTTCTCGAAGTGGGGAATAAGCCAAAATCTGTCGACACTGTAACGAGCAAACCCACCGCCGACTTGGTCATATAATCCTCCTTGTGCCATGGCGCCTAAGGTGCGGATGACGACTTCGTCTATTCTCCGCGCGAGACTGGGACGTTGTTCTTCGCAGGCGGAACTCAATCTTAATTCAAGAAGGAAATTAAGCGCCATCGAAGGCGGGAATTTCGGCGCCTGCCCAAAGCCACCCCATTCATCGTCGTGAGCATTGCATATAACTTCTGCGGCTGTTAGAAGCAATTGGTTATCCAATGGACCTTCGCTATCACTGACCGGGATGTTGCTGCCCAACATGTTATTGACCATATTATCCGCGTTTTCTTCCAGTTCCTCTCTTTTCTGTTTATAAAAGTCTGCGACACGCATAATCAATTGAGGCCAGGGAACAAGGCCTTGCCCCCTGTCTTCAGGAGGAAAGTAGGTGCCCCCGAAGAAGGGACGCCCATCGGGGAAACAAAAAACATTAAGAGGCCAACCTCCATGGTTAGTGATCATCTGCACTGCATCCATGTAAATCTGGTCGACGTCGGGACGTTCTTCGCGGTCTACCTTTATGCAAATATAGTGATCATTCATCAATTTCGCGACGTAGTCATTTTCAAAAGATTCGTGCGCCATGACATGACACCAGTGACAGGAACTATAGCCAATACTCACGAGCAGGGGTTTATCATCAGCTTTGGCCCTTTCCAATGCCTCCTCACCCCAGGGATACCAATCGACGGGGTTGTTGGCATGCTGCCGCAAATATAAACTTTTTTCCTTGGATAAACGGTTGGCCATATTCTTGAATTTACTTATTGCTCACTGATTTCATTCATCATCTTAATAGCTTGCTAAAAAGCAATTTAATCTCCGGTTTTATTTTGCCATCAATGTGTGATGGGCTCTAACTGGAATTTATTATGCCGGCAATACGAATATTATCAGATCACGTCGCTAACCAAATAGCGGCGGGTGAGGTTATCGAGCGCCCGGTAGCTATAGTTAAAGAGCTGATCGAAAACAGTCTGGATTCGGAGGCCACGCGCATTGAGATCGAGTTCCGCAATGGCGGTAAAAACTTTATTCGTGTTGAGGACAATGGTCACGGAATGAGCCCAGATAACGCCTTACTGGCTCTTGAACGTCATGGTACGAGTAAGATCAGCGATGTCAGCGATCTCCTGAAGGTTCAGACTTTTGGTTTTCGAGGCGAGGCTCTGCCTTCAATCGCAAGCGTGTCTCACTTCTCGATGCGCACGCGCGACAGAGACTGGGATTGCGGAACAGAAATTATTTACAATGGCGGCAAATTTAAGCACCAAAAAGAAATAGGGATTCCGGTGGGAACAAGTATTGAAGTGGTTAATTTATTTAATTCCGTACCCGCGCGGAGGAAATTTCTTAAGACCGATAATACGGAGGCAGCGCATATTATTCATCTCTCTCGACTTTATGCCGTAGCTTATCCTAATACATCATTCACGCTCTTGGAAAATGGAAAAATTATTTTCCGGTCACCGGTTTGTCGGGATCTTAGCGAGCGCGTTCGAGAAATTTTTGGTAAACAAATTGCCGATCTGCTTATTGAAATCAATGCGGAGAACGATGACTTTTCTCTCACCGGGCTCATTGGTAAACCAGGTGCTGGTCGTTCGACACGCCAGGATATGATAACCTACGTCAATCGACGACCGGTAGAAAGTCGCACGTTGTATTATGCTTTGATCGAAGCTTACCATACCTATCTTCCCAAAGGACGCTACCCCTTGGCATTCATCTTTCTCAAGATGAAACCTCAAGGTTATGATATAAATGTCCACCCGGCTAAGCGAGAGATAAAATTTCGTGATGAAGGTCGTGTTCGACAGTTTATAATGGTGAATCTTCTGGATCGATTGCGTGAAGCCACTCGCACAACTGTTGAGAGTTCAAAGCCCAATCATAAACTCAACAGTAAACCCGCACTCATCCCGCCAGATAACTCGAGTACAAAAGCCAGCGTAAATCGAACCGAGACGCTAAAACAAACGCCTGGTTCTGAGAAACGACGGCAATTGAATTGGCGCTATCTTGGGCTGATCCACGAAATTTTTGCACTTTATGAAACTAATACTGGATTGGTGCTCCTCAATACACGCGCAGCTAGAGAACGCATTGTTTTTGAGAGAATTCAGATGCAATTGTCAGCCAATGAATCAATGACCCAAAAACTGCTTTTTCCAATTACTCTCGAACTTGATCCGGTATTGTCGAGTGCGCTCGAGAATAACCTCGATTTTTTTCACGAGAGTGGTTTTGCCATCGAACTGTTTGGGCGTAATTTCTTTCGCGTTGATACATTACCGGAATGGCTGGATCCCGGATCTGGTGAAGAATTTATACGTGACCTTGTAGCACGTATTCAAGAACGCGGACTGAGACCTGATAAACCGGATCTTGCAAACGAAGAAATCGCACGTTTGGCCTCTGCCCAGATCGGTCGCTCCAGTCCCACGGAAACGGAAAGTGAAATGTATTTACTGGCACAAAAGCTTTTAAGTTGTAAGAATCCGCTCAACGATCCCAGGGGGCGACCCACTTATTACGAGATATCGCGTGCAGATCTGGATAAAAAGTTTTTCCGGTAAACATTTCCCTCGTTTTATGGTCTAACTAGAATAGAAATATTCGCGCTTCACAGGGTGGGAATAATCATTATAAGCTACGACACTATTAAGCTGTAAAGTGTGTATTAACCGATATAGATTTTATAAAGAGAATGAACAAACCTGCATCAACGACAAAAAAGTCAAAAGTTGTTTCTGAAAAAAAGGACAAGGTGCTCGACTTTGAAAAGACGACCCATCCTTTCAATTTTAACGTTAAAAGTAACGTTAGAGGTTTCAAAACCTCCATTCTCAACCATCTTCGTTATACGCTGGCTCACGACACGAAAATTGCCTCCAAGCGCGACTGGTGGATTTGCACCTGTATGGCGGTACGCGATCGAATCATGGAGCGCTACATAATGACCCAGCGTACGCATAATCGCTCCAACACTAAACGCGTCTATTATCTTTCTTTAGAATATTTGATGGGTCGGCTTCTGTCCGATAATCTTTATAACACGGGTTTATTTGAAACCGCTCAACTGGCACTTGAAGATATCGGATTAGACCTGAATGAATTACTCGACGAAGAACCGGACATGGGTTTAGGGAATGGTGGTCTTGGCCGTCTGGCGGCCTGCTTCCTCGATTCACTGGCGACCCTCGACTATCCATCCATTGGCTATGGGATTTATTATGAGTTTGGTCTCTTCCAACAAGAATTGGTAGCCGGTCGGCAGGTAGAACATCCCGATAGCTGGTCGCAATATGAGAGCCCCTGGCAGATAGTGCGTCCTGAATATTCGGTAGAGGTGCATCTCTATGGAAGAGTAGAAAAACATTTTGATGATTTCGGTAATAGCAAACCCGTTTGGACGGATGCACAGACGATCATCGGTATTCCCTGGGATATTCCTATATGCGGTTATGGGTCCGGCACTATAAACTTCCTTCGCCTGTGGGAATCCCGTGCTTCTAAAGAATTCGATTTCGAAGTTTTTAATAAAGGGGGTTATGTAGAAGCGGTACGTGAAAAGGTCTTAGGAGAGACGATATCCAAAGTTCTCTATCCTAACGATGAGAGAGAGAGCGGAAAAGAATTGCGCCTTGTCCAACAGCATTTCTTTGTCTCTTGTTCATTACAGGATATTATACGCCGGTATCTTAAAAAAAATGAAGGGTGGGATGCTTTTACGGAAAAAGTTACGATTCATCTTAATGACACGCATCCAGCAGTCGCCGTATTGGAACTCATGCGAATATTTATCGATGAAAATCAATTAGACTGGGATTATGCCTGGGACATTTGTCGAAAAGTTTTTGCCTATACTAATCATACCCTGCTCCCTGAAGCCCTGGAGAAGTGGAGCGTCCCTCTTTTTGAAAAAGTGCTGCCGCGGCATTTGCAGATCCTCTTTGAGATCAATCGTATCTTCCTTGAAGACGAAGTGGAAAAAAGCTGGCCCGGCGATGAAGAGAAAAAAAGTGAATTGTCTATCATCGAGGAGGGAAGCCCGAAAATGATTCGCATGGCGTACCTTTCGGTAATTGCCAGCCACTCCGTCAATGGCGTAGCCGAGCTTCACACAAAATTGCTAAAAAGCCGTCTCTTCCCTTCATTTAATGAGCTCTATCCCAAAAAATTTAATAACAAGACCAATGGCATTACACCGCGTCGATGGCTGCAAGCCTGCAACCCACGACTTTCTCGGCTCATTGATAGTAAGATTGGCAATGAGTGGATTACTGATCTCGAACATCTGAGAAAACTTGAAGAATTTGCTGATGATCACGAATTTCAAGATGAATTTCAGTCAGTTAAACGTGCGAACAAAGAAGATTTAGCCACCGTAATCAAGGAACAGAACGGGATCGATATCGATTCTGACGCTATCTTTGACGTTCAGATTAAACGCCTGCATGAGTATAAGCGACAACATCTAAATTTACTCCATATCCTTGCTCTCTATCATCGTCTATTACATATACCCGACTTTGATATTCACCCTCGTGTTTTCATTTTTGCGGCAAAAGCTGCGCCGGGTTACATACTAGCTAAATCAATCATCCACGCCATTAACGCGGTGGGGGCGATAATCAACCAGGATTCACGGGTTAAAGATAAAATAAAGGTCATTTTTCTACCGAACTATAGTGTAACCCTGGCAGAAAAGATTATACCCGCGGCCGACGTGTCGGAACAGATATCTACGGCCGGTAAAGAAGCCTCAGGAACAGGAAATATGAAACTTGCCCTGAATGGTGCGGTCACGATTGGAACTCTTGATGGGGCAAATGTAGAAATCATGGAGGAAGTAGGCGAAGACAATTTTTTTGTTTTTGGGTTGAGGGTAGAAGAAGTTGAGGTTTTACGCGATAGTGGTTACAACCCGTACGATTTATACTTTGAAAATGAAGAATTGAGAAACGTAGTTGATTGGATCGGTTCCAGCTATTTTACACCTGAAGATCCTAATGCCCTTGCGCCGGTGCGTCGCAGTCTTCTCGAAGAGGGTGATCCTTATTTTGTTCTCGCCGATTTTGATAGCTACAGTAAAACTCAGACCGAGGTGGATCGGGCTTATCGAGACCGTAGAAACTGGATACGCAAGGCCATATTAAACACTTCACGAGTTGGCAAATTTTCCTCTGATCGAACTATTCGCCAATACGCAGAAGAAATCTGGAATCTCGATTCTCTTCCCATTGGTCCCTGATGCATTTAAATGTCATATTGAATTTTTCAAAAATATCGGGATGCGTTATAGGGGTGTTAATATTTATCCTTAGCTCTAATCTATTGAGGAGTGAACAAACAATATATCCTTTCGTTCCCGGCGAAAGGTTGACTTATAATTTAAGTTGGGGCGCATTTTCAGTGGGAAAAGTAGTGATCGAAGTTAGCGGCCCCATCTCGATTAATGAAATTCCGTGCTATCAATTTTCTTTTAACGTTAAGTCAAATAGATTCACGGATACATTCTATAAAGTTCGTGACCAAATAAATGGATACGTCGACCTGGAGTTGAAACGGTCTATCCACTACACGAAGAAGCAGAGCGAAGGGAATCATAAACGTGATGTCATCGTGGATTTCGATTGGAAAGCCAAGCGCGCCCAGTACACTAATTTCGGCCAAGTGCATGAGGCTGTTCCACTGCCAGAATCTGCATTTGATCCCTTAACGATATTATTTGTCGCTCGCCTGCAATCCTTTGAAGTAGGTAGGCCTTTCACTTTGCCGATCACCGATGGAAAGCAGTATATCGATTCAAAAGTCCAGGTAATTAAGAAAGAAATAATTCATACTGAACTGGGCACTTTTAATACTTATCTTCTCCAACCGGGATTGGATGGGATTGGCGGTGTTTTTAAAAAAAGTAAAAATGCCAGTATTCGTATATGGTTTACAGACGACCGTTACAAAATTCCGATAAAATTTAAGAGCAAAGTTGCGATTGGGAGTTTCCGCGCCGTTTTAGTATCAATCGATCGACCGGACAATTTTGAATAAATAGTTTTAGGAGATACGCCTATACCATCGAGTGATGTGAACGAGGGGTGAATCTTAGGTGGTGAAGCGGGATATTAATTAGCTTTTATCGCTACTTGCCTGTTGTCTCCTTGTATGAATTCAAGACGAGAGATCTTTCCCCGCTCATCTTTTTTAAAAGTTATCGTGGCATTGAGGACGTCATAAGAGAATGTATCTTCGCCTATGGGATGCACGCGATGGTGTAAATTTCCAACTAATTGCCCATATAATTTTTCCCCCTTTTTGGAAATAATCAGTGAGTTATCATTTTCAAAATTATATACACCGATATAACTTTTTAGCTGGATGGGATCTAATTCAATAATAGCCTTAAATGAGCGCAGTGAATTGTATTGAGGATCGAGAACAAAAAAACCGATATCATCAACACTGGTTGCGGAATTCGACAGGACAACGACACCTTTTTTCTCCGCCGTAGAAAAAGCAATAAAGCATGCGTGACCGGCAGTCATTGCGCTATGCCAGTGGATAGTTGTATTAATTTTGGTCATCCTCACGTGCCACCCAAGGCTAATTACATGTTTAGGTAATTGAGTATCGGCGAGAGGACGTTGAGTGCCTTTCATGATAGAAAAAAGAGAGCTGGGCACGAGCCCTAGTTGTGATTGAACAAATATTGCCAAGTCATGAGCGGAAGAGTGAAGCGCACCCGCGCCTGGCAAGGCGGGCATTTCCCATTGCGGCATCTGGTCGATACCATCATGACCCCGAGCAAGGTGATAGCGTTGAGTTTCGGTCAATTTTACCGAAGTTTCATCCATCCCAAGTTTACTAAGGATTCGCTTTTTCAGGATATTTTCGTAGGAGTTGTTATTTGCGAGGCTTAATATATGACCAAGTAGACCCACGCTGAAATTTGAGTATTCGTAAGTCGTTCCGGGGGTTTTTTCAGTTCGTAATTATTGAGAAACGCGTAAAGTTGATCGACTGTGTAATCGGCATATGGGTTACGTTGATCGGAAGGCTTCAAATTGTCTGGCCTGGTGGGGAGTCCGGAAAGATAGGTAGCTAAATGGAAGAGAGAGATTTTCTCCCCATTCATTTCAGGAGGATTCACACTCGCTGGCAGATATTTATCTATTGAATCGTAGAGGGAGATTTCTCCTCTTTCAACCATTTCTGCGGTTAGTAGATTGGTGAATACTTTCGTAACCGATCCGATCTCGAAGATGGTTTTTTCGTTTACTGAACGCTCATCACCTTCGCGATAGGTGCCGGCACTATAATAGTGAATCCCGTCTTGTGATACAACCGCGACGACAACCCCTTGATTCAATTCCCTACTGATCCGCGCCTTGAGTGTTTGTTCGATCGCTAACGATAGTGAATTACGCTCCGCCAGAAGAGGGGGGCTTAAATGGAGTAAAAGGCTTAGCCCTATAATTGAGATGAATTCTCGTCTCATAACTGTTACCTGAAAGTTAGAACATGGAAAAAAGATGTGAGTTCCTCAGAGTATTGATTTTTTACTCTATGTAGTAAGTTCGTCTCAAGGGTAATATTTAAAGATATTTTCTTCATCGGGAAGATGTTTAATCGCCTCGTTACTGATTTCTGTGACTTTCTTTATGATTTCAACGGGTATTTTGCGATCGAGAGAAGCGACGTTATCCCGCACTTGAGATCCATTTCTCGCACCAACAATAACAGAATTGATAACTTTCTGTTCTATGACCCATTGAATCGCAATATGATGCAGAGGACAATCTATAGCGGTGGCAATTAATTTTAGTTTTTTCGTTGTAGCGGAGAGATAGGGCCATACATCGGATTGGAAGAATACGGTATGCGATCTAGAATCATTAGATTCAAAAATGGGATCGTGTGAAAACTTTCCTGTTAAAATTCCTTGTGCGATAGAACTGTAGGAAATCACTGCTATATTATTTTCCTCACAGTAGGGGATCATGTCCGCTTCCGCTTTACGCCAGTATAAGTTGTAACACAGTTGATGAGCATCGATAGTAGCCGCTTCGCGGACGTGTTTCAATTGCTCGAGAGAAAAATTACTTACGCCAATGGCTCCGATAGTGCCCAATTTACGTTCTCTTTCGAGTAGTTCAAAGTGTGGACGCATATCAACATCACTTCTCGGCCAATGCATGTAAAAAAGATCAACCGTGTCCGTCCCGAGAATTTTGAGGCTTTTGTGTAGAGATTTAATTATTGATTCCGGTTTCTTACCTGGCATGCCCTTGGTGGCGAGAAATACTTGATCCCATTTCCCTTTAAGGAATTTTCCGCAGAGAGATTCAGCGTGTCCGGATCCATACGCGAGAGCGGTGTCCCAGTGGGTGATACCCAAGTCCCATGCTGTTTGCATCGCTCCGAGGGAATCTTCATCCTTTTCATTGGCGCCAAAAGTCATACAACCCAGGGCAAGGACACATTGATCTTTTAAAACGGAATTAACTGGAGATTCTTTTTCTAAAGAAGACACGGGGTACTAGAGAGGTTGAAGCTCTTTGCGGCGCATGATCCTAATTTCCTCTCGGCCTTCACGACCCGGGTAAGCCGACTTGGGAACCCATTGCTCTAAGGTATCAAAATGCGCTTTAAACAATTGATCGATTTCCTGGTGTGAGATGGGGTAGGGTGGACCCTCTGGATCATCGATATGTATATAAAAAATCGCGGCTAGATAACCTTTTTCATTTAATAGGCGGAGAGCGGAACGAACATAGTCACGGCGTTGGGATGGATCTATAGCGCAGAGAAAGGTATGTTCAAATATCCAATTGAATTTCCCCGCGTAGATTTCGCCATGCGAAAAAAAATTACCGACCTCATAGCGCTCCTTCGATATGCGGGAATAACTGTTCGCCTTATCAATTGCGTAGGGGGATATATCCAAACCTAGTGCCTCGCCCCCAGCTTCAGCGATTAAACGCACGTCATGTCCAAATCCGCAACCGGGGACTAATATATTTCCCGTTAGGTTACATCGGGACAGTATTTCAGCCAATGGAGGTGCAGCATAACCTTTATCCCAGGGTATATCGTCAGACAGGTAACGCTTTTGCCATTCAGAATCGGCATTATCCGAGGCGTCTTTTGAAAAGGCTGGCATGTATAGTGCAAGGTATGTTACTCCCAAATGAATAACAATGAGTATTTTGTTCTATGTCTTCATCAGCCTTGATTGAACTTCAAAACGTTAAGATAACGTTCGACGGGAGGAAAGTCCTGCATTGGCTTAACTGGAAAATGCGAACGGGTGAGCATTGGCTGATTTTCGGTCCAAATGGGTCGGGAAAGACAACACTTCTACGTCTTATTCGTGGTTATCAATGGCCTGATCCCGGATCGATAGGGAAAAGAATTTACAATCTTGACGAAGAGGTCTCAGAAAGCGCGATTGGCCTGGAAAATAAAATCGCCTGGGTATCATCTGAACAACAACAGCGCTATCAAAGGAATGAATGGGATCTTACAGGGAGGAAAATAATCCTCACCGGATTCTGGGACAGCGATTTACTCTATGAAAAGCCTACAGCCAATCAGATTAATCGTGCCCGCCAGCTAATAAAACAAATTAAAATCCAGACCTTGGCGGGTAAGCACTATCGTCAAATGTCTGAGGGTGAATTCAGGAAGATACTCATTGCCCGCGCTCTTGTCTGCCAGCCCAGGATTCTAATCTTAGATGAGTTTTGCAGCGGTCTCGATCTGCATGCCCGCCACGAGTTATTATCTTTTATCAATCGGATGTCGCGCCTTGGCACGCAGATTATTATGTCCGCTCATAGAAAGAGTGAGGTTATCTCTTCGATAACCCATATCGCTATCTTAGAAAACGGGTCTATATCCCGACAGGGCCCATCAATGGAAATGATTAAATCAGGATTTAATTTAAAGGTCACTCCAAGAGTTAAAAAGCAGGTGGCAGTTCGAGCTTCCCCTGAAAAGAAAAAGTCGGGGTTGCGCGTTCTCATCCGTAACGCCGATGTCTATTACAAAGAGATTAAGATTCTGAATAAGATCGATTGGCAAATAAAACCCGGGCAGAACTGGGCTGTCACCGGGCTTAACGGTTCGGGAAAAAGCACGCTGATAAAACTTATCTATGGTGACCTATCTTGTGCATTGGGCGGTGAGGTAAGTCGTTTCGACGAAAATGGTCTGCTTACTATTCTCGAGGCTCGGCCTATGATCGGGCTTGTTTCGTCATTATTACATATTTCATACCAAGAGGATATCACCGTGGAACGTGCGGTAGTCAGTGGATTTTATTCCAGTATCGGATTACTTGAACAGGCCACGATTCGTCAGAAACAAGGTGTGCAAAAAATATTAGAGAAATTGAATATGGAATCGATAGCGAAGACTAACATGCAGCATTTATCATTTGGCCAGATAAGAAAGGTGCTTATTGCTCGAGCCCTCGTTATCAAACCACGCTTATTACTTTTAGATGAACCAATGGATGGTCTCGATGATTCAACTCGAGAAGAGTTGATTAATTATTTCTCTATCCTGTCCGCGACCGGGACGAATATCATCATGGTTTCACACCACGATGAAGATATTCCTGCAATAATTACACACCGTATTCGTCTAAAAAAAGGATGTATAGTTGAACGCGGGTAGATTGCTAATCAGCAGTTAGTGAACGGTGATACAGAAGACCTGACAACCGGAAAGCCAGAAGGCAGGGAAGGCGAAAGACCGGACAACCAGAAAATCGGTTCCGTGTTCCGTAGTTGCGGAACGACATCTTCCAAACCCGAAAGCCAGAAGACCGGAAAGCCAGACTAGGAGAAAGCCCGACAACCATATGTCGGGGAACTGTTAAGTCTGTCTAACATCATAAATCATGCAACGTGGAACAATTTGGCTTTCCGATCTTCCGACTTTCCGGTTTTCTGGATATCCCGCCTTCTTGCTTCCCGGATTTCAATTGCTTTGACAAGATTTGGGAACGAGTTTTACTGGGAGATATTATGTTCCCCCTTGGTGATTTTAAATATATTTGGTGCTTTTTATTTCTCCTGCTTTTTACAGGTCAGGCTTTTGCTTATAAAATCGTCAATGCCTATCCTCAATTTATGGAGGAGAAGAAGTTTCAACGTATTAGTGAATTCATTTGGGGCACGGAAAAACCGGGACCTTACCTCATATTGCGCACCCAACCCAATGTTCGGGATGGAGAGTACTTTATCATTACTCTTGATAAAAAAGTTCGCGCCCTTCCAGACGGGATATTAATCAAACTAGAAGTTGTGCGCTCTGACTCGGATATGCCCCCTGCTTACACCTTGGAGATACCAACTGAAAGACCAAACACTCGACAGATTTATGCTGGAATAACAGGGGTAGATTGGCCCGATGCTGAAGTACGTTCCCTTGCTTGGAAAATCTCGTTTATAAACTCAGCGGGAAAAGTCATTGCGCAAAAACAAAGCTATCTGTGGACATACCCTTAATCGTGTCCGTGACATCTTTTTTTTTGGTAATGAAATTATTAAGTCCGTCCTTAATAATCTAACTTAGATTCTGCCACCCATGCAATGGACTTCATGGTGTCTCCTCGAACCTGAGTTATCGCTCAATGCGGAAACATTGGCTGAAATCTTAAATGGTGGCCAAACCTTTCGTTGGAATCAAACTAAAGACGGAGATTGGGTCGGGCAATGGTCACAATGCATCGCTCGAGTGAGGTTAGATAGAAGAGGTATCGTGGAATGGTCCTGTCCCCGGAAATTAAAGAAGCAAGTTGCTTCAGAAATTCCACATTATTTTGCGCTCGATATTAATTACCCCGCAATGATCGACCAGTTACCACATCGAAGTGATGATGTTATAGCTGATGCACTTGTTCGTTGGGAAGGGTTACGTTTATTACGTCAGCCATTGGGTGAAACGCTTTTGGCATTCCTCTGCAGTTCTACAAAACGGATCACACAAATAAAAATTATATGTGAAACACTCGCCAATAAATTTGGTGAAGTGGTGATAGATCAATATAGGGCTCTCCCTACTTGGGCAGTGCTTAATGAATTGTCTGAAAGTGCATTGCGCACCTGCAAAATGGGCTACCGAGCACGCTTTATTAAGGGAACTGCTAACATCTTAGCGGAGCAACCCAACTACCTGTCAGGTATAGAGACACTATCTTTTCCTGAAGCCAGGCGCGCACTTATTGCATTGCCAGGCGTCGGTGAAAAAATAGCCGATTGTGTCCTTCTATTCGGAGCTGGGCGCCTGGAAGCATTTCCTGTGGATGTATGGATGCTTCGAGCGATGGCTAGACACTATGGACTTGAAGGATGGAAGCCAAATCAAGTTACTCATTTCGGAAGCGCCCACTTTGGGCCTTATGCGGGACTCGCTCAGCAGTATTTATTTGCCGGCGAACGGAAAGGATAGGCAAAAGGTCAAAAGGGAATAATGCGTACCGAGGGTAAAACCCGACATCATCATATGCGTAAAAGAGGAGCATCTTCATCTGTTCACTGTCTGACCATTGAATATCTTGTGTCCCGTGTTTTATATCTACATTCCTTGATCGCTGTTGCTTTAATCTCTACATTAGTGATTTAGTTCAAAATGAAGAAGACGTTATATCCGATTTTAGTCGTAGGGATAATTTTGGTCACTGGACTGGGAATTCTCTATCTTCCCAGGATAATAACAGGTACAAAAAAGGAGACCGTTGATTACAAGAAAGCAGACTTAAACATTGCGGGTTTTCCTCTAACTGTCGTCGACACCATCGGACGCAATATACGGGTAAAAGAAAAACCAAAACAGATAATCTCTTTAGCTCCTAGTTTGACACAGACAATTTTTGCCCTCGGTGCTGATGACCGCCTGGTGGGAAGAACCCGATTCTGTCTCTGGCCTCCAGAAGCACAAGCGATAAAAAGTATTGGTGGACCCGCAGTCCCAGAGATAGAGTCGATGATGGCGCTAACCCCTGATCTGGTTCTCGCAACAACATTGACTCCGATCGAGGTCGTGCGACAAATTGAAGCGCTAGGGGTGCCTATCGCGATCTTTAAACAAGAGGGTGTTGAAGGAACTTTTAGTGATATGCAAGTGATTGGCCGTCTTATCGGTGCCGCGTCACAAGCAGATACAGCTATTCAAGAATTAGAAAAACGCAGGCACGATTTATCGGAAATAATAGGCGCGATTAGTATACGACCGCGTACGCTATTGCTCTACGGTGTTGACGGTTTATACAGCGCTAAAGTCGGCACATTTCCCAGCGATATGATCGAGTTAGCGGGGGGAGATAATATCGTAAAGACTACAGCGTCTGATTGGCCTCAGCTATCGATGGAAAGCATTATTGAGTGGAATCCCGAAGTTATATTGGTTACTTTGCGTATCAGTGGAGAAGAGAAAAAAAATGTTGATAAAGTAATAGCGGATTGGAAAGAAGATACGCGATGGACAACAGTCTCAGCAGTTATGAATCATAGAATATACTTTTTGGACGATACCCTTATGTCTGTACCAGGACCGCTGATGATTGAAACAGCTGAGACGATAGCGAAAGCGCTCCATCCTGAGTTATTTCCACAACCTCACTAATGAGTAATTCAATATTGTATAAAGGGAACGGTCTGGTGTCAGGATACGGTGCAGATCCTGTTCTCCATGATTTGAACATCGAGCTTCATCCAGGTGAAATTTTGGGTGTCCTGGGTCCGAATGGATCAGGGAAAAGCACACTCATCCGCACTTTAACCGGGGTATTGCCTCTTATCAGTGGAGAAATTTATTTGGATGATCGCAAGGTATCCGAATTCAGCAAGCAGGAGCAGGCACAACGGGTCGCAGTGGTACCCCAAGCCAGTCCCGTGTTATTCTCATTTTCGGTTCGCGAAACTGTGGAGATGGGCCGCTACCCGCACGCGGGATCGTTGAGTGCCATGCGTGCAAAAGACAATGATGTGGTCACTGCGGCGATGCGAGAGGTTGATATCTATCATCTCCAGGACCGTGCAATAGATCAGCTAAGTGGAGGTGAATGGCAGCGAGTGATGTTGGCACGCGCTCTCGCCCAACGTTCAAAAGTGCTTCTCCTCGATGAGCCCACCGCTCATCTTGATTTGTCTCACCAGTTGCAGGTTTTTAAGATTGTGGACAAGTTATGCCGCGATGAAGGAACGGGCGTTCTCTGCGTCCTGCAGGATTTAAATCTAGCGGCAGAATTTTGTGGGCGTCTCATCCTCATGACAGAAGGGCGTATTCTTTTTGAGGGTAAACCTCATGAGGTGATAACAATAGAAAACTTACGAAAGATTTACGGTGTTGAGGTCGAGATCGAACAAAACCCCTATAGCAACCGACCGATGGTTATTTTTCGCAGTCGCAATGAGGGGGGCGAAACGCAATGAAAGAGAGAAAAAGTTCACTGGGCGGTGTAATCGCTTTCTTTACCTTTTTTAGTTTCTTACTTCTATTTTCAATCTGGTTTTCTCTCAGTCTTGGTCAATTGGGTTTCACACAACCAGCCGAATTGATGCAAATTTTAAAGGCTCATTTGGGGAGGGAACAATTGGAAGGTCCGTTGAAAGATCTGTCGATAATTCTCTGGCAAATACGTCTTCCTCGTATTGCCCTTGCCCTGCTCGTCGGTGCAAATCTCGCCGTCGCAGGTGCCTTAATGCAGGCATTATTTTATAATCCACTCGCTGAACCCTATATCGTCGGTGTTTCTGCTGGTGCCGCACTGGGCGCGGTAGTCGCGATGATTCTTGGATTGCAGTCGGCTCTATTCGGGTTAAACGGCGTCGCGATATTTGCCTTTGCCGGAGCAACCGTTACTACATTTATCGTTTATCGGGTTGCGCAACGCGCGGGAAAGGTATCCATCAGTACCCTATTGTTAACGGGTATAGCTGTAGGGGGATTAATGCAGGCTCTTACTACCTTGTTGATCTTACAAGCCGAGCCCTACCATATCCGGAACGTTTTAGCATGGCTGATGGGCAGCCTGGCCTACCGCGATTGGGATTATGTGATCGTCTTGCTGCCTTATACTATGATTGGATTGACCGTAGCCTGTTATCATTACCGCACATTAAACGCACTGGCAACCGGTGAAGAGTCAGCCCATTACCTGGGAGTGAATGTAGAACGGGCCAAACTCGTTCTACTATTGGTCGCCTCCTTGCTTGCCGCTTCAGCGGTGGCCGTCAGTGGTATTATAGCTTTTGTCGGTTTAATCGTTCCACACCTCGTGCGTATTCTGCTTGGAGCGAATCATCGCATTCTCTTGCCCGCTTCCATACTTGTAGGTTCATTTCTCGTTATGTGGTCAGATATTATTGCCCGCACCGTGGCTCCTGGTCAGGAGATCCCGATTGGGGTGGTAACAAGCGTTTTAGGTTGCCTCTTTTTCCTGTATTTATTGCGACACTATAAAGGCCGCGCTTTATAAAGAAAGATGCTCCCTGTCACAGATCTGTAGACGGGTAATAATCAAGAGCAACGGGTATGGGAGACTGTTTTTCCTTAGAAACTGTATTTTAAACCTGTAAATAGACTTATGTCCGTGGCTGGAAAACCAGCGATGGGCTCATACTGATCATTTAGCAGATTAACACCTCTCACCCAGAATTCGAAATCATTCCAGGTAATAGTAGCTGACGCACTAACTGCCAGGTAGTCCTCATGGTCTCCCTGAATGAAGGTGTTGGGATCCAGGTCTTCCCGGTCAAGAATCCAGGTTGCTCCAAGGTTTAAATAGAGAAAGTCTGTTGGTTGAGCCGTGGCAAGTGCATCGAATTGATGTCGCGGGCGTCGCAGCAACCGCTTATCGTTTGCTTCATCATTGGCTTCTGTATATGTGTAGTTAAATTGAGTCTGAAATTGATTACCTTCATACGCAGTGCTGAGCTCAAGGCCGTAGGTTCTGGCAAGTGCTACGTTTTCTACCCGTCCGGTAAATTCAATTTCTGGATCAGGCACAAACTGGATTAAGTCGTCGATCTCATTCCAAAAAACAATACCGGAAAGCTTCCAGGCACCGCTGTGAATTTTTATCCCACCTTCCCAGGAGAGACCTCTTTCCGGATTCGCATCGGGATTGGAAGATCCGGGGAAATATAGATCCTGAAAAGTGGGGATGGAATAGGCTTCACTGACACTGGTATGCAGGTCCAATCCCGTTCTCGGTTGGATACTGACACCTGTTCTCCACGACCAGGCATCCTCAAAGTCGCTGTAAGTATCATAACGCACCGCGGTCAGCAAATTCCATTGTTTGTTTGGTTGATACTGACTATGGAGGAAAAAACCGGCATTGTCCTGGCTTTCATCGATAGGGGCAAATCCCTCTCTTAGCACTTCGGTTGTATAGGCTTCCGTTCCTGCAAGTAAGGTAAAGGATTCGATTCCGCTGTAAGTTGCACTATAATCTAACCGCCAGGTCTCCATTTCCTGTTCATTGCTGAAGAAGGAACTGACAAAGTCTTGTTTCTGCTCGTCGTAAGAAAGGTAAATTTTATGGTTCCAGTTTTCGGATGGTCGCCATTCTAACCCAGGTGAAACGATTACACTTATGGTACTGATATGATCTTCAGGGCTGGGAAAAGAAATAATTCCGGGAACGCCTGCATTAGCTTCATACCAACCGAAGAGCAAATCGGTATGAAGTTGGTCGCTTCCATAATTAAGTTTTCCTCTTATCCCAGTCTGTTTATAGCGATTATTAGGGCGTTGGAAATCGGATCCTTCATGCGTGAGTGAAGCGGTATAGGAAAGATTATTAATCTTCATCGCACTTGATCCCGAGATACGGTATGCGCCGTAAGAACCGAATTCCCCAATGACGTTATGGGTTGGCTCTTCCGTGGGTTCTTTGCTTATTAGATTAACGACACCCCCGATGGCATCGGCGCCATGGGTAACGGATGAAGGGGACTTTACCACCTCTATCCTCTTTACATTGTCCATATTCAAATTGGTGTAGTCATAACCACCCGCTAAATTTGGGGATATTTTTCTTCCGTCAATTTGCAGCTGGGTGTGGTTCGACTCGGTTCCGCGAATAAAGAGAGAGGTTGTTTGTCCCTTCGTCCCCGATTGCGCCATGTGCAGACCCGGAACTGACTGCATTACATCGGCAAGCGTAATCATTTTCTTTTTTTCTATATCCGAAGATGTGATGACATCAACCGATGCGGCTACTTCATCGCTAGGTTGAAGAATGCGTGTAGCTGTGATTACCATCTCTTCTATTTCGATCGCTTTATCCTGTGCGGATAAATCAATCTCCAGATTGAAAAGAACGATGATTAATAATCCTACGATAAGTATCTTATATTTCTTAATCATTTCTAATTTGTTTTAATAGCGTTAGTCGCCGTAGAAATGGAGCCAACAAAAAGCCTCCATTCCTCAAAGGAGAATGAAGGCTATAAAAATGATGGATTATAGCTCCTTCTCCTTCTTCGCGAGAGAGAACATGAGCATAAAGAAACACGTCTTCTGACTTCCGGCTTCAGTCCTACTACCCGTCCTTCCCCATTTACAGGTGGACAATTGGGTTTCGTATCCGGTTACAGCGGCGCGGCCGCGTCCGATTTTCACGGACTTCCGTTTGTTTCTTCACTACATACTGTTGTGGAGATCAAAGAACTATATGCATCCAATCGAGGGAGAGCTTAATTGTCAAGAGAAGCAATGGGTATGTACAGAATAGAGGCTTTCAACGAAAGCGTAATTAATATCTTTTTTAAAATACTTCCTTGTACCTGGCCATGATGAAAAGCACATCGCTCAAGCGATTTATATATTGGGTAAGGGAATTTCTAACTTCATGACCTTTGCTTTTTAAATCTACTACAAGGATTTCTGCTTCTCTGCACAGCTTGCTGGAATAATCTAAATGAGCAGCAGCAGCGTTTGACGAGCCGTATAAAATCCACCCCTCAAGCTGGTAATTTTCTTTTTCTAGATCCTCAGCTAATAAATTGGCGCTTTTTTCCACGAAGTCTAAATCATCATTTTCTATACAATCGAACTTTTCTTGATACTTACCTTTTTGATCATCACCGGTAGCGATTTCTCCCATAATTTTGATTAATGATTTTTGAATTTTAAAAAGGATTTCTGAAATATTCTGATCGGAACTATGCTGCTTATTCAATTGTTGGTGAACAAGCCCCAGTGAAGCGTGCAAGGTGTCAATTTTGCCATTGGCAATAACGCGACAATCATTTTTGGGAACGCGATCACCCATTAAGAGTGAAGTTTCCCCTCCATCACCTGTTTTCGTTATAATCTTGATAGGCATGATTTAATTTTAAGTATGATTTAAATATAGCTTATCGAAACAATATAAAACGAAAATAGCCACTACCAAGCCGAAGGCGACATCTTCTAAAAGCACATTAAGCATAAGATGATATTCAGTTGAACCACGGTGCAAATTGCAATGTAATCTCTCTTGCAGATATGGGATAGACTGATAACGAATATTTACTGCCGTATTACCCTAATATATTATTTCGATTTCCCCGCACTTTCTATTAAAGATTGCTTGTTTTCTGTCTTCAATTGCGATATGCAATAAATTTAAGTCTCAGGGTCGGGCACCAATACTTTTGGAATTACGATTGTCGCCCAAATAATTACTGCGATCATCCATGATACTGCTGACAGAGCGAGGTGTATGTTTCTGGAGAGTGGAAATAGATCCCCAGTAATGCGCAGATCCAGGCTTATCAATATAAACAAGGTTATGATACCGATGAAAAGCATACGGCTTTTGAAGAGGAAACCGTGACCGCTATGCCCAAATATAACGCGAGTAGCTACCATTATTGTAATCAGGCTGAATCCACCTATAAATAGAGTATGCAAAGGGATAAGGCGATAATCAGTAATGATGGGTAGGCAGAGACCGATAATCATCAGCCACAGACCGGCATGTAAACAAAGAGGGAGGAAACCAGGAATTTTCGGTAAACGGTAGAGGGGTAACGAAAAAAACAAATAACCTGCTGCAGTTAGTGCGCGAATGGATCCACCCACTTTTGTCAAACCGGTATGTTCCAGCCAGAAGCCGAGAAGAATCAGCGAACCCACACTGACTACGGTCAAGGCATTTGCGGTCCAACCGGGCGGAGGGGTGTGCGATTCTGGAAACGCTTGCCGATTAGTAAAACCGAGAAAGCGGGGAATGAGAAATGAGCTGACCCCGAGTAGTGGAAATAGAATGAATCCCTGATATAGCAAATTTCTTCCCAGGGTGATAAAAAATAATTATATTCAAAAAAACGGGCTTGATTGAGTAAAATGATTCCGCTTACAGCTGAGAAATAGCCAAATATAACCAGAATAAAAGAGGGTGGTGGGAGATCCTTACGTTTAATGAAGCGCACACACATGACACTTCCATGGAGTATAAGAAGTAACAGAAATACAGCGTCACCTACAAAATATGACTGTGTAATATAACTGCAGATTGAAACGATATATAAAAATAAATATAACAGTAACTCCAAGGGCGTAAGTCCAGTAGTGTCGAGCATACGAGGGAGCGCGGTACTGAGAAATCCTATAATAAACCCTCCCATGAAACCTTGGATCAAAAAACGTGCGTGTAATTCACCGGGGTAAAATCCCAGACCTCCAGTTAAAAAAAGAGGCCATAACCCGATACCTATAAATCCGGCGAAGAAAGCGAGGGGGAAAAAACACGAAATGGTTCTTCACAAGCTATTTTCAACCCGGGCGTTGATGGTTGCGGCATTTTTTATTAAGAATCTTATTCCCTAAATCAATCCGCTATCGACTACCGAGAACTACGTTCGATATCCTTCATCCGCAATTGAATCAGGGTTTCCAGGTCGTCAGCAGCTTGGCATATTGCCTGGCTTGGCCGATGATATCCACCCCAACTTCATCGGACCAGGCTTTGAGTAATCTTTTATAGATGGGTCCCGGTTTTCCATCGCCGACGGGATGGAAATCAAAACGTGTAACAGGGATCATACTAATGGTTGTCGATGTAGACCAGGCTTCATCTGCGGCGCGCACATCATAAGGTTCAATGTCTGCTTCGTGGACGGGTATATCGAGTTTAGTAGCCATATCCATGCACATTTGGCGCGATACTCCACGCAGGATGTGATGCGGTTTCGGAGTAAAAATCTCCCCATCCTTGGCGATAAAAAAGTTGTTACCTGATCCCTCTGTTATGAAACCATGTTCATCGGTAAGTAACGGGCCCGCTTTTTCATCCATTTGATTGGCTTGAAAGCCAGCGATCGCATAAAATATTCGACTGCGATTTTTGCATTTTGGATCAATGTAGCGCGAAGGTACGGATTGTTGCGCTGGAACAACAGCATGCCCTCCTTTCTCATAGGATTCTAACTGGTTTCCGAGGTGGCGAACGAGGGGAATCACATTGATGGTTACAATGGGGTCTGTCCCTTCTTTAATCAGGCTGTCGTAAATAGCTAATCCCCCCCGGGTGACGTCATGCATGATCTGAAAATCGAAACCCTCGAGCATGGGTAGATTGCGTTCAATTGTTTGCTTTGTGGCCTCCTCCATTTCGTCAATCGTTAAGGGGCAGTCGATATGAGCGTAGCGGATAGAGGCGTAAAGCCGTTCTAAATGTTCGCGCAGGCGAAAAGGCACTTGATTGAAAGTGCGTGTCATTTCAAACACCATATCCCCAACCATCAGCGCACTGTCGAAAATAGATATTCTCGCTTCGGTTTCAGGAATATATGACCCGTTAAAATAGACTAAACGTTTAGACATGATTTTCTCCGTTAAGTGATAGGATTGTTAATTAAATAGATATAAAAATCTTTAAATGTGTATGGCGATCTTTAAAATAGCTTACAAATGATTCGGGTTATCCTATCTTTTGTCATTCTTATTAATGGTCTCTTCACTATTAATTTGATAGCTCAATCTACGGAGTCTGAAGATCCCCCGCTTTTATCCCGTAATCTTAATCTTTCGTCTGATTGGTTTATAATCAAAAGCCTACCCTTGTCAGCAGTGAACCAAAATTCCACTGAGGAAATTCAATTGAGCAGAGGTGGAATAACGCTTGTCGCAAGTGTGGCTGGAGCATTAGTCGTAATATGTATATTACTGCATTATGAGGTGCTCCGGGGACTAACTCGTTTACTAAGGAAATTACGAGAAATTCCCCGTGCGCGAATCCTTGTCCTTATCTTAGGGCTATTTTTTATTCATCTAACCGAAATTTGGATATTTGCTTCCGGTTATTACTTTATGGCGTCGTATCCCGAGTATGGTTACATTATGGGAGAGCTTAACGAGGGATTCATGGATTACGTCTATTACTCGGCCATGGTATATACAACCGTAGGTTTTGGTGATTTAATTCCGAGTGGCACCATTCGATTTCTTACATCGATGGAAGCATTGAGTGGATTTATGCTTATTACCTGGTCAGCGTCATTCACCTTCCTCGAAATGCAACGGTTCTGGAAGGATTAATGAGTTTCGAGACATTATAAAATTCGTAAATCTACGATGCGTCTTTTTTGGAAGCTATGCATAAAGAAGACAGCCGGTAACTCTCTCACTTAAAAATTGGTACGAAAAACGGGGTCCAATCACATACGCACCTCGTCCCTTAGCTCCTCAGATCTCTACCCCTAAGAATGTACGAATGAGATAGCCGATAACGAAACTAATCACGGCCACGATGAGGCTCAGGCTGGCCATTTCAAAGAAACGTTTTTTAAATGATACATCATTCACGATCGAGATATAGTAATTAAAAATGGCGATAATCAGAAATGCCAACCCTAAGGTGCAAGCTAAACAAAGGTATAAATTTTCGAAAATAAGATAGGGAAGGATCAGTATAAACACCGTTATAATATAAGCAATTCCTGTATATATCGAGGCGGTTACAGGATTTCTGATGTTACCTTCCGTCTTTTTTGATAGATACTCCGATGCTCCCATGGACATCGCTGCAGCGATACCCATGATTAAACCTGCCAGGGCGATGAGGTTTGTATTTTGAAACGCAAGGGTCAGTCCGGCTAAAGCACCGGTCAGTTCTACAAGCGCATCATTCAATCCCAGGACCATAGAACCTAAATAACGTAATCGTTCTTCCTCCAGGAGTGTGATCAAATCCTTTTCATGATCTTTCTCATCCTGAATCATGGCATCCACTTCTTGAAAAGTCCCACGCAAATGTTCGTAGCTATCAATTGCGCGAACTTCCTCCTTCTCCATGAGTTTGATGCCGAAAGTCATCCCAAATATTTTGCTGATTAAAAAATATCTCCAAACTTTTAGTTTATCAGGCGAAACTTCCTGCTTGGTATGTGTCCGCCAGTCCCGGTAATGGCTCAGTTCATCGTCCGCTATCTTGCCTAAAATACGCTGATTTTCAGGAGATTTGGCGGTCCTTGCCAGTCGCCTGTAAACATGGTGTTCAGTAATCTCATCTCTCTGGTAAAGCAGCAGTTTCTCACGCGTCTCCTCACTAATATTCATTTCAGCGCCAAATATTGACGATTACCTGGTGTCTGGCAAACAAGAAGGCGACTTTCTCGACATTAATGGATGATATATCACCGGCGGACACTTAGTGATGTCCACCTCGATGAATTATATCTTATCGAGACCTATTTTATTAAAAGGACAGTATGATTTTTCGGAATCCTGGCAGCAGGTATCAATTTCTTTTCGAATAATAATCAGCAGTGAATTTTTAATATATCGCATACCGACGGTGCGTTCTGTTACGGAAAAAGTGTCGTTATGGTAGTTGATTGTATTTATTATCTCTGAGAATGCTTTTTCTCCCGTTCGGTACAATTCGGTACAGGCAAATCTCCTCGGACCACAGGCTAAAGTTTCATCGATAAACTCATGCATTGCCATATGAATTTTGCCCGGACTATTTTCGAGCAGAAGCATATCGAGCAATTCAATAAAGAGGGCTTCTAAGAAATCGAAAGAAAACTCTCCATGCGTCTGGTCTGAATGTGATGGCGGTAAATCTATTTCTGCGTACCAACTCTCGATGATCTGCTCTTTATTTTGTAATAATAACCTTACTAACTTCTTATTCATTCATTTAATTGAATTTGTATATTTCAGTTATGCACGGGACAGCTCAAAGAGTGATTATTATTAAGGTTAAGTTCACTATAGAAGTTAATTTATCGATGGATAATAATTTGCATCGCATCTGTTATTCTCTGACTAAATAAATCTAATTCTTCTTCAGTGTAATATTCATACGGCGGTTCTACCTTAGTTAAAATATCCTGGAATGCTTTTAATCCCGCTAGATAGAGATTATGGCATAATTCATAATCTAGATTAGATGGAGATTTGATGTTGATATAATAGCAAAGTGGACGACGGAAGGGGCTGCTGGTCCAGGCTTTACCATTAGCATCGTGGAGCATGGCAACGATTTCAGTGTGAGCCTCATCCAAAAAATCTCTATAGACAGACATTGTTCTTAAAGGCCCACTCTTTGGATTTGTTTCGAGGTGGCGTTTCCACGTTTTTATGATTCGCCCCTTGTTTTCGATTAAGTAGCTGCACAGATTAAGTTTCATGAATTGATTATAAGCTATAACGACTATAACCGCTCCGCATGAGTTAGCCATATTCATGCATTTTTTATCCCTGTTTTAGTAGTGTTCGAAAATCTCAGAAGGGTTTATAAAGTAATAGATAAGAATCGTTTATTAAACTAGTTAACTCTTGAATTAAATAAGAGATTTAAGTAAATTTACTGGGTATCCAGAGAGCGGAAGTAAATGATGACCCCAATAATAGTTACGAAGCTATCCAATTAAAATAGCAATGATTTCTACCGATAAATCAGATAGTTCTTCTTTGAAGCGAAGTCGCGAAGTCGTGAATAAATTGTCGCGGTCTAAAATATACCGTGACTATGAAAAGCATTTAATGAAGCTACTGGATTGCCGTTGGCCATACGCCCAATGGAGACTTTTCAAGTCGCACTCAATGGTAAGAAAAACGAAAAATTATTTTGCGCTTTAATGGCGAATAGCAACAAAAGTTGTGCACAGTGTTTACAAATACAAGCAAAGCTGGAAGAGGAAGCACAGATAAAGCCAAAAACGCTGAAGTGTTTTGCCGGCCTCTGTGATTCCGTCGCTCCGATACGAGTAGGTTGGAGTGCCCCCCCCAAAATCGTATCA
>Ga0114993_10001395_pt1 | contig 27776 bp, 24 predicted proteins | sample ArcticOcean_MG_C_FD_87042 | JGI IMG/M metagenome (GOLD analysis project Ga0114993, IMG submission 87042) | Marine microbial communities from western Arctic Ocean - ArcticOcean_MG_CB2_150 | ecosystem: Environmental > Aquatic > Marine > Oceanic | place: Arctic Ocean: Canada Basin | collected...
AATGGCCCTCATGCATCGTGTTCTCATGGTTGCATGTTTACATAACGATATGTTTATATGTAACCCTATTCGAATAGCGAGGCGATGCTTCGCGGCGTCCTCAGGAGGACTCGGTGACTGAACAGATCCCTTCCGACATCCTTGACATCAACCTTGCCCGCGAGGGAGAGCTCCGCACCGAATGGGCAGAGCGAGAGATGCCCGTACTGCGGAGCATCCGTGAGCGATTTGAACGAGAGCAGCCCCTGAAAGGGATGCGCATCACCGGTTGCCTGCACATCACCAGCGAGACCGCCAATCTTGTAACAACCCTCGTGGCTGGAGGCGCGGACGTCACGATGTGCGCAAGCAACCCGCTTAGCACACAGAACGATGTTGCGGCCTACCTCGTAACTCAGGGCATATCGACCTTCGCCATCAAGGGCGAGGACGCAGCCACTTACAACTCCCACATCACCGCGGGTCTTGACGCCAAGCCCCACATGACGATGGATGACGGCGCCGACCTTGTTGCCGAGCTCCACACAACGCGGACCGAACTCCTCGACGGGATCATCGGCGGCATGGAAGAGACGACGACGGGCGTGATTCGCTTGAAGGCTCTCGCCGGTGAAGGCAAGCTCCGCTTCCCCGTTATCGCAGTGAACGACTCCGACACGAAGCACATGTTCGACAACCGCTACGGCACGGGCCAGAGCACCCTGGACGGAATAATCCGGGCCACCAACGTCCTGATCACCGGCAAGACGATCGTGACCATCGGTTACGGCTGGTGCGGACGCGGTTTCGCTGACCGGGCAAAGGGCATGGGCGCCCACACCGTCGTGTGTGAGGTAGACCCGGTACGAGCACTGGAGGCCGTGATGGACGGTCACCGGGTGATGCCGATGAACGAGGCCGCCAAAATTGGCGATATCTTCCTCACGGTAACCGGCGGCAAGCACGCCATCGCCGGACAGCACTTTGACGCCATGAAAGACGGCGCCATCGTCGCCAACTCCGGCCACTTCAACGTCGAGATCGATGTCGAAGGCCTCGAAGAGCGCGCCGAGACCAAACGTCGGGTCCGGACATACGTTGAAGAGTACACGCTCGAAAACGGGCACCGGATTAACCTCCTCGCCGAGGGCCGGCTGGTCAATCTTGGCGCGGCGGAGGGCCACCCCTCAAGCGTGATGGACATGAGCTTCGCCAACCAGGCGCTGGCCGCTGAGTACATCATCGCCAACAGGGACACGCTCACGCCGGACGTACACAACCTGCCGAAGGACGTTGATGCCGAGATCGCTCGGATCAAGTTGAACTCGATCGGTATGCCGATCGACACGTTGACGGAAGAACAGGCCGTGTACCTGGCCAGCTGGGAGATGGGTACCGCCTAGGTTCAGGAATGCGTGTATCTACACGTGATGATCAGAGATCCTGTGACGGCTACGGATCGGGGTAACCGGCGCGCAGCCATCTGTAGTGTCAGGATGACGGGGCCGGAAACTGGATCGGCGAGTGAGTTTGGACGCCAAACAACAATTGGACAACGCTCCAGTCCCCTACCCTCACTGTTATGGATGCGGGTCAGAGAACGCTGTTGGACTCCATCTTGAGTTCGAGTTCGATGGAACGGAGTTGCGTGCCGATTTCACGCCACAGGATCATCACCAGGGCTATCCCGGTATAGTTCACGGCGGTGTGATCATGTCTCTGTTGTATGAGGTCATGGCCAACATACGACGGTACTCTGGTGACGAGGCTGTACTACGCCGGTCAACGGTGGAGTTTCAAAGGCCGGTTCCGGTGGGTGAGAGGTTGCTTGTCACGGCGAGGGTGGTCGGTGAAACGTCTCAAGGTTGGAATCTGACTGCCGTATTGACGGATAAAAACGGCGGCAGGTTAGCCTCGGCCACGGGTGAAGCAGTTCGCCCGAAATAGAATGATCAGGCTCCTTAAGAACTCTCAATACCACGGCGAACCCGTGGTAATCAACACCCCAATAGATCGCCAAACATGGGCAAAGGAAATATGAATGGCACCTAGTACGTATCTGGTTACATCCGAGTCCGTTACGGAAGGGCATCCGGATAAGCTGTGCGACCAGGTCTCTGACGGCGTACTGGACGCCATATTTGAGCAAGACCCCCAGGCGCGTGTCGCGTGCGAAACCGCCTGCACGACGGGCGTTATGTTCATATTTGGTGAGATCACGACCACTGCTTACGTGGACATCGCCGCCGTCGCCCGTGAGGTGATCCGAGACATCGGTTATACCTCATCCGAGCTGGGGTTTGATTCCGAGTCCGCCGGTGTGATGGTCTCGATCAAGGAACAGTCGCCTGACATCAAGGGCGGCGTGGACACGGCGCTTGAAGTGCGTGGCGAAGCAGGCGCACAGGAAGTCGGCGCAGGCGACCAGGGGATGATGATTGGCTACGCAGTACGGGAGACGCCCGAACTGATGCCGCTCCCGATCGCGCTTGCACACCGCATCACTCGACAGATGGCCACTGAGCGGAAGAACGGGAACCTCCCGTACATGCGTCCAGACGGCAAGTCCCAGGTGACGATCGAGTACAACGCCGACAATACCGTGAAGCGCGTGCACACAATATTGATGAGCACGCAGCACGATCCTGCCGTGTCACAGGAGACGATCGAGCGCGATCTGATGCTGCTCGCGAAACACGTCATCCCGGAAGACCTTCTGGATCACGACACCAAGTTCTTCGTGAACCCGTCCGGTCGTTTTGTCCTCGGTGGTCCTGCCGCCGACGCCGGACTGACCGGTCGCAAGATCATCGTCGACACGTACGGAGGCAGCGCCCGTCACGGCGGCGGGGCCTTCTCCGGAAAGGACCCGACGATGGTAGACCGGTCCGCCGCTTACGCAGCCCGCTGGGTCGCCAAAAACCTTGTCGCCGCCGGACTTGCGGAGCGACTTGAAGTTCAGGTGTCGTACGCCATCGGCGTCGCGCAGCCGATCTCGATCTCGGTCGAGACATACGGAACCGGTAAGGTGGACAACGCTCGCATCGTGGAGCTCATCGAAGAGCACTTTGACCTGCGACCGCAGGCGATCATAGACACGCTTCAACTACGGCGCCCGATCTTCAGGCAGACGGCGGCGTACGGCCACTTTGGTCGCGACGACCTGAACCTGCCATGGGAACAGTTGGACAAAGTCGACATCCTGAAGGCGGCGATCGCCTAGTCGTACGGTCCTGACCGACATGCACTAACGTATGGGGCGTGCCTTTCGGGGCACGCCCCTTTTTTTGAACCTTTCGAATTTCTCATACCAGAGCCCCAGGAGCCCAGATGCCTTCAGAGATCAAGTTCGGCACGGACGGCTGGCGGGCGATCATCGCCGATCAGTTCACCTTTGAGAACGTCCGAAAAGCGGCTCAGGCTCTGGCCGGAGAGATGCTGGCGGCCGGGAACGCGAAATCCGGAGCGATGATCGCGTGGGACACCCGATTTGGCTCCGAACGGTTCGCCATCGCAACGGCAAAAGTGCTGGCAGGCAACGGAATCCGATGCGTGCTGGCGACACGGCCTGCGCCAACGCCCGCTGCGAGTTTCTCCGTGATTGATCACAAAGCCGGTGGCGGCGTGATGATCACGGCGAGCCACAACGCAGCCTCTTACAACGGATTCAAAGTGAAGTCAGCCCAGGGCGGTAGCGCGCCGCCGGAGATGGTGGCGAGGATCGAGGCGGAGATCGAGCGCATTGAGTCTGGAGAGGTCGCCGTACAACATGTCTCGCTTGACGAGGCACAACGTGCTGGGCTACTTGAACGGTTTGACCCGACCGGCCCGTACCTTGAGCAACTCGGACACGTCGTGGACCTGGAGCCCATTAAACAGGCCCGGCTAAAGATAGTCGTTGAATCGATGCACGGCTCAGGAGGCGGACTGTTCCCGCGCCTCCTGTCTGGCGGGAACCTGGAGCTCATAGAGCTCCACGGAGAGCCGAACCCAGCGTTTCCGGGCTTTGCACAACCGGAGCCGATCGAGGCCAACCTGGGGGCGTTACAGGCCGCTGTGAGGGAGAACGGCGCAGATGCGGGAATAGCCTTTGATGGCGACGCCGATCGTGTGGGGCTTGTAGATGAGAACGGTCAATATATTTCAACCCTTGAAGGCTTCTCCCTGTTGGCGCACCACCTTCTGGAGCGCCGGCAACAGCAAGGAGCCGTGGTTTCCACGATCACGATGAGCTCGATGGTCGACCGTCTCGGAGATGCTTACGGAATCGACACGCCGCGTACGGCCGTCGGCTTCAAGTACGTCGGCCCGAAGATGCTCGAGGACGACGCCATTATCGGGGGCGAGGAGAGCGGCGGGTACGCGTTCAGGGGCCACGTCCCGGAGCGTGACGGCCTCTTGAGCGGGCTGATATTTCTGGAGGCCATGGTCAGTTCCGAGAAGCGCCCATCAGAGTTACTTGAAGATCTGTTCGCTGTGACCGGACCGCACAGTTTCCGACGCGTGGACGTGCAGTTCCCTGGGGATCAACGCGCCACGCTTCAGAACTTGATCGAAACAGCTCAACCCGGGACTCTCGGCGGGATGGAAGTTGAACGATCAGACCGGCTGGACGGCGTGAAGTATTTCCTTGAGGGTGGAGGATGGGGCATCGTACGTATGTCCGGCACGGAGCCGTTATTGCGGATGTACGCAGAGGCTCGGGCCGCCGAAGAGGTAGACCGCGTCCTCGAAGACCTTACCGCTGCTCTCGGCCTGTAAAGGCGCTCTTTATCGAAAGCCGATGACGCGAAGAGGAGCGGCAACTATGCCGCTCCTCTTCGGTGCCCCGCAGTTCTTAAATAACCGGGCCGGAAAGGCCGGACTCACCTCTAGCGTTATCTAAGGTCCATCACGTTCTTGAACGCATCGGGTAGATTTCGTTCGATCGCAATAACGGCGCCGCCTTCGGCGATGATCTCCACCGTGAATCTATCGCCGGTAGTCAGCACCGTGTCGGAGCTTGTCATGCCTCCGGCGCCGCCGCCATCACCGGCCGTCTGTGTGTTTCGGTCCAGGATCCAGCCGGTGATCTCCGCCTTCTCGTCGTCGTCCAACAGATTGTCGGAATTGGTGGCGCCGATAAACGAGACGGTCCACGGGATATCGGACAGGAAGGTGTTCTTGTCCGAGTAGTTAAGTGTGAGACGGTACGCCGCTGATGACACGATGTCCGGGTCTGTCCCGGTACCGTCTGCCGTGTACGGCGTGTGAGGTCGATCGGGTCACTTCTACCGACCGCGGACGAAACAACAAAACTGAATTTGTACGGAGTCTGGGTGGTCGAGACCTTGCCAGCGAACGCCACGAAGCTACCGCGGGTCGCTAGAGAACTGCGGGCTTCAGACAGTCCCGCATATACGGTTTCCTTGCTGCGCTCAGCCGAAAATATGCCTGTAGGCAGTACGGTGAACGCGAAGACGAACGCGACCAGGATAATGGCCGTTTCCAGCCCGGTTATCCCTTGCTGCCGTTCGGACTGTCGAGTCATACCGACTGTCATGTAGAAATGCCGCATTGGGTCACCGATTTGGTTCAGGAGACAACGAGCGATACGTGTTGGCATTACGACGCCGTTTCCCACCTACCCACATGAGGTTAACCGGTGACGACCTCTGCCGAGATCGTCACCCTACCCAGTGCGCACATTGGCTAACCCAAAGATAGGTGACTAGTGAAAACCCACATGCGCTGTTGCTGGGATCGTCGCCAGCGGTCGATATACTTTGGGGGTACGGCCTTAAGTGGTCTTGCAGTTCGTTCCCGGATCGTTCAGTGGTAGGACAGGGGACTTTGAATCCTCAAACCTAGGTTCGAATCCTAGTCCGGGAACCAATCACATCTGATATTGGTAAGACCCTCGGCACAGCCGAGGGTCTTTTGCGTCCACGGATCTGGATAGGCGTCGGCGTATCAGCGACGGAACGTCATGAAATCCAGGCCAGCATGCCCAGCACCATCACAGGTGACCACAGCGCGAAAAGGCCACAGCGATAAAGCTGTGGCCTTTTCTTATACGGTCTTTTTATCCCTGAACTGCTACTCGTCATCCTCCGCAGCGGCTGCGGGGATGGACTCGCCAGCGTCGAAACGGTCTTTTGCGTCTCCGTACAAGTGGCAGGAAACCCAGTGACGGGTTTCTTCTTCCGTCAGGCCGGGCGCCCACTGCTCACATACGTCACCGATTTTCACCGGGCAACGTGGGTTGAACGTGCAGCCAGAAGGCGGGTTTACCGGAGACGGCACTTCACCCGGGAGGATGATCTCTTCACGCTGAATGTCCGGATGGGACGGGAGCGCAGCGGAGATCAATGCCTGTGTGTACGGGTGGAGCGGGTTAGAGAAGATCGGTTCTGAATCACCAATCTCTTTGATCGTGCCCAGGTACATAACGGCGGTCGTGTGGCACATGTACCGCACCGTCGCCAGGTTGTGAGCGATCATCAGGTAGGCGAGGTTGTGTTCTTTTTGCAGGTCCACAAGCAGATTGAGGATCTGCGCTCGAATGGACACGTCCAGCGCGGACACCGGCTCGTCTAGGATCATGACTTCGGGGTTCAACGCGAGGGCTCGGCGACTCCGATGCGCTGCCGTTGTCCGCCGGAGAATTCGTGAGGGTAAAGATTGGCCTGGTAGGAGTTAAGACCTACCTCTTCAATAACCTCATCGACCCGTGTGTTGATCTCACCTTTGGTCATCTTGGTGACGATCTGGAGAGGCTCGGAAACGATTGCCCGAACTCGCATGCGGGGGTTCAGCGAGGACCACGGGTCCTGGAAAACCGCCTGCACGTTTTTACGGTAGTCGCGCTTGGCCGACCGGCTCATCTTGGTGAAATCTTCTCCCTTGAAGAAGATCTGTCCAGAGGTCGGTTTCTCGAGACCGAGCAGCAATTTTGCCGTCGTGCTCTTTCCACACCCGGACTCACCAACAAGGCCAACTGTCTCACCTGCGCGGACGACCATGTCAATACCGTCTACCGCTTTGAGGGTCGGCTTGTTCCCGAAGCCCAGAAACCCACCGGCAAGCTCAAAGTGCTTGGCCAGACCTCTGGTCTCAAGAATTACTTCAGCATTAACGTCAAGAGGCTGAATTCCCTCTTCTTGCTGAATCTTTTCCTGAATTGTCGTCATCGCATCCTGTATCCGTAAAAGGTTTAGTCAAACATCGCTCGTTGGTGCTCAATGAGCGCCAACGGTTTCACCTGTTCCCGCGGTGTGCTAGTCGGCTACCGCTTCAGCTTCTTCAGGCTGTTCTTCCGCTACGGAATTCACGGTGACCGACTGGGCTGCAGCCAATTCATCCGGATCCGCTTTGGAGATGTCAAAGTCCAAGAGTTTCCAACAACTTGCCGTGTGCTCCTCACCGATCTCGACACGAACTGGATACGCCTCGCGGCAAACATCCTGCGCGTACTCACATCGTGGAGCGAATGGGCAGCCTGGAGGTAGGTCAAACAGAGGCGGCGGCTGGCCCTCAATTGAGTAAAGCCGCTGTGTCCGCTCTTCGAGTTTTGGCACGGATGCCAGTAGTGCCTCGGAGTACGGATGGGAAGGCTCGTTGAATATCTGCCGCACATCGCCGGTCTCGACGATCCGTCCGGCGTACATGACCGCGACACGGTCGCACATCTTGGCGACGATCCCGAAGTCGTGTGTGATGAAGATGATTCCAACACCGGTCTCCGCCTGAATCTCCTTAAGGAGACGCAGGTAACCGGCCTGAATCGTCACGTCCAGCGCAGTAGTCGGTTCGTCCGCAATAAGGACGATCGGCGCACAGGAGATGCTGATGGCCCCCACAACCCTCTGACGCATTCCGCCAGAAAGCTGGTGCGGGTAGTCCTTCATCCGGCTCTCGGCCGCCGGGATTCTCACCTGTCGGAGGGAGTGAATGATCTTATCGACCAGAGACTGACCTTTCAGATTCTGGTGAATCCGAATGGCCTCTCCGACCTGGTTCTCGATGTTGAACACAGGGTTGAGCGCCGTCATCGGGTCCTGGAGGATCATCCCAACCTTGGAGCCCCGGATCTTGGCCATCTCGCTGTCAGAAAGGTCCAGGACGTTCTGTCCATCAAGGATCACTTCACCGCCCACGATGTAGCCGGGGGGTGATGGGATGAGTCTCATTATCGAGAGAGCCGTTACCGACTTACCCGATCCTGATTCGCCCACCACTCCGAGGGTCTCCCCCCGCTTCACGTGGTAGGAGACTCCGTCTACGGCCTTCACTGTGCCGTAACTAGTCTGGAAATAGGTCCTCAGGTTTTTCAGCTCCAGGATGACATCATCCTGGACCGTACTGGGGCCAAATCCGTCTCTGTCCGCGTCTGTGCGGTCTGAGTAATCGGCACTCTCTGCGCGATCTTGTTCGGGTGAGTCGACCATCCTCGGCTCCTCTTAGCTCAACCGGGAAAAGTGCGGATCACTTCGCTCCCGGCGTTGGGCCGTGCATACCGGTCCCAACTGTGCGTTGCACGGCCCGAAAGGCCGCTATTTTTATGTCTGAATACGGAGGCACTCACTCGTGTACCTCTCGGGTTTCGGCGAAGTATAGCAGTGGTCGATACGGTGCGCATAGCCGTCCGCAAAGATGCCGCTCAGGCCCGCCGTAATCTACCGGCAAACATCAATGCCACGGTACCCAGAATTAACAATCCGATCCCGTTCACGCTGAGCGCCCAACCTACGGAGTACACCTCCGCTATCAGTCCCAGTTCAAGGCTTCCTGCCCATCCAAACCCGATCGCAAAAATCCACCCTCCCATGGCACGGCCGCGCATGTCGTCCGGGACGTTCGCCATCAGCATGGTCCACTGTAAAGCGTCAAAGGAAGACGCCATGATCCCGACGACCGCGACTATCAACAACGATACCGGGAAAATATCCGATACTCCAAGTGAGATCAGCCCAACGCCGTATATGAAAATTATGGCGATCGCGAGCAGGCCCTTGCGCCTGAAGTCCGAAAGTGCCGTGATGAGCACGGACCCTACGAGGCCACCTATCGCCGCCATCGCGGTCAACGCCCCCAGCCCCGTCGCACCGACGCCCAACACATCCTCGGCCAACGACGGCATTAGTGTTTGGAAAGTAAACCCGAGTATTTCAACAACCAAGGCGAATGTAAGTAACGTAGCGACGATCGGGATACCGAGCAGCATGCTGATACCGCCGAATGTGCTGCGGATAAAGCCCACGCCCGCCTTGAGTCCGTGCGCTGTGCGTTGCCCACCCAGGCCCGGTTGAACGACCACCACGCGGCTAATCGCAAATCCGCCAATCGCAAACGCCAGCCCGGCGATTACAAAGACGATGCCGGGGCCTACCGATTCAATCAACAGCCCGCCGGTGAGCGCCCCTATCGCGCCGACGGCCCGTGTTGCGACAGACAGCATCGCAACACCGTTCGCTGCGTTTCGCCTCCCGACAACGTCAACGGCAAGCGCCTGTGACGCCGGCAGTTCAAACGAAGCAGTGATCCCGGCCAGGCCAACGAGCGCCATCACCACCCAGATGAGAGCATCGGACTGGGTGACGAGAAACAACATCCCAACAGCGACCGAAACTTTCAGCCCGGCCGTGATCATCAGAACTTTGCGGCGGGAATACCTATCAGCAATCGCGCCACCAAACGGCCCAAAGATCAGGTTGGGCGCGCTCCTCACGGCGAAAGATACCGCCGTAAGAAAGACTGACCCGGTCTGATCCAGGACAAACCAGCTGATAGTAAGCCGCTGCATCCAGTTTCCGAACCCGATCAGGAGGCCGGCGCTCCAGAGCCATCTGAACGCATCGTTATGCAGCGAACGTAGAGGGCCTGTATGCACCGGTATCGGTGGCGATTGTTCGGAAGTTGTACCGGTTTGCATCGCAGCTCACTACTTCATTAATGACACCTGAGTCCAGGACATCCGGGTGGTTAAGGGCCACGCCCCTATGGGAGTCTTACTCTGGCTATGGAGCAAAATGGCGGCCACTGCACACATATGAAGGGCCGGAACTGGTGACCGGTCCTTCATATGTGTCTCTTACGGCCTATTGAATTAACCCCTCTGACCACCCAGAGTTCTAGGACAGTCCGAGATCTTTCTCGACTTCGGTAAGGGCCTCGTCTATGACGCTGACCATGAAGTCGATTTCGTCCTTACTGATGGACAACGGGGGGCAGATGCTGATCAGATCGCCCGCCCGGAAGCTAATGAGATTGCGCTGATACAAGGCTGGCGGGATTTTCTTGGCCAGTTCCGCGCTTGCCGGGAATTTAGCCTTTGTCTCCCGATCGCTAACAAGCTCGACCGCTGCTATCAAGCCCATGCCACCCCTGACATCACCGACTGACGGGTGTTCATACAGCTTTTGCAGCTGCTCGTACAGGTAAGTTCCCATCCGGTCAGAGTTTCCAACCAGGTCCTCGCGCTTGAATATCTCAAGATTCTTGATGGCGGCTGCGCTGGACACCGGGTGGCCGCCAAAGGTGATCAGGTGCTTGAAGGTGCGGCTGTCGTCTCCAATAAAGGTGTCCGCTATCTTCTTGGTCGCGATCGTGGCTCCAAGTGGAAGGTATCCGCTCGTTATCGCCTTGGCGACGGTCGTGATGTCCGGCTGAATGCCAAAACGCTCTGCCCCGAACCAGGTGCCGAGCCGGCCAAATCCGTTGATGACCTCGTCCGCTATCAGCACGATGTCGTAAGTGTCGGCAATCTCACGTAGGCGGTGCCAGTACGCGGGCGGCGGGATGTGGATGCCGGTGGCGGCCGAGACAGGCTCGGCGATGATCGCAGCAACAGTGTCCGGGCCCTGGTGCTTGATAACCGTCTCGAACTCGTTGGCGACGGCGATCGCCTCGTCCACCGGGTTGTCGTGGTAAATCGGCCGGTACGAACTGTAGTTGGATACGTGATATGTGCCGGGCATCGTCGGGCCCATGGTGTCGGCGGCCGGGCTTCCACCCAGGCTCACGGCCATCGCCGTACCGCCGTGGTAGGAGCCACGGCGTGAGATGATCTTGTATGCGCCCTGCTTGCCGGTCAGCATTCGGTACTTTTTGGCCATCTTCACGGCGGTCTCGACAGCTTCCGAACCACCGCTGACGAAGAATATTCGTGCGTCCTTGTCCGGGTAAAGATCGCTTACAACGCCGGATAATTCGATGGTGGATGGAACGATGGAACCGGCGGGCGGTGAATCGATGGCGATCATCTGCGCATAGGCCGCGTCAGCGATCTCGGTTCGACCGTATCCGGCGGATTTGTACCAGAGTCCAGCCATGCCATCGAGAAACCGATTGCCATCGATATCGGTCACCCAGACGCCTTCGCCCTTCACAAATATCTGAAGTGCTCCATCCCGCCAGTCAGCGGTCTGCATGGCGTGCATGAACAGATGCTCTCCGGCGGTCTGTCGAAGGTTTTCTACCTGTTCTCCGGTGAAGGTCTCGGTGGCCATTAAAGTGACTCTCCAATGCGACATAGGTTGGGTAAATTGCGGCTTCCAAACAACTGGCGCCAGTCTACGACCGCTTAGCTAGGCGGTCCAGAGTCTTTTCAGTAATAGACATCGTCTCCGGTTGCGCACCGGTGTCCGATGAATACAATCCACCCGGAACCGCGCTCCCGGTAATCACCCGGCAACACTAATAATAAAACGAAAGAGGTCCCGGAAATGACCGTCAATATCGCCACCGTATATGAGCGATCCAAGAGCCCGGGACCGCAGCCAAACGGCCTGCAAGCCGCAGAAGATGGCCTTTGGTACATCGATCAACGAAACGACAAGGTCTACAAGCTGGACTGGGATTCCGGCGACGAAATCTTGTCATTCCAGACCACAACGGAGCACGCCAGCGGGATCACCATCGGCGACGGTTTCGTGTGGGTTTCCTCTACTTTTGGTCTGACCATCCACAAGATAGATATGGAGACGGGCAAGACCGTCCAGGAACTCCCGACGCCGGGAGTCGGCCAGGTCGCGTTCTCTCCTCTTGGTACTGCCGCTCGGGATTCAGGCGCCCACGGGCTTGAGTGGCGTGACGGGAAGCTCTGGGTCGCCGTACCGCCATCCCAGATGATCTACCAGGTAGACCCGTCAAACGGCGAGGTACTGCACGAGATCAAGGCTCCGGGCCTGCGAGTACACGGCATCGCATTTGATGAAGACGGCAATCTATGGTCGGCAGACACCGCATCCGGCGTCGTGTCTCTCCTGGATGTTTCGGACGGCCGTGTCCTGAACTACATCCGAGTCCCGTGGCCGACAGAGGTCCACGGCCTGACGATTGATTCCGCCGGAAAGCTCTGGTACTGCGATGCAGAGACGATGGGAATAGGACTGCTCGGCCGCTAGCCCCAACGGGGCTTGAATTTGGACCGGAGTTGATTCCGGAATAGGCCATTTAGCGGCGGGCGTTGCGTTTTTTTTGCGCAGCAGCCGCCGTTTTGTTTTGGCTGACATTCAACTTCGATTTCGGCTCAACTGATCGGGGGCGGCTGCTCAGCGTTCCAGGACGGCTGCTGTGAGGGACCGATGGGACCAGTTGCTGCAAGGGGCCATGCCAGTTTTCGGATAGCGCCCCAGCGGCCCGGGAACCCGAGCCATGGGGATGCGTCCTCGCTCCCTTCCGGGGGCTGGCCGTTGATCTCTACCAGCACGATGTCGTCGGCGGTGATCCAGATCGGGCCTCCGTCTGAAGTGCGGTCCCCGGCTTTCGGCCACGCCTGTTTATGGACGCCAGCGGAGGTGTAGCTGGCGTGGCTCCCGAGGGCGGAGTAGGCGATCGGGTTTCCGCCGGGCGTGAGTTGAAGTGACGGGCCGATCTCTGTCTCGGCATCAGGAAATGCCCAGCCGCCGTTGTCCTGCCCATGGGCGGAGAGGTATGCCGAGATAAGTCGTGGCTCGCTTGTGTTGGTGACACGAACGGTTACGTGCTCCCAGTCGCCTTCGTGCGTGATGTGCCGACCTTCCCGGCCGTTGAATGGGTAGAAAAACCAGTACTGGAGATCGAACGCCGAGGAATCGCCCGGCGCAGATCTCGCATTCACATAGCAAGGCGCGCTTAAACGCCCCCTATTCGGCCGAAACCCGTGCCTCGTGTTCTGATGATTCGTGCCACGCGGGATATCCAGATACAGGTCTGTCTCACCGAGCCGCCCACTTCCGTAATCCCCCAGCTTCTCGGGCGTCACGCGCCCCACCGGCAACAGCACCTCGTCCCTTCGGAACAACCCTCGCCAGCGCCGAAGACGCGTTCGTTCCAGGTACCACTCGACCGAGGAAGGGCGATTCGGGTCGTCAGGGTGCAGCCGGACCTTCGGGGCGAATTTCGGAAGCGCCGCAACCACGTCAAAAGCAGGATCTGGCATGGCGTCCCTGTCTGTAATGCAGCAGGCCCATCGAGCGGCGAAAGTAATTCACAGCCCTGTGGGCCTCAGGTTCCGATGCTTGGTCCGCGATCGCAGTACGCCCGGAGCGTTTCGATAGCGTACAGCACGGCCAGGTGGCTGGTACTAAGGATTGCGGACGTGTGGTTGATTCACCAGCTTGAACGTGAATTCGCCGAACTCGCCCCGAGCGTGAATCTCGTGGACGTTACCGGGAGATGCGGGATCCGCAACCACCTTCACGATTGTTCGTTTCGGGCCTATTCCAGCAATGCTCAGTGTTGCGGCGACGTTCACATTCGCAGGGAACAGCGCCACTGCATCACGAGCTGGGCCCTCGTATAGAACGGTCGGTTCGGTGATTTCGACGTCTTCCCACTTCGCAAATCCAAGCGCGCCGGAAAAAGTTCGCGGCGTTTTTGTGGACGTTAACGTGACGCTCTCAAGCAGGTCACGGACTGAGCGAAGTGCATCGATGCCGCCCAGGGCTCCGGAGGGAATAACGATGTCACACCGATTACCGGCGGCGAGGCTGATCAGGCGATCGAATAGCTCCGTGTCAGCGAGCGCGCCAGAGCTAAGGATGAACAGGGAGCGGCCGGCGGACAAAACGGTCTCTCCGTAGGCTTCGATGACGGCTGGCGCTGCGCATTCGACCACAAGAGACACGTCCTGTACAGCGAGGAGTTCGTCCACAGTCCGGCACGTCGTGGGCCGGGGGATCAGCTTTTCAGATAACCGTACGGCCGCCTCCGTATCTTCGTCGTAAATGGCGATGACGCGGGCGTTTTGAACCACTCCATCGGAGACGGCGAGGGCGACTTCCCCGCCCATCGTGCCGCAACCAAGGAGGCCAATGCCGACGCGTTCATCCATTTGAATCCAATCCGTCGTTCCAGACAGAAGCAGGCCGTTTCCCCGGTTAATCAAGACGTCGCCGCACGTTTACTTGAACAAACCGGGGTTAAACTCGGTCGTCCTAACCCTGACTTTGACAAAGCCCCGTGTTCAGGTCTTTTCAACGGGTCGGGGTCGGGGTCGGGGTCGGGTCAATGTAGCAGGAGATCGGTTTCGGGATATCTCGGATGAACAGCGAATTCATCCTTCGAGATCGATACTCTCACTCCCGGATTAATCCCAAAAAAGTCCCGAAATTATTCAGGGGAGCAAAGTCGAGTGGCCGCATCATCAATCACCGGAAAAGTGCAGACAGTACTCGGACCTGTCGATCGGGAATCATTAGGGCCAACCATCACGCACGAGCATCTGCTGATCGATTTTCGCGTGGTGTTTCAACCGTCAAACGATCCCGCCGAAGCCGGCATGGCGGAAGAAAAACTTTCGCTCACGAACCTTGGTTGGATCCGGCACAACTGGAACAGCTCGCTGGACAACCTGACCCTGCTGGATGAGGAGGTTGCAACGGCGGAGGCCAGCGAGTATTTCGACGCCGGCGGCCGAACCATGGTCGATGTCACAAGCAACGGCCTCGGGCGAGACCCACTTGCGCTGGCGCGCATCAGCAAAGCGACCGGGCTGAACGTGGTGATGGGCGGCGGGCACTACATCGGGAGCACACACCCGGCCGAGTTCGAGACGACGACGGCCGAGGGCATCGCCGAAACGATCATTCGCGACATAGAACAGGGGGTCGATGGCACTGGAATCAAGACCGGAATCATCGGCGAAGTCGGCGTATCCGCACCCTGGAACGAGTCAGAGCACAAGACGCTCCAGGCGGCTGTCATCGCGCAGGTCCAGACCGGCGCTCCCGTGCTTATCCATCCAGGACGAGACGAAGATCTGCCGCTTCAGATCCTGGAAGCCATTGAGGGTTGGGGCGGTGATATGGCCAATACCGTGATGGGACACATCGAACGAACTATCTATAACCGGGACGCCTTAAAACGCGTTGCACAGACGGGAGCGTTCTTGAACCTTGACCTGTTCGGCCACGACTCCTCGTACTACCCGCTTGCACCAAGTTCGTACATGCCGAACGATGCCCAGCGCCTGGATCAGATCGAGTTTCTGATCGATCAGGGCCATGTGCGTCAGATTCTGCTGGCGCACGATGTGTGCTCCAAGCATCGGCTGAAGAAATACGGAGGGCACGGCTGGGATCACATCATCTCCCGCGTCGTTCCGCAGATGCTGGCTAGAGGGATCAGCCGTGAGCACGTAGACCAGATGCTTGTGGACAACCCGAAACGCATGCTGACATTCGCCTGACCTCTGATATTGGGGACATTGGGTCGCAGAAAAGCGTCCAATCTGGGCGCACCTGCGTAAAATTTCATGGCGCCGGAAATGGCCGGGACTCGGCGGGCACACCCCAATCTGAATCAGGCGATCTATGTTTGAACTGGAGAAGATGGTTTGACGGAGGACCTACTGCGAGGAATTCGGCGTTCGACCGCGGCGACAACGGGCGTGGCTCTCTTGATGCTGCTTTTCGTGGCCTGTTCAAGCGGTGGCGATGAACCCGTAGTCAACCATAAGGCTCCACTGGACGATATTTTCCTGTTCGTGATCTCGTCCGATGCAGCAATCGGCGAGAACCGGCTGCCCTTCGCACTACGCCGCGCAGATGGAGGGAAGGTTGATGTGGCTTCAACCGCGGTCAAGATGACGTACGGAAAGCGCGATTCCGGTGTCGTAATCACGGCCCCCGAGCCGACGTTCAGACAGTGGCCCGTCGGCGGCGGTATCTTCACCACAACCGTCGAATATGACAGCGCCGGGATCTGGGATTTCACTGCGAACATCACACTGCCGGACGGCACTCAAAACACGGCCGATGCGACGACGCTCGTAAAAGAGGCGTCCGCCACGCCTGCAATCGGATCGGTAGCCCCAATGATCGCAACCAAGACCGGTGCGACACCGGAAGAACTGGCGCTCATCACGAGCGACGCCAACCCGATCCCCGAGATGTACGCCGTCAGTTTTGATGACGCCCTCGGAACCGGCGATCCGGTTGTCATCAGCTTCAGTACTCCGGCCTGGTGCACGTCGCAGACCTGTGGGCCACAGGTGACCACGGTAGATCAGGTCCGCCAGAACCACATCGGCGAGGCCGCATTCATCCACGTCGAACTGTTCGACAATCCAGACGTGATGCGTGAGAGCGGCGACCCGTTGCTCGGCGTCGAGACTCCGGCGGTGGAGCCTTGGAACCTGCCATCCGAGCCGTGGACCTTCATCATCGACGGCAACGGCCTGATCGCAGCCAAGTTTGAGGCGTACACGACCGCGGATGAATTAGAAGAAGCGCTGGCGGCTGTGCTGGCGGGCGGGTAAACGTCCAACTGCGCCGGTTCGGTTATCGGTCCGTAATTGCGCTGATGATCAGTTGACCGTCTTCTTCAAAGTACTCGACCCGAATCGACTGCCCCATCGCCGCGTGCTCTTCAAGGTGCGAGGGAGTTTGTCCAACAAATCCACGCGCCTCGAACTGCCATACAACTCCGTCGGCATCTACCAGTTCAAGCTCAGCCAGTGCCGTGACGGAGGAAGACACGACGTTGGTCACCTGGCCAACCACGGAACCATCTCCGTCGCCTGATCCGCAGGCCACCACCAGTGATATGGACAGCGCAGCGATCAGGGGAAGCATGAACCGTGCGAACCGCCGTTTTGTTATCACCAGCTACCCCGACGCCGCCGTCGCTATCAGCTGTTCCAACCGCTCCAGAAGGGCGTCCGATTCGTCCAAGATGTCACGGTCGCGCGGCTCTTCTCCGAGCGAATGGGCCTCCTCAATATCGGCCCGTGCAAGATCGAATTCCTCGAACACTTCCATGTAGATGGTTGCTCGATCAAGATATGGCTGCGCGCTAACAGGCGAGTATTCAATGGCGAGATTAAAATCGCCAAGGGCGAGATCGTAGCTGCCTATCTGGAACAGGAATCGGCCTCGCCACCAGTAAGCCAGGCCTTCATCCGGCGCGAGCTCCACGCCTTCGTTGAACATCTCCAGTGCGTCCGCGGCACGACCGGCTCCGCTCATGATTCTGCCCAGCACGATCACCGAGTTCGGGTCTGAGGGGTCAAGAATCCGCGCCTGAACTGCGTCCTGGTTTGCGCCGAGGATGTCTCCCACAGACATGTTGGCGACGGCCCGGCCGGCGTATGCGCTGGCAAGATCAGGTTTGAGCTGGATCGCCCTGTCGAAATCCGAAATCGCCTCGCTTGATTTCCCCTGGGCCATGAGCGCGCTCGCTCGGCCTTCCCAGCCGCGAGCGAATTGAGGCTCGATCTCTATCACGACCGTGAACTGCCGTTCCGCTTGCACATAGTCGCCACGATTAAAATATGAGTGCGCCCGGGCGTAATTACGAACGTTCTCGTTTGTGCTGGGCGGCTCGGGCGTGGCGGTCGGTCCTGGAGTGGGCATAGCTGGTTCCGTCGTCGCCGCCGGTTCAGGCTCGGCCGTCTCTGTAACTTCGGGCGGTACCGGTGTCATATCGGCTTCGTCAGGAACCGAACCATCCCCGCTCGAACATGAAACGAGCGCGATCAATCCAACGGCGCTAAACGCCATCAGCCATCTCCAGAGCTTTAGTTCCGTCCGTTTTTTATGGCGCCTGTTCATTCTCTGGACACTGTCGCCTTTCGTGATGTCTGCATATCCGTAACGAGATTATGTACCCGGAACATGACCCCCGGGACACGATTTAGGGTTATGTTGTTTCGCCGTAACGGGGAGTTCAACATGCCCTGTCCTCAAAAGGCGCTTGCCTCCCACGGACCTGACGCTGAACATATCCCGTCGATAATGTTTGCTCGAAATAAATCATGGGCATTCAACCATGAGAAGTCGTCCCTAGAAGGGTTTTACGAACGCATGTCCCGTACGGGTTTGATTTGCTAATAGACCTTCACTGCCACACGATCGAGCGATCTGACGATAGCACCGCATCGGCGCTCGATCTGGCACGCAAAGCGCATGAAATGGGACTCGACGGAATCTGCCTGACGGATCACGATACTTTCTGGCCCGCGGACGAGGTGAAACGAATATCGGACGAGGCCGAGATTCTTGTACTGGCCGGTGTGGAGATCAACACCGATGGCGGGCATGCGCTGGTATTCGGGTTGGACGAGTACATCTTCGGGATGCACAGGCCGGCCTTTTTACGCGAACAGGTCGATCGTGTGAATGGCGCTATGTTGATGGCGCACCCGTACCGTCGCTCACTTCCATGGGGCGTGGACCCCGGGACTAAAGGCTATGACGAAGGGCTCAAGCGCGCGATCAAGGGCGAATTTATCAGGGTGGTCGACGGCGCTGAGGTGATCAACGGGCGGGCGACCGAAATCCAGAACGAGTTCGCCCGGCTACTCCTGGATGCCGTCGGCACGCCAAAGTTGTCCAACAGCGATACGCATACCGTCGAGGGGATCGGCTTTGTCGCTACGGAGTTTGAGCGAGAGGTCTTTGACGTGCCCGGGCTGATCGTAGAACTCCAGACCGGTCGTTTCCGTCCGTGGTCCGCTCCGGGATGGATCGCCAGCGGAATGAACTCCACTAACACTCCCACCATAAAACCCCGCTAGCGCAATCCGGAAAGACGGGCGACGACCATCTCCAGCGCCACCCTGTCTCGGACCTGGCCCGATTTATAACTGAGGTCCGCCTCGCCCAGGCTGCGATGTGCTTCAGCCAGGTATTCGTGGCTGAATCGAACGGCCTGTTCCAGCGTTTTGCGCAACGCGAATGCGGCTCTCAGGCCAATCCGGTTGCCGATCTCCCCCTCATCAACGCCGCGTTCACGAAGGTGGCGGGCGAGGATCAGCATGCGCGTCTGACGGGTCAACATGGAGAGGATGTACTGCACGCTGGCACCGTCATCCAGAAGTTGATAAAGCGCCCTCATCGCCATCCCCGGGCGGCGCTCAAGGATGGCGTCCACGGCGGCGAAGATGTTGGCCTCTCGGGCCGGTGCGACCATCACATCTACATCATCCGGCTGGATAACCCGATCACCGACATACAGCGAAAGTTTGCGGATCTCCTGGTCAAGCAGACGCAGGTTCGGTCCGACAAGGTCGTTGAGCCTGGCGATGGCAGACGGCGAGGCCTGAACTCCCTCCGACATGACACGCGCCCTGATCCAGTCCCCTACAGCGCGACCGCGTGGGGTTGAGAAGACGGAAATATTCAGTGCGTCGGATGACTTGAGGGCACGGATCGCGCCGCCGTTGTCCTTCAGTTTGCTGTTCGGTCCTGTCGGGAACGAGTCGACAAACACCAGCTCGGTGGTGTCCGGCAGCCCGGCCAGCATTTCGCCGAATTTGTCCCATCCGGAGGTGGACATCTGTGTGGCCGCTGCGCCTCCCCTACCGCGGGTGGCGTTGGTCGTATCAAGCCGTCTCAGGAGTCCGCGCACCAGCACGAGACGACGATCAGCCAGGAACGGCACGGTACGTGCCGCCGCCTCCACTTCGCCCGGTTTGAAGTTACGTCCCTCGAACTCTATCGTGTTTGATTCGGCCGCATCCTCTCCCAACGACGCGCGAATCTCCCGCACCGATTCGTCGATGCCAAATTCATTGTCGCCGTGGAGTACTCGGATCAAGAAGAAGGATTCCTACGTGAGATACGAGGTTCTCGGTCAGATAAACTGGTGGGAGACGATTTCGTTACGATCAGGTTCAACCACCGACCAGCTTTTTCCCCATGCGCGCACTCCTGCTCATCAGGTACTTTCCGCTCATCCTACCGGCCATTCGGCTGGCGTGGGGGCTGTTTCTGGACCGCCGCGTTGGCATCACTATCAAGCTGCTGCCGATACTCGCGATCATCTACATGCTGTCGCCGCTGGACCTGTTGCCGGACATCATACCGGTGGTCGGCTGGGTGGACGACCTGATCGTGGCAGGTGGTCTGCTGCTGTTGTTCTTCATTCTGGCCCCACGCGATGTGGTGATCGAACGGCTCCGTAAAGCAACTAATCCTGATCAAGAAGATCCACCTGAGGAGACCGGTCAGACCGTGGACGGCACGTTCCGGTACACGGATGAGGACCGACCCCGATAGCGGCGACGGGCAACTTTCGAACGAATTTGGACCCTCAAATCGGGGCGAACGTTGGTCAGACGACCGCGACCGTCCATAATTGAATCGGAAATAAAAATAACCGGGGCCACTGGGCCTCACGAAGAGGTAGTGCACGCTTAATGCGCATCGGGATCATCGGACTGCCGGCGAGCGGCAAAACAACACTTTTCAATGCGCTAACACGCGGCCGAGCGGCGACAGGATTCGCCGCCGGGCGTGGAGCCAACATCGGAGTTGCGCACGTTCCAGACGACCGTCTCGACGCGCTCACCGAGCTTTACAAGCCACAGCGCACGGTGCCCGCTGAGGTCACATATGTGGACCTGCCGGGACCGTCCGAGTACGACGGCCCGAAAGGCGGGATGTTCGCCGGGGAAGCACTCACACAGTTGCAGACGGTGGACGCCGTGCTGGTTGTGGTGCGCGGATTTGAAGACGCCTCCGTGCCGCACGTCAAAGGCGGGACCAACTGGCGGCGGGACGTGGACGACATCGCTTTCGATCTGCTATTCGCAGATATCGCCTTATTGGATCGGCGCATTGAGCGGCTCACGAAAGACATCAAGGGCTCAAGCCAGGCCGATCGGGTAAAAATTAACAACGACATCGAATCGCTGCGTCAGCTCCAGACAGAGCTTGAAGAGGGCACCCCCCTGAGGGCCAGGGAGTTCACTGAACAGGAGCGTGGCGCAGTGCGCGACACCTTCCTCCTGTCCGCCCTGCCCTTTCTCGTGGCGGTCAACATCGGCGAGGACGACATCCCGAATTCTGACCAGGTCTCGTCCGAAGCCTCGGAAGCTGTAGGCGGCCAGAAGTCGGGCGCTGTCGCCGTCTGCGCATCGCTTGAAGCGGAACTGGCCGGGATGGACGCCGAGGAAGAGGCGGACTTCCGGGAATCGATGGAAGCCGGCGAGTCCGGCCTTTCACGCATCATCAACCTGTCGTACGACGTCCTCGGCCTGATATCGTTCCTGACGGTCGGTGAGGACGAGGTCCGTGCCTGGACGGTTGAGCGCGACACTCCTGCGGCCGTTGCCGCGGGGCGAATCCACTCGGACATCGAGCGCGGCTTCATCCGGGGCGAGGTCGTCGCTTACGATGACCTTCTCGAATGCGGCAGTCAGTCAGAAGCTCGCACGCGAGGATTACTCCGGTCTGAGGGACGTGAGTACCTGATGCAGGACGGCGATACGGTCAATTTCCTGTTCTCGGTCTAACGAAAATAAGCGGCCTCGGGCGATTCCAGCGATGTGGATCAACAGGCCAACACGGAAGATGGAACTAAATGGCTCCTGAAGAATTCGGACGGATCGAGAAGCCGGATGCATCGTCTGTCATCGGCAAACGCAAGGTGTATCTCGTCACAATGGTTTCGCCCTTGCCGGGCGCGCCGGAAGGCTTCACTACTCGACTGAAAAACTACTGGGATGCCATCGAGGCTAACGTCTCACAGCTAGAGGCGCGTGCGGGGATGGTCAATCGCATCTTCCACGAGGCCGTATCTGTGTCGGGCGAACTCGGCCTGAATATGGTGTCGCAGGTGAATCAGCCGGCATGGTCGATGATCAAGAGCCGGATGGAATCAGGCGCGACGCTTGAGGCGTTCGATAACGACGACCTTTTCTCCCAGATTGTGGACTGGTCCCGCTGCATGCAGGTCGGGCTCTCAAGCCAGGCGGTGGCGGACGTGATCCAGGAGAAGTACACAGCGGCCGCCGAAGCACGCTTTGATGGGATGTCGAAAGGGCTGGACGAAAAGATCGGTGACGCCGAGGCCGCCATCGTGATCATATCCTCGGCCCGTAGCATAAAGATGCCGGAAGGCGCCGAGCAGTTCAACGTGATGCCGCCGGAACTAGACGAGTTGGTCCGCTGGACACGCGAGGCAAGCGAACAGGCGATGGCCGAGGCGCAACGGGCACAGGAGGCCGCCACCGCGGGCGAAGATCCACATGCGGGCCACGATCATTCACAAAGCGAGCCGGAAAACGGCGGATCTGGGTTATGGACTCCGGGATCCGCGTAAGTCCAGCTGCGGCGCCAGAATCGCAACAGGCTGAGGCCGGTGCGAGTGGTCTTTCGCTATACGTCCACATCCCGTTTTGTGAGACGAAGTGCCACTACTGCGATTTCAATACCTACGCCGGTATCGAGGCGTTAATCCCCGGCTACCTGACCGCGCTCGAGACGGAGATCCGTTTCTGGGGTCGCGGGCTATCGAGGCCCAGGGTCTCAACGATCTTCTTTGGCGGCGGCACCCCGTCCTACGTTCCTATAGAGGGCATTGAGGCGATCTGCGCTGCCATATTCGAGGCGTTCGATGTGGATGATGACGCCGAGGTAACGCTGGAGTCGAATCCGGGCGATTACTCAAGGCGTGACCTGACCCGATATATCGACGCCGGGATTAACCGGCTGAGCATCGGCGTGCAAAGCCTTGACGACGGACTGCTGAAATCGCTGAGTCGGCGTCACGACGCGGAAACCGCTATCGGTGCGTACCGGTCGGCCCGGGAAGCCGGTTTTGACAACATAAATCTGGACCTGATGTTCGGGCTGTCGGACCAGACCATTGAACAGTGGCGAGACTCTGTGGACCGTGTGATCGCCCTTCGACCCGAGCATCTATCTCTCTACGCGCTCACGCTGGAGCCGGGCACGCCCCTCGACGCAATGGTGAAGAGCGGTGAGGTGACAGACCCAGACCCGGACCTCGCCGCAGATATGTACCTGTATGCGGAGAAGGCGCTTGGCGACGCCGGTTTTGATCACTACGAGATATCCAACTGGTCGCTCCCCGAGCAGGAGAGTCGGCACAACCTGGCTTACTGGCTGAACGTGCCCTATCTGGGCGTGGGCCCCGGGGCGCATTCGTACCTGCCATATCGTCGATTCGCCGCATTACGGTCGCCGCGGCGTTACGTGGATTTGCTTGACGGCGCACTGCCAGAGGGCGACCCGGTGGACGGGCTGTTGCAGCTCGGTGTGCTTGAGTCGGTTGAGCCAATCACTCCGGCGATGGAACTTGCCGACACGATGATGATGGGGATGCGGCTCTCGCGTGGTATCCGGACTGACGAGTTCATGGAACGGTTCGGAACCGGCCTTCAAGATGTGTTTGGTCCACTGATCGATGAGCTGTCCGGAATGGGCCTGCTGGTCAGTGACGAGACCGGGATCCAGTTAAGCGACAGCGGCCACCTGCTTGGCAACGAGGTGTTTGAGCGGTTCGTGACGGCATCGGCCGACGTGGAGCTGCCGGGAGACTAGTGGATGCGAGGGCATCTGAGTTCACTGGACCGAGGTGTATCCTGACCCGACCTCGATCCGATGACAGGGACTTTTCGCGCGCCACTGGGATTCAGAGAGGTTGCGATGCCTGACCAATCACCAGGCTTTCCGGAGTACGACAGCCAGACCGCCGCGGTCTGGGATTCAATCGCCGAGTGGTGGGATGATCAGATCGGCGACGGAAACGTCACTCAAGATCTGCTGGTAGGGCCGGCACAGGAACGGCTTCTGGACCTACAGCCCGGCGAGCGCATTCTTGATATCGGGTGCGGAGCGGGGCGTTTCACCCGCCGTATGGCCGCCAATGACATCTCGATCATCGCCATTGACCAATCCAGTGTGTTCCTAAAGCGGGCGAAGAAACGAACGTCTGAGGGCGACGCGGCGATATCGGACCGGATCGATTACCGTCTGATCAATGCCACCGACGGCGACGCAATGCTGGCGCTCGGGGAGCAGGGTTTCGATGCTGCCGTAGCGATTTTGGCGATCATGGACATGGCATCCATCACTCCGCTGTTCCAGACGCTCACGAAGTTACTCAAACCGGGCGGGCGATTCGTCTGGTCTGTAACCCATCCCGCATTCAACGCGTTCGACTCACGTCTTTATGCAGAGGAACGGTATGAGGACGGCAATTACGTAATCGAGCACGGCATCCGAATCAGCAAGTACGTCGTTCCACAGCCTCGGAAATCGATCGGCCTAGTCGGCCCAGCCGCATTCGCAGGACTACTTTGACCGATCGATCAGCACACTCTTGAACGCCTGTTTCGAGGCTGGTTTCGTGATGGACCGCATGCTTGAGCCAGCAATTCCGGATGACGAGACCGTCTCGTCAAGCCGACGTTCCGTCAACTGGTCCCACATTCACGACTTGCCACAGGTGTTGGTTGTACGGAAGCGGTTGCCGGGGTAGATGGCATCCACAGTAGGTGGAGCTATCGCGGCGAGCGCCCTTCGAGAGCCTCAGGGTACGCTTGGCGTAATTCGGCCCGGGCCTCGAACCCCTCACCCCGACCCTCTCTCGCAAGGGGAGAGGGAGCAAACGTGGCTGCTACCGGGGGCGTGTCAGGCACGACGTGACCCACCTCCAATTCCTTTAGTCGATCGGTCTCCCAGGGAGGAGGCTCTCTTTTGCATGAGGAGATCAGGGGGGATTAATCATCTCGCAATCAGAGCCTTCTGAATTCCCGACGACTCGGGAATGACGATGTTCAGTTGGTTCACGAGTTTAAATTTGCCCCCTCTCCCCTACGCGGGAGAGGGTCGGGGGGAGGAGGAGGCCAAAGGCCGAGAAGTGAGACCACTATTTCGCAGTGATAGTCAGACGCGACCCACCTCCACCTTCCTCTTAACGATTGGCCTCCCGGTGACTACCCCCCTGACCCCCTCCAAGATTAGGAGGGGGTCAGGGGGGTAGTCACCGGGCCACGCATCAAGACGCGCTCGCCTACTCGCCGTTGGCCCAGGCCTTGATGATGTGGTGCGCTATCGCGATCGGTCCCGGTACCCGGACGCCGTCGCCTCCGGGGTCGGCCGTCAGTGAATAGCCCGGCGCCGACGCAATTTTGAGCGCGGCAAGCACCTCGTCACGGGATACCCATCGGACGTCGGCCATCTCGCCCGGGTCGATCTTGATGTCGGTCGTAATCGCCTGAGCAATACATCCGATCATGAGGGACGACGGAAATGGCCACGGTTGTGACGAGTGGTATCGCACGTCGCCAACACGAATCCCGCCTTCTTCAAACACCTCTCGCCGTACCGCCTCTTCGATCGACTCGCCCTGGTCGATAAAGCCGGCCAGAGCGGAATAAAACCGACTCGTACGGCGTGCACGGCCCTGCCCTAACAGGCACCTCTCGCCGTCCGTGACCGCCATGATCGCTACCGGGTCTGTGCGTGGGAAGTGGTGAGCGCCGCAGGCGTCGCAGATCCGTTCCTTGCCGCCCTTTGTGGGGTGGGTGGCCTCCCCGCAGTTGGGGCAAAACCCGTGACGTTGATGCCAGCCGATAACGGCCCGGGCATGCGCCATCGTTCCCGACTCTTCTCCAGATACCTCGGTCGCCACGCCGCGGGCGTCCTGGAACATCATACCGTCCGGCAGTCCGAGCAACTCGGCCGGATTCTCTTCGCCCCCGCCGTCCATGTCCGTCGCGACCTTCGCTCCACCGGTTACGTCGATGGCGAAGTGAGCCATATCGTCCTTGATCCCAAGGAGAACCGGTACGGCGTTCTCAGCCGCGTGCGCCATGATGCCTTTGTCCTGCCATGCCAGCTTCGGCTCGTCTCCCGTGGTCGCAAGTGGATTTAGCCGCCAGAACGGAAGAATCCGGGAGCTTGAATTTGCGAGGCGTTCAGCTACCCACTGGTCATCCCGACGCTCTGCGTCTGCTCGGTCGAGGGGATCTCCGGCGAATATGTGAGTGAATGCCAAGCGGGATTGCCTTCCTGTTGGTTCTAATGATGGATTGGAGCCTGTGGATTGTACGTCCGCTCCGGGGAAGCTACGGTCCAGATTCCCCCGACTCCTGTGTTATCTTCGGTTTCTCTTGATTTCGTGTGCCCGCGGACCGGCGCCCGCGTGAGATCGCACGCGCCGAATCGCCCGTCTCTGATATCCATTTGAAGCTCTGGGGATACCTTCCGGCCTATGTTCGTGATCGGTACCGCAGGCCACGTCGACCACGGCAAGTCGACGCTGATCGAAGCCCTGACCGGGATCGATCCCGACCGTCTGCGTGAGGAAAAGGCGCGTGGGATGACCATCGAACTCGGGTTCGCCTGGGTGACGCTGCCGGGCGGCCGTGAGGTCAGCGTCGTCGATGTGCCAGGCCACGAGCGTTTCATTAAAACGATGTTGATGGGCGCGGGCGGCGTCGATCTGGCGCTTTTGATCGTCGCCGCAGACGAGGGGGTCATGCCCCAGACCCGTGAGCACCTTGCGATCCTCGATCTGCTGGGAATTGAGCGTGGCATCGTGGCACTTACCAAGAGCGACCTTGTAGAGACGGACTGGGCCGAACTGGTGACGCTGGATATCGAAGAAACGCTGGTCGGCACCTCGCTTGAAGGTTCACCCGTTCTTCCGGTGTCCGCTATCACCGGCGACGGGCTGGAAGAGCTGCTCAAGACGATAGGTGCAGCGCTGGACGAGATGCCGGACAAACGTGATCTGGGTCGGGCCCGCCTGCCTGTTGATCGATCGTTCACCATTTCAGGTTTCGGCACCGTAGTGACCGGGACGCTGGTCGATGGAACGCTCCGTGTCGGACAGGAAGTGGAGCTTTTGCCGGAAGGCCTGAAGGCCAGAATTCGTGGCCTCCAGACGCATCAGACAGCAGAAGAAGTCGCCTTCCCCGGCACCCGTGTCGCCGTCAACCTGGGCGGCGTGTCGCACGACGAGGTGTCCCGCGGCGACGTATTGACGACGCCTAGCTGGCTGTCCGCCGGAGACGCCATCGATGTCTCACTCAGATTGATCCCCGACGCGCCCCGGTCGATCAAGCACAACGCCACCGTAACTTTCCACGCGGGTGCGGCGGAGACGCCGGCCCGCATACGGCTTCTGGCGGTCGATGAGATGTCGCCGGGCGATACGAGCTGGGCGCAGATCAAGCTGCAGGACCCGATGCCCGTGGTGAAGGACGATCCGTTCGTTATCCGCGACTCCAACTACACGCTCGGAGGGGGCGTTGTGGTTGAGGCGCAGGCACAGAGGCACCGACGGAAGCATCAACCGACGCTTGATCGGCTTGAGACGCTGCGCCAGGGGTCGGAAGCCGATGTCCTGCACAGCGCTCTAGTATCTGTCGAGCCCGCAACTGCGAAGGCGCTCGCCACGGCAGCAAATCTGGCGGATGAAGCTATCGGCGAGCAGCTCAAAGAGCTTGTGGATGACGGCCTCGCCGTGCCGCTTGGGGATGGACAGAATCAGGTGTTCTACTCATCCAGCGGTTGGGCACAGGTTGCTGCAACCTCCACGAGCGCCGTCAGTGGATATCACGCATCGTTTCC
>Ga0114993_10001404_pt1 | contig 27695 bp, 22 predicted proteins | sample ArcticOcean_MG_C_FD_87042 | JGI IMG/M metagenome (GOLD analysis project Ga0114993, IMG submission 87042) | Marine microbial communities from western Arctic Ocean - ArcticOcean_MG_CB2_150 | ecosystem: Environmental > Aquatic > Marine > Oceanic | place: Arctic Ocean: Canada Basin | collected...
CTCGCAGGTGGCGGGATCAAACAGGGGCATGTGCATGGTGAAACCGACGACTTCTCCTACAACATCACTCGCGATCCGGTCCACGTTCATGATCTCAATGCGACCATCCTGCACCTCCTGGGAATCGATCACGAGCGGCTGATCCATCCGTACCAGGGAAGAGATGTCCGCTTGACCGATGTGCACGGCAAGGTGGTTCATGACATCCTCACCTGAGTTTTTCTGTCATCTGCATCGAGATGACTGTTGTCGATGACTCTTTCAGGCGAACCACTCCTGGAGTTTCGCAGCAGTCCCTTTCGGCACTGGAGAGTCACGCCGGCTCAGGGTGTCGGCCATTGCGAGTTGATCCTGGTCCACGGCCTCGGTGAACATGCAGGTCGGATGATGCCGCTGGCAAGACGCTTCGCAGCGATGGGTTATCGTTGCCGAGTACCCGATCTCCCGGGTCACGGTGCTCATGGTGAGGATTCTCACCATGCCCTGGTGGAGGCCTACCTCAGGGGTCGAACTGCCTCCGAGGTGATCGATCTCATCCAGGAGATGCCCCATCGCTTGATCGAGGAGGCGAAAAAGATCGCTGCCGACAAGCACCAGCAGCTGTTTGGAACCACTTTCGAGGAGATCATCGAGCAGGTTGAAAGGTTGACCCTCTGGAGCGCCATCGATAGCAATGAATCGAGGGTTCCACACCATGTCTGGGGCCACAGTCTCGGTGGACTCGCAGCATTTCATGCGGTCAGTCGTATCGATCGCGATCAGTGCTGTGCTCCCACATCCCTGGTGCTCAGTTCGGCCGCCTTCGCTCCCCCAGCAGATGACGATGTGCTGAAAAAAATCATCATCGGCCAGGCGTATCTGCTCTCCTCGTTCTCCATGTTGCGACCCATCGCTGCGCTACAGCGACTGCTCCTCCAGTTGTTGAGGGTCGATGGTGACGGTCGCTTCGCCAATGAGTACGTCAGTGATCTACCCGCCGAGCGTCACCTTCACTCGATGGACCCCTTGCAAAACCATCAGATCCCGCTCTGTTTTGCTGGTCGGTTGCTGCCCTGGATGGCTCGTGCCAGAAAAGTGGCGCGCACGCTGCGGACTCCGGTGATGATCTTCGCTCCCGGATTCGATCCGATCGTGAACACCACGGGTTCGAGAACAGTGGCAGCATCTCTGCCCATCTCCATCGATGACCGTCGGTCTCAGCGGCTGGACATTTACGAGTCGATGACGGTACACGACCTGGTTCGCTCCAGTTGCGCAGAAGCGATCATCTCCCGTGCTCATTCTTGGATGAAAGGCGACCTCGGCAGCTAGCCGTGATGTTGCTGGAACATCTCTCTCACCAGTTCGGTATGATGCTCGATCTCGACCTTCATCCGCTCCTCTGGAGATCCTGCCGGTGAAGACCTGAAGCCGATCCGGATCGCCAGCTGCCGCAAGCTCCCGTCCTCTTCGGAGACCGCCTTGACCGATGCGCGATGCATCATCGCCAGGCGATTTTCAACCATTCGCAGGAACTGATAGGCGGTGAATAGGGTGGTGGCCTCACCGGGGTCGAGCAAGCCGACATCTTCCAGCTGATCGATGGCATTGCGAGTCCGGGGTTGCAAGATGGTGGGATGCTCTCCCTGGTGGAGGAGTATCAGGCACTGGATCAAGAATTCGATGTCGATCAATCCACCACTGCCAGTCCTGAAGTCGATTCCATCTTTCTGTCCGGTGGAACGACGTCGCTGATGCATCTGCCGTAACTCCTGCAGAACTTCCACCTGGTCGACGCCTCTGCCGAGGTTCTTTCGAACCCAGTCCAGCACCTGTTGGCCCAGGTCTTCATCGCCACAGACCGGATTCAATCGAACCAGCGCCTGATGTTCCCACAGTTGCGAACGCTCACCTCTGAAGTACTCCTGGAACTCATCAAAACGAGTGACCAGCGCCCCTCCGGCACCATCAGGTCGCAGCCTCAGATCAACATTATAAAGTGGCCCGCCGGTGCCCGATTGACCGAGCATTCCGGTGACCTGCTTGAGGTGTTCAGCCCAGAACTGACTCGCTTCATGGCCATCTCTGGTTTGACCGACGCCGTCGTGCACCAGGATCATGTCGATGTCGCTGGCAAAACCCATCTCGTTGCCGCCCAGTCGACCGAGCGCCAGGATGCTGTAACACGACTCCTTCGATTGTTTGGGGGGGATCAACGGGCCCAGCAGTTCTTTGGTCTTGTCGAGTGCGATCTGGTCGATCACCTTCAGCACCGTCCGTGCAATCCTCGAGAGACTTCGTAGCACCTGGTCATGGGGCATCCTGCCGCTCAGATCAAGAATGCCGATGTGCACCGAATGCAACGCCCTGAACTCGTGTATCCGACGGAACAACTCCTGAGCATCATCGACTCCTTCGATGGTCGACGATAATTCTTCCAGCAACGATTCCTCGGTCGAGCGCCGACCGGTGCGAACCCGATCCACCACATCGTCGAGCACTCCCGGGTGATTGAGCAACAACTCCGACAGATATCGACTCTGACCAAAGAGATCGACAAAGATCTTGCAGGTTTCGGGGTTCTCGGTCAGTTGCTGATAGAACACCGCCGGCGCACCCAGAGTCTCGACACACTGGACGAACATCAATGCGGCCTGGTCCGGATCGGGACAGGAGCGGATCGCCTCCAGCAATACCGGGAACAGTGCGGCCAGATGGTGCCTGGCCCGCGGCGATCGAAGACCTTGCTGCCGGGGAAAAGCCAGTCGTCGTAACAATCGGTACGCCTTCTCCGGATCGCGGAAGGAGTACTTTCTGAAGACTCGTTCGATCACCTCTGGTTCGGGTCGAAAGGCCAGGATGACATGGACCTCTCCCGCCTGGTCATCTCCGTAACCTCGAAATAGATCGTGAAACAGACTCTCCAGGATGTGACGAATTCGTTCGCGGCGGCGATCGAGTGCCTGCTGTAACTGCTCGCTCTGTTCGAAGCCGAGGGCTCGTGACAATGCCAGGAACTGTGCCGGGTCATCGGGCAAACTGAAAGACTGCCGCTGATGCTGAAGCATCCGGTGATGTTCGACCCGACGCAGGAAACGATAGCCATCGAGCATCCTGGCCGACTCGGTCGAGGTCAGCGCACCGATCACGCCGAGACGTCGAATTGCGTGGTAGACATTTCCTCCGCGAATCGACTCGTGGACCTGCCCATGGAGCAGTTGCAGGAACTGGACCAGGTACTCGACATCGCGAATTCCTCCCCATCCCACCTTCAGTTCGGCGGTGTCCCGTCCGGCCGGGCTACTCTCGAGCACCTCCTTCCAGCCCTGCAGGCGCTGGATCTCATCGAGATCAAAGGGGCGCTGATAGACGAATTGTTCCACCTCCGCCAGCAATCGTGGGAGTCCTTGGGTACGGTCATGAACCGCCCGACTCCGGATGTGAACGATTCGCTCCCAGGTTCCCGCCACCGCGTGAAACTCGGCACGTGCCTGGCTGACGGTCGGAACCAGCGGCCCGGTGATACCTCCGGGTCTCAATCGCAGGTCGGTGCGGTAGAGTGGAATCGAACCGGCATATCCGGTCAGCAATCTCAAGATCCCCCGTGCCACCGCCTCGCACGGGCCCGCCGGAGTCTGATCATCTCGGATGAAGTACAGATCGATGTCACTGGAAAAGTTCAGTTCACGACCGCCCCATTTTCCCAGGGCCACCACCGCCATCGGTAATTGTGACCCCCCCAACACATCGAGAGCACAACGAATGGTGTGATCTGCCAGGTCGCTGAGAGCAGCGCCGGTCTGTTCGACATCGAGGAGCCCCTCCAACTCGCAGCAAACGATGCGAAGTTGTTCACGCCGATGCCAACGGTTGAGGGCACGAGCACGAGCAGTCTCATCGGCCCCGCCGATGACCGGCGGATGAGGAATCGCCTCGGGCGTGCTGGTGAAATCGGGGGAGGTCACCTCGAGTAGATGGCCCTTGGCCAGATCCACCATCGGATCCCCCGCTCCGAGAATACTGACCAGTTTCTCCAGTCGCCTCGACTCGAGGATTGCTGCGGGGAATCCGAGTGAGCCGCACAACAGCCTCTCCAGACCTCCGAGGGCTGCATCGGCACAGGATGCTTGCTCGAGCGCGAGGAAGATCCGCGCCTCTTGATCCTCGCCAATCTCTCTCAGAACGCTCCTGAGGTTCCACATCGCTCGATCAGGGGTGGAGATTCCGAGCTGCTGGAAGCTCTCCCGTCGGATCTGTTCCGGCTCACGAGGAGAGTCCGAAATCGGCTCATTCCTCGCTTCTGAAGCATCTCCTGCCATCGCACCCTCCTCTCGCCTCAGTCTGGTCGACCCATTGCAGGGTGCATCCTGCTCAAGGAATCGCTGCGAGGAAACCCATCACCCCGGTTCGGGTGAACTCTTCTGCTGGCACCGTTATCCTCAGGGCCACCGGGTGGAGTCAAACTCCGCCAACAGGAGGAGGGACTGCGTGACCACCACGACCAGTGCTAGCGGGACCCGCTTTGGACCTCGCCAGGGGAAGAAACCACAGGGGGGTCATGTCTCGGCACCTCTGACGACCCAGCGAAGCGATCTGTGGCAGCGAGGTCCATTGCTGACCCTGCTCGGATTCGGGTCCTTTGTCGTCTATGTCACCTTTCGAGCATTTCAGGGGCTCGATTACTACGCCGCACCGTACCTGTCACCCTTCTACTCACCACTGGTCTACGCCAATCCCGAGTACTACTCCGGTTCGCCCACCTTCCACGCCTTGCTCGGAAACCTGCCCGCCGAGGCGTTGACGATGTGGGAAGAGATGGTGGCATTGTTGCCGCTGGCACTGCCTCTATCTCCGGCATTCTTCATCCTGATCTTCCCCGCCTCTTTCCGCGGCACCTGCTATTACTACCGCAAGGCGTACTACCGCAGCGTGGTCGGCTCTCCCGCAGGATGCAACGTCTGTCCCATCGCCCAGGGAACATACCAGGGCGAAACCAAGTTGCTGCTGATCCAGAACCTGCATCGATATGCGATGTACTTCGCGGTCGCCTTCATCTTCATCCTCGGCTACGACGGCTGGCTAGCGATGTGGATGCCCATCGATGCACAGGGCGCACCCTGGGTTGCTGGAGGCGGCGATCCTACGGCATACCAGTTCGGTTTCGGCGTCGGCTCGGTGGTGATGATGCTCAATGTCGTGTTCCTCGGCGGTTACACTTTTGGCTGCCACTCGTGGCGCCACATGATCGGTGGCCGACTGAACAAGTTTGCCTCCAGTTCCGGGGAGACGGGGCTCTCCTACGCCGTCTGGAAGATGACCAGCTGGCTCAACGAACGTCACATGCTGTTCGCGTGGGTCAGCTTGTTCTGGGTCATGTTCACCGACTTCTACATCTGGGCCGTCTGTAACGGCTGGATCACCGACCTCAACAGCTGGTCTCAAACCGCTGCCATCGGTCAGTAAGAAAGGACCTCTCGTGATCCATCTCGATGAGATCCAGACCATCGAACACGACGTGCTGGTGGTCGGTGCCGGCGGTGCCGGACTGCGCGCCGCCATCGAAACTTCCAATCTCGGACTCAGTACCGGTGTCATCACCAAGAGTCTGCTGGGCAAGGCACACACCGTGATGGCAGAAGGTGGCATGGCCGCCGCACTCGGAAATGTCGATTCCAGAGACAACTGGAAGATCCACTTCCGCGACACGATGCGAGGCGGCAAGTTTCTCAACCAGTGGGAGATGGCAGCGATCCACGCCAAGGAAGCGCCCGACCGTGTGCGTGAACTGGAGGACTGGGGAGCGGTCTTCGATCGCACCCGCACCGGCCTGATCAATCAAAGAAACTTCGGTGGCCATCGCTACCCGCGGCTGGCCCATGTCGGGGACCGCACCGGTCTCGAACTGATTCGCACCCTGCAAGACCACGGCATCCATCAGGGGATGCATGTCCACATGGAATGCATCGGCATCGACCTGCTGCAGGATGGTGGCAAGATCAGCGGCATGCTCGCCTACTGGCGAGAGACCGGTCGCTTCGTCGTGTTCCGTGCCCCGGTGGTGATCTTTGCCACCGGTGGAGCGGGCAAGGCGTGGCGTGTCACCTCCAACTCCTGGGAATACTCCGGTGACGGCTACGGTATGGCCGCCCGCGCCGGTGCCGAGTTGATGGACATGGAGTTCACCCAGTTCCACCCGACGGGCATGGTGTGGCCGCCGTCGGTGCGAGGAACCCTCGTCACCGAGGGAGTGCGAGGCGAGGGGGGCATCCTCACCAACTCCGAGGGTGTGCGCTTCATGTTCGATAACATCCCCGAGCGATTTGCTTCGGAAACCGCCGACACCAAGGAAGAGGCGCAGTTGTGGCTCGACGGCGACCGCGAGGCACGCCGTCCTCCCGAACTGCTGACCCGTGACGTGGTGGCTCGCGCCATCATGCGCGAGGTGAAGGCGGGCCGCGGCTCGGAGCATGGCGGTGCCTACCTCGACATCAGCCACCGCAACAGCGACTTCGTCAAACGGAAACTGCCGTCGATGTATCACCAGTTCAAGGAACTGGCAGAGGTCGATATCACCGCCCAGCAGATGGAGGTAGGGCCGACGCTGCACTACTACATGGGTGGAATCCGCGTCGATGCCGAGAGCCAGATGACCAATGTCCCGGGTTTGTTCGCTGCCGGAGAATGTGGTACTGGTCTACACGGTGCCAACCGACTCGGAGGCAACAGTCTCTCCGACCTGATCGTCTTCGGCGCCCGCGCCGGTCTCGGTGCCAAGGCCTACCTCGACAAACTGTCTGGCACGCCGACGGTACAACAGGAACAGGTCCACGAGCAGATGCGCTCGGTGATCGACTTCCTCAACCGCGAGGATGGTGAAAACCCCTACGTCGTGGTCGACGACCTGCAGACCACGATGGAACAGCATGTCGGCATCGTTCGAGATGGAACCGAACTGGAAGAGGGGATCGAGAAGTTGCAGAAGCTCAAGGAGCGTGCCGCCGCAGTCAAGGCTCATGCCACCAGCCAGTACAACCCCGGCTGGAACACCTGCATCGATCTGCGCAACATGATCCTATCCGCCGAGGCCACCGCCCGCTGCGCCCTACAGCGAGAGGAGAGTCGTGGTGCCCACACTCGCCTCGATTTCGAGGGAGAACGGGAAGAGGGACTCACCTTCAACAGTGTCGTGAAACTGGTCGACGGCCAGATCGAGGCGCGCAAGGAAATGCGCCCGACTCCCCCCGAAGAACTGGCGAAGATCGCCAACGCTTCGCTGGAAGATCTGGAGGGTAGCCGTGTCTGACAGAACGTTTCGGATCTGGCGCGGCAATCAGCAAGATGATGGCGACTTCGTCGAGTACTCCATCGACGTGCAGACAGGAATGGTGGTGCTCGACTGCATCCACGAGATCCAGAAGCAGCACGCCCCCGATCTCGCCTGTCGCTGGAACTGCAAGGCGGGCAAGTGCGGCTCGTGCAGCATGGAGATCAACGGCAAACCGGCACTGTCCTGCATGACCCGCATGAACACCTTCGAACCCGATGAGACCATCACCGTCCAACCGCTGAAGACATTTCCGGTGATCCGCGACCTGGTCAGCGATGTCTCCTGGAACTACCAGCAGAACCAGCGTATCCGCCCCTTCGCCCCGCGCCCGAGAGACCCCGACGGCGAACACCGCATGATGCAAGAAGACGTGGATCGGGTGCAGGAGTTCCGCAAGTGCATCGAGTGCTTCCTCTGCCAGGATGTCTGTCACATCCTGCGCGACCGCGAGACCCAGCAGAACTTCGCTGGACCCCGCTTCATGGTGAGACTCGCCAGCCTCGAGATGCATCCCCTCGACACCGACGACCGTCTCCAGGAGCTCAAGGACGAGAGCGGTTCAGGCCTGTGCAACATCACCCGCTGCTGCACCGAAGCGTGCCCCGAACACATCGGCATCACCGACAACGCCATCATCCCGATGAAGGAAAGGGTCGTCGATCGCTTCTACGATCCACTGGTGTGGCTGATGAGAAAGCTCAAGCCGGGCAATTCCAGGGAGAAAACAACGGTCGAGTAACTCGTCGTTACTAGGTGTATCGGACATCGACAAGAGCGATTCATTCCAAGGGCTGTTGAATTTAATCCTGGAGGGGCTGCCCGTGGACCAACATGGTAACAATCCAAGCCCATCTCTGGAATCCCTCGCCTCTACATTGCAAAGCTGTCGCGCACTGGCCTGGGCTTCGCAGGAACAACGTGACACTCTCCTGTCGCATGCAAAAAACATACAATTGTCAAAAGAAGAAACGCTGTTTTCCGAGGGAGAAAAAGCGCGTTCCTTTTTCGTTCTACTGAACGGGGAACTGGATGTTATCCGCACACATCCAACCCATCAGCAAGAGATGATCGTCTCCCGGATTTTTGATCAGGGAGAAAGCGTCGGAGAAATCGCTGCAGTCAGCAAGAATCAACAACGAAGTGCAACCGTCAGGGCATCGACAGACAGCAACCTTGTTGAAATCGCATACGAGGCCATCGATTCCATCGGAGGCCTATTCGATTTCCACCTCGCCACCATCCAGTTATCACAGCAATATCAGTTACATGACGAAGCACTGAAGAGATCGTATCCCTACCAACTTCTCACCAGCACCGGACCGGTCAAAGGCTGGAGTCATGAAAAAACTTACGAGGATCAAGAGGTCGTCTTCTCCGAGGGCGACCCATCGGAACTGGTGTACTTCATCATCTCAGGCCAAGCGAAAATCGCTCTCCGTACGACTCATGAGGCCAACTACCACACGATCATCGGTCAAGGTCAGATCTTTGGAGAACTGGGCGTCATCAACGGGCAGGCTCGCTCTGCCAAGGTAACTGCTCACGGAAAGCTCCGTGTCCTTGTCGTCGACGCCGCAAGATTCCTGACTCTCTCCGGTGCCAATCAACAATTATCGAAAGTTCTGCTGCTTTTACGGAGAATCTACCGCAACGGCATTGGCCAATCGGTTTTGCAATTTGAACATCAGGAAGATGGCGTGGCTGCGTATATCAGCTCCATCGATCTCCCGAATGGTCGCCAGCTGGTCATCCAGTACACCGTCAACAATCTATTGGTCACCATGAAAACTGAGCCGGACCAACCCTCCGATCCGCCGATCCAGTACAAGTTTGAAGATGCTGGGCGAAACATTAGACGAACCTTGAATGTGACTGACGGACAGATTGTTGCGGGAGAGTTGGAAGGGCCCAATCCAGAGACCGGATTGTTGATAGCGGCCATCCAGAATCGAACTCAACTGACCACGGAGCAACTCGACGCATTCAGTCGTGAAGGAATGCTGTTTACCGAGCCCGCAGTCTCCGACATGGTTTGCCACTGCATGCAAATAAACCAAAGTGATCTTCAAGAAAAAATCGCGGCAGGTTGTCAGACCGCAATTCAGCTGGTGAACGCTACCGGAGCCGGAACCGTCTGCGGGGGCTGCCATGCTGCTCTGGAAAACTTGACCGGGGAAGCCTCATCTGTACCGGTCAGGATGAGTCAACGAACAGAAGTGGTCCCCGGGATCCAGCGAATACGATTGACAAGTTCCAATTCAAAACCACTCCCCGCATCTCGACCGGGACAACATATAATCGTCAAGGGCGTCATCGATGGGATCACCGTCAGCAGACCTTATACATTGACCAGCTCCCAGACAGAAAGTCGCTGGCGAGAAATCACCATCCGTAAAGAAGAGCATGGATTGTTTTCTCGATGGCTCTGCTCGCTCGATCACACCGAAACAAGTCTCCAGATCTCAGCTCCTCAAGGCGACTATTGTGTCGATATGAGTGACACCACACCGGTCGTCATGCTCACAGCCGGGATCGGCATCACTCCGGCTCTCGCGATCGCACGTTCTCGCGCAGAAACCCAGAGCGGCCCGCAGATCCATATCGACCATTCGGCTAGAACCGAAAACCAATTGATCGCCAAGGATGAATTGAGCCAGCTCGCCACTCAACATTCATCGATCAATTATCATTCCCGAAGAAGTTCCGGTGGTGAAAAACTGTCGCGATCAGAAATCATGCAACTTCACCAAAAAATCCCGGGCGCTCGCTGGATGATTTGCGGTCCGCCTAGTTTTGAAACCAGCATCAATAAATCCCTTCTGTCGCTCGGAGTGAACCCGAATCGCATCGCAATCGAAAGATTCATTCCCTTGTTCAACCTGGAGGCACAGGGGCTGAAACCGGATCGTTTGTCACTTAGCATTGCACTACTGACGACTACCCTGGTCGCCTCCATGCTGATCGGTCAACTGGTTCCAGAGACGATCCAGAACTGGCAGGCAACATTCTGGGGGCACTGGATTTCTGGTGCTGCACTAATGCTCTATCTCGGATCACAATGGTGGTTCCCGATTCGCAGGTGGACAGGAACCTCTGCCAGGATTTCGAAGCCACTCAATTGGCATCGTCGAGTCGGTGCATTTTCACCGCTTCTGTTGATTCTTCATGGAAACTCCATCGGAGCAGGGCTACTGGGCCTGCTCACGTTGGCCTTCCTTTCCAACACAGTGGTCGGGATTGCCGATCGTTCCATCTTTCGCGACTCAAAAAGGCAACTGACTTACTTACGGTGGTGGCTTTTCCCCCACATCCTCTTGTCTCTGATCCTCACGGTCCTGGCCATCGATCACGTCTGGATCATCCTCAGTCATGGAGGGCCTTGAGATGGATTCTTTCAAAAACAAGATCCCACGTAGAGCTCCGATTATTCTCGCCGTCCTGTTGAGTGGCTGGCTGGTTGTTTCATTCGAATCCACCGAACATGAACGCTGGAAGAGCCCAGCCGGCGATCTTGATCTACATGGAGAGCTCAATTGCGACCAATGCCACCAATCCGCTGACGGAACCGTACGACAACAATTACAGGCGAACCTCAAACACTGGCTAGGAACCCGCGAACACGGTGTCGACTGGGTCACCAGAGCCATCTCCAATAGCGACTGTCTCGACTGTCATCGAAATCACCAAGATCCCCATGCGCCCCACCTCTTTCTCGAACCAAAATTCGAAGAAACAAGAAACGAAATTCATCCTGAATTTTGTACTAGTTGCCATGCCGAACACAATGGAGCCATTTCTGTTATCGGGAATGCATACTGCTTCCACTGTCATGAAAATATCGATCTAGCTGACGACCCCGCACAGCCTTCCCATCTATATCTGGTCCAGAACAAAAAGTGGGACAGCTGCCTACGGTGCCATGATTACCATGACAATCATGCGGATAAGACTCCTCGAATTCTCACCGATGCACCCGCACTTTTACAGATTGAAGAATATCTTGAGGGGAAATCTAAATCCCCTCATGGCAACATTAAAATTCCATACCTGGAAAAGAGAGGAGCTCCGCAATGACACTCAATAGAATGCATCTGACTGCCCTGGCTTTGATCTTGGCGATCGTTTGGGCTTTTGCCAGCGCACCGCCAGCTCTTCCCGACCACCAGCGGAGCTCGACCACCGCAACGATTCCCATCGGTCTTGTGCTGGAAACCGTTGCTCGTGAAAACGATGTCGTCCGCTCCCTCTACACAAAATCGATCGTTGGTGCAGGACTCAAAGCCGGACTTCGTTTCGACGAAAACTGGAAAAATGCGGATGTGCAAGCCGGTCCACTTCCGGCACTCTTTCTCCGAGAAGCCGCTCTCAGTATCCAGCAAAATCCAGTTCGCCTGGCTCTCTTTCTCGGATCCCATCAACCCATCAGCGATGCCAATCAATTTTCAGGATCGCAGACCGCGATCTTCGAAAAGATACTCACGACAGGTGAAGCGGAGCATTTTTTCGATCCTGGATTAAAGCGCTGGACGGCAATGTTCCCCGACTATGCTTCAGTGATGGCCTGTGTGAAGTGTCACAACGAGCATCCAGATTCACCGAAGAAGGACTGGGTACTAGATGACGTGATGGGGGCCACCACATGGAGCTACCCACATAAGACGGTATCTCCCGATGAGTTCGTAAACATCATCGATGCGGTACGAGGAGGATTTCGCGACGCTTACAGGTCTTATCTGCAAGAAATCGAAAGCTTCGATAACAAACCGGAAATCGGAACTCAATGGCCTTCCGATGGGTATGCAGTTCCTGACGAGGAAACCTTCATGAAAGAATTCGAACAACGCATTTCAGCGGACACCCTGAATACGCTTCTTGAATCTCGTCGATAAGCCACTATATCGGATATCGTGTACCGCTTGCTCCAGACCGACGATGTCGATCTCCGAGTCGTCGCGATTCATCTCGGAGATGACGACGCTCCTGGCGACGGTGATTGCTGCGTACAGGTACACATCGGTGGTCTTCGAAAATTCACCGCAGATGCAATATCAGACTGACCAGGACGAGATTTCTTTGTAGCCCCACGTCGGCGATCAGCAGTGCTTCAACCGTGTTTCAGTTCCAGCAGTTGGTGGACGCGGAGATTCAGATCCTTGATGGAGAAGGGCTTCTGCAAGAACAGGGTCGGACAAGATGACTCGAGGTTCTCCTCGATTTCCCGGAAACTATGAGCAGAGATGAAGAGCACTGGCAGGGAGCGGTGTCGCTTCCTGAATCTCTTGATCAGCTCGTCGCCATCCATCCCCGGCATTCGAATGTCAGAGATGACCGCATCGAAGGAGAGCAGCTCGTCTTCATGATTCTCGATCGCCACCACTCCACTGGCAGCGGAGGTCACTTGATGACCCTCTGCTTCGAGGGCCAGTGTCGCAATCTCCCGCAATTCCGTCTCATCTTCGATCAATAACAGCCTGGCCCCCTCTGCGGAAGGCGATTCCGGGGCATCAAATTTTGGCAGCCAGACCTGGAAGCTGGTGCCCACTCCCTGTTCGGTGGTGAAACTGATCCCCCCTCCTGCGTCGTGGACCATGTTGTGGACGATCGACAAACCAAAACCGGTTCCCTTGCCCTTGTCCTTGGTACTTTCGTAGGGTTGATACAGTTTCTCGAGCATCGAATCCGAAATCCCCGTGCCCTCGTCAGTCACCTCGATGACCGAGTACTCGACCAAGGGTTCCAGATGTGTGGGCTTCGGATGTTTGCGGTACTCAGATCCATTCCATACTGAAATCTTGATTTGACCTCCGTCCGGCATCGCATCGCGGGCATTGGTCACGAGATTCATGATGATCTGAGTCAAGGCCTGATCCTCGATGAAAACTTGTCCCACTTTCCCATGAGACTCTACGGCCATCTGGATGTTCGCCCCCAAGAACGGCTTCCATAACGGTTCCATGTGTTTGACAAACAAGGACGGGTCGATGGAAACAGGATTCAAATCCTCCAGAGATCTCCGGCTGATCTTGAGGAGTTGTTCGGTCACCCCTTTTCCACCATTCGCTGCATCGAGGATCAGTTCGATATTTTTTCTCAGATCCTCGGAGAGTTCCTTCTTCAAGGAAATCTCTGCATACCCGATCACGATGGTGAGGAAGTTAGCAAAATCGTGAGCCACATTGCCGGCCACATTTCCGAGTTGATCCATACCATTGAGGTGGGCCAATTCGGCATCTCTTCGGATGACTTTTTCTTCGAGTTTTTCTTGTTGGGAATTTCTGGCGGTCACCAGGCTTGCAATCGCTTCGGCCAGGATTCGATCCTCCTTGAAGCTGAACTTACCCGATGGCAGAAGGAACTCTTCGCCCGGCTGCTCTGCAGCCTTCGACGCGGCACTGAGTCGTTCCAGTGGGCCAGCAATCACGTTACTGGCGATATAGATGAGCAATGCCAAGAAGATCAGCGAACCCCCTGAAAGGCGCCAGAACAGCTCTTTTTCCCGTTCGAGATGCCTGGCGATCAGTTCCGTTCCTTTGGAGGTGAAGGTATCGATGGCCACTTCCAGGGTAACGCTCAAAGAAGCGATATTCCCTGACAACGAGAGTAGCACTTCCGTATCGATGTCCTCTTCTTGCAAGTACTGGTCAGCCTCATCCAACCAGATGATCAGATTCTGTTGGAGATTCTTGATACCGTTGCGCGCATCCGCCGTGATGGCTGAAAACTGATCCATCTCACTCATGTCTTGAGCGAGTGGCTCCAACTCCACTACCCACTTGTCCAGCATCGACTGGACCTTCTCGGAAGTTTCATTCAGGCTCTTGCGGATATTCGCAATCGGTTTGAAAAGCATTGCAGCGCGACTGATGGTCAATTGCTCGGTCAACTCTGCAATATCTGTCATCAGGAATAGAAGTAATAGATCGGATTCCAGCTGTTTTTTGAGTTGGTCTGCGCCGTGTTTCTCTGCGGTGAAGTCCAGGCCCACTCGAGTTAGCCTATTATTCTCTTCCAACAACTTGTAAGTGAACACCAGGGTAGCGCCCATGGTGATCACCAGTATCACAAGTAGAATGAAACGAATCGACATGACTAGTGATCTGCTTTCTTGAATATCTGGCACAGCGTCAGGACACGGTTCACCAGAATCCTGGTTCCCGATGCACACTCGGCTTCGGGGATCAATCTCGCGCCGATATGGCGCTCCAGAGAGGACCTTTCCATCGCCTTGACCTCTTCGGACATATCGGCACTGGAACCCAGAACATGGACACCAATCAACTCGAGTTGTGGATTCACTATCCAGCGGATCGATAGGGTTCCAACCAATTGCATCCTCGAATCGACTGAATAATAGGGCTCACTGCTTCCGCTCATGATCAACCTGCTCGCTGAAATCGATTCGCAGTGGATCTCTGATAGAACCTCGTCCTTCTGACTCTTGACTGTGGCGCATGCGGCCTTCAACTCGCTACTGGCCACCTTTTGCAGGTCCACCACCTGTTCGATCAACGCTTCCGGAATCGAGACAAAGTGAAGTATGTGATCCGCCATCGACGGCTCGTGGATCTCGTTTCCAGAAACTGTAACTTTTTGCTCGGAGAATCGGAGCTTTGCGGATGTCCTGGTCAAGCGAGCCAGGTACACGACGATTCCCAGGACATCGTGGACTCCATCGTTCAGGTGCTCCACCTCAAGATCTCTCTTACCCAACGATGAAAGCTGGGCAGTCCCATCTTCGAGCCATGATTTCAATTGCTCCGAACCGGCTCCTCTGAATTTCTCATTCAATTCATTTCGAATATTCATGATCTCGATCGTCGCGGGATCGCGTCCCTCGACCATGAAATCTACCAGGTTGAACTGTAGATCCAGTCTCCAACCGACGGTCACCAGTCCAAACTTACTCCCAGCCATCTTTCGAAAGTGCATCATCCCGATCGGCATCTTCGTTTTCGTTACGGGAAAATACATGACGTGTTTTCCCAGTAAACCATAGGGGAGATAATCGGCGCCGAGATCTGCTTGGATCCTCTTGCGAAGTTGATCATTGATCAGGAAGTTCACTTCGACCACGTCATCAAATTCAAGTTCTGAAAAGAGCTGGGATGCCTGCGCAGCGTAGTTCGGAGAGGAACAAAATGGAGCGGTACGATCGGGACGAACCAACCGACCGGAAGGCTCTTCGGCGGCGACCTGACCGTGGACCAGAGACACTGGGACCAGAAATACTGCGCCCAGAAACACTGCGCCCAGAAACACTGCGATCCGCAGGGGAGTTCCTAGCACCACCGTGATCATCGCGGTGCATATCCTCAGATACCTGTGCATCGAGTACCTGTGCATCGAGTCGACCTCCTAGAATCTATAACGAATTTGAAGCACTCCTGTATCCCCGAGCAGGGCATTTCCTGGCAATTCCAGGTCATGGGTCCATTGCGCCTCGAGAGAAAGGCTGGGGCCGATCAGCCGTTTGACCCCCAGATGCGCCTGAACCCGCTCATCCCAGTCAGAAACGCCCTTTGTGGCGGATCCCACCGTTTGCAGATAGGCCAGATTCCGCTCGTCAGGACTGTGGATGTTGGCTTCCAGCAGAGCAGACCACACGTCCAGATCGTCATTGGTTCCCCGGCTGCACTCGCCCAGCAGCTGGAAACTGGGGAAGTTCCACCGGGCATCGACACCATATCGAACCCTGTCCGGTTTCGGAAATGTGCTCATTCCGACCGGCGCATCTTGGCCGGTCAACTGGGCGTCGAAGTAGGAGACTCCGTAGGACAAATTGTGACCTGGACTGGCGCCGATTCTCATGGCGAACACATGGTTATCACTGACATCTCGATATTCGTTGCCACTTCCACGTGTCACGGAAACTTCGTAGTCCAGACCATCGACGGTGCCGTGTGCACTCATCCCCCAGTCCGCTTTCACTCCCAGATTTTTGGCGTTGGTGTACTGCCGTAAGGTACCGGTGGTATCACTCGTCCACTCCAACCCGAATGGCACCTGAAAGTGCCCCACCTTCCAGGAGATTCCTTTGTGCGACCAACGATCAAAATCGAGATAAACAAATCGCCATTGAAGTTGCCAATCGCGAGAATCATCAAAGATGATGGGAGTTGCGGGAAGGTCCCTGACCTCGACTGCATAGGCCTGAACCAGGATTGTTGCGATGGGAAAACCATCCCAGTGAAGCCGATCAATCAGATCGATACCCACCCAGTTCACATGACCGGTTCCCGAACCACCACTCTTCTCGACGATTCTCATGCTGAGATCGAAAGCGATTTCGAGGGACGGACGCTGATCATCGAGCCATTCATCGAATCGAAGCTTGGGTTCTACGATCCACTTTTCCAGCTCGGAATCTCCGGTGGAAAACGAACCCTGCGCTGAAGCGCTCATGGCCAGAGAGAGTGTCAGAAAGATGATCGATGTCGTCAACGTACAGAAGTGGAGCAGGCCAGTACGGTTCAAAATAGACCTTCCTTCGATGGGAATCCCCACCCCGCTCGTCTCCAGCAGTTGCGCACTTTGGCGCAGTAGTTGATCGTGCATCATGGCACATGGTCCAGGAGATGAGGAGGGCTGCGTGCTCTTTTCTCGGCCCCAACGGCCCCCTAATATTGTCTATAAGTCACAGTCATGTAAATGCTTATAGCATCATCCTTGATTCTGTTTCGGGAGGGGATTCGATCCCTTATCGAGGTCCGTTCGGCGCCGCCAGATCGGGAGCAGCCACCGGGAGATCCCTGCAAGGATCGATGGAGGTCCGTCGAATTGTCCACTGATCTCAGGACAACTGGAGTGCCCTCCCGATCACCGGATGGAGATCGGTGTTGCGGATCCATTGACCGATGGCAGCGCTCCCTGGTCCCCATGCACACAGTTCGACAAATTCCCCGGTGTGTTTTCCGCTGGTCCAGTTGACCCCGGTGCGCGCATAGGAGCCGTGCCAGGAGCGAAGCAAGTTGGCCACCTCATAACCACCCTTGGCTCGGGCGACGACAAGCTGTTGTTGTCGTTTTTCATCGATCTCGACCTGCAAGCGCTGCTGGACCAGCGCCTTGAACTGATCTACTTCCATCGAAGACAACACCGACTGCAGGTGCTCATAGCTGGCACCGATGGCATCGATACCTGCGAAAAAGGTCTGGTCCGTATCGCGGTAGCCACTGCCGACACCATTGAGCTGGCAACCACCACAACCATGATCAGTGGTCACGATGACCAACGTCTCCGGATGCTGCTGGGAATACTCCCGAGCGACGGCGATGCACTCATCGAAGGCGAGTTGGTCATGGACGATTGCCCCCACGTCATTGCCATGCCCAGCATGATCCACTCTTCCACCTTCCACCTGCAGCAGGAATCCGTGGCGATTCTGCTCCAAAGTGGACAGCGCGCGGCGCATCATCTCGGCCAGGGTGGGAACCTGTTGGGCGATTTCTGACTCCTGGTTGCGGTCGATGCTGTAAGGCAAGTGGCTCGGCCAGAAGAGGCCCAGCAGCCGCTTTGCACGATCATCTCCGATGTTCAGCAGTTGCTCCCTCGACTGCAGTAACTGGTAGCCAGCCGCCTGATACTGCTGTTTCAGATCGATTCCATCGGCTCGAGTCAACGCCGAGAAGTTCTTCTCTCCGCCACCGAGTAAGACATCGACTTCTCGCTCGAGATACTGACGCGCAATCGTGTCCTCTTCCCCGCGAACCTTCACATTGGCGGCAAATGCCGCGGGAGTCGCATGAGTGACCCGGGTGGTGGTGACCAGGCCTGTACTGCGACCACTTTGCTGAACTTTTCGATGAATTGGCATCAACTCGGAGCCGTCGGGAGCGAAATTGATGGCTCCGTTATCGATCCGAACTCCCGTCGACCAGGCACTGGCTGCCGCAGCGGAATCGGTCACCCGCGAATTCGCGGAGCAGGTTTCCATCAGGGCGCGGGTCACGGCACTCTCCTGATACAACTGGACCCACTCGGTGCGTTGCTTCGATCGATGTTGAAGATAGTAGTCGGCAAGAGTCCAGGTACCGGTGTTCATCCCATCCGCGACCAGGAAGATGACATTTCTCGCTTCGCCACTCTCGTCGCTGCGAATCTCCCGCGATCCGCAGCCGGCCAGTGCAGGGCTCCAGAGCAATCCCGCAGTGGCTGTGGCAGAGAGAAACCCCCTGCGGCTGATGGGCGATGGATGATGGGTGTGCTTCATGGTGACCGTCCTCTACTCCTCTGGAACTCACATCGCTAGTGAGTCACCAGGGTCGCTGATTCCTGGAGTCTCAGAAATACCATAGGGGTCTGATAGCGGTCAATCCAGGGTCGCCACCGGCCTGGCGACGAGGAATTTGATTTGCGTCTGAATATCTCTGGAGTTAATCCGTCTATCTGGAAGCCGCCAGCCGGAAGGAAAATCGATGACCAGCGAATCTAAAGTACCCATTCCCACCCCTGGAATCGGTCAATATTGGACCCATGACCGACGTACCGGCCAGTGGGAGTCGATTCCGCCACGGCGATGGCAAAGGGGGAGATCCTGCTCCCCTGCCCCATCCGGGGCGCAGATACGAGTAGATTCGCTGCGAGGGGCGCGACTCCTCTGCGGGTTGTTGTGCGTACTGCTCTTCTCTGGCTGCGGAATCATCCGGGATCAGCTGCTGGGATCGCTCGATCGTCGCTTGGAGAAGGATGGGCATACCACTCTCATCGAGGGAGATCGCTCCTCCACCTATGGCTTCTCCGTCGCCGATACGACCATCGCAGTGGCGGGGGTGGAAAGCACTTCGGATGCATGGAGCCAGGATGATCGTAGCACCACCTGGGAAACCGCCACCATCCCGGGCACTCAGTGGCACAACTTCGGCTACAAGCAAACGAGCTGGACCTTCGGATCCGACGGCGCTGCAAACGTACCGGATGGAGGAGTCCGCTACCGAGGCGTGACCGGACGGGAGATCATCCTGCTCGGTGACACTGGCGCCGCCGCCACCGTCCCCGATCCACATGGCGTCATCGATGAGTTCTTCTCAAGGGTCCCCCCCCGCCTCACCCTGCTGGTGGGAAACTCTCTGACCATTTCCACCATCGGTGCCGGTGAGTTTCATGGGCTTGGACTGGATTTGGGATTGTGCTGGAGAGAACCGATCGCTGTTATCGACTCGCAGGATTCCGAGGAGGGGAACGCCTCGATGCAGTGGATCGCCGAGTACACCCTCGGCCATGCTCGAAGTTTCCGCCCCTCCAAAGGGGCCGCTGGTGAGAGGACCAAACGCGCCAACTTTCTGCTCGGATACACCCCCGCCCACTCCAACATCAGCCTGCAGGTGGGCTGGCGCATCGATTCGATTCACCAGTATGGAGGACTCGATCAAACCTTTGATTTCAACGGTCCCGTGGTGCAACTGGGCTGGGAGTTCGGACCCGAACCCAAGGGCGAGGAGCCGGCTGAAAAAGGCTCCATCGAGGCGGAACTTTGATCTTCCTGGCTGCGGAGCGGCTTCTCCATGGTACTTACAAACCATGGATACAGTTGGATTTAAGACTTTCTTCAGCGGCCTGAGATCGCCCCTCACCGCCCGCTTGACAGGCTATATCATAATGATATCATAATGATATAGTCCTTCGAAGGGAGCTTCCGATGAATGCCACTGAAGAGAAGATTGTCCAGGTCGCCAACGGCTGGGTTCGGCTGTTTTTCCATCTGCTGATGCTGGCCACCGCCATCGCGCTGCTGATCATGGCGCCGATTCCCGGCAAGATTGCAGCAGCCATCTCAATTCCCGTGATCTTGTTATTGCTGGTGGGTCACTTCACCGTCCAACCCAATGAGGCCCGAGTCTTACTACTCTTCGGAAATTACCGGGGAACCGAGCTTCGAAGCGGATTCTTCTGGGGCAATCCATTCCTGACCAAGACCCGCATCTCCAGGAGAGCGCGCAACTTCGACAGTGAAAAGTTGAAGGTCAACGACAAGCGCGGCAACCCCATCGAGATCTCCGCGGTGGTGGTCTGGCGGGTCGATAACACCGCCAAGGCTTCCTTCGATGTCGATGACTACGCCCACTTCGTGCGAGTTCAGAGTGAATCTGCTCTGCGACATCTGGCCAATGACTACGCCTACGATCATGGCGAGGAGGACGATGAATCCTCCACCGAGTTCACTCTCCGCAGTTCCACCGAGGAGGTCAGCGAGGCCCTCAAATCGCAACTCTCCATTCGCCTCGAGAAGGCGGGAGTGACGATCGAGGAGGCTCGCCTCAATCATCTGGCTTATTCCCCCGAGATCGCCAGTGCGATGCTGAAACGCCAACAAGCCGCAGCGATCATCGCAGCGCGACATAAGATCGTTCACGGCGCCGTCAGCATGGTCGAGATGGCGATTCAAGGTCTCGAAGCCAACGAGGTGGTGCATCTCGATGAAGAACGCAAGGCGGCGATGGTCAGCAACCTGCTGGTGGTCCTCTGTAGCGACAGCGATGCCCACCCGGTGATCAACACCGGAAGCCTCTACACATGATCAGGCGAGGCGCACGGCCTGATTGCAGCGAATCGCCAGGCCACCTGGGAGGGACTCGCTAACGATGGCACGAAAGTCCTTTCTGTTGCGAATCGATGAGCGGCTCCATGGTGAACTGCGACGGTGGGCCGATGATGATCTGCGCAGCATCAATGCTCAGATCGAGTTCTTGCTGCGCAAGGCTCTGCTCAAACAACGAGGTCGCGACCCCCTCTCCGCTGAAGAGCCACCCGCAGCCGGCGGCCCAGCTGAGGAATAAACCTCCACCGTTGAACCGCACCAACGATTGCAATGCCCATCGAATTCCATCCGATGCCATCCTCCGACGACTTCGTTTCTTCAGCCCTTCATGATCACTGCATCATCAGGATCACTACCGATTCCTGTTCACTGCATGAGGACTTTCCACAGACCGATAGATTCGTGGACCCGCAGATGGCGCCAAGATGGAGCGCAAGATGCGACTCGGAATACCAGCCAGAAAATAGCGGTGATGATCTTTGGGTGGGAGTGCAACAAGTAGAGGGGGCCGGCCTGGCCTTTCCCCTGGGATCGGAACGCCAAACGAATTCCGTTCGCGCTCTATCCTTCCCCGGCCAGGATTGCCTCCGAAGCGCCTTGGCTTCAACGGACGACCCAGCCCCCTCGATCCTGATGCGCTTTCATGTTGAAGGGTTTTAAAACGAACTGCAAGCATCACATCTTTGCATCCTGCTTGCGAAAGGTCTGAACAACAACCAATCGCGGCGCTTGAAAGCAAACTCATCACCTGTACATCAAAACTGGATGAAGGTAAAAATCCAAGCGCTTCATTGTTGCTAAATACACGGCTAGTCCACCACAGGACGCTATTTTTCGCACATCCACTACGATAGACCACTCCTCCGATTTCCGACCTCCCTCGAACAGAATCGCCCGTCCAACCGGTCTCGAATTCGCTGTTTCCATCCGACCGAGTGCATGGAGAAAAAACTTACTAGAATTTCCATCTCTACTTCGAAAACTGAGATTTCTCACTTCATGTTGAGCTGCATACTGTGAACACGATGTGGCGATGCTATTGTGCGGCATCCTTCTTCAGCAACTTTCATCTGAAGTTTGCAGCGGAATCTTTCTCGGGAATGGAGCCCAATGCACCCGTCCATGACACGAAACACTTTGCTCTTTCTGCTGTTGCTGATGGTCAGTTCAACCTCAGGTTCTGAATTTCTACCCGACGATTCCCCAGCTCCTGTTTTGCCCAAGGTGAAGGTGTTCATCCTGGCGGGGCAGTCGAACATGGAGGGGCATGGTCAGATTCGCAGCCTCGAGATGCTCGGCAAGGATCCGAAGCACGGGAAGTTACTCTCCTTGCTCAAGGCGGATGATGGATCGTGGAAGACCCGCGACGATGTAACCATCTCCTGGCAGGCCAAGGGCAAGAAGCACGGCCCGTTGACTGTTGGCTGGGGCTATGGCGATGAAGAGATCGGTCCCGAGCTGTTGTTCGGTGCCATCGTCGGAGAACACTTCGACGAGCCCGTGTTGCTGATCAAGACCGCATGGGGCGGCAAGGATGTGTACTGCGATTTCCGCTCTCCCGCTGCTGGAAAACCGACCGGCGCCGACGCTGCGATGCTAGAACGTCAAACTGCGGAGGGAAATGAACGCGAAGTGGGTCACTTCTATCGGCAGATGATCTCGGAGATCGAACAGTGCCTCGCCAATATCGAAGAAGTGGTCCCGGGTTATCAGGGTCAGGGCTACGAGCTGGCGGGGATGGCCTGGTTTCAGGGTTGGAACGACTTCTGCCAGTGGCATGTCCAGGTCGATGGCGAACGAATCGGCGATCAGTTGATCGAGAATTATTCGAAGAACCTGGCGGCGATGTTTCGAGATGTGCGCAAGGACCTGAAAGCTCCGGATCTACCCATCGCCATCGGCGAGATGGGAGTCGGAGGCCACGAGATGGCTGCCAGGGCCAAGAAGAACCCCGATGACGGCGAAGCGATGGCGATGATGAACTTCCGCAAGGCACAACAAGCGGTGGCCGATGACCCTGCGCTGGAACGGGTCTATTTTGTTCCCACCAGTGATTACTGGGATGTGCGTCTGCAGGAACTGCGGCGTATCAGCGATGACTGGTGGAATGAAAAGCGCGAAAAGGGCATCGCCGACACCGAGGAGAATCACCTGCCGACTCCGGCACTGAACCAGGAGTTCGCGAGCCGTGGCGGTCACTGGTATTGCCACTACAACGGCTCCGCCTCCAACTACTCCCTGGTCGGCTATGCCCTGGCAGAGATGTTGTTGAAAGAAAAGCCTCAGCAATAATCGCGGTGTAGGCTGCTGCTGTGGGATGGAACTGAATCACTCACTTCTTCTGGTGTGCATTGTTATTTTGCAGATCAGCGGAGTCTGGTGTTTCAAATGCAGTTGGGGTAGATCGAGCACTCCAGCGTCTCTGCTGTCGTCGGATCCGGTCCGCAGGTGTTGGGCGCGGGCAGAGGACTTGCAGGGAATCCGAATATCCAGGAAAGCACTGCGATCGCGTCTGCGATATCGATCACCCCGACCACGATCAACGCAACGTCCGCAGGCAAGCTCGGTGCCGAGTTCCTCCGCTGGCAATGCTCACCAGTCCAGTCTGTGGATCGATGAAAGTGCTGCTGGCGCGTGCGATCCCCGGTGAGCCAATGATGTCGTCACTGGTCCCGAACAACTCGTCCGCGCCGGGGTGTGTGCCAAGCCTGCCACCGGCGCCAGCCCGGTGACATGTGCCACAGGCGACGGTGTCGTCGCTCGAGAGTTGTTCATCCCGGAACAGGATCTTGCTGAGCACACGCTTCTCCTCGGTAGTTGCACCTGGAGGTCCTCGATGCTCTTCGCTTCCCCTGAGAGCGGGTGTGCCCCCCCATATCTGCTTTGCCGCCGAGGGTTCCCCACTCGAGACTTGTCAGCCAACCGATGGAGGAAGATACTGACGATGTTGGAGTCAATACAATCGATCGAAACCAGGGAGAATACCGATGAACATCCCCTTCCATCGCCGGGTTCTGTTGGCCGGGCTCCTCGTTGTCCTGCTGTTCTGCGCTGAGGCCTCGGCGCAGAAGTACGGCGAGGTCGACAAGGTGGCGCCATCGCCGAATGCGCCGCAGGGCCAGACGCTGGAATGGACATCGGCGGAGGGAAAGTCGTACTGGTACCGACTGCCGCACCAGATCAATCCAAAGAAGCCGCCGAACCTGGTGTTGATGCTCCATGGCACCGGCTTGACCTGGGGCTGGGCGTTCTGGAACTACCCCATCAGTAGCGGCGGATTTCGTGGCAATGACATCGTCATCGCACCGGAGGGGATGACACCCGGCGGCGGCGACACCTTCAACTTCACCCAGAGCAAACCCGATGGCGATCACATCGCCGGACTCATCCGCCACTTCAAGAGCAAGTTCCCCATCGGCAAGGTCTACGTCTACGGCCACAGTCAGGGGGCGTTCTTCTGCTACTGGTTCGCCGGAGCCTACACCGAACTGGTCGATGGCATCGTCGCCCACGCCGGCAACGTGCTGTCGGTCAACCACAACAAACTGGCCAAGGACAAGGTCGCCATCGGAATCCTCCATGGAAAAGCAGACGCGGTGGTCTCGGTCGAATGCGCCTACCGCACCGAGAAGATCTACAAGCAGCAGGGCTACAAGAAGATCAAGATGAGCATCGTCGAGGGATTGACCGAACGCTCCGGGCACTGGCCACTGCCATCTCAGGTCGCCGAGATGTTCGACTGGCTCGACCAGGTCAATGCAGACAGCCCGCAACTGGCGTTGCGCGTCGCCCTCAGTGAACTGGCCAAACACTCCCCAGACTTGACCATCGTCTCCTCATCTGCCTACAAGGCGAAGGGCCTCGCCAGACGGGAAAAAGGCGAAGAGGGTAAAGCACTTCGCGCCACCATCGAGACGGTGGTCGAGTTCCTCGAAGAGGTGCAATCCGCCCACGCTTCCACCATCCAGCAGGCACAAGAAGCGAGCAAGTCGGCGAAGAAGGGTTCCTTCCAGCCCTGGATGGCGCACTTTCGCATCGTCAATACGTCGTTCAGCGGATCTACATCGTGGCGAAAGAGCCTCAAGTCGCTGGTGTCCTCCGCCACGAAGCAGCAACGCGCCATCGATGCCGCCCTCTCCGTGATCGCGAACAAGCTCAACAGAAAGACATTGAAGCAGGCGGTGGGCGTGCTGCAGAAGTCGATGCTCGCCTCCAATGCTCAGGATCTGGAACTGACTTTTAGCCGCATGGCGCAAGATCCTCCCGCAGGAACCCAGGACCAGGACTTCAGCGGCTATCGGCAACTCAGCGCAACGCGAGATCCACTCATCCAGCAGGGACGATCGACGGCAGCCGAGATCACGGCCAGCATGGCCAAGGATTTCCGAGAAGCGAACCCGGAATTATTCACCGACGAGTAACTCTGTTTCCAGATCGGAGCGAGAGAGCGATGCACAAGCAACTTCTAGTGGTTCTCGGTCTGATCATCGCAGTCGTGGCCTTCCTTGGATCTTCATCTCCCGACACCAATCGAGATGCCGCCCTGCCGAACATCCTCTTCATCCTCGCCGACGATCTCGGTTACGGAGATGTCGGTGGCTACAACCCTGAATCGAAAGTCCCCACTCCTCACCTCGATCAACTCGCCAGCGAGGGGATGAGATTCACTGACGCCCACAGCCCGGCAACGGTCTGTACTCCGACACGCTACAGCGTGATGACGGGCCGGATGGCCTTTCGTACCGGCTATCGCGGTGTCTTCACCGGGGTCGGTGGCCCTTGCCTCATCGAGAAGGAACGGCTGACGCTTCCGCAGATGTTGAGAAACCAGGGCTATACCACCGCCTGTTTCGGCAAGTGGCACATCGGGATGACGTTTTTCGACAAGGATGGAAATCGCATCCAGATCGGAGGCATCCAGGGGGTCGAGCAGATCGATTACACGCGAGCGATTCCCGATGCACCGATCCATCGTGGTTTCGATCACTTCTACGGCACCGCCTGTTGCCCCACCACCGACTGGCTCTACGCCTACATCGACGGCGACCGCATCCCGGTTCCTCCGACGAAACTGATCGACAAGAGTCAGCTGCCGAAGCATCCCTACGGCAACGACTGTCGAGGGGGAAAGGTCGCGGACAACTTCAACCATGAAGAGGTCGACCTGGTCTTTCTCGATAAGAGCAAGAAGTTCATCGAACAGCACGTCAAGTCCAGCCCCGACAAGCCGTTCTTTCTGTTCCATTCGATGCAGGCGGTCCATCTTCCTTCCTTCGCCGCTGACCAGTTCAAGGGCAAGACAGACGCAGGACCCCACGGAGATTTCATCTTCGAGATGGATTTCATCGTCGGTGAACTGCTGACGGCCCTCAAGAAGTCTGGCATCGCCGACAACACCGTGGTGATCTTCGCCAGCGACAACGGGCCGGAAGTGCCGACGGTGCTCGACATGCGAAAAACCCACCAACACGACGGCGCCCGGCCGTGGCGCGGTGTCAAGCGCGATCAGTGGGAAGGGGGCCACCGCACCCCGTTCATCGTGCGCTGGCCCGGCAAGATCGAGGCGGGCAGCACCAGCGATCAAATGCTGAGCCTCACCGATGTGATGGCGACCCTGGCCGAGATCACCAATGCCCGCTTGCCCGTTGATGCAGCAGAAGACAGTTACAACATGCTGCCGGTGCTGCTTGGAACTCAGGGCGACAAACCGGTGCGGCGTACCCTGCTGCAGCAGACGATGTCACTGGCGATGTCGATTCGTGACGGCCAGTGGAAGTACCTTGATCACAAGGGATCAGGCGGCAACAACTACCAGCGAGACGGGGCCTGGGGGATGAAGCCCTACGCCCTGAAGAACACCGACCCCTCCGCCCCCGGACAGCTCTACGATCTCGCGACCGATCCTGGCGAAAGAGAAAATCTCTACAGCAAACATCCCGAGATCGTCGAGTCGATGAAGGCGCAGCTGGAAGGTTTCAAGAAGAGCGGACGAAGTGCTCCGTTCCGGCAATAACCATCGAATCAATAGTGAAAGAGGTGCGCAATGGACGGTTTACTAGGTCTAGGGGCCTTTGGGGTTTTTGTTTTCTGTGTCTTGTTATTCGTACTCACAATTGTTCTTCCTTTTTCGGCATATGCTGCTCAGAAATGGGCATGGAGAACCTACAAAGAAACGAAGGAAATTAACGAAAAGCTCAATAAGATTTTAAGCGTCGCACAAAAGATGTCAGAGTGATTGCACGCACCAGTTCTTCGAACTTTCTGACGTCCGTATAGTCAATCTTGACATCGAATGAGGCACAAACCGATGAGTGCAAACCGATGAGTGCAAACCAACTACCTTCGGGTGAGCTCGAGACGATTCCCGGCGTTGGGCCGAGTATTGGCCAGGATCTTCGCGACCTGGGCCTGCAGTGCGTCGAAGATCTGGCAGGAAAGGACGCCCAGCAGTTGTACGAGGCGCTTTGTCAGTTGCGCGGTGGCCACATCGATCGCTGCGTCTTGTACGTCTTCCGCTGTGCGACTTATTTTGCAAGCCATCGCACTCACGATCCCGAATCCCTCAAGTGGTGGAGCTGGAAGGATGGACAGACAACGCAATGAAACCGATCCGGATGAGGATTCACTCCGCTGCCGAGACCATCTCCTGACGGTGTTGATCGAGTCGCTCCCGCAGCGGTGCGATCTGGTCGGCGGCCCAGTCGAGATCGAGCTTACCGCGGATCTTCACCTGAGGAACGATGCCACTGATGGTTCCACGCCAAACCAAACCCACCTGACCACGACCGAGTTTCTTGAGGATCTTCTTGCTGTCGGTCTGCTCCTTGGCACGTCCGTTGAGCAGGGAACTGAAGC
>Ga0114993_10001405_pt1 | contig 27690 bp, 23 predicted proteins | sample ArcticOcean_MG_C_FD_87042 | JGI IMG/M metagenome (GOLD analysis project Ga0114993, IMG submission 87042) | Marine microbial communities from western Arctic Ocean - ArcticOcean_MG_CB2_150 | ecosystem: Environmental > Aquatic > Marine > Oceanic | place: Arctic Ocean: Canada Basin | collected...
CTTTAGTTGGGGACAACAAAATGGCTTTGCCTTCGGCGGTATATTCTTCTGGGTGGCGACTGCGAGTGCGGCAATTACGGCATTTTACATGTTCCGCATGTGGTTTATGACGTTTGCCGGTAAGCCACGTAATGAAGAACGGTACTCCCACGCTCACGAATACCCCAACATGGTATATCCATTGGTAATCTTGGCTGTGTTCGCCATTGCGGTTGCCTGGCCAAATCCATTGCAAAAGGGATTGGACTTGAGCACGTTACTGGAAGCCTCGCGCCCAGCGACTATTAGCGGCACATCGTTAGACGGTTCGGTGGCGGCGATCGTTGTGCCTGATGAACACTTAAGCCACATGGATGCCATTAAGACGCCCGTAACATTGTTAGCAACAGTGACTGGGATCATTGGTATTTTGCTAGCGGCGTTCATGTACGTTTTGCCAGGATCACGAGGACTGGTGGCTTCCGAGATGGCAGCTAAATTCAAGTGGATTCATAAATTCCTGCTCAACAAATGGTGGTTTGATGAATTGTACGAAGTGATTTTTGTGAAGCCGTCCAAACTGATTGGCAGATGGATCAGTTGGATTGATCTGAATATTTTGGATTCCATTGTCCACTTCAGTGCTCGGGCAACCAAAGCTGTCGCGATATTCTGGGAACGTTTGGCGGATCAAATTATCGTTGATGGATCCGTTAACTTGATCGCGCGCTGGATTTACCAAACAGGCGTTTCACTACGTCGCATACAAACGGGGAGCTTACGACAATATGTACTGTTCATTGTCATTGCGGCGATTGCAGTATTTGTCCTTGTTAGTTTCATGTGGGACCCGGTTTCCATTGCCGGACATTAGTCATTCAACATTTCAAAACATTTACTTACAAATTTATTGACCTTTTATTTCGTTTGAAAAACACTTTCCCACCTCATACGGGAATTAAACAAAGAGCTTCGAAGAGTTTCGAAGATACACGAGAGATAAACTATGGACTTTTTTAACAGTATTACGCTCATTGTCTTTTTGCCAACAATTGGCGCCCTCGCTTTAGCCTTCTTTCCGAGTCTCAAGGACGAAGAAGGTGTAAACGAAGCGGAGAACAAGAATCTATTGTTAATAGCGACTTTAGCAATCACCTTGCTTACGTTTGCCGTCACGGTAGGTGTGTTTTTGCTGGGCGGTGACGATCGTTTTCATTCGAATACGGCAGACATGCAAAAGGCGTTTAGTGTGGATTGGATTCCCGCATTCAACATCCATTTTGCAATGGGTCTTGATGGCATTAGCTTTCCGCTCATTATGCTTACGACGGGAATCAGTGTACTGGCCGTCGGTGCAAGTTGGTCGATCAAAAAGCACTTAAAGGCTTATTGTATTTTATTCCTGCTGCTAGAAACCGGAATGCTGGGTGTCTTCTTGGCGCTCGACTTCTTCTTGTTTTACGTTTTTTGGGAAGTCATGCTGCTGCCGATGTATTTCTTGATTGGCATTTGGGGTGGACCACGGCGAGAATACGCAGCCATCAAGTTTTTCCTCTATACACTGCTTGGTAGTGTGTTGATGCTAATCGCAATTCTTGTACTGTATTTTGCTAGTGACCTGACAAAATTGGACGCAGGCACGCTTGCCTCTCTGAATTTAAATGAGAGTGTGATGACTGAGGTCCTAGAGATTCAGGCAGATGGAAACCATGTACCCGTTCACACCTTTAACCTATTGGCATTGGCTGAAATTGGCCAAAAAACCGATTGTTTTAGTCCCACAGTTCAGTGGTGGTGTTTCTTGTTACTCTTCATTGGCTTCTTAGTCAAAGTACCATCGATACCGGTGCACACATGGTTACCGGATGCGCACGTGGAAGCTCCGACTCCGATTTCGATGATTCTAGCTGGTGTGTTGCTGAAAATGGGTGGGTACGGGATCATCCGGATCTGCTATCCGATATGTCCGGTTGGCGGCCTAGAACTTGCATACCTGGTATGTGGGTTAGGTGTAGCCAGTATGATTTACGGTGCGTTTGCAGCATTAGCTCAAAAAGACTTCAAACGGATGGTTGCCTATAGTTCCGTTAGCCATATGGGATATGTCGTTCTCGGCTTTGGCGTCTGGACGATTATGGGCGATGGTGATTATTGGAAAATGGGTATTAATGGCGCCTTGTTCCAAATGATAGGTCACGGTATTTCGTCAGCCGGGATGTTCTTTATGGTCGGAATTATTTACGACCGCGTGCATCATCGAAACCTCGATGAGTTCGGCGGGCTCTATGGGTTGATGCCAAAGTACACTGCCCTGGCCATGGGCCTGTTCTTTGCTGGCTTAGGTCTGCCGGGACTTTGCGGGTTCATTGGCGAAGTGCTAGTTGTGTTAAGCGTTTGGAAATTCAGTCCGTTGCTGGCAATTTTGTCAGCAAGTGTAGTGATTCTCACAGCGGCTTATATTCTGTGGGCTATCCAACGTGTTTACCTTGGCCCCGAATATAAAGGCCCTCATGCGGAAGAAATACGCCCGATCAACAATCGAGAATTTTCCATCGGCGCGATTCTACTGTCCTTAGCAATCCTCTTTGGGGTTTTTCCAAACCTAGTGATTCGTTACATGGACAATACTGTCGAGGCCCAAGTTGAATCATTAAATGAGTGGCGAGTCCGATATGAAGCGAGCGCTGAGACTGAGGAAGAAGCGGAACCTGTTGTCACAGCACCCTCAGCAGATGTTGTATTGACGGATGTTGCCCAACCGCTCACTTCGATGATTCGTAATGAATCTGCTGTAGTTGTGAAGGTACACGATCAACAGTAAAGCACGGAAAACGATTATATATATTTGACGGTCAGAAGATCACAATAACCTAACAAAACAAATTATGAATTTTCAATCTCTTATCACAGACTTAACCGCAGACTCGGAGAACAGCATCATGCTGTTCATGCCAGAGATTTGCTTGAGTCTGTTTATATCGCTCTTTTTATTGGTGCGGCTGATTTCTCGTCGTATTGATCTGTTTTGGGTTGCTTTGGTTGGCGCGGTCGCTGGGTTAATCTCAAGTCGCCCTTGGGAGCTTGGATCCGAAGAATTAATTGGCAGCGAATTATTTACCGGACTGTTGGTTCATGATGGATTAACAGTCGCGATGCGGACGATCTTGATGGGTTTCTTGGTGATGTTTTTGATCTTCACCAAGATTTCCGGCATCCCAGACCGGGAAGATGGAGCGGATATATATTCACTCATTTTCGGTGCGACTCTTGGAATGTGTCTGATGGTTGCAGCAAATCATCTTTTGGTTGTATTCCTAGCAATTGAAATGACCAGTGTGCCTTCCTATGTATTGGCTGCTTTGATGAAGGGTCGCCGCCGTGGCAGCGAAGCGGGCTTGAAATATGCCATTTATGGCGCAGGTGCCGCCGGGGTCATGCTCTATGGCATTTCGCTATTATCGGGTTTAACCAGTTCAGCGCATTTACCAACGATTGCTTTGCAGTTAGCGGAAATCTTACCGAATATGTCAGCATCGGAACAAGCGGTTCTTTGTTTGAGTGCAATTATGATCGCAGTTGGCGTGGCCTTTAAATTGTCAGTCGTTCCATTCCATTTTTGGGCACCTGATGTGTTTCACGGTGCATGTGCTGAAGTCAATGCATTTCTCAGCATTGCTTCGAAAGCCGCCGCGTTAGCATTGTTGTTGCGTTTGGCTGTTGGTTTAGGCTCGGTACCACTGGAAACGATAGCCGAAAGGGCCGAATCTCAAGGCGCAACTGCAAATGTGCAACTGCTCGATATACAGCCGCCGACACCAGTAGCTATTTTTGAAGATGCCTCAGAAGACGAAGTTGTTGATCAGCCGCTTGCATCAGTTGAACCTTCAGAGCAGCTTGATGAACGAGTTGCTCGTAAGGCAGCCAAGGACGCTCAGCTAGCACCTGTTCGCAACTTCATCGGTCTGTTGGTAGCATTTTTTGCGATCATTACAACGACGTTCGGTAACCTTGCTGCATACGGCCAAACAAATATTAAACGCATGTTAGCCTATTCAACGATAGCGCATGCGGGCTACATGATTATGGCAATTTGCCCACTAATGGCGTTGTTAGGCGTTGACTCGTCAGGAGCAGAGAATGCGGCAAGCGCATTGTTGCAATACATTGTCGTTTACGTATTCATGAATCTTGGTGCGTTTGCGATCATCGCATTCCTACGAAACTATATCGGTAGCGAAGAGATTTCAGATTATTCAGGTATGATCAAAACACGCCCGGCCTTGGTTATTTGTTTGGCTTTGATCTTCTTTAGTCTCGTTGGACTTCCACCATTAGCAGGCTTCCTAGGGAAATTCGCGATTTTTGCTTCGATAACCGAAGCTTATACCTCAACCACGCAAAACTATTTATTGGTCATTTTAGTGGTGGCTGGAATCAATACTGCGATCAGTCTGTTTTATTACCTAGCAGTTATCAAAACGATGATCATGGGTGAGCCCTCCACTGCCAAGCCTGTCGGAAACCTTGAAGTCGGCAAGATTGAAACAGCCTATGTGATCGCAATTACCGCTCCCACCGTACTGCTAATTGTATGTTGGGAATCGGTAGCCCATGTTGCTCAACAAGCCGTCGTGTGGTTTATCGCTTAACGTAAAGAAGAACACATTATGAACAGTGCCATAGATATTTTGAATCGACTTTTGGGTGTCCATAGTTCGTCATTGGCATCCTACATGGCATTCGTTGCGCCTTGGGTTGATGATGGTGAGCAAGAATCGCTTGCGACAGTCATGGACGTGGTAGAAGACCAAAACCGTACGATCAAAGCGATTGGCGAAATGATTTTAGACCAAGGTGGAGTTGTTCAAGCTGGTGCTTTTCCGCTGACCTTTACGAGCCTGCATGACACTTCGTTGGATTATCTATTGCGGCTTTTAGTACGTGCACAAGGCGACGATATTTTGTTGATTGAAAAATGCGTTGCTTCGTTAGATGAGCATACAGTTGAACGAGCGCTCGCTGAAGAAGCATTAGGCAGCGCCCAGGGGCACTTAGAGCTGTTTGAAGACCTGCTGTCGCCTGAACCGCATGCGACTGCCTAAGGGGGCATCTGCGCTAACCACGCATTCGCAATAAACTTTGACCGCCTATTGGTTGCTCTTACAAGACGCTTTTGGTTTTGTCGTTGTTCCCGTCGAGTCGTGTAAAGAGATCGCAGGCGTTTTGGGTCGATTGCAAGCCGATTTCTTCAAGTGAAACACCGCGGACGTCGGCGACGCACTGGGCGGTGTGCAACATCATGGCTGGATGATTTGGCCGTTTGCTGCGGTAGGGGTGCGGTGACAAATACGGACAATCCGTTTCAAGTAATATACGGTTCTGCGGGATCATGGCTGCTACTTCTCGTAGTGCGTCATTTTTCTTAAACGTAACCATTCCGGCAAAAGAGATGTACATGCCGAGTTCAAGACATTTACTTGCCATCACGGTATCGCCAGTAAAGGAGTGCATGACGCCCTGCAACGGCCCACGTTGTCGCGCCTCTTGCAGCATTTCTAAGATTTCCTGCTCGCACTCTCGCATATGCACAATAAACGGTAACCCAGTCTTTTGCGAAGTGCGTATGTGTCGATCAAAATACTTCTGCTGCAGTTCAAAGGGCGCGTAATCCCAGTAGCGATCGAGGCCTGTCTCACCCAAAGCAACAACTTCCGGTTGGTCCAGCATTACTAGAATGCGTTCCCAATCGTGGTCGGTTGCTGTGGAGCAAAATTCGGGTGGATTCCCACGGCAGCGTAAACATTGTCGTGTTGTTTAGCGAGGTACAGGCTTTTCTGACTTGAACCCCAAGTGCAGCCGATGGCAATAATCTTTTGCACGCCTGCGTCGAGTGCAGTTTGGATAACTTGATTCTGTCGACCATCAAACTGCTCACTTTCAAGATGAGCATGAGTATCGATGAATCCGGCGGCAGTGGCAGCTCTAGTGGTCATAGGATCTAATCCGAGGTCTGTTTGATTAGAGGAGCACGGCGTCTTCTGGTGGAAAGACTCCCATCACGCGTTGCGAATAATCAATACATGAACCGGTTAGAATTCCAGATACGTCGCTGAGTAGATAGCTAGTCAGTTTTCCCACATCATCTGGTTTCAATAGTCGGCCAAAAGGTGAAGCCTTCTCAGCTGCGACGAGCCAATCTTCTGGGCTGCCCTGAGATTTTTGCACAACTTGTTCATTGGGAGTGTCGGTCCAGCCAAGATTGATACCATTAACTCGAATACGGTGACGGCGAAGTGCGTTGGCATTGTTTTTAGTAAGTGTATGCAAGGCACCTTTGGTCGTGCTGTAAGAACAAAGGATATCCAAGCCACAATAACCGGCAACCGATAGAATATTGACAATCGATCCCGCGATTTTTTCACGCTGCATAATCCGCACACATTCTTGAGTTAACACAAAGGGCGCACGAACATTGACGTTCATCTGGTAGTCCCAGAATTCGACGGTTGTTTCTTCAATGGTCCCACGATTCGTGTCGGCTGCTGCATTGATCAATCCGTCCACTCGACCAAACCGCTCGTCACAAGCAGCTACGATCTGACGGCATTGGTCGACATCATCGAGTTCAGCGGCAACGAAAATCGATTCGCATCCAAGGCTTTTAATTTCGCTGCACACAGCATTACCGCGTTCTTGATTGCGCCCTGTAATGACGATCGCCGCTGCACCGTTCTTAGCAGCGTCAATTGCACACGCTTCACCTACACCCTGTGTACTGCCAGTAATAATGATGGTTTTGTTAGTCAGGTCACTCATGGTCAGGAAGTTGCTTTCTGTGATGAAATAGTTGTTATGAAATAGTATGGGTTGAGTTTATTGTTGGTGTATTTTACCAAGGCGTAATGAAAATTAGCAGGAGTGTTGGAATAGTTTTAATCAGTTAAGTAATGGATGCAAATCGTGTCGGAATCACATACAATGAAGGTCACAATGTTATCGATGGCTGGAACATTGATCGGAATTGTTTATGAGATTTGAAAGTTACAAGTCGCACTGCAATTGAGCGAAAAAGTAGCATTTATGAAAGAGGGTCAAACGATGAATTCTAAGATGGCGCAGCAACAAAGTGATCGTCGGCAATTTCTGGCAACGACAACTGGCGTATTGGGCGCCGTGGCCGGAGTTGGATATTTCGCTGGTACCTCTGCCGCTCAACAATCGACATCGCCCAATGAGCGGTTGAATCTCGCCGCGGTGGGGTCCACCGGTCGCGCGGGTGCGAATATCAAAGGCTGTGCTACACAAAATATCATTGCCATAGCTGATATCGACTCTGAACTATTAGATAAAGGTTGCCAGCCTTATCCTAACGCTAAGAAATATATCGATTTCCGAGAAATGCTTGACAGCGAAGCGGAAAAGATCGATGGTGTTTTAGTTGGTACACCAGACCATACACATGCTCCTGCGGCAGCACTAGCTTTACGTTTAGGAAAGCACACCTATTGTGAAAAACCGTTAGCTCACACTGTGTTTGAAGCACGAACACTAGCAAATTTAGCAGCTGAGAAGAACCTAGTAACTCAAATGGGAACTCAAATCCACGCCGGTTCTAACTATCGTCGTGTAGTGGAATTGGTGCAAGCGGGGGTTATTGGTTCCGTAAAACGTGTACATGTTTGGTCCGCTGCGAGGTACACCGGCGCAAGTTTCAATACGCAACCCAAGCCGGACCACGTTAATTGGGATTTGTGGCTCGGACCCGCGCTTGAACGACCCTACAGTACCGATATCCACCCATTCAAGTGGCGTAGTTTCTGGGACTACGGTCGTGGTGCCTTAGGCGATTTTGGTTGTCACTATATGGATCTAGTGCATTGGGCATTAGACCTGCAGAACCCTATATCGGTGAAAGCAAAGGGACCTACGCCAGATTTGGTTACGACACCCGAGTGGTGTGTGGTGGATTATCAATATCCGCGACGAGGTAAAAAGCCAGCGGTACACATGACTTGGTATGACAGTGGACGTCGGCCTGAGATTATTAACACGTTGCGTGATAAAACCGGTGAGCTGATGGAACCCTGGTCGTCGGGGCAATTGTTTATCGGTTCTCAGGGAATGATTCTGTCGGGCTACAGTAAACATGTTGTGTTTCATGAAGGTCAGGAAGTTGAACCTGAACGACCGGAGCCATGGATTGATGACTCGATTGGGCACCATGCGGAATGGATGGGTGCAATCCGTGATGGAGGCGAAACAACCTGTAATTTCCATTATTCAGGCGGGCTGACCGAGTCGGTGTTGCTGGGATCAGTTGCTTTTCAATCCGGCGAAGAGATTCAATGGAATTCCAAACAATTGAAGGTGACTAATTCCGCGCATGCTCAACAGTATGTGCACAAGGAGTACCGCAAGGGCTGGAGTCTTTGATAATGGGTTGCATGGTTCCATTTGAGTCCTGCAATATGATAGAATGCCGATAGCAGTTGAGATTAAAACTGGTAATGTTGCCAAGTGTGCTGATTAGTTAGGAGTTTATTCGGATGCGATTTATTTCAAGAATGTTGTTTGTTGCTGGTGTAGCATGTTTATCGCTAGCGGTTGTGCCAAGTACTTCTGGACAAGATGAAGAAGGAGTGAAAGTTGAGTACAGTGCTGCCGATAAAGCCGCGGTTGAAAAAATTCGCGAATCTGGTGGGGCCGTTTTAGAGGTTGCTCAAAATGACAATCGACTTAACGTGGCCTTCCACTTATCGACCGAAGAGATAGGTAACGAACAATTGGCATTAGTCAAAGACCTCGGTTTTATCGTCTCCTTGAATATGCGTGGCACGGTTATTGATGACACAGGTGTCGCAAACCTTGCTGGTTGCAGCGGCTTACAACGCTTGCACTTGGAAAAAACAAAAGTAACGGATGCGGCTGTTAAACACCTCGCACCGTTGTCCGGCTTAGTGTATTTGAATATCTATGGCACGGAAATTACTGATGCTGCCATTGATGACATTGCTGCATTGAAAGGCTTGAAGAAAGTCTTTATTTGGGAAACCAAGATCACGATTGATGGCGTAGCAAAACTGAAAGAAAAACGCCCAGACTTACAGATAATCCCAGACCTTGTCGTGGAAAAAGTTAAAGCGGCAGCTGAGGCAAAACGTAAAGTGGAAGAAGAAGCGGCAGCCAAGAAAGCGGCTGAAGAAGCAGCAGCCAAGAAAGCGGCTGAAGAAGCGGCAGCTAAGAAAGCGGCTGAAGAAGCGGCAGCTAAGAAAGCGGCTGAAGAAGCGGCAGCCAAGAAAGCGGCTGAAGAAGCGGCAGCTAAGAAAGCGGCTGAAGAAGCCGCCGCGGCAGCAGCAGCGAAGAAGGCCGCCGAAGAAAAAAAGTCTGAGTAATGACGATTGTCAATAAAATCGCAGTGGTCCCTTTGTCGGTGCCGCTGCTTTTTTTTGTGAATTAGCTTTACTAAATTCATTGAATAGTGTGTTGGGTCTGATTTACAACTGTAGGGAGTCGTGATGGTATTGCCGGGTATTAAACAGTTTGAATTGCATGATCGAGTGGCGATTGTTACGGGAGGGTCGAAGGGCTTAGGTAAAGCGATGGCCGCTGGTCTAGCATCGGCTGGTGCTAATTTAGTACTGGTTAGTCGCAATCAAGCTGAGGTCGAAGCCGCCGCAGACGAAATTAGCCGCGATTATGGCGTGCAAGCAATTGGTATACAAGCGGATGTGACGTCGGAAGAACAGGTGCAGGGTGTCGTCGATACGTGCATTGAAAAATTTGGCAAAATTGATGTTTTGATCAACAACGCCGGCGTCAATATCCGCGGGCCGATTGATGAATTGTCGTTGGAAGAATTCAAGCAAGTAATGGACATCAATGTCAATGGCGTGTGGTTATTTGCGCGAGCGGTGATACCTCACATGAAGAAGGCAGCGAGTGGGCGGATTATAAATCTAGCCAGTACGTTAGGGGTAGTTGGTTTGTCAGATCGTACTCCCTACACTTCAAGCAAAGGCGCTGTTGTACAGATGACTCGTGCTTTGGGATTAGAGTTGGCTCCGTTTGGCATTACGTGTAATGCGATTTGCCCAGGACCCTTTCTGACTCCGATGAATATTCCCATTAAGGATGACGAGCAAACGATCAAATTTATTGTCGGTGCGGTTGCCTTGGCAAGGTGGGGCGAGATGCAGGAGATTCAAGGCCCAGCGATTTTCTTAGCTAGCGATGCATCGAGTTTCTTGACGGGAAGTATGCTGACTGTTGATGGTGGCTGGACCGCGAGATAATGGGCTCAGATTTTTTGAGGATCATGGAACTGAAAATGGGGTTCCAACCATTGACCCAGTCGGTACGTGTGACACAAAAATATGGAATCGTGCGAAAGGGAATCTTACCATGCATCATTGGAAATGGTTTTTATTGGGGGCCTGTTGCCTGCTGGAAATAGTTCAAACGGTTGATGCTGTGGAACCGGTGACGATTCAGCAGACGATTCGTCGTGAATTGTCGAACGCAGAATTGTCACAGGTGTTCACCGGGCGAAGCCAAGACCACGTTAAAGAGTGGCAGTCGAGTTTCGGGACGAATTTACAGGAACTGCTCGGTCCGACCGAACCTCCAAAACAGTGGCAAACGGTTATTGAAAACGGCAAACGATTTGATGACCATATCCGTTATCAAATTACGCTAACAGCAGAGGGAGTCCCAGCACTGCCGTTGTATTTATTGGTTCCAAGCAACGGAAACTTGAAACCCAAGCCAGCCGTTGTAGCGGTGCACGGGCACGGACCCTATGGACACCATGCTGTTGCTGGGCGCGATGATTTACCGGGTGTTGCGGCGGCTATTACAAAAGCAAACTATGACTACGGTCGTCAATTTGTTCGACGCGGATATGTTGTGGCTGTGCCATGCATGATTCCTTTTGGTGACCGAGTGGACGCTGAAAAGTATAGCTCCGACCCGTGTGCCGTTTCACTTGTTCGTTTACTAGCTCTGGGAAAGCTTCCAATTGCTGAAAACGTACGCGATTTGCGATGGGCAGTCAGTTTTTTGCAAAGTCGCTCAGAAGTTGAAGCAAAATTAATTGGCTGTGCAGGATTATCATACGGCGGACGGATGACGATGCTCGTGACGGCCGTCGACCACCGCATCAAAGTAGCTGCTGTTAGTGGGGCGTTGAACTTGATGCAGGAAAGATTGTCCCAGCGTTATAGTTGTGGTGCTCAAATAATCCCTCGGCTGTTGCAATACGGTGACTATAGTGAAATCGGAGGGCTCATTGCGCCGCGACCCTGTGTGTGGCAAATGGGTTCCGAGGACGCATTGGTTGTCAAAAACGGCTGGGACACCAAGTTTAAACAGCGGTTACAGCGGGTGTACAAGGCGGCGGGAGTATCGGATAATCTGCACTTGGATCATTTTCAAGGTGGTCACCGCTGGAATGGCGATGTTGCGTTTAAAGTCTTTGATGCAGTCCTGCAGAAGTAGCTATCTGCAGCGGATCAGTTTTCCTGTGGATTATTGTTGGCAGCTTGCCGCTGATAATACACTAACGTGCGTTGCATTCCAGATGCCCCACGGAATTCTGCTATTCTCGGTTGGTACTGTCTATGGAATTCGTCAGTTTCTGCTAATTCTTGGTCGGACAGAAACCAGACAACGTGTTGTGAATGCACGAATTCTGGGTTCGCGGGTAGACCTTGAGCAGGTCCCAAAATGATGTAATCTGGCTGGCGGTTAAGTACATACTGACCATCGCCTTTGCCATGGCCAGGGTATTGTTGCCACCAAGTCCGTTGCTCCTTGATTTGGCGATGGTCAATGTGCCTATCGTTGAGACCCAGCATGTCAATAAAGCGATGTTGTGGGGCAAAAAATGGAGTTGACCCTGCGGTGTTCAAGGCAATGGTGCTGTGTGCCGGTAGGTTCTGCTCGATCCATATACCGACGTCGCGACCAACGCTAGCAGCACGATCGATGTGTTGAGCATCACGCATTTTTTGATTGCTCCAGACGAACTGCATGCAAATCAAACCCATGCAACAAATATATAGAATCCCCGTGTGACGATTAACGAGTGAGGGCATGACAATCGGCAATGACTGGGCGAGCAGCCATCCGTAGATTGGGACTAAAGGTACGAAGAATCGATAGGCTGGCATATGATCGCCACCTGTATAGCAGACGTACAGTGTGCCCACACTAGCAACGCAAAGCATATAGAACAGCGAATGGGCCTGTCGATGTTGAGAATGATCCTTGTCTCGAACCCGGATGAGTGCGAGTAACCCGATCACGATTCCAAGAGGCAATATAAACGGTGCAATTCTCGAATAAGTATGTAAGTAATGGAATCCATTACGCAACCGCGTCATTAAATCTATGTCCATTTTGACATAATAGGTGTTGGGAAACGGGTCGCCGTAGTAGTTCCAGCGCCAGAGGAAGTAGGGCAACCAAACTACCAGAAAGCTAAGAACCAGTATGGATAGTTGTTTCCATCGCGGCGACTTTAATCCGTGTGGTAGCAGCAAGAATAGACCCGTGATGCCTACAAATAGCATTGCCTCGGGTCGCGTCATCGTGATGATTGCCAAGAGAATCCCTAGATAACTTATTTTCTTTGTTGTCAGACTTGAGGAATCTAGTGTGTTGCTGAATTGGTAGGTCACCAGCATCAGCAGCGCCGTGTAGAGAGTCGTTTCAAGTCCACCGAGGGACCACGCAATCAACGCGAGGTTGGTTGGTACGAGTAATAATAACAGAGCTCGTGGTGAGTAGTTCAACTGGTTGGTTGATGGTTTCAATACAAATACGATGGTGGCACAGATTCCACCGAAGGCAATTATTCCTACTCCCTGAGTGATGAAAGGTAGATTATCTGCTCCGCCGAAAAGTTTAGCGACGCCGCTGACTAGGGCCAGATGAAAAAAGCTCGTGTAACCTTCGACACGTTCTGTTGGGTTAAAAGCTATCCCATCGCCTCGTAACCAATGCTGAGCATACCGCAGTGTGATATAGGCATCATCGTGGAAGAACTGAAAATGCATCATGAAACCAACGATTGCAATCACGGCAGCGAAGACACCACAAATGACATACCAGCGGAATTGATACGTTGGTTTAGTATCTGCGGTGGTGTGTTGATCAGTGGTTGGCATTGTCTTATTCATTAATTTTTGGCGTGATACGATCACGCGGTTCACCATCGACGTAGTTGGGTAATCGATAGGGTATAGGTGTTGGATTGAAGTACACGCCTAGTGTCTCGGAGTTCCCATCAAAGTTGATCGTGGTTTTGTCGACCACAATCAATCCATCGGCTTCTTGCTGCAATTGATACCGTAGACGATGATGTCGGGGCGAAAGTGTGATGATGTAATCAGAACTATAAAGCAATCCGGTTTGCACCATATCAACGTGTACTTTTTTGCGGTAGGACACTAATCCCCAGTCGACAATTTTGGCTTGCGGATATTTGTAGGGTAATATACCCGCGGCATAGACATGAATCTGTGGTTGCCCTTGTTTCCCAGTGTCACGCCAATGCTGGGAAATCTTAGCGGCTTGGTCATCGAGTGTCTGCATGAACGTGATGTAGGATCTTCGTGAGAGATTTGTGTATTCACCGTAACGTCCAGGGTTAACTGAAACTTGATCGATGTAATAAAACAGCGTTGATTGAACAGCGATTGCTAGCACGATAACGATTGGCCAACTCCTGTGGCCAAATCGCCCGCCGCGCCAAACAGTATTGCCGGTGTGGTTAATACGCATTAAGAAGTCAATGAGTAGTAATGTAGCTGCGGGTAGATAGGGTAGGAGCATGCGGTTGCTAAACATCATGTGTGCCAAACAGGTCACACTGGCATAGCATCCGAAAATCGATAATCCGATCAACACCCCGAGGTGTTCTTGAGTGGTGTTAATCGCGGTAGAGAGCAATTTGGATTTGTTGCGCCTGAATTGGTCAACAACAAACCAGCCGAGCGTCGGTAGGATGCCACAAAATAGACCAAATTGAATCATGTAACTAACTGCAGCTCTTTGCGTGTCCCACTGCAGAGGTTTGTGGTAGACAGAGGTTGGGAAGATGTCGTGATAATAGTTAAAACTGAAAATGAGCCAACTACTGGCAATAAATAGCCCTGGCAGCAGCAGTGTTGCTAGGGACTGTCTGAATTGTTTGGGGAAATACTGATATTGTTTATATGTCACGTGAAACCAGATTGGTAACGTAACTAAACAACTGTCATAACGCGTCAGAAATGCGAGGCCGAGACAGATCGAAAAAATCCATTGGTGTTTGATTGAATGATGTTTCAGACATTTGACAGCCGCAGCAAATGCAATCGTGATGAAACTTGATAGATAGATGGTTTCTAATCCACCTGCGGTCCAGAAAATAACAAATGGTGAACACCAAACGATCAAACCGAACAGAATTTTTCCTTGCAGATCTTTAACGGCTTGTAACGCATAGCAAGTCGCTGCAAAATGCAATACAAGAACAAACAGTCGGTTGGCCCACAGGGATGAATTGGTAATGCCATATAGCACGCTGACTATCAAAGCATGAAGAGGCGAGGTAAGTGCGGAAACGTATTCACCCGAGTTAAAAACGAGGCCGTTCCCATGAATGAGGTTTTCGCTATATCGATAAACGATGAAGGCATCTTCCGCTGTATAGCTGCTAAACCATGCAAATAAACAGCAATGGACTACGGCAAAACCAGCGATTATTAGAGTGGATTTTTTCTGAGGCACGGCGTAGCTCGGAAAAGTAATGGTGTGATGATTATTCGTGCAAAGGATTTGTTGTTATGCTATCCAATACAGAGGGTTTAGCTCAAGACCGTCCCGAGATTGTTAGCTGACAGTATCAACATTGGGTTAGCGCGGTCGCCGCAGAGTCTTGGAGCCCTAAATGTTTAGTCCCGCTAGGTATCCTGTGCTAAAAGCAGCTTGGAAATTATAACCGCCGATTGGTCCATCAAGATCGAGAATCTCACCTGCGAAAAACAGACCGGGTTGAAGTTTGCTTTGCATAGTTGACGAATTGATTTCATCTAGGGCAACGCCGCCAGCAGTAACTTCAGCTTTTTTGTATCCCAGTGTCCCATCAATGATGACTGGTAGCTGATGTAACGAATTGGCTATTCTAATTGTTTGCTGCTTTGACACTTCTCCCGATTTATGGCTGTGCGTGATGTCTGACTGATCAAGAAGCACTTCTGAGGCTCGTTGGGGTAGAAGTTGACACATAACCGTGAGCGCTTGTTTCTTGGGTGTTTGTCGAAACAGCGTTGCGAGTTGTTGTTGTTTTTGAACTAATGAAAGTTCGGGGAGGAAGTTAATTTCTAATTGGAGGTTTTCAGGATTGGGGACCGCAGTGAAAATGCCGCTGAGATTCATCGCTGTCGGTCCGGAGATGCCAAAGTGGGTAAACAGAGTTGACCCTCGTTGTGCTCCAAGTTGTTTACCATCGGAATTACGGACGATTAATTCAATGTCGGGTAAGGTGATGCCTTGCAATTGAGTGGGCCACGCGTCGGCAGGAGTTACCAAAGGTACTAATGCTGGTCGTGTTGGGACAATTCTATGGCCGAAATGCGTTGACCATGGATATCCGTCACCGGTTGTGCCACATCCTGGAAAGGATTTACCGCCGCAGGTAATAACTACGTGTGGGGCGGTAGAAATTCCGTTGTTCGTAGCGATACTGAATCCGCAAGAGTCCGCTTTAATACTCGTTACGGCATGACTTAATTTCAAATCAATTCGAGTCTGATCGAGGCTAGCGAGTAGTGCCTGTAATACATCCTGTGCTCGGTCCGATTGCGGGAAGACTTTACCCGAAGGTTCGCACTTTGTGGGGACTCCACGCTCGTTGAAAAATTCGATGAGTTGCTCTGGGCCGAGCACGGCTAACGCCGAATGCAAGAAACGTCCAGGTTTACCGTAGGCTGAGATGATTCCTTGGATATCGGTGTTTTGGGTTATGTTGCAGCGAGTGCCTCCGGACATGAGAATCTTAGCGCCGGGCTTTGAGTTTTTTTCAAGCAGCAACACGTTACGGTTTTTTGTCGCAGCGCTGATAGCAGTCATCAGCCCAGCGGCTCCAGCACCGATTACAATCGCGTCGTATTGTTGTGAGGGGCTCGGCATATCCTAGTGTCTTTGTAGCCGCGTGAGACGTTTTTTGCGGTGGTTGGCAACTGCCAAGCCAATTGCGATTATGAAAATGATTAATGTGATTGGTGGTAGATATCCAGGCCACAGTGACCATTGTGTCCACGTACGGAATCCGATCAATGTGACGTGTGCCGCGGCGAGTAGCAATAAAATTCGGCCAAGGCCGTTGATCAAACTCGGGCCGGAATTCGGTGCTGCGTTCATCGAGCGGCGCCAGAGGACAGCTTGGCCGAGAATGCCTAATGCTCCGCACAACAGAGCTAATCCACCGATGGTAGTAAATGTATTGTCAGCTTGAAAAAATTTACCGTTAAAATTGGCTGGCGTCAGCAGCATCAAGGACAACAAGCAATGCAAGCCGAGGCAAGCGGACGCAAACAGACCGATTCGATGGCGTTTTTCGACAGAATCGTTTAGTCCGGCAAGTCCGAGTAGAATGACTCCGCTACAGGCTGTTGCTTTATTGATAATGAAGACGGGGAATTGGCTCCAGGGGACGTCCCCTGTAATGTTGTAGCGGATGACAGCGTAGAGCAGTGAAATAATAATTGTGACGAGTGCAGTGCGGATAGGTGTCATGGGGATTGTTTACAAGGGAGATACTGACAGAACTAGTTATCTTGGCACAGTTGGTTCGATGATTCAACTAGCACAGATACCGTAAGACTAAACGTATGGTAGGATACGGCTTACGACAAAATATTTTTGATATTGTTGTAGGTATTTAAAGTGAATGTTGTATTGTGAGTTGAGAAAAATCTATGACAGATTCAATTCGGATAGCAATTTCTTCTTGCTTGCTTGGCGAACGTGTGCGGTACGACGGTGAAAGTAAACTTCAGAGTTGGTTAGATGATTGTGTTGAGGTGGAGTGGGTACCAGTTTGCCCCGAGGTTGAAATTGGCATGTCTATTCCTCGCGAGGCTATTCAGATTGAAGAATCGAGCGCTGGTCTTAGGTTGATTGGGGTTGAATCGCGGCAAGACTGGACCGAGCAAATGAGCGAATTTGCGAGGCAGCGCGTGTCGCAATTACAAACTGCGGACATTGTAGGTTATGTATTTAAGGCGCGGTCTCCAAGTTGCGGGATCGGTGACGTTCCGTTGATGGGCGTAATGGGGCAATCCGTGGTCGGAAAAACAAATGGTAGATTTTGCGATGTGTTGATGGCGATGTGGCCTGAGCTACCAATTGCGAATGAGGTTATGATGTTGGATACTAAACAGCGAGCGGAATTTTTCGACGAGTGCAGTAAAATAAGGTGATATAACCGTGTTTACACTCGTCCTAGGGTTGGACAACTTCTCGTCTCACCGATTTTCAATATGGAAAAGCAAGTGGTAAAGGGATATAGTTACAATAGGTTTGAAAATGATTTTTTCGTTGGATTTAGGCGTAATCGTGAAAAGTTGATAAGGATTATTGCCATATGTCGATGTTTTGCAGTGTAATGTGAAAGAAAAGCGAGTAGGTTAGAATTCAAGTCCTGATTGACGCCGAATTGAGTCGAAAAAGATAAGAGAAGCGAAAACAATAGATGCTTGTATCATGCGAGCATATTTGAATTAAACAGCTCATAAAATAAAGGGGACAGTCGTGCTGTTTCGAAGTTTTTTATTGAACAGAAGTTTAGGTATTGTTGGACATTTGACAACTTTGGCGATGGTGATGCTCGTTACTATCAGCGTCGCTGCTCAACAGCCAGCGCCTGTGCCAGCGCCTGTGCCAGCACCACCGACTTTCAAAAAAATTGATGTAGCATCAATCTTTGATGGTAAAACTGAAGCCGTTTTGGCCGACAAACGCTTGCAGTCCACCATACGCCGCAACGTGAGTTTTGCGAAAGCGCAAGTGTACGACGTATTGCGCGGCGGAAGTGGATTGAACGATAATTTTGTAATCGCTGAAGGCACACCGGATCAGAATACAATTACCAATCAACAACTGCTCACTGGTTGGTATCAAAATTATCACTTTGCCTTAATGACGCAAGCCACCAGTATGGGTGATATTGACCTGCAACGATTAGAATTTATCAAAGAGCTAACAATGATTTGCACGGACAATAGTATCCACAGTCATGTGGTCGACCAAATTGCAATCCCGCAAATGACGGCCTTTCTACAAGAAAACTATCATCCAGTTGTAAAATACAATGCAATGTTGATCATCGGTCAACTCAATAGCCAAGTTGTTCTTACCAATGAAGGTCGTACTGTTCCTGTACCATTACCCGCTGCCCTGACATTTATGGTAAACGCGATCCAATCTGGTGCGGAAACCGATGCGATATTACTGGCAAGTTGGATTGGAGTGTTACGGCATGTACGGTTGAATCGATTAAACCAAAATATTGCTGGAAGCGATATTGTCACGATTGCCGGCGAAGCTATGAAGCTATTAAATCAAGCTACTCCCCCGGCCAATCGTAGCGCCGCAGGTCACGTCTGGTTGCAACGCCGCGTGATTGATGTCTTGGCGATGATTGGCCAAGATGACCAAAAAATTCTGCCTAAGATTTTAAGCATCATGCGAGATGAAAAGGCAGCGATGTCGTTAAGGCTGACAGCAGCTAGAGCCTTGAAGTATTTCAACTATAGTCCCTCGACTCAAGTTCCTGTTGAATCAACATCAAATGCATTAGGTACTTTGATCGTTCGTATCTGCCGTAATGAAATCGATCGTGTTGATCAAGAAAAAGCATTAGCGGCACTACAAGAAGCTTCCGGCGTAAGTGATACCGAAGGCGATATGGGCATGGGTGGAGCGATGGGTGGCATGGGCGGAGCGATGGGTGGCATGGGCGGAGCCATGGGTGGAATGGGTGGTGATATGGGTGGAGCGTTGGGCGGTATGGGCGGCACCAGCGATGTTAAATCGATGTTAGAGCCGAAAGAAAAAAGGCAAGTTGATTATACGAGACGGATTTTGGTTTATCAGCTATTCCATGTTTACGAAGCTATTGGTGAAAAACAGATACGTACAACACCACCGATAGGCATGCATGCAGCTGTTCAAGATGCTGCTGGACAGCTAGCTTTAGACCGCGTAGGAGACGCCATGACGGCATTGATTGATATCTTGCGTATCCCAGAGCCAGATGAGTCTAAACCTGCTGAGGACGAATTAAACCGAGATGAGCTGTTAGAAGAAATTGCTGCGGAGATTCGCAAGCTAGAGAGCTTTGTGATTCCTGTTGAAACGACTCCAGAAACAGTAACCGCTGATGCTCCAGCGACTGTCCCCGGTGCGCTACCAGGGTCATAAGTGTTCTCTGAATTGACAAACAACTGTAATTGATTTTAAAGATAACTATGACTAACAATTTGACTTACCGTGATGTGTCCCTTTTTTGCTTGTTGGTCATCTGCGGCGTTGTATTGCGATTGTGTCTAAGAGATTATCCAAACGTTTCACCCGTTGCTGCCTTGGCTTTATTAAGCGGCTGTTTATTCAGCAAGCGGTCAATGGCTATCGCTGTGCCCCTGTCGGTCATGGTGATCAGTGACCTCAAATTTGGCGGCTACAATTTCTTTATCATGATGAGTGTATACACTTGCTTGATGCTGCCAGCGTTAGCGGGGCCTTGGTTGAAATCTCGGCTGCAGGCACCACAGAAAGGCGTCAAAACCTGTCTAACGATTGGAGCGAGTGGTCTGCTCTGTTCCATAGCGTTTTTTGTTGTTACGAATTTAACCCTGTGGTGCAGCGGGTCGATGTATCCAAATAGCATGAGTGGACTCATGCTGTGTTTTAGCCAAGCGATACCATTCTTTCGTCATACCCTGATGGGTGACATGGTTTTTGCCTTTGCATTTCTAGGCAGCTATACAGTGGCGTTGCACTGGGTATCTCATCGCAAGAGCGCGTTGGCGAGAGTTTTGGCGACCAGCGAAGCGGAATCCAGTTAACGAGTTTCTACTCGTACGCTTCGAATTTCCAGCGGACGATGTCTCCAGTGCGGAGAGTTTTTGTGCCAATACCCTCAGTCGCTCGCTTGGCATTCACATAGTAGATCCAGTTATTTGTCGCTCCCTGGTTGGCAACGGAATCTAATTCATATAGAAACGTTGACGCTCCGGATCCGCGGACTTTAAATTTGGTGGCCTGTGGATGTTTTTGCATTTGTTGCATCATATGTAGCACAGTCATCCCGCGGTGATATTTGAATTGCGTATAGTGTTTTTCGAATCCATTTTTATGCTCAATGACCAGACGCAATTTGTCGACGGCCGCTTTATTCTCATAAGCGTGCAACGAATTGGGCGCGAGCTTCCATGCGAACGTGCTGACGACAGCGAACACCACAAACAATGAAAAGTATGCGGGTAAACGCTTCATCGACTTCGGTTTGTAACTTATATTTAGGCGTGTATGAACCATTAGAAATGCTCTGGTTAAACGGGTTGCACGTTATTATAGATGGGCATCGGATTGACGGGTTAGGTTTTTTCTATTTATGTTGCTAATCAAGAAACTGTTAGAACACGTGAAACAACGTGGCGATTGCCCAGCATTGCAAGTCTTTCAGCATGATTGTTGGATGTGGTTCACATGGCAGGAACTGTGGCAACAGGTATCCAAATCGGCATATGGGCTGCAAAATCTTGGAGTCTGTGATGGCAATCGAGTGGGGATTAGTGCGGAAAATTGTTGGCAATGGATCATCGCAGACCTTGCGTGCCAATACCTGCGAGCGGTGAGTGTTCCCCTGAGCACGCAATTAAGCTCGCAACAACTGCAATCACAAATACGACATTCTGGCATGAGTTTATTGATTATCGATGATCTTGATCGTCTGGATACTGTGCCAGTTGCGATTGATGTCGTGACGTTGTTCGACGAACCGTCCATTAGGGATGACAATGCCCACTGGACCGTACTAGGATCGTGGGACGAGATCATCAACTTGGGTCAAATAGATGTAAAAGAGGAATTGCCATCAGAGTTTGATTTCGATCGAATAGCTACGATTATATATACCTCAGGCACCACTGGGGCACCCAAAGGTGTCATGTTGAGTGCCGGCAATTTGGCTTTCGATGCCGAGCAGACTTTAGATCGATATGGGTTTGACCAATCGGATCATCAATATTGCTTTTTGCCGTTGTTCCATGCATTTGCTCGTACATGTGACTTGTACGCGTGGATTGTTGGTGGGCATCGTTTAACACTTGCCTCAGATAGGAACAACGCGATCGCGGACTTAACACATAGCCAACCGACTCACATCAATGGAGTGCCGTTGTACTTTCGGCGGTTGCGTGAGGCAGTAGGTTCAGCGGACAGTGGAAACTCGAGCGTGTGGGGTAGTCGGCTAAACCAAGTAAATTCTGGTGGGGCGGCATTGGATAATGCAACGTTTGATTTTTTTGAGGAACATGGTATCACCATGCTTGAAGGATATGGGCTGACGGAAACCTCGCCGGTGGCAACTCTAAATAGCCGCACCACACAACGCAGGGGTTCTGCTGGAAAACCGCTAACGGAGACGGATGTGCGGATCAGCGAAGTAGGCGAGATTCAAATCGCGGGCCCGCATGTTTTTGCAGGATATTTTCGAGATGCTGAATTAACGTCAACAACCATCGAAGATGGTTGGTTCAAAACCGGAGATTTAGGTCGCATTGACGATGATGGATTTTTGTTTGTTACCGGACGCCTCGACGAGATGATCGTGACAACTGTCGGCGAGAATATTTGGCCAGGGTTACTTGAAGCGGAATTACAAGAGCATGCGACCATAGAGCAAGTAATGGTGTATGGTCACGGTTGTGATTATTTAGTGGCATTGGTCCATCCAAATTGGGAACAATTCGTAAATCGATTGGACTTATCGGGTGGTCCTGCTGTGTGGGTGGATAGCCCCAACGTTGAGCAATGGTTCCATAAAGTTGTTGAACAGCAATTACACGGTTTCGCTCCTCACGAGCAAATTCGAAAAGTGGCATTGGTACAGTCACCTTGGACGTGGGAAAATGATATGCTGACTCCTAAAGGGACATTACGACGCTCTCAGATCGCAGCCAAATTTGATTCAATATTACAAGCGATGTACGAAAGAACTGATTGAGGTGCAATAAGATGCAACAACAGGAATCCACAGGATTGACGGGCCAGTCAGGACATGTCGCTGTCATAATTGTGGCTGCGGGTAAGAGCAGTCGCTTTCGTGATGAGCATTACAAGAAGCCGTATGCACCGCTAAAAAATCGTGCAGTGTGGTTACATTGTGTAGATCGATTTATCAATCGCAGTGATGTAAGACAAGTGATTCTAGTTATTGCGGAAGAAGACCGTGAGGATTTTAGCAGTCGATTTGGCGCTGAAACTGCAATTTTAGGTGTGGATGTAACTATCGGAGGAGCGACTCGTGCCATGTCTGTCCAAAAAGGGCTCGCAAAAGTTCAAGAGGGAGTTGAGTTGATTGCAGTACACGATGCTGCCCGTCCTTGCATCTCAGAGATTTGGATTGACGAATTGTTTATAGAGGCGCAACGCAGTGGTGCGGCAATCCTAGCCACGCCGATCGTTTCTACGGTCAAGCGAGTGGTGGAAGGCAAGATTCAGGAAACTGTCGAACGCGCAGGGTTATGGGAAGCTCAAACGCCTCAAGTTTGCCAGCGTGAGATCTTAGAATCGGCATATACCAACGTTGAAAACTATGCAGATGCAACAGATGAAGCTCAATTACTTGAGTGGGCAGGATACGATGTTCAAATCGTAACAGGTTCTCCACTTAACCGAAAAATTACGACCCAGAGTGATTTACTCTTTATTGAAATGGCGATGCGTGCGTTGCCGAAACCAAAGTTAGATACGCCTACGAATCCACTCGATGATATGTGGCGATAGCTATCTCACATAACGGTTTAAATTCCGGTGTTTTTTGCGAATAGCCGGTGAACTTTTAGAATGCGTCGTATCCACAAACGTCGCGATTTGACATAATCAAAACATAATAAACAATTGTTTTGAAGACGCGAATGATGTGACTGCAATGAATGATACCGATACTACGAACCTGGGAATGGCTGACTTCTCGGAACGAGGCTTAATTCATCAAACAACTGATGAACTTGAACCGTGGCTCCAGGAAAAACCGCGGACGATGTATATCGGCTTTGATCCTACGGCGGACAGCATGCACATCGGGCATCTGATGCAAGTGATGACGTTGCGTCGTTTTCAACAAGCAGGACATCGACCGATTGCATTGATCGGCGGTGCCACAGGGATGATTGGGGACCCTAGTGGTAAAAGCCAAGAGCGTAATCTGTTAACGGTTGAGCAATTGTCAGCCAATACTGCGGCCATCAGGAGCCAAATGGATCGCTTTCTAGATTTTGAAGAGTCTGGTGGTGGTGCAATTCTTGCGAACAATTTGGACTGGATGCAGTCTTTTACCTTCTTGGAATTCTTGCGTGATATCGGGAAGAACTTTCCTGTCAATGTGATGCTTGGCAAAGATTCTGTCAAAAGTCGGCTCGATGGTGAGAGCGGTTTGAGCTATACCGAGTTCAGTTACATGTTGCTGCAGGCTTACGACTTCGTGCACTTAAACCAAGCATATGGCTGTGAATTGCAAGTCGGCGGCAGCGACCAATGGGGAAATATCACGGCTGGGATTGATCTGGGTCGTCGCATGCATGGACTTGCTCTCAAAGGGATGACCTGCCCATTGCTGACTCGATCTGACGGTACAAAAATGGGCAAAACCGAATCGGGCGCAATCTGGCTCGATCCCAAACGGACAAGCCCGTACAAGTTTTACCAATACTGGATTAACATTGCCGATGATGATGCAGGCAAGTGTTTGCGTTTTTTGACAGAGTTGGAAATGGCGGAAATTCGAAAGCTAGATGAATCTCGTCAAGCTGAACCACATTTGCGATCGAGCCAGAAGTGTCTAGCAGAACAAGTGACTCGAAATGTTCATGGCGCAGAGGGCCTTGAAGTGGCCCTACAAGCTACTGAGATATTCTTCGGCTCGGAAATCCATGATTTAGATGACACTCAGTTGTTGGATATCTTTGCGGATGTGCCCAGCCTTTCCGCTAGTCGAGATCGGTTAGGTAGCAATGAATTTACAATGATTGATGCATTAGTTGAATCGGGTTTGTGTACAAGTCGGAGTGCTGCGCGGCGCTCCATTGAACAGGGCGGTGGCTATGTAAACAATTGCCGAATCGATTCATTGGATTATGTGTTAACAGCGAGTGATCTTGCGAGCGAAACAGTGATCGTCCTACGGCGTGGGAAAAAGAAATACGCGCTGATACAATTTGCAAACGCGTAGACAACGCTCGACTCACGGTTTAAAAGGCTTTGTAGCAAGTCATGAAACGTATCAAAAAAGGATGGCGACGGATCTTGCACATAGTGCTCGTCGTGTCCGTGGTGATTTTGTTGGTGTGCTTGCTGATTCTTTGGTTACTACAGACGGTACCGCCGAATTACCAAACCGCCTTGGCTGTTGAAAATAAAGTGCATCAACCGCATCTGGTCGCGCTGCACGAAACCGTTGACAACATTAAAGACGATATCTGGCATCGCGATAAACTGGTTTTTGAGGTGCGTGAAGAGCAAATCAACGCGTGGCTGGCTACCGAATTCGGACCTCAATCCAACAGGGATTTACCTGAGGGCATTAAACAGCCACGAATCGAGTTGGGAAAACAACAACAGACGTTGTATTTTACGATTGAACGTTCGCGGTATACTGTGGTTATTTCGATCGTTCTGGAGATTGAATTAGGAGCTGATCCGAACACGGTTGAGATTCGCATCGTGAGTGTTCACGCGGGTAGTTTACCGGTGAGTATTAAGCGCGCGTTTGATGAAATTGAGTCGGCCATGGCTCGTCAGGGCGTCGATTTCCAATGGAAGCCGGGGACCGATCGTGAGGTGGCTGTTGTGACGATACCGAGTCAGGTCCGTATTAAAAACAAGCGAAGGAACCTATCCGTCAGTGAACTATCTATTGACGAGGATGTTGTCGAAGTCACTGTAGATTTGGATCGGTAGAGAACTCAATTCAACCACAGGCCCCGATAGATTGTTTTAAGTGTTATTGGGAAGCAAACGGAATTCCCAGCGGTCCTCGGAAAGCGCCTCGGCTACAAGCTCACCTTGAAATTTGGTGGTTTGTATAAAAATTGAGAACTGCTGCTGAGAGCCTTCAATGGCTGGCTCAAAAGTTCCCTGGTCGATGCGTGTGACTGTACCTCGATTACCAGAAAGCTGGCCTTCTAACGTCAAGTATTCAATGCGGTGATTGGCAAGCCTTGAGGCGACGAACACTTGGTTGTCCTGTGGGATTGTATCCCACCGCCATGTGAGTAGCTCATCGTTGGCTTGAAGCATGAAATCCAAATGAGAGTCTACTGCCGCGTCGTCTGGTGTTTCATGATAAAGAATGACACAACATGGCATGTTACAACACGTCTTCCTGTACGAGCTAATTAGGTGCGAGGATTCGAGTGGTATCACTTGCCGTAATAGGTGCGACGAGTCCAGTTGCGGAAACGGCTACATTGAGTTTATGGACCCCTGCCGTAACTGCTTTGATTTGTATTTTATATGGAGTGACTTTTTGGTTAGGTTCCAGCGATTCGATAATGGGTAATGTAGCACTGAGTTGATCTTCGGCAATGGCCTCACCGAGTTGTTGTGCTGTCGCGGTCGAGTGCGTAATCGCAGTAATAACCATTCCTGTGGGTGCGGAAATCTTGATTTCGATATTGGATGCGGCTGATTTACCAGTGTTTTGTAAATACAGAAAAAATGTGTTTGGGCTTCCGTTTTCAATGGGCTCATTAAGAACGGCTAATTTCAGTTGCAATTCTGGTGGCACTACTGTCCCCTCAGAAGGCTTGACAGGTGGATCGAGGTTTCCGAGATCAGCAGTAGGGTCGCGCTGTGGGTTTTCTTCGGCCGGTTCGATACCGTCGGGTGAGAGATCAAGTGGATTGGTTTCCTGTGCCGCTGTGATTTGAATTGCAATTTGTTTTTTGACCGTTTCAATTCCGTCCCCGACAACTCGTAGTTGAATTGTATCGTCGGCGCTTTCTTGCGTTGCTAAGCTCTGAATTACGAGTGTGTGGGATTGAGCGGGTGCCAGAGTGGGGATATCCAAAATAATAGATCGACCCTGACGACGGTGTCCGGCGCTTGCCAACTGAGATTCCAACGACGCCGGTAATAAAACGTCGATAGTGATGTTGGTGATGGGGTTGTTGGATTGATTGGTGATGCGGAAACGATGGGTGTTCGTCGAGTTGTTGGCGAACTGTAGCGGACCTTTCATCGCTACTGTAAGGCTGTCGGTTGCTGCTTTGGGTGAATCCTCCGACGTGCCGGTGTTCGGCGTTACCTGCACACAAGTTTCCTTATTGATGATGAGTCCGGTGGCAAGTGTTGCGTGTAGTTGATGGCAAAGCGTGCCGGATTGTGTGATACGAAGAGACAGTTTCTTAACCATCGTTTGCCCAGGTTGGATATCAGTCGCTTGAAAACCGACCTTTCGTACGGTTGGGTTGCCCTGCGGGTTGGTTCGTGAGACATGAATAAATCCGGGGCCAAGCGTTTGTACGAGTTGTACTCGATCAATGGCTCGGTTCGATTTATTGTGCATCAGTATTTGATATTCAACGATCTCGTTAAGGCTGGCGGTTTCAGGGCCTGTTATTTGAATCTCTAAAGGAGACTCAATTATTTTGCTTACCGTTTGTGATGATGCCTCGAGACCCTCTTGGCATGTCACAGTAAGTAGGTGGTCAATCGAACCAACTTCATCAGCCAAGTATTCGACCGTAATTTTCTTTTGCGTGCGGGGTGGGATGTCTCCGAGATTCCAAGTAGCTTGGCGGCCAATGATGTTCGCAATGGGGTTACTAGAATCCACGTTGATAGCAAACGGTAAGGTCTGAGTCATCGTTACGTTTGTAGCGACTTGATTCCCGAGGTTCGTGACGGAAACTTGTAACCGGGTCCGTTTACCAATCTCCGTAGTCGTTGGTCCCGTGGCTGAAATTTTCAAAGCTGCAGCGTTCCACGTAACGTGCGCAGAGGATGCGCCGATTACCATATCTGGGGTTTGTTGTGCAGCATTTGCTGGCTGGATGATTTCTATGAGCACTTGTGCGCTACTCGCTTGAGTTTGGTTCGACGTGACGCGAACAGCAGCATGGCCAAGGTTATCACAATGGACGTCGATGGAATCTAGCGGTTCATTGTTTTGGGCCGTGGATAATGTGGCTTGGCGGTTACCGATGATGCGATAGCGTACGATGTAGTCTGTAAGTGGTGTATTGTCTGATTTTCGTATCACAGATGTTGTCAGTAGTGGCTGTGAATCTGCGGGAACTGAAACCGATGTCGGGAAACTCCATTGGACATCGATCCAATGCACGTGGATGTCTTGATATTGTTTATCCCATTCCGTTTCGGTTGAAGCTCCAACTAGGATTTTTGTGGTACCGACTAGTTCAGCACTTATCGTGATCC
>Ga0114993_10001408_pt1 | contig 27670 bp, 24 predicted proteins | sample ArcticOcean_MG_C_FD_87042 | JGI IMG/M metagenome (GOLD analysis project Ga0114993, IMG submission 87042) | Marine microbial communities from western Arctic Ocean - ArcticOcean_MG_CB2_150 | ecosystem: Environmental > Aquatic > Marine > Oceanic | place: Arctic Ocean: Canada Basin | collected...
ATCGCCTCCGGGGGACGGTGGGAATCGGAAAATAATAGGCAACGGAACCGATCAGCTGGGGTCTTGAAAAGAATCAGCAGCAAGTCATGGCGGCTATCGTGACTCAAAGTGGATTTGCTCGTAAGATGGACCCCACAGCTGTGATTTCCCCATGAGTTGCCCTTGAGTTGCCCTTGAGTTGCCCATGAGTTGCCCATGAGTTGCCCATGAGTTGCCCTCAAGCAATGCTGGAGTGGTGCTGTCCTGTTGTGAGGCTGGAGGAAAGATGAAGTTGATGAAAATGCTGTTCCATCGAGTTTCGTTGCCGCTTTGGGCGTGGCTTGTGGTCGGCCTGATGGGCCAAAGTTTGGTCGCCCAGGGACCTCCGCCGCCACCACCGCCACCGCCACCGGGTGGTGGAGCTCAATTGCCTCCGGTGCCGGTGCCTGCACAGAATCCTCTGACCGCAGAGAAAGCGATGCTCGGTAAGATTCTTTTCTGGGATACCCAGTTGTCCATCGATAGTTCGATGGCGTGTGGGTCTTGTCACCAATCCAGTAATGGAGGTAGCGATTCTCGCTCCTTTGATTTCTTGTCGATTCATCCCGGTCCGGATGGAGTGTTTGGATCCGCAGATGATATTCGCGGGTCAATTGGAATGCAGAGGCAAAGTTGCTCTGGTGATCTCTCGGGAGACCCCAACTTCGATACCGAACGACAGGTCACTCGTCGGAAATCTCCTTCGGCGATCAATGCGATGTTCAATCCGGAACTGTTCTGGGATGGACGCGTGGGACCAGAATTCCTGAACCCAGAGACTGGAACTATCAGTATTCCGGCCAACAGCACCCCTGCCGCAGGAGCGCTGGAAGCGCAGGCGGTGATGCCGATCATCTCGGATATCGAGATGGGTTGTGAGACCAGAACCTGGGACGATGTGAGGGCTCGCCTGATCTCTGCAATTCCGCTGCAATATGCGACCAACCTACCGCAGGAGATGGCCGATACCCTGAGCCAGTTTGCCGATTACGAATCATTGTTTGAGATGGCATTTGGAACCACCCAGATCACCGGAGAGCGGATCGGGTTTGCCATCGCCTCCTACGAGAGAACCTTGATTTCTGACCAGTCGCCCTACGACCAGTTCGTGGGTGGAAACCCGAATGCCCTCAGCCAGAATCAGCAAAACGGTCTGAATGTATTCCTCAACAATTGCCTTCCTTGTCATGGCGGCCCGTTTCTCAGTGATGGGATTTACCACGACATTGGAGTCAGACCTGAGGCCGAGGATACCGGGCGATTCGAAGTGACGGGGAATCCGAATCATATCGGTAGATTCAAGACTCCTCCGTTGAGAAATGTCGAACTGCGATCGCCCTATTTTCATAATGGAGGCAAGGACACGCTCACTGAAGTCGTAGATTTCTATAATGGTGGCGGCGATTTCCAGAATCCTGAAGGGGGACCGGGAACCCCTCCTCTGAACCTCCCTCAAGGTGCTCGTGCCAATCTGGTGCTGTTTCTCGAGGCACTGACTGACGAGCGGGTTCGGAATTCTCTACCGCCCTTTGATCATCCAACCCTGGCGAGACATTTCCGCAGGGGTGATTCGAATAGGGATGGTTCGGTGGATATCAGTGATGCGATTCATTGTCTTCAGTACCTGTTCGATGGTGCAGCGGCATTCTGTGAAGATGCCACGGACATGAATGACGATGGTCAGTTGAACATCGCAGATCCTGTGCGACTGCTCGGCCGTCTCTTTGGTGGTGGTGAAATTCTCCCAGCCCCAACAGAACTGACGCGAGGTCCGGATCTCACTGCTGATCCGTTGGAATGTCTCGACTGATCAAACCAATAGTTTGAGCATTTGAAGGCGTGTTTTCACGGCGATTACTGCTGCGAAAATCCGCCTTCTGTTCCATCCTAAACATCCCTCTCCCATTCGTGCCATTCCTTCAAGCGCTAGCGTCAATTGATCGATGTGGCCGAATCAAAACCTATATTGGGGATACCGCCTGGAAGAAACCCGGTCACCTAAGGGAAGCATATGAAGAAAGCCAATCTATCGCTAATGATCTGGATGATCATCTCTGGTGGAACCCAGGTCTGGTCTCAAAGTGCTAACTTGCGTATTGTCGGTTCGACTGGATCCCCCGGGCTTCCCGTGGTGTGTCGCATCTACCTCGATCACACGATTGAATGCGACGCTTTTTCCTTCGGTGTGTCCCATGATTCTTCGAAGTTATCGGTTTCCAACCTGCAAAATGGTTTTTACCTGGTGGGATCGAATCTCGGTGGTGTCAGTCCGGATTACTTGATGATGGATGCCAACCCGATTAATGGGGGGGGGATCATCGTCGGTTGCCTGATCGATCTGACCGAACCGATCAATCCCCTGATGGCAGGGATCAATCAAGAAATCGTGATTGTGACCTATTCAGTGGCTGCTACCGCCACACCAGGGAGCACTCCGTTGCAGTTTTCCGCTGCTTTACACGATCCTCCGGTGGCGATTCTGGTCGTGATGGAGGGGATGGAGTTCTCTCCGACCTTCGAGGACGGGTCTGTCAACATCCTGATCGATTGCAATGGGAACGGCGTTCAGGATAGCGAGGACATCGCTGCAGGTAGCAGTTCTGATTGTGATCTGGATGGAGTCCCCGATGAATGTGGATTCGCACCGGGATTGGCCGATTGTGATCAGGACGGAACTCCGGACATCTGCGAGCTCGATTGTGATTTCGATGGGGTCCCCGATTCGTGCGCCATTGCTACCAACCAGGAGCCCGACTGTGATCTCAACGGGATCCCCGATTCCTGTGACTTTGCCGCTGGTGGAGATCAGGACGGAAACGGAATCCTCGATGCCTGTGAAAATAGTCTCTTCTGGCGAGGTGACTGCAACAGCAGCGGGTCACTGGATCTCGCGGATGCCATCGCATCGCTCTACTTTATCTTTGGACTACCGAACCTGGTCAGCTGTGTGGATAGTTGCGATGTGAACGACAGTGGTGCGGTGGATATTGGAGATACAGTGTATTTTCTCGGCGGTCTGTTCTCGAATGGGCCGCTACCGCTGGCTCCATTTCCCGGCTGTGGAGAAGATCCCACGGCGGATGCTCTCGGATGCGGGAGTTTTCCAGGTTTGTGTCCATGAGGTGTCCATCCCTGCTGTTCTTCGTCATTCGGATCGCCACAGGTCCCAATGGCGAGGAACAGTCACCTTTTCTGGCGACCATCTGATACCCGGAGGCCACGGATCAAACTGATTTCGTTGGATTCTTCGACGTGAGTTCTCGATGTGGATTCTCGACGTAAGTTCTCGATGTGTCAATTGCGACCTATTGGCACTCAATTCCAGTTCAAAGTCGCACTACATCCAGATCTTACTACCATTGAGATAAGGGTTCAAATGAGGTGCGAGTAGAGGAATGAGTAGGGGCGGTAGTGAAGACAAAGTGGATTACAATTCTATTCCTGCTGATCTGCTCGGTAGCCCCTGCACAAGACTCCAATTTCAGGGTGGTGGGGGCGAGCGCGATTGCCGGACTACCGGTGGTCTGTCGCATCGCATTCGATCACACCGCTGACTGCGAAGCATTTTCCCTGGGAGTCAGCCATGATCCAACGAAACTTTCCATCAGCGATCTCCAGCGTGGGTTCTACCTTGAAGGGTCGAATCTCGGTGGAGTGAGTCCCGATTTCCTGATGCTTGAAACCAATCTGCTCAGTGGAACGGGCTTCGTCGTGGGGTGTTTGTTTGACCTGTCTCCTCCAATCAACGATCTGATGGCGGGTTTTGACCAGGAAATCTTGATCTGCACCTATCAGGTCCTCCCGACCGCTGCTGCTGGGGACACACCTCTACAGTTCTCACCCGACCTGCACATTCCTCCGGTATCGATGCTGGTCGTGATGGGGGGGCTCGAGTTCACTCCCACCTGTGAAGAAGGCGCGGTGACGATCCTGGCGGACTGCAATCTCAACGGGACTCCAGATGGAGATGATCTTGCCAACGGGACCAGCGAGGATTGTGACCAGGATGGAGTGCCAGATGAATGTGGTTACTCTCCGGGTCAAGCCGACTGCAACCAGGATGGAATTCCGGATATCTGCGAAGTCGATTGTAATTTCGATGGTGTACCAGATTCTTGTCAGACGGCTCTCGATTGTGATCTCGATGGGGTACTGGATTCTTGTGAACTGATAGCGGGAACCGACTCCGATTGTAATGGAAATGGATTCCCGGACTCCTGCGAGATCGGCCAGGGAGTGGCCAATGATTGTGACGGCGATGGAATTTTAGATAGTTGCGAACTGGCAGCAGGGAGCGACCAGGACTGCGATCTCGATGGAGTTCCCGATTCCTGCGCATTGGCTCAGGGATTGGTTTCAGACTGTGATGGGGATGGCGTTCTGGACAGTTGTGAACTCGCATCGGGAGTCGCACTCGACTGTGATGCGGATGGGCTGCCCGATTCCTGTGCTCTGGCACAGGGGATCGTCATGGATTGTGACGCCGACGGTTTTATCGACTCCTGCGAAATCGCTGCGGGTACCGAATCGGACTGCAATCTGAATGGTGTCCCTGATCTCTGTGATCTGAGCCAGGGGACTGCTGTCGATTGCGACGGGAGTGGAATACTGGACTCTTGCGAGGTCGCTTCAGGTTCGGTAGCGGACTGCAATGTGAATGGAATTCCGGATGCCTGTGATGTGAGCCAGGGAACCGCTTTCGATTGCGATGGCAGCGGGGTTCTGGATTCTTGCGAACTGGCATCAGGAGCGCTGTCGGATTGCGATCAGGATGGGTTAGTCGATATCTGTGAGATCGCAGATGGACTTCATGAGGATTGTGATTTTGATTCGGTCCCCGATGATTGCGCCATTGCCATGGCTCTGGTGGAAGATTGCGATTTAAATGGGGTGCCCGATTCCTGTGAGATGGCTGCTGGAGGAGATCAGAATCAGAACGGTGTACTGGATGTCTGCGAAGATGTTCAGTTCCGAAGAGGCGATTGTAACGGGAGTGGATTGTTCAATATTGCGGATGCCATCATCACTCTGAACTACTTGTTTGGCCTGCCTGCAGAGGTGACTTGCCAGGACGCTTGCGATAGCAACGATGACTCCAACATCGATATTGCAGATGCTGTCTTTGTTCTCGGGGCGCTGTTCGGGGGTGGTCCTCTACCTGCTCAACCATTCCCGGATTGCGGAGAAGATCCGACCCTCGACACGACGGAGTGCACCTTCTACGAAGCTTCCTGCCCCTAGATCCAGGACGACTGCGGATGACCGTTTCGTGGTGGTTCCTTCAGCGGTTCTGCGAACCGCTGTTGCCCTTGTGACGAGAGCTGGAACTGGATCGTTGCTGCGATCCCGAGCCTGATCGAGGGGACCTGCGACTCTTGGCTTCTCCGGAGGGGGAAGCGGATCGGCCAGCACCACTTCTGCGCTGCTGTTGACTGCGATTACCGCTGCTCTGCGAGGAGTCTCCGGCTGAATGTTGACGAGCTGAACCGGAGTCGCCTGAAGAGCGCCTTCTTTTTGATTTCCGACCCTGCCCTGGTCCGGTGGGTCCCCTCGAGGAAGATCTTGAGGAGGATCTGGATGAGGGCCGCGACCGGGTGCGGCTTCCGGACGAGTTCTTTCGCCCCGTGCGACTCGGAAGGAGAGCCTCCTCGAATCCAGGCATAGTCTTGATCTCGATCGATGCACCGATGGATTTTTCGATGGCCCTGATCATCTCCCCATCGTCTTCAGTGATGAAGGTGAACGCTTTCCCTTCACGCTCCGATCGCCCGGTTCTTCCAATCCTGTGAGTGTAAGCCTCCGGGGTGTTTGGAATATCCAGGTTGATGACATGAGAAATTTGATCGACATCGATGCCTCGAGCGGCGATGTCGGTAGCCACCAGGATATCGAAGTTTTTCTGTCGAAATCCCTTCATCGCTCGATCGCGCTGGTTCTGCGACATATTGCCCTGTAGGGCCACTGCTCGATGCCCATCCATTTCCAACTTGTCTGCCAACTGACGAGCCCTGCGCTTGGTACGAGTGAACACGATGGCGGATTTGAAATCGTCTTGTTGCAAGAGTTGCTTCAGCATCTCGGTCTTGCGCTTCTCCACGACCGGGTAAAGAGCATGCTCGATGGTGCTGGCAGGTACCGAGTGATCGATTTCGACGACGAAGGGATCAACCAGCATTTGCTCGGCAAGTCTTCGTATTTCGCGCGGCATCGTTGCAGCAAACAGCAGGTTTTGTCGCTGTTGCTGGAGGTGCCCCAGGATGCGTTTGATGTCGGGAAGGAATCCCATGTCAAACATATGATCCGCTTCATCCAGGATGAGGGTGTCGACTCGGGAAAGATCTACATATCCCTGGCCGAGCAGATCGAGCAACCGTCCGGGGCAGGCACAGATGACATCGGGTCGCCGCTCGAGTTTCTTGATCTGGGGCTTCTCCGAGACACCGCCGTAGATGGTCATGGTGCGAAGTTGGGTTCCTCGCGACAGCTTTCGGAACTCCTCCTCGATCTGGGTGACCAGCTCTCGAGTCGGACCGACCACCAGCACCCGCGGCCCCGGTTTTTTTCTGCGCAGCAGGTGCTCGATGCAGGGGATCGCAAATGCAGCGGTTTTTCCGGTCCCGGTCTGGGCGAGGCCGAGCACATCTCGTCCCTCGAGCGCGGGGCCAATGGCAGTGGCCTGGATCGGTCGGGGAGAGCTGTACTGGGCCATTTCGATCGCCTTGTTGAGGGGCGCGATCAATTCGAACTGGCTGAAACTGGTGACGGGTGTGGAATCTTCTTGAGACATGGGAGATCTCCTCTGGGACTGACTCCCTGAGGAGCCGACAGTCGGGGATCACCCTCACAACAGTGGAAGGTAACGAATTGTGGTTCAGCGAAATTCTTGCCGTTCTGTGGGCAAGCATCCTGTTGATCGCCGTGGGGGGAAACCCCTGCGCACTGAGATCAGTATAGCGGCTCCAGCGGAAATTGTCGGTGAACCTCGAATTTCTTTGTTCTTTTCTGCCAGGAGAATTTTCGCCTAGAATCTCAGAGAAGGGATCTCGAATGACAGAATCATACATTCCTCGAGCCAGTTACGACTTTCCCGACCAACCGATGGACTGCGGTCAGGCCCATCCTGATCCGCTTGAGCAGTTTCGAATCTGGTTCGAGAAGGAATCGATCGAGGCGGATGGTGACGGAAATCGAATGGCTCTGGCCACCGCAGACCGATCGGGAAGCCCTTCGCTTCGAATGGTCTTGCTCAAGCAATACACTTCGAACGGATTCCTCTTCTTCACAGATTATCGATCGCGCAAGGGAATTGAACTCGATCAGAACCCCCGTGCTGCGCTGCTCTTCTACTGGGAGAGGAGGCAGCGCCAGGTGCGTGTCGAGGGACGAGTCGAAAGGATCTCGAGAAAGGTGTCGGTCGATTACTTCTCGCGGCGCCCGCGGGGTTCTCAGGCGGGGGCAGCCACTTCTCACCAGAGCGCACCCTTAGCGGATCGCCCTCGGTTCGAGAAGCAAGTGGCGGCCATCGAGGAAGCGGGCGACCCGATCTCTTGTCCCGAGCACTGGGGAGGATACCGGCTGGTGGCAGATCGATATGAGTTCTGGCAAGGGCAGCCGGGTCGGAGCCACCGGAGGATTCTCTACCAACCAGAAGGGAGCGACTGGCACCGTTCAGAACTGCAGCCTTGACCATCCTGCGACCCCGACAGGAAAGGTGCTGAGATTGAAGTTGGCGGGTCACTTTGCACTTCTGCAAAGTCTGTGGCAATCTAGCATCTCCGGGGCGCCCGTAGCTCAACCGGATAGAGCATCGGATTTCTAATCCGAAGGTTCCAGGTTCGAGTCCTGGCGGGCGTACCATATAATGAATCCAACTCGATGATTGGATTCCGATGATGTTCTCTGCACTGCTCCCCTCCTTCTTCTTGCTGTCTCTGAGCGCTCCGTCTCTCCTCATTGGCGCCGATGCGGAACTCGTCTTCGCCCCTCCGGTGCGGCTGGAAGCCAACGGAGTACCCATCGATGTGACGATCGGCCATGCCGCGCCCTACATCATCGATTTCGACGGAGATGGAGTGCGTGATCTGCTGGTCGGGGAGTTCGGTGATGTCGACTTTCCGGTCGAGCGGCTGCCGAAGCGGTTGCAGGAAGCGGCAAAAAAATCGAGTTACTCGCAGGGGAAGTTGCGCATCTATCGCAACCACGGAACCGATGCCAAGCCGCTGTTCAAGGATTATGAGTACCTTCGTGCCGGGCGAGAAGACGCCTCGATGCCGACCACCTGATGCATCTGCTTCTGTCCACAGTTTGTGGACTACGACGCCGACGGTGATCTGGACATTCTTTCCGGCTCCTACACCGGTGAACTGTACCTGTTCGAGCGCAATGACAGGGGTGGTTTCAAGCAGGGACGCTATCTCCTCGACGCCAAGGGGGAAGACCTGAAAGCGAAGGCCTCCTCGGTGACGGTCGAGGCGATCGATGTGGATGCGGATGATGATCTCGATCTGGTGCTGGGAACTCGCACCGGTGCGGTGGAGGTGTTCGAGAATGTCGGCACCCGATCCAGCCCCGCCTACGAGGGGAAGTCTCAACCACTTCTGACCGCCGACGGCAACAAGGTCAAGGGCAGCAACGCCCACCACGCCGACTGGGACGGCGATGGCGTGCTCGATCTGGTGCTCGGGAGCGAGTATGGAGGCGTGAACTGGTATCGCAACGAAGGCAGCAACAACGCTCCGAGGTACGCCGCCAGCGAGCCTCTGATCGAAAAGGGTGAGTTCCAGCAGCGCCAGGAGGTGGACGGCCCCGACGGTGCGGGCTCACGCACCAAGGTATTTGTCACCGACTGGAACCTCGATGGTCGGCCCGATCTGCTGGTCGGCGATGTACAGTGGCTCTACTACACCTTACCACCGCTGACCGCCGAGCAGGAAGCCGAGAAACTGGCGCTGACACCAGCCTATGAGGCGGCGGATGCGGTCCTCGACGAGGCTTACGAGGTTCGAAACAGTTTCGTCGGCAAGCCCGGTGGCATTCCGGATGATGCGAAAGCCCGTATCGATGAAGCGACCAAGGTGTGGAGGCCACTGGCCAAGAAGATGGCCCAGTTCGACCTCACCAAGAGCAATACCCACGGCTGGGTGTGGCTCTACCTGCAACAACCGATGGTCGAGGGGCAGTAGTCGCTAAACTGCCATCACCGCGGGATCTGATCCCTCGCTGGTCGGGGATCTACCGCATCTGCCGCATCTTCCCAGTGGCTCTCATCTGGCAGGTGTCAGCCTGGCTGCGGCCCACCTGACCGGTCATCGGGTTTCCCTTTGCCGTCCGAGATGGGCCAACAAAACCAACCCCCCCCGGATGAGATCGGTGGCCCACCAGTTGATGATGGATGGCCGCTCGACGCTGCGTCATCATGCCATGAACTTTTGGATCAGGGAGTCCGTCCGATGAAATCAATCTTCAACAGCATCTGGGTCACGACCGGCATCATCCTTCTGCTGGGAGTCCAACTCTCCGTCGTATCTTTGATCCACGGCATCCCCGTTCCAGACGAAGTGCCACCGGCGAAGCCGCTGTTCGTCGATGGCCAGGCCCAGGTGGTCGAAGAATTCAAGGATCCTGAGCAGTGGATCCAGCACGATCTGTGGGTCGAAACGACCTTCGATACCGATGGCGATGGAAAACTGGACCGCATGCATGTCGATGTCACGAGACAGCGCCAGACGGAGACGGAAGCTCTCCAGGTCCCGGTGATCTACGAATCGAGCCCTTACTTCTCCGGTACCGGGGCCAATGACAAGAAATATTCCTGGGATCCCAGTCATGAGGTCGGTGAGAAGCCGCCGAGGCACGAGTCACCGCCACCGATGGAGCATCAGAGCAAGCGCCCTCTGATGTCCGAGCGTCAGATCGAGCGCTGGGTTCCGAGGGGCTTCGCCGTGGTCCACTCGGCGTCTCCAGGGACCGGGCTCTCGCAAGGCTGCCCGACCGTCGGAGGAGACAACGAGTCGTTGGGACCCAAGGCGGTCATCGATTGGCTCAACGGACGTGCCAAAGGTTACACAACACCGTACGGCGCCGAACAAGTGGTCGCTTCCTGGTGTACCGGCAAGGTCGGAATGACCGGCACTTCCTACGACGGCACCATCCCGCTCGCTGCTGCGACCACCGGTGTCAAGGGGCTCGAGGTGATCATTCCCATCGCACCCAACACCTCTTATTACCACTACTACCGTTCCCATGGTCTGGTTCGGCATCCGGGGGGATACATCGGTGAGGACATCGATGTTCTGTACGACTGGATCAATAGCGGTGAGCCCGAGCGACGGGAGTACTGCGATTGCAATGTGCGAGATCAGGAGATGATGGAAGGCTTCGATCGGGTCACCGGCGACTACAACGAGTTCTGGGCCGGACGCGATTACATCCACGATCTGGGACCGATGCGAGCTGCGATGTTGATGGCGCATGGCTTCAATGACTGGAATGTGATGCCGGAGCATAGCTGGAGAATCTACCAGGCGGTCCGTGCCAAGGGCCTACCTGCGCAGATTTATTATCACCAGGGGGGCCATGGCGGCCAGCCGCCGATGGAGATGATGAACCGTTGGTTCAGCCACTATCTCTACGGCGTGAAGAATGGGGTGCCGAAGGGTCCCAAGGCGTGGATCGTTCGTGAAGATGACGAGCGCAGCGAGCCCACTGCCTATGCCGATTTCCCGAATCCAAGGGCGCGGAAAGTGATACTCCATCCGCGACCCCGCGAGGATGGAGGTGGCACGTTGGTTCTTTCAGGTCGTGGCAAGCAGGGTATTGCGACAATCATCGATGATGTTTCACTCAGTGGCGATCAACTCGCTCGTTCCAAACAGTCGGAGAACCGACTGCTATTTACCACGCCCGAGTTGACCAGGCCTCTGCATCTGTCTGGCAACGCTCGCCTCAATATCAAGCTTGCCTGTAGTAAACCAGCGGCAAATCTGTCGGTCTGGCTGGTGTCTCTACCGTGGGATGCCTCGAGTAAAAAGATTACGAGCAACATCGTCACCCGGGGTTGGGCGGATCCACAAAATCACAAGTCGTTGACCGACAGCGAACCACTCGAACCGGGCAAGTTTTATTCGTTGAGCTTTGATTTGCAGCCCGATGATCAGATCATCCCGGTGGGGCAACGCCTCGGATTGATGATCTTCTCCAGTGATCGCGATTTCACGCTGTGGCCCGAAGCCGGTACCGAGTTGGATATCGATCTCGATGCGACTTCGCTCGAACTGCCGATCGTCGGCGGGAGATCAGCATTGAGGAAAGCCGTCCGGCCAGTCAAAAGGCGGGTCCGGCTTTGAGTCGACGTGACGGACAGAGGATCTTCACTACCCTCATGACTGATTAAGGAGCGATTCATGGCCACGCGAACTCAAGCAAAGACCGGTCCAGCCCTGACCGCCGTATTGGCGCTGGTATTGACCTTCTCCGTTCTTGTCGCGGATACGCCGAAGCCGCTGCCCGATCCAGATGGCAAGCCTGCGAACATGGCCAAACCGGTCCAGGTGTTCATCCTGTTGGGGCAGTCCAACATGCTGGGCTTTGGAAAGATCGGCGCCGCCGACAAGGCGGGTTCCCTGACGCACGCGGTCCAGCAGAAGGGCAAGTACCCCTACCTTGTCGACGACGCGGGCGACTGGACCGTGCGCAAGGATGTTCGCAATGCGCGCGTCATGGGGAGCGGCGCTGGCAACATGAAGTCCTTCAACAACGAGTGGATGACCATCACCAACGGTAACATCGGCCCCGAGATCGGCATCGGGCATCAGGTGGGGCAGGTCACCGATGCGCCGGTGCTCATCCTCAAGAGTTGCATCGGCAATCGAAGTCTCGGCTGGGATCTGCTGCCGCCGGGCTCCCAGCGCTTCGAACAGGACGGCATGATCTATGCCGGGTACAAGGATTCGCCTGACAAGTGGAAGAAGGGCGAAACGCCCAAGGCGATCGGCTGGTACGCCGGCGTCCAGTACGACGGCGATATCGCCAATGCGAAGAGAGTGCTGGCCGAACTGGACAGCTATTACCCGGGTGCGAAGAAGTACGAGATCGCCGGATTCCTCTGGTGGCAGGGCGACAAGGATCGCTACAACGCGGTCCATGCCAGCCGCTACGAGCAGAATCTGGTTCGGTTGATCGAGCAACTGCGGATAGATTTCGGTGCGCCGAACGCGAAGTTCGTCTGTGCCACTCTCGGTCAGGCCAGCAAGGGCGCCGGTGGTGCGGAAGGGCAGATCCTCGATGCCCAGCTGGCGGTCGACGGAAGGACCGGCAAGTACAAGCAGTTCAAGGGCAACGTCGCGACCGTTTACAGCAAGCCATTCTGTCATGGAGGCGCCTCCAACGGCCACTATGGTGGCAACGCCGAGACCTACATGGACATCGGGGAGGCGATGGGTCGGGCGATGGCCGAGCTGTTGGGCACCAAGAGTGTTTCCTTCAAGAAACTCAAGCCCTACCTGGACGATGTCACGACTCCGGCTTATCAAGCGCTCAAGAAAAAGGATTACGTGGCAGCCTACCAGTGTCTTCAGCAACTCGAGAAACAGCTCGCCGAGGACGATGCCACCGGGGTTGGCAGTGAGATCGCCGAGAATCGAGCGCTGGTGTTTGGCGTCGTTGATGCCGAGTTGATGGGCGATCTGAGATCTGCGGTCACGGATGTCACTGCGTTGAAGACGGTCGGTGATGTGTACGCTCTGAGTCTCATCATTCCTGGGCTACAAAAGCAATACGCTGGAATCGATATCTACGACTCGGCAGCGGGTGATCTAGCACAGCAGCTCAGGTCCTCGGAGACCCGAAAGGAAATCGCAGCGGGCAAGAAGTTCTATCGATACATCGCAAATCTAGGGAAGATCGAGGCGGTATCGAAGCAGCCGCGTAACGATCGCTCGTTGAAATCGATCCAGAAGTCACTGGCGAAGATCGCCGACAAAAATCCTGGTTCCATCTACGGAAAAGCGGCCCATCTCGCTGCAGAAGAGCTCGCGAACATCGAGAAATCAGTTTCCGCGCCCAGGGACTATGTTCGTAGTGCGGCAGCGCAACCTTAGCGATGCAAGATGCCATCGTGAGTTGAGGAGAACTGATTTCCGGGGACGTGCGATGAGGCGGGGATCGTTGTCATGACGAACGAGCTCACCGGGATCGTGGTCGGCGTGACGGTTTCTCGGCCAGCCCGAATCCCCACGAGATCGGTGACGGCGTCAAACGCGAGGGCGCGCACAGGGGGCACGATGGTCGGCTTCAAGACTTGCGGGAAAAGTGGGGAGGTCGTTGCTGACGTCGGCTACTTCAGTTTCTTTTTCTCCTTCGGAGTCAGGGTGGCCTTCTTCAGTGTCTCGCGCTTCTTATCCTTGTTGCCTTATTGGCCATGGCTGCTGCTCCTTCGATCTAGATGGTCACCGACGACAAACTCATGAACCACCATCCTACTCGCTAGCCCTCCGCTTGAACCCTGACTGGGCGCGGACGAATACTCGGACAGGACGGTCCTCGTTCGGAGGGACGCTGACCAACGTCGATGAACCCGCCCGCCGCAGCGCAACTGCCGCACGGCAACGTGCGCCCCTGTGTTTGGCGTGCTGCTGCTGATCTTGGTGGCCGGGCGACTTGCGCTATGGCTGGTGGGCCTCGTTTCGCGCACCCTGATAAAGGTGGCTGCCGACGACGACACCGAAAACGTCAGTGCTATCGAGCAGCGTGCAAACACGATCGCGGACGTTTTCAAAGGTGTTGGAAAGATCGCTATCTACGTTGTGGGTACCCTGGTCGCCTTTGATGTGGTTGGCATCGATACCGGGCCGCTCCTCGGTAGTGTGGCCATCCTTGGTCTGGCTCTTTCCTTCGGTTCGCAAAACCTGGTTCGGGATCTGGTCAACGGCTTCTTCATTCTTGTGGAGAATCAGTATGCGGTCGGGGATTGGGTGAAAATCGGTAGCCACGAAGGCACGGTTGAGCAAATCAATATTCGCTCAACGCGCTTGCGTAGCTCGCAGGGTGTGCTGCAGATCATCCCCAACGGTACCATCGCCACGGTCGAGAACATGACCCGCGATTGGTCCCGTTTCCGCTGTCACGTGGGTGTGGGCTACGACACCGACATCGACCTGGCCGAACGCATCTGCAACGAAGTCGGAGCAGCGATGTATGCCGATCCCGAGCTGCAGGACAAGCGGATGGAGGCACCCACTTTCATCGGTGTGACCGATCTCGGCCGTGGTGATACACGCTCAGGCCAAGACCCAGCCCGGCTCGCAGTGGGGCCTGGAGCGGGAGATGAACCGACGCCTGAAGAAGGCGTTCGAAGACGCCGGCATCGAGATCCCCTTCCCGCAACAAGTGGTATGGCACCGCAACATGCTCAGCGAATCGTGAGAGTGGTCGACCGAGTATTGACGGCCATTTTGACACCAATAGACGACGTGACCGTGGGGACCAGCTGAGTGATCGCGATGACCGCTCCTCCAGTGTAATGCCCTCTCCGCCGGGGTTATGACCGCTCCTCTGGTGTTATCACCGCTCCGCTAGTGTTAGGAAATCAAACCATCTTGACGATGATCGTCCTGTGTGTTAGATTGTCGTGGTGCGGTGGAACTTGCCAATCCCGCAGTTTCGATTCCCCCCAAGGAGAGGACCATTGGAGTGTCAAGCCCTGCACAGTTGTTCGGTGTGCGCCTCCGGGAACTCAGGCTGGCCAATGGCAAGAGCCAGGTCGAGGTGGCCCAGGAGTTTGGTTCCTCGCGCAGCACGATCGCTCAGATGGAACTCGGAAACCGGAAAGTGCAGGCGGAGGAACTCGGTCGTCTGGCCAAGATCTACGGATGCAGCCCAACCAGTCTGCTTGTGATTCCCGAGACACGCAAGGATCGAGAAGAAGACGAACTGCTCGATGATCTGGGTCAATCGATGCCGGAGTTCTCGATGGATCCCTCCGCATTCAAAGGGCTCCGAGAGGCAGTCCTCCTCTCCCGAGAACTGACGCTGCTCGAGAAGGCGCTCGGACTTGAGGGGTACTCAGCGGGTCCCCCTTCCCACGGATTCGGAGCGCCGTGCACTCGGTGGGAAGGTGCCCACCAGGGATACGTGGCCGCTCAGGAAGAGCGCTGGCGGATGAACCTCGGTGACAGCCCAGTTCGGGACGTCGACGACACACTGGCCATGATGCGAGTCCGCGCGACTCAGGCAAGTCTGCCCGAGGGCATCTCGAGCCTCTACCTTCAGGCTCCGGAGACGGGCACCTTGGTGGTCGTAAACGAGTCGCTGTCGATGGAAGAGCGACGCTTCCAATATGTTCACGGCTACGCACATGCACTGTTTGACCATGGGCACCGTTGGCTCGCATGCCGTACGGATGCACGACATTCACTTTCAGAGCTTCGTGCTACCGCTTTCGCCGGGAGGTTCCTGCTGCCGGAGACGGGTCTTCGTCGTTATCTGCACAGCCTCGGCAAAGATACGCTGGGACGCGCAAGTGGCGCCACTCAAAGTCTGTTTTCGGAACCTGACGGACCGAGTGCAGACGAGCCACCGATTCGTGTCGATGGCCGCGGCCGCAAGGGAGCCACGCCCATCGGAGCTTGCGACCTGACGCAGATCGCTTGTTACTTCGGTGTCAGTCCTGTCCTGACCTGCCACAGTTTGCGCAACCTGCGCTACATGAGCGACGATGAAGTCGCTGCCCTGACGAGCAAAGATGCCAGGGGAACGGTGGAGCGTACCAAGAAAGTACTGGATCTGCGGACGTTCAAGCAGGTCCCCAAGCGCGATGCGTTTCGGTCACGGCTGCTGGCACTGGCCGTTGAGGCGGTTCATCGAGGCGTCATCGATGCGCTCAAGTTCGAGCGTTGCGCAGAACTAGTTGGCTTGAAACCGGAAGAGCAAGAAGTTCTTCTCGACGGAATCGCATCGTGATCATTTCGAGGACCAAGAAGTGGACGTTAGTGCCAGCGTGGAACTTGCGCTCCTTCTGGCGGATCACCGAATCGAGTGGATGCAATCATGAAGGGTGCTCTGGATGAACACATACGATAGACAAGATACTCGACTCAAGACCGCTTGTATTCTTGCGGCGGGCACCGGAAGTCGGCTTTTTCCACTGACGGAGTCGATGCCGAAGTGCCTCACCGAAGTCCATGGGCGGCCGCTTCTGGGGCGATTGATCGCCAGCCTACGCGAACAAGGATTCAAGCGTCTGGTGTTCGTGCTTGGCCATCTTGAAGATAGCATTCGGAGTTACCTTGAATTTCATGCCGCTGATTTGACAATCGACTACGTCTCGAATCCAGTCTTCGCGACAACGAATAACATCTACTCCTTATGGCTGGCTCGTGAGAAGCTAAACGAACCCTTTCTCTTGATCGAGAGCGACCTGATCTTTGATACGCCACTCCTGAGCGCTCTCACATACCCCGACCGAATCGCCGTCTCTCACAGGCTCCCCTGGATGCGCGGTACGATGGTCACCACGGACGGGCAACGTGTAACCTCGTTCTTGCTCGGAGAGAACTCCAACGCGGCCGATGAGGAGTACAAGACAGTCAATATCTGCAGCCTGTCTGTGTCGTCATGGAGTGCGATTGTCGAGCGACTTGAGCAATACGTCTCGATGGGCAGAGTGAACGAATATTACGAGGCGGTCTTCAGGGACCTGGTTTCTGAAGGTCGCTTGGACCTCCAGTGTGTGTTGTTTGACGAGAATCGTTGGTACGAAATCGACACGCTTGATGATCTCCGGGGCGCACATGAAACGTTCGCACGAATCGATTCATTTGATATGCCTAGCCTACCTTACTCTGATGTCTACAGTGAAGATCGTCGTAATCCACCGCCACGAACACCTGTGCAATGACCACTGGCAGTACTGAACCCGTCAAGAACCAGCGCGCACCACTGGACTACGCTGACGTCAAGCAGTACTGGAACAGCGCCAAGTCTTCGCCTTTGAGTCCCTTCATGATGGAGGGATTCGGTTTTTCCACCAGCGCAGGGCGATTCCGCTTTCGCCTGGAGTCCAAGGGCGTGGAGCGGCTGACACGCAACGCCGGCTGCACAGGGGCGGTTATTGATCTTGGTAGCGGTGCCGGACACTGGACGGAGTTCTATGTGCGGCGTTTCTCGAACGTGATGGCTGTCGAAGCAAGCCACTCTTTGACTCGTTGGTTAACCGTTGTTCCGCTCACACCAACGTGCGTCTGGTCCAGGACGACGAACCCTCTTTCAGCCCGCAAGGCTCGTTTTCTCTCAGTTTCCTTGGCGGCATGCTGATGTATCTCAACGAATGCGCCGTGGTCGAACTACTGCGAAAAGTCACTCCGCTGCTTTCTCAGGGCGGCATGATTCGATGTCGCGAGAGCTCCGTGTGGAACGGAACACATTCGCGGCAGGGCAGTTACCAGGCGGTCGTTCGCTTTCCGAAGCTGACGAATCACTTTTTTCTGCTCAGAGCTCGCACGCCGACGAACACGCCGACCCACAAGGGCCTTGAGGTGCCCGCATGAACACACCGAAGCACAAGCCGTGGTTTTACCGGAATCTTCCGAACGCGGTTTCTTTGCTCGGCGTCCTGCCTCTCGCACTCCTCACCCTGGTGGACGGCGCGTGGTTCCTGATTCCCCTCATGATCTACAACAACATCATGGACGACCTCGACGGTCATCTCGCTGTCAAACTCGATCTCAAGAGTGACTTCGGCGCAACTCTCGACAACATCTGTGACGCCGTGGCCCATGTGATCTTCGTCATTTTCGTGGGCACCAGGTATGATGTTGCTTGCACCGCCCTCTGCATCGTGGCCATCGCGGCAATATTGCTCCGTATCACCTCACGGGTTGTCCCGGGCCCGAAACGGAGTGGCGGCTCTCCGACCAACGAGTTGATGCGGCACATCGTCTTGGTGCTCATCGCGACTGACACCCTCGGTTGGAGTGCACCACCCTTCTTGATCGCAGTGTTCGCTTTGAATGCGGTGTCGATGTTGGTGCCATACCCACTCCCGCACTTGATCCGGAGCCAAATGACATCGACGATCGGCGTAGCCATGGTCAACGCCATCTTGTTGGTTGCCTGGTGGACACCCGTGACCGCACCCCTGATCGCGGTGGCCTTCGGAGTTCCATTCCTGTACTCGCTGATCATCGGCGGCATCGGTTGGCTCAGGCGGTCCGAGCAATAATCGCCCGATTCGAACAACCGGATCAACCTTCCAGGAGGCCACTGGTTTCGGAATCGTTGTCCCGAGCCACACTCTCACCGGGATCGTGGTCGTCGTGACGGTGGGTGGAGCCGCGCAGGATTGGTGGAGATATCGAACCACTTGAACGCGATATTGCGCACAGGCGACACGATTGTCGCCTTCTAGACTTGCGGGAGACGTGGGGTTAGAGATTGGGTGGACAACGGAGAATGCGGAGCAGATTAAAACGATCATTCAGCCTCAGGGGCGCCGCATCCACGGCAACTGAGTCTTCAGCTCGAATCTCGCATTGCCCAGTCGCATCCCTTTGGTCGCCTCCAGGACTCCAGCCACGATATCAAGCACAGTTACGTAACAATCAAAACACTCATTGAGAATTTGCCGAGTACCTTGAGCATAGCGAAGATTCGCCATTTCCTGCCACCGAGGAACGCGCTTGAGTAAGTCTCGAGAGAAACTCAGGCTACCCTCCGCACAAGCGTCGTGAAGGTGAAACAAATCGTGCGACATAGGGAACGTGCCAGTCTGCTGGACAAGGAGCGCCTTGTAGGCAGATTCGCACGAAATTTGAAGATCCCAGTATGCCTTCTGCGTACAGTCTCCGTCATGAACGAGCAGCAGCTCTGCAACGGCCTCCAAGTGGAGAAAGACGCTGTGCTGAAATCCCCGTTGCTCAGTGCTCCCGCCTGTCATTCCCGTCAGCAGAGTCTTTGCAAGCCGAAGTTTCGACGCAATTCTGTGGCATTGCCCCGTTAGCTCTACCTTTCCATGGCTGGACACAGCCTCAGGTGCAACGTCGAGTCACTCAAGGGCGTCCTCCGACTCCAGAACAGAGTCTGGCCACTGAACCCATACCGACTCGCCGGTGTCGCCCGGCCGCTGAACGCTGGCTGGCACCAGCAGCGGGAACGGAGTGCCGTGAACAAGCACAACGCCTCAGAGCTTCATCGAAGGCTGCCGGCTAAGCGCTGATCCGTATCTCTTCCAATACCACCCCTCGACCGCCGAATAGAGATCACGAAACCACGGCTGCGACAGGAAGTCGTTACTCTCACTTGGCTCGACGACACCGTCGTCCGTTCCCACAGCGAGAACGAAGAAGCTAACGTACCCCATCGCGGCGCTAGTCGGTCGTTGCCAGAGCTGGACATTTCTCTCAGCCAGGCTCTCATCAATCATCTCAAGTGCTTGAAACAGCGGACCCTCAAGGTTCTGAAACTCGCCCACGCGCTACCTTCCAGCGGCTTTCGCCGCATCCTTGATCCACTTGCCAAGCGTCTCGTGATTCGTGTACTTGTAAGCCTTATGCCCATTGGATTCGATCTTCGCGGGAATCGAGCCAGCGGGATCAGTGTCTCCGCTTTGATCCTTCAGATGGTGGATCTGGACAGCAACGATGCCGTTCCCACGGGCGATCGACCGATCGATCTCGTAGTTGATGTACTTGCGCCCAGCTGTCCTGCTACCCACGCAGACGACGGTAACGGAGGTGTTCTCTAGGCCCTTGTCTATAAGCGCTCTGATCGCGGCATCTCCCTTCTTTTTTGCCTCCTCCCAAATGGAGCCATCCTGGAAGCCGGCAGCCGCACACCCTGTGATGTTTGGGATGTTCCGAATCTGATTTACACGCCAGATGTCCCGCTGGTAATGAAAGCTGAAGAAAGTTCGCCTAGCCATCAACTACTCCTTGCTTCATCACGAATGCGACGGTCACCGCCCCGACGTATCCTGGTAATAACCTTCCTGCCAATCCCAGTGTGACCTGGAGACCCGGCACGAACCGTCGACGGCGGAATGAGGAGGAGGTCGCGGTTAGAACAGGGTGGACACCGTGAGGAGAGAACCGAAATCCCTGTCAGTACGGTGCTAAAGTGCTCTCTTGCAGGATACGATACCCCCGTATAGTATCCCACGATTGAGAGGCGACCGATCATGCACACGATTCAGGACAAAAAGAAGCTCCTTAATCGCGTGGGGAGGATCGGCGGGCAGGTTGCCGCAGTTGAGAAGGCAATCGAGCTTGGGCAGGACTGTTCAGCAATTCTGCAGACTCTCACGGCGTGTCGCGGAGCCATGAACGGACTTATGGCCGTGCTCCTGATGCTGATGGGGCCGGCACTTGTGCTACGGCCGGCCGGCATCGACGCACTGCTGATTCACGCCCATGATCACGGTGAGCTTCACGCGCACGCCATTGCTCTATCCGAAACGCAGCTAGACCACGACGATCATGATCACGACGAGAGCGACCACGAAGAAAATGACCAGGACAAGCACTCACCCGGGCCGTCGCTTTCCACAAGCGGGGACGACCACGAGTTCGTTGTCGTCTTTCCTAACCTGCAGGTCGTTTCGAGCGCTTCCCCACTCCGGATAGTACCACCTGCCGAACGCCCCACCCCTCCATGGCTAGACCCGCTGGTTTTTCAGGACGAGCCTCGCCATGCTCGCCTGTTGCCTAAACCGGTTCCCCCACTCTCCCCTCGCCATTGCTCGCTTAGCAAGATTGCTACGCTGCTGCTTCTCAATCACGCGCTGCTGCTTTAAATCCCACCTACTTAACTGAGCAACGCGTAGCTTCGACGTTTCCGTCGAGCTTTCCCATCCTTTGTAATCATTTCATTGGGAGCAGGATCTCACATGTTCCAGTTTTTCGGCCCCCCCGATCCGCGGGCCCTTCCGTCGCTTTGTGCACAGCCAAAGGAGGGCTTTTGATGGATCTGCACGCGCCATTTGGCCAACGAAGAAACTCTATCCTGAGCCTGCTCACCCTTGCCCTGGTCTCGATGAGCGGGTGCGCTAGCACCCGCCCCGATCCAGCTGCGGAGGCTGCTATCACCGATGCCAGCGCGCTGAGCGAGTCGTTGGTTTTTCGTGTGGAAGGTGGACCACTCGACGAGGCTACAACGGGCGACACATTGTCGTTCCTCGACGCGACCCGATGGGCGGTCCAAACCGACCCCGGACTCCAGAAGGCGTTGGCCCGAGTCCGTGTCGCGATGGCAGATGCTGATCAGACCCGTCTGCTACCGAACCCGGTGCTCAGCTTCGTGCTCCGCTGGGGGGCGGGCAGGCCCGCTGTCGAGGTGACACTGACTGAGAGCCTCATCCAGGTTTTTCAAAGACCACGCCGCTCAAGTGCAGCGGACAACCGCTTGCGGCAGGCTGCGGCGGATGCCGTCACAGTCGCACTCGATATGGTTGCCGCTGTACAGGAACTCTACCTATCGGTGCAGGCCGACGACCGGATGCGCCCACTTCTCGAGAGTCGGCACCGCCTGCTGATCCGTCTCACCGAGGTCGCCTCGAGCCGGCTCGAGGCAGGAGAAGGTATCCGGAGCGATGTAACCACGCTTGAGGCACAACGCGTCGACTTGGAAGTCGAGATCGCCGCTGCCGAGCTCCGCGCGCGTGTACGACGGTTGCAGCTAACGCGCCTCATCGGCGAGCCGTCGGGTAGCGCGGCTTGGAAAGTCGAGCAATGGACGCCGCCGGCTGCATTAGCAACTCCAGAACAAGTATGGATCGATGTTGCACTAAAACGTCGCCCTGAAGTGCAGTCAGTCATGTGGCAACTCGCAGCACTCGGAGATGACTACGCGCTCACTCAGTTCTTTCCATGGGACGATGCCAGTGTTGGCGTCGATGCTCAGCGCCCCGAGGGGACCAATAAGTGGCTAGTTGGTCCCTCAGTATCGACCGCCATTCCGATCTTCGACATGGGACAGGCCCGCAAGGCGCGCCTCACCGCAGAACAGATAGAGACCCGGCACGCGCTCACCAAGGCGAAACGCCGCGTCGTTGAAGAAGTCCGCGTCGCCTTCCTGGCGCTTGATGGGAATCTCGCCAATTTGGTTCGTGTCCGGCAAAGCTTGATTCCTCTCCAAGAACTACGCCGTGACCAAGCCGAAGAAGCTTACCGCGCCGGTTTGACAGACGTGACGCCCTTGTACCTCGCGGAGCAAGACCTAGGTGCGATCCTTAGCAAGGCAATCGAGATCGAACGCCAAGCAACGAGCGCCTTGGTTCGCCTGCGACGGGCAGTTGGTGGACCTGGTGTAGCCGCGGAGATTAAGCAGTGATGAGTGACCGATTCAACTCTGCGTCCTCCTCCTTGAAACCCTCACAAGCGGTGACTCGCCGCAGATTCGGAGATTCCATGAAGCCCGTCATTGATTCCCTGTGCACAGGCCTTGTCTGGGCTTGTCCGAGACTGTTGTGCGCCACGTTCTCCATATTTGCGTTAACGTTAGTCGAGGGCTCTGCCCTTCTCGCCCAGCAAGAGGAGGGCATGTCTGAGGCTGCTAAGGAAGAGCCCGAAGAAAAATACCCGTTCGAATGGGGCGGTGTCTATTCGCTGCCGACAGGTGTGGCGGATCTCGTGATTCAGCCTGGTCCCGATGCGAGCATCGATATCGCTCTGGTGCCAGTGACGGACAACTCAGAGGCGGCATTCGATGTGGCTGTCGCAGAAGCGGTACGGATCTTCGCCGGCCAAACCAAGCCCGTGAAGCCGGGGGATGAACTCACGCCTAGCTCGCAATTCTATCAACTTCGCGTTGAAGGAGAGTCGGAGATGCGGTTTCGGGTACGGTCTGCGACGGCAGGCCTCTGCGCTCTTTTCACCCAGCACTTTGCAGATGAGTTCCAGACGATATTCGTGGCAGGCGGCCAGAAGATATTTCCGCAGTCTGCGCGCAACTTCGTGGATCGCTTCGGCCAGATCGTGATTCATCCGACGGCGATTGAGGCGTTTGGTATCACGCTCGAACCGGCCGGTCTACACACGCTCACACCTGCGTTCACAGCTCCTGCCCGCGTGAGCTTCAACACCGAGCGTATGGCGTCCATCGGTTCCTTAGTTGTCGGCCGCGTGGCAGAGTTGCCTGTCCGCCGAGGCGAAACGGTTAAGGCTGGGGACGTACTCCTCGTCGTCGACAGCCCCCAGTTGGGCCTGGCCCAGAGCGAATACCTCCAGAACCGGACCTTGGCTGAAACAGCAGCTCCCATCGCGGAGTTGACACGCAGCGCCTTCGAGCGAGCCAAGAGCCTGCATGACAAGTCCGAGGGTATCTCCCTTACCGAAGTGCAAAAGCGGCAGGCCGAACATGCGATGGCGAAGTCCGCTTTGCTCAATGCGCGCGCAGCACTGCTCGGTTCGCAGAACCAGTTGCAGCTCCTTGGCATGAGCGAGGACGAGATCAAAGCACTGGCCGACACCGGGATCATCACGCCTCGTTACACGATACGTGCGCCGATGAGTGGCCGGGTCATCCGGCGGAACATCACGCTCGGGCAACTTGTCCGGCCAGATCGAGACGCTCTTCTTGTCCTCGCGGACTTGTCAATGCTCTGGGTGCTCGTCGATGTACCTGAGCGACACATCAAAGATGTCGCCGTAGGCTCACACGCACGCATCGTTTTGGCGGCTCTCCCCGGGGAGTCTTTCGATGGCGGCGTGTCGTTCATCAGCGCGGCCATCGATGAGGGAACCCGTACGGCGCAGATCCGCGTCGACGTGGATAACGCCGAGGGACTCCTGCGGCCGGGCATGTTCGCTCAGGCCGAGATTTTGGGGAAGCAAACCATGGCCAAGGGTGGTGAGAGTAGAGGCGTGCTCGCCGTGCCCGAGTCCACGATCCAGATGATCGGTGGAAAACCCGTTGTGTTCGTGCCATTTCCTGAAAAGCCAAACACGTATCTCAAGCGTCCCGTGACGATAGGTGCCGCCGTGCGAGGCATGCGGCCCGTGACATACGGGCTGCGCGAGGGCGAGACGATCGTGTTTACCGGGACGTTCATCCTCAAAGCTCAGCTCGGCAAGTCGTCGGCTAAGCACACACACTAATGCGCAGGGCTGCCTAGCCGTTTCTTCACTGAACCTTTACCCGGTTGAATGATCGATTCGTTCGCCGCCCACGACAAGAAAAAGGATGCTCCCCATGCTCGAACGAATCTTGCATTTCTCCATACGGAGCCGCTGGTTGGTCGTGATCACTACGATCATTGTCGCCGCGGTAGGCCTGTGGTCTCTTGGGCGGCTGTCAATCGATGCTGTGCCCGACATCACCAACAACCAGGTCCAGGTCAACACGTTCTACCCGGCTCTCTCCCCAGGAGAGATTGAGATTCAAGTGACCTTCCCGATCGAGACGTCGCTAGCGGGTATTCCAGGTCTTGAGTATACACGGTCGCTCTCTCGCAACGGTTTCTCGCAGGTGACGGCGGTCTTCGAGGACGCCGTCGACATCTACTTTGCCCGTCAACAGGTGCTCGAACGGCTCGGATCCGCCCGAGAGGAGCTACCTGTTGGCGCGGAACCGCGCATGGGGGCCATCTCTACGGGCCTAGGCGAGATTTACATGTACACGGTCGAGTTCGAGCACCCGACCGGTGAGCAGGCCCCGCTTGCCAGCGATGGGCAGCCGGGTTGGCAGCGTGATGGCACGTACTTGACGCCCGAGGGACAGCGACTAAGCAATGCGTTTGAGCGAGCCGCATACCTGCGTACGGTGCAGGACTGGATCGTCAGCCCACAACTCCGGGGCGTTCGTGGCGTCGCAGCCGTGGATTCGATCGGCGGCTACGTCAAGCAGTTCCACGTGCAGCCGGACCCGATGAAGTTGGTCAGCTACGGCTTGACCTTCGCCGACGTCATCGAAGCGCTCGAGAAGAACAATGCCAGTACCGGTGGCGGTTACATCGAGCATAAGGGCGAGGCTTACACAGTTCGCGCCTCCGGCCGGATCAAGACCATAGAGGAGATCGCCAAAGTCGCCGTCGGCGAAATCAACGGCACACCGATTTACATGCGTGATGTGGCGCACGTCGGTCTGGGCAAGGAACTCCGCACGGGGACGGGCAGCGAAAACAGCGGTGAGGTTGTCGTGGGTACCGCGATGATGCTCATCGGGGCCAACAGCAGAATCGTATCCTCGGCCGTGGACGCCAAGGTTACTGAGATAAACAAGAACTTGCCTCCCGACATCCATGCCAAGACGGTGCTCAACCGCACCAAGTTGGTTGATGCCACTATTGAAACGGTCTCAACGAATCTACTTGAGGGCGCATTGCTGGTGATCGTTGTTCTCCTGCTACTCTTGGGCAACTTCCGAGCGGCGATCATCTGTGCATTGGCCATCCCGTTGTCGATGCTGATGACAGCTACCGGCATGGTGCAAGCCAAGGTGACTGGCAACCTGATGAGCTTAGGCGCAATTGACTTCGGACTGATCGTCGACGGAGCGGTCATTATTGTCGAAAACTGCCTCCGGCGTCTCGCTGAGAAACAGCAGATCGAGGGCCGTCTCCTTACGCTCCAAGAACGGCTTCACGAAGTAATGTTGGCTGCCAAAGAGATGATCCAGCCATCGGTTTACGGTCAGGCCATCATCATCATCGTCTACTTCCCGATCCTCTCGCTAACGGGCGTTGAGGGAAAAATGTTCACACCGATGGCGATTACGGTGATCATGGCTCTGACCTCGGCCTTCGTCTTGTCCATGACACTCGTTCCTGCGCTGGTGGCGATACTGATCCGGGGACGCGTCAAAGAGGGTGACAACGTTTTCATTCGCGGCGCGAAGGCAGCCTATGCTCCAGTGCTTCGTTGGGCTGTGCGTCTGCGTTGGGGCGTGATCACAACAGCTGTACTGGCCTTTTCAGGCTCAGTCGTCCTATTTATGAACATGGGACAGGAGTTCATCCCTGCGCTCGACGAGCGGGATATTGCCATGCATGGGCTGCGTATCCCTAGTACGAGCCTGACCCAGTCTATGGAAATCCAGTTCGAGGTCGAGCGGGCGGTGAGAACGGTTCCTGAGGTTGCGTTCGTGTACTCCAAAACCGGGACCGCCGAGATGGCGGCCGACCCGATGCCGCGGAGCACCTCGGACACATTCATCATACTGAAGCCGCGAGACAAATGGCCGAATCCCAAGGCGCACAAGGATGAGATCATTGCGCGCATCGAGGAGGCCGTCGAAAAAGTTCCTGGCAGCCGCTACGAGTTCCTTCAGCCAATCCAGATGCGGTTCAACGAACTCATCGCCGGTGTCCGCAGTGACGTCGCCATCAAGGTTTTCGGGGACGATTTCGAGCTGATGGGTGTGACTGCAGACGAGATCGCAGCGGTCGTCGAGAAGATCGACGGCGCTCAGGATGTGCAGGTCGAGGTCACGGAGGGATTACCCGTGATGACCATCGACATCGACCGAGACGCCATCGCACGTTACGGAATCTCCGTTACGGATGTGCAGGACATCGTTTCAGCAGCAATCGGCGGTCGGGAGGCGGGTCAGGTATTCGAGGGCGACCGCCGATATGACTTGGTCGTGCGCCTACCTGAAGGTATCCGTCGCGACATCGCCGCGCTGGGCGACTTTCTTATCCCGCTTCCACCGAGCAAAGGCGACTCCGGCGCAGGGCGAGTGGCCGATCTCGCTACGTTCGGTCTCTTTGGGGACGGCGGGTCGAGCATGCCGGTCGGACGCCCAGCCTATATTCCGCTTTCGAGCTTGGCGAACATCGAGATTGTCGAAGGACCGAATCAAATCAGCCGCGAAAACGGCAAGCGACGCATCGTCGTCCAGGCAAACGTTCGCGGCCGCGACCTAGGTTCGTTCGTCGAGGAGGCCCAGCAAAAGGTACAGGACGTGGCACTCCCACCAGGTGGCTACTTGGAGTGGGGCGGGCAGTTCGAAAACCTCATCGCCGCCCGCGAACGCCTGATGGTCGTCGTGCCGATCTGTTTCGTGCTGATCTTCCTGCTGCTGTTTAGCACTTTCAAGTCAGTCAAGTACGCACTACTGGTCTTCAGCGGCATCCCGCTCGGCCTGACTGGTGGGATCCTAGCGCTGTGGCTGCGTGATCTGCCATTTTCGATTTCCGCTGCGGTCGGCTTCATAGCTCTCTCGGGCGTAGCCGTGCTCAACAGCCTAGTCATGGTTTCGTTCATCAACCAGCTCCGCCGTGAAGGGCTTGGCGTGGAGGAGGCGATTCAGCGCGGTTCGCTCACGCGTTTGCGGCCCGTGCTTATGACCGCGCTCGTGGCCTCATTGGGCTTCGTACCGATGGCGCTCGCCGTCGGTACCGGTGCCGAAGTGCAACGTCCACTTGCGACCGTCGTGATCGGAGGATTGATCACAAGCACACTCCTGACTCTCCTAGTACTACCAGCCCTCTACCGCATCTTCACCGGTCGTGACCCCTCCGGCCAACCTAGCCCGGTGGCACAGCCGTGGGAAGACCCGGAAACAGGCCTCCTGGAAGTGGGGGCTGCTGAGCCTCCAGCGGGTGAGTCATCGTGACAGGGATCAGGATTCACATGGAGTGCACCACCCTTCTTGATCGCAGTGTTCGCTTTGAATGCGGTGTCGATGTTGGTGCCATACCCACTCCCGCACTTGATCCGGA
>Ga0114993_10001410_pt1 | contig 27638 bp, 27 predicted proteins | sample ArcticOcean_MG_C_FD_87042 | JGI IMG/M metagenome (GOLD analysis project Ga0114993, IMG submission 87042) | Marine microbial communities from western Arctic Ocean - ArcticOcean_MG_CB2_150 | ecosystem: Environmental > Aquatic > Marine > Oceanic | place: Arctic Ocean: Canada Basin | collected...
AACTCCCAGCCGTCCGGAAGTTGCCCCCAGCCCTCGACCAGTTCGTATCGGTATTCACCGCTGCCTACTGTGATTGCCATTTGCTGCCCTTTCGTATCGTCGCGGCCAGATATTAACGGACCCGTTCGGGCCTCCAGCCGGGCGAGTCTACTCCAAAACCATTCAGGGCAACGTCTGCGATCGCCACCTACCGGCTTATTCCCTTATATGGAGACGCTGATCTGTCCATCCCTGTCATAATCCGTGTCAAATTGCATCGCCATTAACAGGCATCATCCACGTACCATCGCTGCCCATGCCAATAAAGCACCACGGACCGGCAGGCGCCGAGGCGTCGAAAGCGAAGCTGAATCCCTCGTTTTTACGGGACCCGGCGAAATCGCGGCTATATCGGTTACGCACCGCCACAGGGAACGACATCGACCAGCTCACGGAATTGGAACGTGAAGTATTCCCTACGGTATGGCCGCCAACAAATTTCGCACGTGAAATCAAGAAAACCACTCAGGCAGTTCTCGTGGCGAGTGTTCACTCAGGTGCGCCTTCAGGGGGGCCAACAGAACAGACCGGTTCCCTTGTCGAGCGAGTAATCGACGGAATAAAGACCCTGACCTCATCCGGGACGATTTCAGGGCCCGTTTCCGGGACCGAATATGGCACAGGGGGACAACGGAACGGAGATCGCATCTCGGGTTGGACCATCGTGTGGTTCGTTGTGGGTGAAGCGCACATCGCTTCTATCGGCGTCGCAGGCTCCGACCGCAGGCGAGGCGTAGGCGAGTTGCTGGTCCTCGGGACGATCGATGCAGCCACAAGCAACGACTGCGACGAGCTGACCCTCGAAGTCCGAAAGTCCAACGAGGCCGCACAGGCTCTCTACCGCAAATACGGGTTCCGTGTGGTCGGCGAGCGTAAGTCGTACTACGTCGATGACAACGAAGACGCCCTGATCATGACCACTCCAGACATCCGGGAACCTGAGTACTCGGCTCGGCTGGCTGATCTTGCGGCAGAACACGCACACCGATGGGCGGAAACAGGCAGCCGATTCGAGCGCGTCTAGTCAGGCGGCTGGGATCGTCGCCATTGACCGAAACGCAGTAACTCCGGACTGGTTAACGGCGACGATTTCGTACACAGGATCCCCATCGTCCTCACGCCTCTCGCCCGTGATCTGGAGAACGTCTCCCGCCTTCACCGGCGCCAGAGCGCGTGACTCAAACCGCCCACCGTTCCACAGAATTCCCGGCTGCTCCACGAGGTCCAACCACTGGGCCGTATAACCGGCGGTTGCGACACCGGCGTTCACTGCGCGCCCGAATATCGCAGTCCTTGCGAACTCTTCGTTGGTGTGGGTGCTCAACCAGTCGTCTGGCCGTCCCACCGGCAGCCCGCCATATGCGGCTATCGTCTCGGCCGTTTCAGCCTTTACGAGCACGATACCGGTACGTGACCGCGCGTCTTGAACGGTCTGAGTCGATCGGCTGGAAGAACGAGGCGACCGGGCCGATCCCCGTTCCCACAGGCAGGTGTAATCATATTCAGCTATCGGCTCGCCATCGGCGTTTGTCGCATCGACGCGGAACACCACGAACCGGTTTCCGGCGCGCTCAAACGTGCGGTCCAGCACTGTGACGCTGCGCACCGTGTCGTCCGATTTGATGGCGCGATGAAAGCGCACATCGGAGCCGACATACGGGGTGCTGCGAGGATCTTCAGGATCCTGCTCAGGGGCGCGGCGCCCTACCGAAGCCATCAAGGCGTGCCTGCGCTGGGGAGCCGCCACGAATACGTAACCAGGGGGAGCGACGAGGTGTCCGTCTGTTTCGCCCGCTGTGTCACCGATCGCGTCTCTGTATGCGTAGATCGCCGCATCCGTGACCTGAACAACAAACTCGTCCGAACGCAGTCCGGGTACAGCATCGTCCCACTCAAACCGGCGGATTGAATCCGACATCAGACGGTCGGCCCCCTCAGTTAAGCTCCGCCGCTAGAAACGGAGATCAGAATCGTGATGACGAAAATGATGAAGCAGATCCCGCCCCACTTCGCCCACTGGCTCTGGACCGATCGAAAATGATCCACCGAATCCCACTTACGTGCACGCCACGCGAGTTCGTTCCCACGCATGCCAACGAACATGGCGATCGGGCCATATACAAGTAAACCGAGCAGCGGGGGGACTGGCAGAAGACCAACGGATAACACCGCCGACCCGATCCAGACCCGATTGAACGGCCCCCACACGAACGGGATGAGCAGCCCACCCAGGTTCCATCCCTTCAACTCTCCCGGAAGTTGCGCATCGGGCGTTCCTGAATCGTTCGGGGCAGCGAACGGAGTCCCTGCATCGACGCGAAGATCATCAGGCCCTCTGCCGGTTCGAACTTCACCCGCCGCCACGGACGGACGTGCCGGTTCCGGAGCAGGACGCCGTATCTCCGGTGAAGTTCCCTGTGTTCTTGAACCTTCAGTAGCGTTCGTAGCGCCGGGTTCTTTGGCGGCAGGCGGTGTTGGGCTTACGGGAGATCGGCGCACGCCGGTGGGTACCGCCGGCCGAGACGGCATCGAGCGGGGCCGAGCGCCGCTGGTCGTAATAACGGCGTCCAGGTTTCGCCCGCAGTCTAGGCAGTAACTGCCCCGGGGATCGTTTACCGCCTTGCAGTCCGGGCATGACTTCATTCCAAGCTGGACCACACGAGCTGAATTTATCCGCTCCAGTAACTCACCACACCGCTCGCAGGACTCAAGTCCGTCCACATTTTTTGTGCCGCAATGGGCGCAGTACACGCTATAGGCCGCCTGTTTGTTAATCCGTTTGCCGAGATCACATCATCGCGCCGATGGCATTAGCGGTGTCAGCGCCTCTGCGTATTCCAGTACGTAAATTCTGCAGGTCAGGGATGCCCAGAAAACAGAACAACCAAAACGTTGCCTTGTGTTTTCTGGGTTATTTCGGCATAACGGGCAGTATCAACACCGAACCGCGATCGGCCTCGTGATACACGGTGTTGTCCGCGACCGCCCGACGTCGCTCTCGCCCTATCGGTTCCCCCGTGTTGGGGTTCACGTCGAATCGAGGGAAGTTGGAGCTGGACACATCCAGCCGTATGCGATGTCCCCGTACGAACAAATTGCTGGTCGGATAAAGCGTGATCGTGATCTCCGCCACGTCGCCCGGCGTCAGGAAGTCTGGCACGCCATCGCCGTTCCGATAGCGAAGCCGCATGATGCTGTCCGTCAGATTCAGACGATATCCGTCCGGGTACCACCTGCTTGAGGGGTAAACGTCGATCAACTTGGCCGTGAAGTCCGTATCCACCGCCGATGAGGATACCCAGAGACGCACCTCTATCGGCCCCGTGACCTCCAGGTCCTCCTCCAGCGGCGCTGTCTGGAACACAAGCACATCCGGCCGAGATCCAACCGGCAGATACGGTGGCTTCGATCCAAAGATACCCGCCCTCTCCATCTGATCGAATCCGCCCGCCGCCATGATCTCGTCCAGCGTCTCGGCCCGTGGCACCGACTCCGGGTCGCATGCCCCGGATGGCAGGCCCTTGAACGAACTCAACGACGATACGTTGCCACCGATGCTCGGGACCGGGTTTGAAGGATCGAACCGATAGGTAGTGCTGGATGATCCGTCCGTTGGAGCGCGTTCCTCAAGCATCCCGTTGCCGAGGAGGAACAGGTTCGTGAATTTGGTGCGTGCGAGGGGCCACTCCTGCTCATCCCTCCACACGCCGCCGTGGACCAACCGGCCCGCTCCATCCTTCACCCCGATGCCTCCGCCCATCACGAAAATCCGTACAGAAGCGTCGGGCTGGATAGTGTCATTCCCGCCCTTCAGCGCTGCATCGAACCAGCCCAAGTGCGTCTCCCGGAAGTCCGTGAGCGCCGCGCTTTCGCCAAACTCCACGTCGCCGGCATACGTGCGTTCAGGCATGGTGCCACCGTGCGTCCACGGCCCGACCAGCACCCGAACCGGAGCCGACGCCACATCACCATGTCCGACGAAGCTCTCAAACGTTCCGCGCGTGTACGAGTCGTACCAACCACCGACGTACAGGGTCGCTGCGTCCGGGTACTTGTCCCAGTACAGGCTGGGATTCATGCTCGGGTGCTTCCAGTAATCGTCGTAATCGGCCGCGGTAGTCAGTTCGATAGCCCAGCACTCGTATGGTGGCGTATGCCTTAGCTGAGTCTGATCCGGGCGTATCGGCAGCCGGGTCAACCAATCCCGAAACGAGGGCTTTCCTGACAGCAGGGATGCGGCGATGTGCGGGTCAGGCTTGAGCCGCTTTTGCGTATTCAGCGCAGAGTGCCAGAACGCCCACGCAAGGAAGCGCAGTTCAAGCGCTCCACCATGCCGGACGGAACTTGTATAGGCGTTTGATCCGCTCATGTTCGGCACCATCGCCGCCAGGTTGTTCGGACCGAGCGCCGCCATCGACGTCTGCGTCCAGGCGGCCCACGATGTCCCCCACGCGCCTACCTTCTCGCCCGCCCACAACTGCTCCTTTATCCACGCCAGCGTGTCGAAACCGTCCTCGGCCTCCGGCAACAGGAAGTGGACATCGCCTTCGGATCGATAGCACCCGCGGCAGTCCTGGGTAACGGCGATATAGCCACGCTCGGCAAACCAACGGTTGTAGCCGGAAGCGCGCTCGTTATCGACCTTGTTGTACGGCGTCCGGTTCAAGAGAACCGGCAGCCGCCCTTCTACGACCTTGCCACCAAGCGCCGGTCGGTAGATATCGGTCGCCATCAGGGCGCCGTCGCGCATCGGGACCATCACATCCCGCTCAACGACGACGTCATATTCCGGGGCAGAACGTGGCACGAGATTTCTCCTATGATGGCCGTGATCGTTAGCTAACCGGCACAGGATAGCGTCAGACGCCATCGGACCGTAAGGCGGTTCCAATTTCCACACCCGCCGCCCGTTACTGGCCGCGATAGACACCTCACCTGACACGAGGCTTCGGTAGACTCAGTTACTCGTGAGCACAATTCCTGACGACCAGCCGAAAGCGTTGCCGCGCATTGCTCGCACGCCCTTCTATTACGGCTGGGTTGTGCTCGTAGTAGCTGCCCTGGCGAGTTTCACTTCAGCCCCCGGTCAGACCTACACCTTTTCGGTGTTTCAGGATTCGTTCATCGACGACATTGGCCTGTCTTCGACGACGATATCGACGCTGTACCTGTTCGGTTCACTGTTTGCCGCCGCCGTGATAATTGTCGTCGGTCGCAGCCTGGACCGATTCGGCCCGCGCATCATGCTCGTGGTATCGACGCTGCTCCTTGGAGTGGGCGCGCTGTGGCTCTCCCGGGCTGACTCCGCATGGGCCCTGTTCGTTGGATTCGCGATTATGCGATCGATGGGACAAGGAGCACTAAGTCTGATACCGGCTACGGTTGTATCTGTCTGGTTCGTCAGAAAGCGCCCGATGGCGCTGGCGCTGATGGCACTCGGCGGCGCAGCAGCAAGCGGCTTCTATCCGATCTACGGCGCCACTCTGATAGAAGCCTTCGGATGGCGGACGGCGTGGCTTATCATCGCCTTCACGGTGTGGTCGCTCCTCATCCTCCCCGCCATTTTGTTCGTTCGTACAAGCCCGGAATCCATCGGCCTGCTCCCGGACGGAGACTCGTCCGTATCAGATCAATCTGACAACCCAATCAAAAAACGCTCGCTCGATTCAGAGCGGTCGTGGAGCTTGAACGAGGCGATGCACAGCCGGGCGCTCTGGCTATTGATCTTTGCAGGAACGGCGCAATCGTTGGTCGGAACAGGCGTCATGTTTCATCAGGTCTCCTTTATGACGTCGAAGGGACTGTCATCGTCTGCGGCGGCGGGAGTGTTCGTCGTGTTCGCTCCCTCACTTATTGCCGGACAGTTCTTGTCTGGATACCTGTCCAGCCGTGTCCCAATTCGCTACCTGATCGCCACCGGACAGGGAGTGATAGTCGTTGCGATGCTGCTGTTACTGGGCATCAGCGAGCTGTGGCACGCGTACCTGTACGGCGCCGTGCTCGGGGTCAATATGGGCTTCCTGATGAACGCCACTCAGGCCATCTGGCCGACTTATTTTGGTCGGAAGAACCTGGGCAGTATTCGTGGCGTCACCAACTTCGGCATGATGGCGGCCGCCGCGCTCGGGCCGTTGCCCCTCGCTCTCGCACTGGATCTGACCGGCTCATACACCACCGGTCTTGTCGCATACATGGCCCTTCCGCCACTATGCGGGGTTGCCGCGCTGATGGCGGGAAGTCCGTCATCCGGGCCTCGACACACCGGGCTTCAGACACATCAATCATTGGCCTGTCGCAGAACCGAACAGAGCCGAATGGAGTAGCGCCGCAGACGCGAAAAGCGGGCGAACCACGTCCGCCCGCTTTCGTTTCTAACTTTACCTACACGATCGCTAGACGGCCGGTATCTCCGGCAGTGAAGCCAGGATGTCGTCCAACTCATCCTGTGTCGGCTTGTCGATCGCAGCGCTCGGTGGTCGGGTGCCAAAGGTGTCCATCAGCCCGCGCTTCATCATCGAGTACTTGCGAATGCTGAGGCCAATTCCGGGCTGGTTCTCGTAACGGATGTACGGCACCCAGTCGTAGAAAAGCTTGCGTGCGCCGGCAACGTCGCCGGCCTCTAAGAGTCGGTAGAGGGCTACGAAGACCTCCGGGTACGCAAATCCGGTCATCGTTCCAGAGCCGCCCCGACGTAGCTCCTCAAAGAGGAACGATCCCCCGAGTCCGCCGAAGATAGCCATGTTATCGCCGGTCAACGCAAGCACCTGCGTGATCTTCGGCGGCGTCGGCGGGTCTTCCAGCTTCAAATACTGAGCTCTGGGCAGTTCAGCGTTGAGTCGTGCGATGAACGCAGGCGACATGTTCACGCCGCTCTCCGACGGGTGGTCCTGGACCACTATCCCGATGGTCGCCACCGACTGGACCGCCTCAAAGTAACGATACAGAACCGCCTCGTTCGGCTTCGCCATGCGTCCCGGCGACACCATCACGGCCATTCCGCCGTGTTCCTGCGCCTCCCTGGTACGTTTGGCAACAAGCGCGTTGCTCTCCGAGCTCACTCCGACGGTCACGGTGATCCGGCCATCTGCCGCCGCAACAACAGCATCCAGCACCGCGAGACGCTCATCGTCTGCAAGCCTGTGCGCCTCACCCATCACGCCCAGCACAACGACCCCGGTGCATCCCGTGTCGGCGGCGCAATCAACCAGGCGTTTGAACGGCGCAAGATCGACCTCACTGTTCCCATTGAACGGGGTCGGCAGCATGAAGTGGATGCCATTCAGGCTAGTGTCAGCGGGCAAGTCGTCCTCCAGGTGGTTTGAATGTGGTTCCAGCAGATGCGCTTACGAATATTTATTGGTAGCAGACTTCATACGCCAACGGCGCGAAAATCCGCCGTCAAAGGTTACCCGAATCTGATCCCCGGCGACGTTTTTTCCGAAGCTACTTAAGCGGCGCTCTCAACCCTGGAAAGATTGTGAAACTTTCCACGATAAGCCTCATTCTCTTGACACTTACTATGGGCGTGCCTACGATTCTCTAATCGTGAATCACTTTTATCAAAAGGCCCGCGCGTGCGCTTGTTGTCGGACAACTTTGAGAGCCTGACTGCGCGCGACACACGTTGCAAGGGCCTCATCTCGATGGATGAGGCTTTTTTATTTCCAGTAGATTCCGGCCATCACGTGGCCATACCGGACCAAATAAGCGGCTATGCCGGACAAGGAAGCATTAGTTGACTACTGAGACTCAGAAGCCCAAATGGACTCCAAATCCCGAAGGACAGCGCGTCCTTGAAATTCGCCCCGGCGAGATCGAAGACTTCGAACGTGAAGTAGAGCGATTCCGCAACGGTGAATGGGAAGAAGCCCAGTTCATGGCGTACCGCCTGAAGCAGGGCGTCTACGGCCAGCGCCAGGCTGACCAGCAGATGATGCGGATCAAGGCGCCGTTCGGCGGACTTACGGCCGACCAGTTGGATGTCCTCGGCAAGGTCGCCGGGGAATACGCGCCGCTGAAAAAGGGCCACCTCACGACTCGTGAGAACGTCCAGTTCCATCACATATTCCTGGACGACACTCCAGAAATCATGCGTATGCTAGGCGATGTTGGCCTGAGCACCCGCGAGGCTTGCGGCAACACCGTACGAAACGTCACCGGGTCTCCCGCAGCCGGAGTCGCGGTCGACGAAGTGTTCGACGCCACTCCTTACGCAGCGGCGTACGCACGCTACTTCTTGCGACATGAGCTTTCGGGCATCATGCCCCGCAAGATCAAGACCGCTTTCTCCGGAGCACTGAGCGACGATGCCGTGGTCGGAATCCACGATGTCGGTTTCATCTCGAAAATGAAAGACGGGAAGCGAGGCTTCAAGATGGTCATGGGTGGCGGACTTGCCATCCTGCCGAGGGAAGCGCCGGTCCTTTACGAATGGATCTCCGTCGACGACTACCTCCACGCCTCAGAAGCGGCCCTCCGAATATTCAATCGTTCGGAAGAAGAGCGGAAGAACCGCATGAAGGCCCGGATCAAGTTCTTGATCGACCGTATCGGTATCGACGAGTTTCGAGACCAGGTCGAGGAAGAGCTAAAGGGCGACTGGGTAGAGCCGATCGACCTGGGCGCGCTTCTCTGGACCGAAGACGAATCCGTCGATGCAGCGCCGGCCGATCTGAAAGCCGCCGCCGAAGTTTCGTTTGACGACGCTTCAGACGAGTTCAAAGAGTGGCACCGCACCAACGTCGTCCCGCAGAAGCAGGACGGCTACAACATGGTCCACATCGTGTTCCAGCGCGGAGACATCTTTGGGCACCATTGGTCGCCCATCGCCGAGATCGTCCGCGAGTTTGCGGGCGGACGCGTACGGATCGACATCCAGCAGAACATGGTCATGCGCTGGGTCCGCACCGAGTCACTCATGGAGGTCTGGGAGCGGCTCACCGAACTCGATCTTGCACGCTCCGGTGCGCACACCATCACGGATGTCGTGACCTGCCCGGGCACCGACTCATGCAAGCTCGGCATCACTTCTTCAATGGGCCTGAACAAGGCGCTCACCGACTTCCTTGAGACGTACGACACGTCAGACCCGCTGGTGAACCAGATGCACATCAAGGCCAGCGGCTGCCCCAACTCCTGTGGTCAGCACCACATCGCCGACATCGGCTTTCACGGCGCTGTCATCAAGGGCAAGGGCGGACAGGTCCCGGCTTACGAGCTGTTCCTGGGCGGCGACTACCAGATCGGAAACGGCAAGGTACAGATTGGCACTCGGATCAAGGCACGTGTCCCGGCAAAGAAGGCGCCGGAAGTGCTGAAGGGCCTCCTGGACAACTACCAGGCTGACCGTGAGGACGGCGAGAAATTCCCGGCATACGTTGGTCGCATGGGGACCGGCTACTTCGAGGAGTACCTCGCAGACTTCCGGGACGTTGGCCCGCTGGACCGAGATCACATCGAGAACTACATGGACTGGGACAAGACCATCCTCTACGTGCTCGAGCGCGGCGAGGGTGAGTGCGCGGTCTAGACCCGCAACACCGGATCATAAAGAAAGGCCCCGTCTCACGACGGGGCCTTTCTTTATTTATTGCAAAACCATGTAGGGGCGTATGGCAATACGCCCGCGCTTCTCAATCCTTCAGGCACGTCCGGGCGGAGCAAGCGCCGCCCCTACAGCGGTTGTTGCGCAGAAACGGATCGCCAGTTCCAACGCATTAAGGATTAATCAGAGGCCGACGCAATCCCAATAAGCCCGCCCACGCCGGCGCCGGCGTGGGCGTCTACACCTGTCTGTAGCGCTATCTCGATGCTTTTGATGAGCCGTCGAGCTGAGTCCGCGCTGATCTCCACCGCCACACGGTTGCCTGGCTTGGTGGGATCGGCGACGAAGTCGATGATCAAAGCGTGGTCCAGCGGAGCGTCGTACGGGTGATCGTAGTACACGTTCGCCTGGTTCATCCGGAACCAGCCATCTGCGCCCTTACCACTGCCGTACATCTCCGCCGTCTCGATAATCCATGTGCACATATCTGCGGTCCTCCGGGAATCTATCTATTTGAATTCTGATGAAAGGCGAGCAAAACCCTAGTCACGCAGGTACTTGCCGAACCACTTCCACACCTCGCCCCACGCCTCGGTCGCCTGCACCGGCCGGTAGCCAGGCCTGTCGACGGCAAAGAAGCCGTGTCCGGCGCCGTCGTAGCGGTGGAACTCGTGCGTAATGCCGTGCTTCTTGAGTTCTGCCTCCGTAGCGTCGACATCAGCGGGCGGGGGCGACTGGTCGTCGTTGCCAAAGATCCCGAGCAAGGGAGCCTTGATGTTGGCGGTCATAGCTATCGGCGCAACAGGGTTCTGTTCGGTGAGTTCATCGGCTGGAGCGATGACCCGTCCGCCCCAGCAGTCAACAGCGGCGTCAAGGTCGGGGATCGAGCCAGCGCAGAGGTAGACCTGTCGTCCGCCCGAGCAGAAACCGATGATCCCGATCTTCCCGTTGTGATACGGCAGCGACCTCAGGTACTCCATCGTGCCTTCCACATCAGCGACACATCGGGAGTCCGGCACGCCACCGGCAGCACGAGAAACGGCCGCCACATCGTCTGGCGACCCCGGGCCTTCCCTGTAGTGCAGGTTCGGATCGATGCCGATGTAGCCGTAGTGCGCGAATTTTCGGGTGATCTCTTTGGTGGCGTCGTCCCAGCCGGGCATGTGGTGAAGAACAATCACCGCCGGGTACGGCCCTCCGCCTAGCGGCCGCGCCATGTAAGCACCGATCTCGTCCCCACCATCACCGGTGACCCTGACGGTCTCCGCCATCATTCCTTCGTACTCACGTCCTGTGGTCATGCGCTGGCTCCCTTTCTTGCGGCATGCGCGTAGCGTCCGGAGGGTGTAGGAGTACGGATGCATGCCCTGTACGTCGAAGGCCGCACGTTAGCACAGGTCGGCGGCACCGATGGCTCCATCGCCTCTAAAACTCCTGATGCGGGATACTGTCCGGGTAGAACGGAACATCCAGCACTCCAATACAGTAGTCCCAATAAGCCACGCCCATCACGCCATGCCTTCCGGCGGAGATCACTCGTCCGCCCTCAAGATCACGAGTTGGCTCACCGGCATCTACTTCGTTGTTGAGCTCGGCATCGGCATATGGACCGGTTCAGTCGCCGTCATCTCGGACGCGATTCACACCTTCTCCGCCGTTGGCGGAATCTTATTGGCGATGGTTGCCGCCCGGATAGCCCTTCGCTCGGCCACGTTGGATCGCACATTCGGATCGCAACGAGCCGAGATCATCGGCGCGCTCCTGAGTGGATTTTTCCTTCTGATCATGGCCGGATTCGTGATCTGGATGGGCGCGATACGGCTCGACAACCCGAAGGAACTTTCTACGACGCCGATGCTGCTCGCCGCTGCCGGTGGACTTGTCATTGAGGTGATTGCGCTACGGATTCTGTGGGCCGGGGCCAAAGGCAATCTGAACATCCGGGGCGCTTACTGGCACATCATCCAGACCTTTGTCGGCAGCCTGATCATCATCGTCTCCGCAGTCGTAATCCAGTCAACCGATTTCCTCGAGATCGATCCGCTGCTCGGTATGGCGTTCGGCCTTGTGCTGATCTTTGCGTCGTTCCAGATCATCCGAGAAGCGGTGCTCGTCCTACTTGAGACCACGCCGCCGGGGGTGGACCTGGAATCGATCAGGAGCGATTTCGCCGGTTTGGAAGGTGTGGAAGACGTTCATCACACGCACGCCTGGATGATTACCTCGGGCACAAACGTGTTCTCAACCCACATCAAAGTTACGGAGCACGCCCGTGACCAGGAAATTCTCCGGGCGAGGCAAGATATCCTCGACAACACCGGCCAGTTTCATTTCGCCACGATGCAGCTTGAGACCGAATGCATCGAGTCGTCCGATGCTGCCGATATCGATATCGGCCGCGTGGCGAGATCATCTGCTGGTGCGCCGCCTGAATCGCCGCCCCCGGATGGGCATCCCCCTGAGCATGAAGGGCACGGGGACCATCACGGCTAACGCCGTTTGTTAAAGAACCTGCGGAACCTGTTGGACCACGAGTCCTGAAAGTCGACCACTTCTCCACGCCAGCGCTTCTGATGCGGCTGCTTACGGGATCGCGTGAAATGCATGATGTATCCGGCGACAAACAGCAGCGCGCCGACTGTCCCCAGTAACACGAAGAGCGACTTCAAGAGGAAGCCGACGACGATCAACGCAATCCCGGCCATCATCAGATTGCCGGAGCTAAGCGTCAGTCGGGGTCGAGACACAGTCACCCGCCGCGTCACCGACCGTACACGCTCCGTCCGACGGGCGCGCCGTTCGTCACGATCGATGATGTCTTCGATCTCTTTTTCGTATTTCCGCGGCATTTCGCATCTCCACGGGGCGTGGTCCATCTAACTGGATGCTAGTTGCGCTGGCGACGCCGGTCAACGTTCTCAAAATCGTGCACACGGTTGGACACAGCGGCGATATCAGCATACCCTAGCTTCAAGACCCCTACCGGGGGGGTATGGGTTAAGCAACAATAATTTCGGATCAAATCATGTTCGACGAAACCAAAAAAGATGCGGTCAACCGCATCTCCTACATAGAAGGCCACCTGGCGGGCGTCAAAAAGATGGTTGAGGAGGGACGCTACTGCGTCGATGTCCTCAAACAGACCTACGCCATCCGAAGAGCCATAGAGAAGCTTGAATCGAAACTCCTTGATGGACATCTTCACTCATGTGTCATCGAGGGCGTCCGAGAAGGACGATCTGACGAGATATTGAACGAACTAGTCGAACTTTACGGATTGGCAAACAAGTAACGATGACCACCTCAGAAAAATCGACCGCCACCGGAAGCACGCCGAAAGAGATCACCTCGATCACCATGCCCATCACGGGCATGACCTGCGCAGCCTGCGTCATACACGTAGGCAACGCGCTAAACGAGGTCGAGGGCGTCAGCAACGCCGAAGTGAACCTCGCGACCGAGCGCGCAACAGTACATATGGACCCGTCCCTGGTAAATCCCGACGATCTTATGAAGGCCGTCGAGAGCGCCGGATACGGCGCTGCATCTGAACAGATCACCCTGTCCATAGGCTCCATGACCTGCGCCGCCTGCGTGGGCCACGTGGAAAAGGCCCTGAACGCCGTTCCCGGCGTTGTGGAGGCCACCGTCAACCTGGCGACCGAACGCGCAAGCGTGGAGTACTTCCCCGCGACCGCAGACATCTCGGCGCTCCGTGCAGCGGTATCCGGCGCCGGCTACTCCGTTGAAGGCATAGTCGACGACGGTCAATCGCGCCCGGACGAGGATGCCCGTAGAGCGGCAAGAGTGCGCGCTCTACGCATCAGGGTGATCGCAGCGCTGACCGCCGCCATCGTCATGATGCTGACGATGCAGTACCAGTCGATTTCGGCGCTTGAGGACCTGTCCCCCACCGGGGTGAACGTCTTCCTGCTCGCCATCGCCATTCCTATCCAGTTCTGGGCGGGCAGGGAGTTCTACTCCGGAGCGTGGGGCGCACTCAAGCACCGCACGTCAAACATGAACACGCTGATCGCCATCGGAACATCCGTAGCGTTCGCGTACAGCCTGGCAGCGACCATCTCCCGTGAAACCTTCGAAGCCTCTACCCTCTTCGGCGGCCACGCCACCGGCACCTACTACGACGTGTCGGCGGCGATCATCGGCCTCATCCTCCTTGGACGATTCCTTGAAGCACGTGCACGCGGGCGCACATCTGACGCCATCAAGAAATTGATCGGCCTCCAGCCCCGGACGGCGCTCGTGGCGCGCGGGGATGACTTGGTCGAGATATCGCTCGACGACGTCATCCAGGGCGACGAGATCGTCGTAAGGCCCGGGGAGCGGATCGCCGTAGATGGGGTCATCATCTCGGGGACGACATCGGTCGATGAGTCCATGCTCACGGGCGAGAGCATTCCCGTAGAGAAAACTACCGACGACGACGTGTTTTCGGGCACCGTCAACGGACACGGCGGCATTCACTTCACGGCCACCGGTGTCGGTCGAGAAACGCTTTTGTCCCAGATTATCAAGATGGTGGAGGACGCTCAGGGATCACGTGCGCCGATCCAACGACTTGCGGACGTGATAACGGCCCGGTTTGTCCCGGCCGTTCTACTGATCGCCGCCGCCGTGTTCACCACATGGTCGTTGATCGGTCCGTCTCCGATATACGTCAATGCCCTGCTCGCCACCGTCGCCGTGCTGGTCATTGCTTGCCCCTGCGCACTTGGGCTGGCGACGCCGACGGCCGTGATGGTTGGAATGGGACGCGGCGCCGAAAACGGCATCCTGATTCGCAACGCAGAGGCGCTTGAGACGGCGCACAAACTTGAGGTGGTCGTGCTGGACAAGACCGGCACGCTCACCGAAGGACGGCCAGGTGTGGCATCGGTGAGAGCGCTTGGCGTGTCCGAAGACGAGTTGTTCGAGGCCGCTGCGGCGGTAGAACGGCCGTCCGAGCACCCGCTTGCGTCCGCCGTGCTTGAAGAGTCGTCCTCACGCGGTCTCCAGATCGCAGAAGCGACCGACTTCCAGGCCGTCGCAGGGCGTGGAGTTAGAGGGTCTGTGAGTGGAATGACCGTACTCGCCGGCACCGCCGCGTTCCTTGAGGGCGAGGGCATCGACACATCTCAAATCGAATCCGATGTCACGGAGCTAACGACCAACGGCGAAACGCCGCTGATCATCGCCCGTGACGGCGCGCTACTTGGCGTGATCGGCGTCGCCGACCGGGTGAAACCGGAAGCACGTGCCGCCATTGCCGAACTAAAGGCACTTGGCATCGAGCCCGTCATGCTCACCGGCGACAACCGCCGGACCGCAGAAGCGGTGGCGCGACAGGTCGGCATCGAGAACGTCGTGGCGGAGGTACTGCCCGCAGATAAGGCTGACGTCGTGGCCCGATTCCAGGCGGAAGGCTGGAAGGTTGCGATGGTCGGAGACGGCATCAACGATGCACCCGCCCTGGCGCTGGCAGATGTGGGGATGGCTATCGGGACCGGCACGGATGTTGCCATCGAGACCGCCGATATCACGCTCATGCGCGGCGACGTGCGGGACGTGGCGGCGGCGATCGGCCTCAGTCGATCGACCATGCGCACCATCAAGCAGAACCTGTTCTGGGCCTTCTTCTACAACGTCGCCCTGATCCCGGTGGCCGCCGGCGTTTTGTACCCCATCTGGTCCGACGGATCGGTTCCTACTGTGCTACAACCCATCCTCGGCAACAACGGCGTCCTGAACCCGATCGCAGCGGCGGGAGCTATGGCGCTCAGCTCCGTAACCGTCGTGACCAACTCGTTACGGCTGGGTCGCAAGCCGCTGCACGACCGGCGCCCGCCAGAGAGCGGGGCAGCCAGACCTGAACGGGCTACGGCGACAAGTTAAGAAACATCCCCTCTCTCAGCGGGAGCGGGTGAGGGTGAGGGAGAAGCCCTGCCTTATCAAAACGATCAGACAGCGGGTACTACCCCCAAAAAAGGAGAGACCAGACATGCCAAAGATTCCCTTTTTCAGCAAGCACCCGGACACGGCGACCGACCCGGTCTGTAAAATGGACGTGGACGTAAGCAACCCGAACGGCGGAATGCATGAGCACGAGGGCGACACGTACTATTTCTGCTCCCCGGGCTGCCGCGTAGCGTTCTCCAAGGAACCGGCAAAGTACCTGGACCCTAACTTTGAAGGCATGCACATGTAGTTCGGCTTGCGCCGAAGACCGCGCATTACGCATCGGATACGATGTAAGTGAATTCCCTCTCCCATTGGGAGAGGTCTTCGACGACCGTCTATGTCGTCAGACCGCCTCAGCAGAGACTTAACAAATTAAGGACGCATCTAAACTTGACTACCCCTGACACCGCACTTCCTATCCTCTATACGCACCCGGAGTGCGACTTCTCCAACATGCTCAAGGAGGAGCTAGACGAAGAGGGTGTGAAGTACGAAGAGATAGACCTGAGCCTCCACGAGGATCAGTGGCCCGTGGTGGAGAAACTCACCGGAGGCGATCGCACAACGCCGGTCCTACTCCGCAACGGTGAGGTGGAAGTCGGATTCCACGGCATAGGCTGAAGCTTCTAACCACCCGGGAACCGTGAGTTCCCAAGACCCGATGGGCCGGTTATTTATCCGCCCGCCGTTTCCAGAATCATTGCAGACCGAGTTGCACCGCATTCGGAGAAAACAGATGACACAGACCGGCAACGCCGCTCCCGCGATAGGTGACATAGTCCCGGACTTCACGCTGCCTTCGCTGGACGGAGTCGATGTCAAACTCTCCGACTACCGGGGCAAACGGGTCGCCGTATTCATGTGGGCCTCGTGGTGAGGCTGCCGTGAACAGTTGCCGGTCTGGCAGCAGATGTACGCAGGGATCACCGCGGCAGGCTCGGACATCCTGTCCATAGCCGTCGATCTCCAGGGCCCCGATCTTCCACGTCCCTTCCACGAGAAGGCCGGTGCTCAGTTCACAACCGTCGTAGACGCGGGAACCATCGTCACCCGGACGTTCGGTGTGCGCGCTATCCCAAATAACGCGCTGATCGACGAAGACGGCATCCTTCGATACTCCCTGTACGGCGGATTCGACATCCGCAAGCCGGCCACAAAGAAACTGGTCTCAGATTTCCTCTTGAATGGCGAAATGAAGTTGACGGACGAGACCCCGGTGCAGGGCGCCGTCGACGTAGCCAGCCTCGACCACTTCGAGCGCGGTCTCGAGCTATACGGTTCTGGCGATCTCAAGGGCGCAGCCGTCATCTGGCGTGAGGGGATGGAGCTCGAGTTCGACCACTGGAACATGCGCAAACAGCTCTGGGCCATAGAACACCCGGACCGCTTCTACGACGGAGACGTCGACTACGACTGGCAGAAGGTCCAGGTAGAAGAAGGGCGCTAAGGCCGTCTGTCCGAGGCCGGTGGGCACACCGGCCATAATGTTCCCGAGGCCCCCAAAAAGCTTCGGCCTTGTCCGCAACCACTGTCACCCTGAACTCGATTCAGGATCCGCTCGTACCCGCGTCCAGCGATATCTCTGAGCTTTGGGCCGGATGATCGCCATCTAATCCCGGTTGCACCACACCGACCATGTTGCCTCACTATTCACCGAGCTGATCCTGGCGCGGCGGGAGATTTTACGGGCGTAGTAGCGGAGTTTTACGACCGCAAACGGGCCTGATGCCCCCACAGGTCATCCTGAGGAGCTTGCGACGAAGGATCTCGCCGCGGTGTAACGATCGCACGCCGGACCATCTTGCACTCTACTGGCCGGGAGATCCTTCGCCTCGGGCTCAGGAAGACAGTTGCTCGTCTCACGCGTTAGTTGCAAACACGTGATTCTGAAAGATGGTGAGATTTGGGATAACAACTAGCCCCATTGGGGCTAGTTCGGCGGGGCTACCTTATCCAGCGCATCTATCAGCGCCGACCACGACAGCAGTGCGCACTTGATGCGTACCGGGAACCGTCGGACACCCTGTAGTGCCAGGCTGTCTTCCAGGCGATCGGCTACCTCGTCTGAGACTTCTTCGCCCGTCATCATCTCCCGGAACAGCTCACGTAACTCTCGCGCCTCGGTCGTCGTCTTCCCATCGACTATCTCCGTCAGGAGCGACCCCGCGGCCTGGCTAATCGAGCATCCCTGTCCCGTTACGCTGATCGAGGCAACCTTGTCCCCGTCGAGACCGAGCTGCATATGGATCTCGTCGCCGCAGAACGGGTTGATCGCATCAACCTCGGACGTCGGATCATCCATCCGATCCGTGTTTCTCGGGTTTCGGTAGTGATCCAGGAGCACTTCCTGGTAAAGCTCGTCGAGCTCTCCTCCAAGACCCTGTTGCATCAGGCAATCCCTGCCTTCGAGAAGTAGCGTTGGGCCTCTTCCAGGCCATCAATCAAAACGTCCACTTCCGCCTCATTGTTGTAGATGTAAAAGCTGGCCCGTGCTGCGGACACGATACCGTGGCTACGGATGAGCGGCATTGCACAGTGGTGGCCTGTGCGAATCGCAATCCCAAGCTGGTCCAGCGCCGTCCCGAGATCGTGTGAGTGCACCGATTCGTGGGAGAAGGAGATCACAGCGCCCTTGTCCTCGACCTCTCGTGGGCCAAGCAGGTTGATGCCTTCCAGTTCGGAAAACCTGTCGAGTGCGTAGGCCGTGATCTGCTGCTCGTGCGCCCACACGTTGTCCATGCCGAGGGCTTCCAGGTAGTCCACTGCAGCGCCGGTGGCAATGGCGTCTGCGATGTTGGGTGTTCCAGCCTCAAACCTGTACGGCAGGTCGTTCCAACTGGCGTCCTCGTACGAGACCTCGAGAATCATGTCGCCGCCGAACATCCACGGGGGCATCACTTCAAGGATTTCCGGGCGGCCGTAAAGAACACCGATTCCCGTTGGCCCGAGCATCTTGTGCGCCGAGAAGGCCATGAAATCGCAATCCAGCGCCTGCACGTCCACCGGCATGTGCGGCACGGACTGAGCGGCATCTATGAGGATCACTGCGCCCACCGCATGAGCGGCGTCGGCAAGCGCCTTGACGTCGACCACAGTGCCGAGAACGTTGGACATGTGTGTTGTGGCGACGATCTTCGTGCGCTCGGTGATAAGCTCCGCCGCGTGTTCCATATCCAGTCGACCGTTCTCGGTCTCCCGGATGATCTTGAGCGTTGCGCCCTTCCGCATCGCCAACTGCTGCCAGGGCACGATGTCGGAGTGGTGCTCCATCGCCGTAGTGACGATCTCATCGCCCGCGCCAACGTTGGTCTCCGCCCATGTGTAGGCGACGAGGTTTAGCGATTCGCTTGTGTTGCGCGTCCAGATGATCGATTCCGGGGACGGCGCGTTGATGAAGCGCTGCACCTTGCCGCGGGCGTCTTCGTATGCCTCGGTCGCCTCGATGCTGAGCGTGTGGACGCCGCGGTGGACGTTTGAGTTGTAGCGCTCGTAGTAGTCGACCAGCGACTGAATTACCTGTGACGGCTTCTGTGAGGTAGCCGCGTTGTCCAGGTACGTGAGCGTGCGGCCGTTCACCTGCCGGGTCAGAATCGGGAAGTCAGCGCGGATGCTCTCGACATCCAGGTTCTTGGCGGGCGACATCAGTCGGCCGCTGCCTGCAAACGGGGAATCGCCTCTTCGACAACTCCGTGGACGAAGTCCTGCAGGCCGTCGACGCAGATCATGTCAACGATCTCCGACGCAAACCCACGCATAAGCATCGCCTGTGCGGTCACCTCGTCGATGCCGCGCGCCTGCATGTAGAAGAGTGCTTCCGGGTCCGTGTGGCCGGCGGTCGCGCCGTGTGCACACTGCACGTCGTCCGCGTAGATCTCAAGGCTCGGCTTGGTGTCGATCTCGGCGCCGTGCGAGAGAATCAGATTGAGGTCCTTCTGGTACGCCTGTGTTTTTTGAGCGTCCTTCTCCACAAGCACACGACCGCTAAACACGGCCCGTGAGTTCCCGGACAACACGCCCTTGAAGAACTGGTGGCTCGTGCCGTGCGGCTTGGCGTGGGTGGTGGAGATGTGGTTGTCCATGTGTTGCCTGTTTGTCGTCAGATACAGGCCGTTTATCGTGCACTCAGCGCCCGGGGCGTCCAGCAATACATGGACATCGTTTCTGCCGATCTTCGGACCCAGTGCAAACGATGTCGACGTAAAGGTGGAGTTGTCCAACTGGTAGACACGGGTGTTGCCGATGTGGAACGACGCTTCGTTCTCAACAAGCACTCGGTAGTGGTCGATACCGGACCCGGGGTTCAGTACGTACTCGGCGACGGGAGCCGTAAATCCGCCTTCGTCGCCGAGGCTGATGTAGCTCTCGATCACCGTGGACCGGGAGTTGGTCCCGGCGACTACAAGCGTTCGAGGGTAGGTGGCCCGGAAACCGCCCGGTGTCGTCACGAAGAGCAGATGTATCGGCGACGCGTCTTCGTGGTTATCGGGGATCTGCACAAATCCGCCGTCCGCCAGGAATGCCGTGTTCAGCGCCGAGAACGCGTTCTCGTCGGTTGCTGCGTGTTTGGCTAGGTTCTTTTGCAACGACTCGTTGTTCGCCGCGTCAGCAAGGTTCAACACTTGAACCCCATCGTCCGCGGATACTTGAGACAACGCCTCCGAGTATCCGCCATCGACGAACACCAGGGTGCTCCAGTCGTCGCTCCATGGAGCGCGCTCTCGCAAGACGTCTGCGCTCACCGCGTCCGGCTCATCGAGTTGGAACTCGAACTGGCCCTGATCCAGCGCAGCCAGGTTGGTGTACTTCCAGAGTTCGTTTCCACGCCTCGCCGTCGGAAACCCGATCGAATCGAAATGGTCCCAGCCGCGCTGCCGGAGTTCCGCCATCCAGTCAGCCACGGGGCGTGACTCGGTTAGCGCCTTGAAATCTGCGGCGTATTTTTCGCCTCTGGCGGTAGCCAGCGTCATCGTTACTTCTTACCTGCTTATGTGGACTTGTGAGTACGTGGTGAGTGAAAAGTCAGCCTGGTCAGGCCGATTAGTCAGCCACTGCGGCCTTGATGTACTGCTCGTAGCCGTGGTTTTCGACCGACATCGCAAGGTCCGGGCCGCCGGACTCAACGATCCGGCCATCGACCAGGATGTGCACGACGTCCGGCTTGATGTAGTTCAGCAGTCGCTGGTAGTGGGTGACGATCAGGAAGGAGCGGTCCGGGCTGCGCAGGTTGTTAACACCTTCCGCCACGATCCGAAGCGCGTCCACGTCCAGCCCTGAGTCGGTCTCGTCAAGGATCGCCAATCGCGGCTCCAGCATCTCCAGCTGAAGCATTTCGTTGCGCTTCTTCTCTCCACCGGAAAAGCCCTCATTAAGAGAGCGCTTCACCAGGTCAGGGTCGATTCCGACCTCCTTGACCTTATCGTCGAACAACTTCGAGAAGTCACGAACGCTGAGCGCCTTCTCGCCGGCGTACTCACGTCGTGCGTCCAGCGCCGCCTTGAGGAACTGCCAGGGCCTTACGCCCGGAATTTCGGCCGGGTACTGGAACGCCAGGAACATCCCACGAAGCGCCCGCTGTTCCGGGAACATCTCAAGAATATCCTCATCGTCGAACGTAACGGTCCCGGAGTTGACCACGTAGTCAGGTCGTCCCAGCAGCACGTTTGCGAAGGTGCTTTTGCCGCTTCCGTTCGGGCCCATGATGGCGTGGACTTCACCGGCCCCGATGCTGAGGGACAGGCCTTTCAATATTTCTTCATCGGCGTCTACAACGGACGCGTGCAGGTCATTTACTTGAAGCATCGTGCTTTGTGTTGATTACCTCTGGTGGCGGCGTTGCCGCATTGGGATTCGAGTTGAGAGTCAATTAAGAGTGGCGTGCGGGTCTGGTGAGTAAGCTCGCCCGAATTAAGTTCAGGTAATGTCGGACTATCCAACGGCCCCTTCCAGCGAGACCTTTAGCAGTTGCCCTGCCTCCATGGCAAACTCGAACGGCAACTCCTTGATCACTTCCCGGGACCACCCGGTGATGATCATGTGATGCGCTTCTTCTTCAGATATTCCGCGTGACCGCAGGTAGAACAGCTGGTCATCCGACACCTTTGAGGTCGAAGCCTCGTGCTCAAGACGAGCGGTGGGATTCCGGACCTCGATGTACGGCACGGTGTGCGCTCCGCACTGGTCGCCCACGAGCAGCGAGTCGCACTGCGTGTGGTTCACGGCGTTCTCGGCCGAGGGCATGATCTTGACCTGCCCGCGATAAGTATTCTGGCCCTGCCCCGCAGAGATTCCCTTGGCCACGATAGTGCTCTTCGTGTTTTTGCCGATGTGGATCATCTTGGTGCCGGTGTCAGCCTGCTGGTGGTTGTTCGCCAGCGCCACCGAGTAGAACTCGCCGGTCGAGTTGTCCCCCTGGAGAATCACGCTCGGGTATTTCCAGGTGATCGCAGAGCCGGTCTCGACCTGCGTCCATGAGATTTTTGAGTTGACGCCGCGGCAGATCCCACGCTTCGTGACGAAGTTGTAGACCCCGCCCTCGCCTTCCTTGGAACCGGGGAACCAGTTCTGGATGGTCGAGTACTTGATCTCAGCGTCGTCCAGCGTCACCAGTTCCACAACAGCGGCGTGCAGCTGGCTGGTCTTCCGGAACGGCGCCGTGCACCCCTCCAGGTAGCTCACATATGCGCCCTTGTCGGCGACGATGAGGGTCCGCTCAAACTGACCCGTGCCTTCCGCGTTCATGCGGAAGTAGGTCATCAGCTCTATCGGGCAGCGAACACCCGGCGGGATGTATGCAAACGATCCGTCGCTGAAGACGGCCGAGTTCAGGGTCGCAAAGAAATTGTCACTGTAAGGAACGACCGAGCCGAGGTACTTCTTGATGAGGTCCGGATGCTTCTTAACCGCCTCGCTAAAGGAGCAGAAGATGATCCCCAGCTCCTCAAGCTGCTTGGTGTACGTGGTCGCAACGGAAACGCTGTCGAACACGGCGTCAATCGCAACGCCGGCGAGCTTCTCGCGCTCCTGCAACGGGATGCCAAGCTTCTCGAAGGTGGCGAGCATCTCCGGGTCGACGTCATCCAGGCTCTTTGGCGCTTCTGACGAGGACTTCGGCGCAGCGTAGTAGTAGATGTCGTTGTAATCGATTTTCGGGTATTTGATCTTGGCCCACTCGGGCTCGCCCTGCTCTTTGGCCATCTTCACCCAGTGGCGATAAGCCTTCAGCCGCCACTCGAGCAGCCACTCTGGCTCGTCCTTCTTGGCTGAGATGAGGCGAACGATGTCCTCGTTCAGCCCCTTAGGGGCGAAATCCTGTTCGACTTCGGTAACGAAGCCCCATTTGTACTCGCCACCGGAGAGATCGCTCTCTCGGGATATGGAATTGGGGGTTACCAAGCGGTGCGCCTCCGGTTGTTTTGGTGCCTATTTATCTGGTCTCGGACGGTCACAGAACGTTCATTATCTTACGTTCAACGCAATCGTACCAAAACCATGGAATTTCTAATGTTGACCTTTTTGGTCAACATTAGAGTATCACCCAGCATTTAGGTGTCAACGAAAATCACCGAGGGACATCTTCGCGCCTCACACGTAATTCGCAAGTTTTCATGACGTTCACATGCGAAATTGACAGGTATCACGCAAATAAGAAGCCGCCCCCGGAAAATACCGAAGGCGGCTTCTTGTTTCCATATACGAGGTTCGGTCTAGCCCTTGGCCTCTACGATGATCGCCTTGATCTCGCTGTCTCCCCTGTTGGTCACCGTGTGCGTCCATGCCTCGTGCCACATGATGTGGCCATCCGGGAGTTCTGCTTCCATTGAGTTGCCGTCAGGCATAGCAATAGAAGCGGATCCACCTTTGACGAAGATGACCGTCTCATCGGTGTGGGAATGTTCGATATCCGTCTGGCCCGCTGCCAGTGTCATTTCCAGCACGCGCACCGAGTCGTTCTCAAGAGAACCTTGTACACGTCAGGCGATACCTCTACGGGGTCTATGTAGGCCATCTAGTTGCTCCTGTCAGATTGATGAAATCGAACTGCAAGATGACCCCCTCCCGGTGCATACAGCAGTTGGCATACAGCAGCACATCCGCGCTGCCTTCGATGATCTGTCCCGGATTAAATACACCGGCACGCTCCCAGATCACTCAGGACGAGTATCCTCAGCCCATGTCACACCGGGACATCAATACTGACCGATTTGCGGTCGCACGGGACCATTTACTGGACTCCGTCCTGAAGCCCGCGGTCGACAGTCGCGTCCGGTCCGCCATGCGACAGGTGCCCCGGGAAGAGTTCGTCCCACCGGATCTAGCGTTCGACGCCTATAAAAATGTCACCCTCCCGATCGGCGACGGCCAGACCATCTCGCAGCCGCTTATCGTGGAGGAGATGTCGACCGCCTTCCAAACCCACGCCGATAATCGGGTTCTAGAGATCGGGACCGGGTCTGGATACCAGGCCGCCATTCTCTCCCTGCTCGTCGCAGACGTGATCACCGTCGAACGCATTCCACGATTGGTAGACGAGGCACGTGAGCGCCTGTCGCGGCTTGGTTACAAGAACGTGCGAGTGGAAGACGCTGGTGAACAGCTCGGATCACCGCGGGAAGCGCCCTTTGATCGCATCATAGTTACGGCGGGTGCGCCCGCTCTTCCCTTGCGCCTGTTAGAGCAGCTCGTCATCGGCGGCCGCATGGTTATCCCGATAGGGCCCATCGGAAAACAGGAACTCGTTCTCATCACGAAGTCAAAGACCGGACACAAGGTCCAAAACCTCGGCGCCTGTGCATTTGTTCCGCTCATCGGCCAAGACGCCTGGCGACCTGAATTCGACTAGCCCGCGGTTACGCATTTCGCGTTAGGCCCTCAAAGCCAGAGTTAGTTCGGGATACGCCCCTACCCTGAGGTATAATCGGACCCGCAGTTTCTTCGCGTTCGCGCACGACTGTGACCCATCAGGAATTCAACCGTTTTTGCGCGTCAGGAGCCGATCCGATAGTGGAATACGAGGCCGTGATTGGACTTGAGGTCCACGTCCAGCTCAACACGAAGAGCAAGATGTTCTGTTCGTGCGGCGCGGACTACCAGTCGGCCGAGCCGAACACACGCGTCTGCCCGGTCTGCATGGCGCTTCCGGGCGTGCTCCCCGTGGTGAACATCGCCGCCGTGGAATCCGCCATCAAGATCGGCCTCGCCCTCAACTGCGACATCGCCGAAATCACGAAGTTCGACCGTAAAAATTACCCCTACCCTGACCTGATGAAGGGGTACCAGATCTCCCAGTTCGACCAGCCGATCTGTATCGGCGGATGGCTGGACGTCCAGCCAGAGGGCGAGCCGGACGCCCACATCGGCATCACGCGCGTCCACATGGAAGAGGACGTGGCCCGGCTTACCCACATCGACAACCCTCCCGGAAAATCTGGCCACTCCCACACGCTAATGGACATCAACCGCGCCGGAGTCCCCCTGATGGAGGTCGTCTCCGAGCCGGATATCCACACACCAGCGCAGGCCGAGGCGTACATCCTCAAACTCCAGAACATCATCCGGTACCTCGGCGTCGGCACCGCCAACATGGAAGAGGGCAGCTTCCGGGTCGACGCCAACGTGAGCGTCCGTCCGGTTGGTTCAGACGAGCTTCGGGAGCGCGTCGAAGTGAAGAACATGAACCGAGTGCGCGCCGTCGTCCGTGCCATCGAGTATGAAATAGGTCGACAGCCTGGAGTCTGGGAATCCGGCGGACGAGTCCAGTTGGAGACACGCGGCTGGGACGATGTCGCAGGCGTCACTATCGTCCAGCGCAGCAAAGAAGAGGCGCACGACTACCGATATTTCCCGGAGCCTGACATCCCGCCGCTGGAGATCGACCGCGTCTGGGTCGACGAGATAACAGCGTCGCTGCCGGAGTTCGCAGACGACCGCCGGAACCGATTTGAAGACGAATACGACCTCGGCGAATACGACGCCGCCCTGCTAACGGCGTCCCGGGCAACGGCCGACTATTTCGAGGCCGTCGTCATCTCCCAAGACATGGCCGGGGAAACACGGTCCGCCTTCGCCAAGGAAGCGGCCAACTGGATCAACGGCGAGCTGTCCCGGCTGCTGAACGCACCGGAAGGCCCGTCTGAGATCAATGACACCAAAATCAAACCCGAACACCTGGCTAAGCTCGTAGCACTGTTCCAGACGCGAACGATCAGCAATGCAGCGGCACGTGAAGTGCTTGAGGAGATGTGGTCGTCGGGCGCGGAACCGGATGCGGTGGTCGCAGATCGCGGGCTGCTGAAGGTGAGCGGAACGGACGAGCTTCTTCCCGTGGTGCAGGAAGCGATAGACAACAACCCGAACGCCGTAGAGGACTTTATCGGTGGTAAAGAGACCGCCGTCCGGTTCCTCGTCGGCCAGGTTATGAAGGCCACACGCGGGCGTGCAGACGCCGGCGTGGCCGCAGACCTGTTAACCAAAACTCTTGAGGAAGTGAAGGCCGCACGTTAACGTTGTTTAACAGCCCTGCGCGCTGTGCACGCTTTCCGATGTCTTATGCGGGATGCCACGGCCTGTGAGGATCAGCGGAGTACCGATGAATAGCAATCTTCTCAGCGTCCTGGAAATCATCATAGCGGTCACCCTTGCGGTGGTGATCCTCCTACAGGTACGCGGCTCAGGCACGACGCTGTTCGGACAGGCCGAAAGCTCTTTCCGGACCCGACGTGGTATCGAACGATTCCTGTTCCGGGGCACGATAGTGCTCGCCGGAATGTTCACGGTGATCGCAGTACTTACAGCCCGCTTCAACTAGCCCTTCTGGGCGGTTATTTGGGGCGCGTCTGTTGCGTAGTGCGTGTACAGCGCATTCAATGGCGTGCCGCGATGCCCCCTCTCCCGGTCGGGAGAGGATTGAGGTGAGGGGTGTGCCTCTTGGAAAGTGGCATGACGCCAGCGCGCTATTGACCCTCCAGGCACGTAGGGGCGGAGCAAGCCCCGCCCCTACGGCGTCCTTGCATCTACAATGCCCCGAAACGTGAATTCACTGGTACATCACTGGCATTAAGAGAGTCGGATGACGACAGAAACCCCTGAGATCAATATCACCGACGACGCGCACGTTCGGACGATCCAACTCAACCGTCCGCACAAGAAAAATGCGCTGTCACAGATCCTGGCCTGGGACATCATCCGGGCGATCGACGCTGCCACGTCTGACGACGACGTATGGGTGGTGGCGATCACCGGGATCGACGATTGTTTCTGCTCCGGCGTGGACCTCACTCCGGCGGGAAACAAGTCCGATCGCGGGCCAATGTCCGAGATACAGTCCCAGATCGACGACCTGAGCTGGGTCGGTCAGATTCCGCTCGCTATCCGCGAGCGATGCGACAAGCCGGTGGTCGCCGGACTCAACGGCGTCGCCGCCGGCGCCGGACTCGCGCTGGCTATGACGTGCGACATACGGATCGCAGCCGAGAGCGCCTGGCTATTTCCGGGCTACTCCCGGATCGGTGGATCGCCCGACGGCGGCCTGTCGTGGACGCTTCCACAGGCCATCGGCTACGAAAAGGCGATGCGGTTCTTACTGGAGAACAAGCGGGTTGATTCAGACGAGGCGCTGTCGCTCGGCCTGATCGGCGAGGTCGTTCCGGACGACCAGTTTCAGGAACGATTCGTCGAATACTGCCGCTCCCTCACAACGATCTCCCCTATCGCCGCACGCCTGACCAAGCGCGTCGTACGCGAGGCGACCAAGATCGATATCGAGGCACAGGTCCGCTACGAGCTACAGACAATCGGCACAGCGTTCGCAAGCGAAGACGGCCAGGAGTCCCGGAAGGCGTTCCTGGAGCGCAGAACGCCGGAGATCAAGGGGCGGTAACGGGGTCGGAAGCTCAACACATCCGCCACTCTAGACAATCCCTTCTCCCAGTCGGGAGAAGGTGCAGGATGAGGGGGTCCTTCGGCAGAAGGACAATTCGCTAACGCGTTGTTAAGACGGGAGAATCTTCCGAGGAAATACAACCTTCTCCCTCACCCCAACCCTCTCCCGCTGGGTAGTCGGGAGCAGACGCATCCCGCCACTCCCGACTACCCAGGTACG